>Ga0187862_10000649_pt1 | contig 39022 bp, 34 predicted proteins | sample June2016WEW_10_1_FD_133003 | JGI IMG/M metagenome (GOLD analysis project Ga0187862, IMG submission 133003) | Peatland microbial communities from SPRUCE experiment site at the Marcell Experimental Forest, Minnesota, USA - June2016WEW_10_150 | ecosystem: Environmental > Terrestrial > Soil >... | reverse complement strand
GGCATTTCCCCACGGAATCGATCGGCAAGGGATTGACGCGCGAAATTGTGCGGGCCAATTTGGCCAGGCGTTTAGGCCAGGGAGGCAAGGCTTAAAGATCCTCGGCCACTGACCGGTATTTTGAGCGAAAGAGTAAAAAAACTGGGGAGGCTGGGGCAAGTACTGATGAAGAAAGCGCTGCTGGAATCGACGGTTACGCTGAATAATCGGTATGGAGATCTTGCCGAACAGTATATCAAGAGGCAGATTGATTTTGAGGCTCACGTCAATGAACAGTCTATTCGGCTGATGGAGAAATATCATAAGCCGGTTATCGGGGTCTATTGGCTGGGCGATGAGAATTCGCACACGGTTACTGAAATCAACGACTGTCAATACAAGGGGATAAATTTACCACGCCGGAACGGGCTGTCAAAGCCCTGGCGCGGATGTATCAGTATGTTCAGTGGCTGCAAAAACAGCAGCCGACCCAAATCAAACAGTATAGGAGGATTTGATGAGACTGAAAGATAAAGTAGCCATCGTGACCGGATCAGGCCGTGGCAACGGCGAAGGGAGGCCAAGCCATGATAATGCCAAACATACCAGGAAAGGCGAAGTGTCCATCATGTGGGAGCGCGAATGTCCAATCAAAGCTCTCCTTTACTAACATTGACGCATGGACAGGGAAATTGCTCGGAGTCCCGACGGTTAAGATTTTTACGAAGAGGTGCTCGGAATGCGGACATGAGTTTAAGGTTTTTCGGAAGTAACTCGCAGATCCTGCACCGGGAAGGTTTTTTGACTGTCGAAACGTAAGTCTGCAAATATTTATCCCGTCAAAATATTTACTGCATAAAAATAAGATGAGGTGGCCGGAACGGTGGACGGTCGAATGGAAAACCAATCAGCGTCCTGCATTGCGCAAGGTTTTTCCAGATGACGTTAGTCGGCACATGTCTTGCTATGATGGCCCTTGACTCGAAATGCCTTTTAAGAGCGCCCAGAGACGAAGTAATGAGAGAACGACTAGGCAAAGAAACGTATAGAATGTCAAAGAGCAATTTCAAATTCAAAAACCTGACCGGAAAAAAATGGGGTGAATTCCAATCCCTATTTCAACAGCCGGCTGATTCTCATGGAGCCTTGATGAATATGCAGGGCCATCCCATAAAGGTTCTTCTCATCGATGATGATGAGGACGACTACATAGTCGTACGGGATCTACTCTCAGATATCTCTTCCATAGAATTCATCCTGAAGTGGGTTTCGAATTACGAGGCTGCGCTGGATGCAATACTTTCAAGCGAGTTCGATGTCTGCCTGCTGGACTACCGGCTTAAGGAGCGAAATGGGCTCGAACTCTTGCAAGAGGCCGTAAGCCGCAGCGCTATGACTCCGATCGTTTTTCTCACCGGCCAGGGAGGCTACGATCTGGATCTTGAGGCCATGAGTAAGGGAGCAGCTGACTGGCTTGATAAAGGCGAGCTAAGCTCCGCCCTTCTTAAGCGCTCCATCCGCTATGCGATAGAACGGCAGCGCAAGCGGGAGGAGTTGATTAAAGCCAAAAGGGTGATCCAGGCGCTGAGTGAGTGTAATCATGCAGTGATCAACATCGAAGATGAGTTTGAGCTGCTGCGCGCGATTTGTCGCATTGTGGTGGATGTGGGTGGTTACAGGATGGCATGGGTGGGATACGCCGAAGAGGACCCGGATCAAACGGTCACACCTGTTGCTAAATACGGCTATGAGAAAGATTATCTTGAGACGGTTAAGGTCACATGGAAAGATGCCGAGAGGGGAAGGGGCCCTACGGGTGCTTGCATTCGCAAAGGTTTTCCCAGCATCTTTCATTCTGTTGGCAATCAAGGGGAGTTTGCACGCTGGCAAGTGGAGGCCTCAAAGCGTGGCTATGCTTCAATCATAGGTCTCCCCCTGTTTCTCGATGGACGAAGGCTGGGAGCACTTACCATCTATTCCTCGGAAACGGATGCTTTCGGTTCGGAAGCAACAGATTTCCTCGTGAAATTATCCGGCAATCTTTCTCATGGCATAGGAGTGCTAAGGCTGCGTAAAGCTCGAATGCAGGCTGAAGAATCGCTAAAGGAAGCCAATCTTGATCTGGAAAGGCGGGTAGATGAGCGTACTTCCGAACTGATTAAAGTCAATGCGGAACTTAGGAGAGAGGTGGAGGAACGCAGGCAGGCAGAAGAGGCGTTGAGAGAAAGCGAAAAGCGCTACAAGCAACTTCTCCAATCGGTCACAGACTATATCTACACGGTGCAAGTTCAAGATAACCGTCCATTCGTCACGGTTCATGGTCCAGGTTGCGCTGCGGTGACAGGCTATACGTCAGAAGACTACAAAGCTGATCCGTACCTTTGGTATCGAATGGTCTATGAGCAAGACCGAGATGCTGTGAGGGACCAGGCAGACAGGGTACTCTCCGGAGAAGCAGCATTGCCTTTAGAGCATCGGATCATTCATCGAGACGGTTCAATTTGTTGGGTGAGCAATACACCCGTGCCACACTACGACGAGCAGGGAGAACTGATAGCTTACGATGGCATGATCGCGAATATCACCGCACGCAAAATGGCGGAGGAGGCTCTGCGGGAGAGCGGGGTACGGCTCAAGATAGCGATGGACCTCGCCAAGCTGGTGCAGTGGGAATACGATGTCAAAACCGGCATGTATAGTTTTGACGAGCAGTTCTATGCGCTGTATGGCACCACCTCCCAGCATGAAGGGGGGGCGCTGATGACCGTCGAGGCCTATGTCCGCAAGTTCATTCCGCCGGAGAAATCTCATGTAGTCGCTGAGGCAATCGCCAAAACGTTGGCAACAACCGATCCCAATTTCACCCAGCAACTGGAGCACCGAATCATCCGGGCTGACGGGGAGGAACGCCATATTATCGTCCGTTGGGGGGTTATTTGCGACCAGACGGGCAGGGTCGTCAAGATTCGAGGAGCAAATCAGGACATTAGTGACCGCAAGCGGGCGGAGAAGGCGCTGGAGGAAAGCGAGGAGAAGTTCCGGAACCTTTTCAACAACGCTGGGGTCGCCATGTTCAGGACAATGTTAGACGGATCGGAGATCCTGGACATAAACGAGAAGTTTCTCGAAATCGCAGGAAGGACTCGGGCAGAGACGCAAGGAACGCCCTCGTTAACATTTTGGGCAGACCCAAAAGAGCGCGACGCGATGGTCCGAAGGCTTGTTGCAAAAGGCCGCGTGTCGGAGCTTGAATTTAAAATGCTGAACAAACAGGGAGAAGTAAGGGACTGTATTACGTCCCTGGTGCTCTACCGGGAACAGGGGATCGTGGAAGGGGCTATTGTCGACATCACTGAGCGCAAGCAGGCGGAAGATTCTTTGCGGCAAAGCGAAGAACAGTTCCGCACACTGGTGGAAAGTGCGCCGGACGCAATTTTTATACAAGTGGAAGGGCGTTTTGCTTACTTAAACGATGTAGCTGCCCGGCTTTATGGGGCGGCATCGGTGAAAGAATTATTGAGCCACGCTATCGTGGAACGAATCCATCCTGATCACCGTGCAAAAGTTCTGGAGCGCATCCGGTTGATAAATGAGGAAAGAAAACCCGCACCGCTGACGGAGCTGAAACACGTGAAACTCGATGGAACGACCGTTTACGTCGAGTCCCATTCCGTGCCCATCAGATACCAGAAGAGTAAAGGCGCCCTGGTTTTCGTCCGTGATATCACTGAGCGCAAAAAAACCGAGGAGTCCCTCCTCCTCAGCGAGGAAAGGTACAGCAGACTGTTTGAAGACGCCGTTCTGGGCATCTTCCGATCTACCCCTGATGGAAAGCTCATCAATGTGAATCCGGCTTATGCCCGGATGTTTGGTTTTGATTCCCCGGAGGAAGCGAAGCGTCAAGTAAACGATGTGGCCGTTGACCTCTACGTCGATCCTGCACGCCGAAATGAAATCGTGCGCATGATTTTGGATGCCGATGGGCTGATCCATTCAGAGAATCTATACAGGCGGAAGGACGGGAGCATCTTCACGGCTGACCTTCATGTCTGGACGGTGCATGACACAGAGGGGAAGCTTTTATATCTTGAAGGATTTGTAGAGGATATCAGCGAGCGAAAGCGTGCGGAGGAAGAAAAGGAGAGGCTGGAAGCCGAGCTTCGCCAGGCTCAGAAACTCGAAGCCATTGGGACGCTTGCCGGAGGCATAGCGCACGACTTCAACAATATCCTGCAGCCTATGATGGGCTACACGGAAATGGCGCTAAATGAACTTTCTCCATCCAGTCCGTTGCGAGATGATTTAGAGCAGGTGCTCAGCTCATCTCTAAGGGCCAAGGAACTGATCAGACAAATCCTGGCGATTTCCCGCTCTGCTCCAGAGCAGCAAAGAATACCGTCCGATATAAGTTCGATCATCAAAGAGGTCCTGAAGCTTTTGCGGTCCTCGCTCCCCACCTCGATAGAAATAAGGCAAAATATCCGGAGTGGTGTCGCGCTGGCCGATCCAACTCAAATCCACCAGGTATTGATGAACCTTTGCACCAACGCAGCCCATGCACTGGATGACAATGGCATTCTGGAAGTTCGCCTGTCCCCTGTCAATTTGAGCGAGACCGATTTGGCCGATCAGTTAATCGTTGATCTCAAGCCTGGCCCATACCTGAGATTGACGGTTTCAGATACCGGGTGTGGAATGGATGCAGGCACCATGGAGCGCATCTTCGACCCTTACTTCACCACCAAAGAGGTGGGAAAAGGAAGCGGCCTGGGGCTCGCGGTTGTTAACGGAATAGTCAATCGGCACGAAGGGGCCATTACCGTCCGAAGCGAACCCGGAAAAGGCACAACGTTCAGTGTCTATATCCCAAGGGTTGATGTCCAATCTGAAGTAACCATGAAAGTTGACGATCTACTGCCGCAAGGCCCGGAAAGGATATTGTTCGTCGATGACGAACCGGCCGTGATGAAAATGGTAACCAGACTCTTGGAGCCTCTGGGCTATAAAGTCACCCATCAAACAGACAGTGTGAGTGCGCTCCAGGTTTTCCGTTCGAATCCGGACGAGTTCGACCTCGTCATCACCGATTATGCTATGCCAATTTTGACTGGGATGGATCTTGCCAAAGAAGTCCGTCGGATTCGGCCTGATATGCCGATCATGCTCTGCACGGGGTTTAGTGAAAAAATTACCTCTGATAGCGTCAAAAAGCTTGGGATGGAACTCTTGATGAAGCCTTATTCAATGAGGGAATTTTCCGAGGTGGTCCGAAAGATTCTCGATGCGCGAAAGGGAGGTTGATTTGAAAAGGGAAATTAAAAAGGTTCTGGTCGTTGATGATGAACAAGATATCTGCACCTTGCTGACTAAATTTTTGCGATCCTCCGGTTATTCCTGCGAGAGCACTACCGATCCGACTGAAGCACTGGAAGGATTAAAACAAAACAGTTTCGAGCTCATTATCTCAGATATTAAAATGGCGGGTATTGATGGCCTGCAACTGCTCAGTGAAATTCTTAAAATCGACCCCGAACTCGATACGATTATGATGACCGGTTATACCAGTATTTATACGTACAGCGACATAATCAAGGCTGGGGCGGCTGACTTCATAGCAAAACCGTTCCAGTTGCCCGAACTCAAGGCAAAGATAGAAAGGATAGATCGCGAACGGAGGATGCGGAGAGAACTTCACGACTTGAATGGTGCCATGAGAGTGCTCCTTCAACAGGCGGAGAAAGACAAGGAGACACTCAGTGAAAATGTTGTCTCCAATGTGAAGGCACTGATTCTCCCTTACGTGGATAAGTTGAAAAATAGTCATCTAGATGCGGAACATAGGGCGTATATAGAGATTTTGGAGACAAATTTGTCGGAAATATGTTCTCCATTTATGAAAAATTTGTCACTTCAATATGCGCACATCAGCTCAATGGAGGTCCAGGTTGCAAATCTTGTCAAAGCCGGAAAGAGAAACAAAGAGATCGCTTCGGTACTCGGGGTCTCCTGCAATACTATTATGACTCACCGCTATCGTCTTCGAGCAAAGATTGGGTTAAAACAGAAGAAAGTCAACCTGCAATCCTACCTAAACTCCATTGAATTTTAGTGAATACGTGTAATTATTTTGTCACTCTTCTTTCATCGTAGAGAATTCCTCGAACAATACCGATCTATATGCAAACGCTCAACCGAAGTTACATTCAGCACTGGGGTACGGTTCTGGGCATAACTGGAATGTCTTTAGGTCGGGGCATAAAATTACTGTGAACTTGGACTCATGGACCATCTTGACGAAGATTCTCAGTTGGCCGGGCGAATTGCTCTACAGGCTACAGGGCGAAATATCCTCAGCGAATGGCTGGCAGGATGCTCTAATAGCGCTGGGAAGCGACCTGGAATCACTGGGGAAGTCCACAGAAGGCGAATTTCTTTCCATTGGAGAAAAACTGCAGGATTTTTATCAGCGTGCCGGAGAGATCTCGAAGATAGCTTCCTCGGTTGCCGGTCTGATGTCCGGAGAAGAGCTGGGGACCGTTATCGAAGGATTTCGTAATGTGATCGAGAAAATGAAAGGGCTTGAGGGTGAATCCAGGCGGAACACGGGAACTCTTCGAGAGGTATTGGAAAACCTTGCTTATCTCAATCATGAAGTGGAAGGTTTTCACAAAACCATACTGAACCTGCGGGTCTTATGCATATCCACAAGAATTGAGAGTGCCCGGCTCGAGGACCCGGACACCGGCTTCGAGGCTCTGGCGGATGAAGTGGGAAAACTGTCTTTGGAGATTGAAAACCGGTGTTTTCAACTTCTGGCGAGTTCGGATTCGCTAAGCCAACTGATCGGGCAGACCCTTGCCAAGGTCCTGGATCTGGAAATCGCTCAGCAAACCCAGGCCGGCATCGTTTTCGACAAGACCATGTCGAGTCTTGAGTCCCTCATGGAAAGACAAGGTCTATCCGCTACGGGCGCCGGACAGATCTCCACCCGTTATGAGGCCGTCTCCCAACGGATCAGGGGGATCGTCTCGTCCATGCAATTCCATGACATTACACGCCAGCGGATCGAACACGTGCAACAGGCGCTCGCCGGCCTTGATCCTCATGAAGGATCGGCAGTCAACAGAGGACGGCAGAAAGATGGAGGATTTCTATTCGGTTGCAGACGGATGCGCCCGAAGGGGACAGGGGAACATCTGCGTCTGGTGGGAGATGTCTCTGACCTGCAAATAGCCCAACTCCATTATGCCAGGGAGGAACTGATCTCCGCCGTGAATAACATTCTCGATAATCTCTCCGCCCTGGCAGACCTCGTCGCGGAAATGGCCCGGGAGACATCCAAAATGGCGGGAGCGGCCGATGAGACTGGACAATCGTTTCTCACCGGAGTAGAGGCCGGTTTTTCTTCGGTCACCTCAGCCATTAAGGCGTACGGCGAGGCCGACCGGGAGCTGTCTTTGGCAACGGGCTCGGTGGGGAGCATGCTGGGGCAGATGTCGGCACACACCGGCAACATCGAAGCCATCGGAGAAAAAATCAAGATGATTGCACTCAACGCCATCATCAAAGTCTGTCACATTGGTGATGAAGGTGCAACGCTGGGCGTGCTGGCTGATGCGGTCCACCAGCTCTCGGTTGAGACCCGCCAGCGGACGGAAAAGGCGAGTGAGGCTCTGCGTTCTATCACTTCAGCATCCGAGTCCCTGTGCGCCGCCGTCAACGCAGACGGAAAAGATAAGGCAGGTGAACTGGCATTCGTCGGTAAGGAACTGAGAACCCAGTTGCAAACCCTGCAGAATGTCAATCAAGGCATCGTCTCTCTTCTCACGCAAATGAACCTGGAAGGCTGCAGCCTTTCCGGTGACATCCGAAAAACCATTGATGAAGTGCATGTGCATCTGCGGGTTGACCAGGTGATCGGCAGCGTAGTGTCAGGCCTGGACGAGATCGTGGCGTTCTCACGATCGAAGGGGCCGGTTGGCGATCAGGCGGACAGAGCGGAGCGCATGGAGGCCCTGGAGGCCACTTATACGATGCAGGGAGAGCGTGAGGTGCACCATTCCCTGTTTGAACTGAAAACGAATCCTGCAGAAAAGCCGCATGGGGATATAGTAAACCCCCTGACGGCCATCGGGGCGAAAAATGAGAAGCCCGATATAGAGTCGAACAAGGCAGATGAAGAGGATCTGGGGGACAATGTCGAGCTCTTTTAGCCAAACACCGGAAAGAACAAAAGGAGAAAGACGATGGATGTCGAGATGACACGGTCTGCTGAGACGAATGTTCTCAAACTCAAGGGCAGTTGGACCATAGAGAGAGCAAACGAACTGAAATGTGTTTTACTGGAAATATTGAACACTTGCGAGCATATGACAATTGATATCGAAGGGCTCACGGAACTGGACCTGTCTGCTGTGCAACTATTCTGCTCGGCCCATCGGACATCTTTGAGAGACGGCAAACACCTCGCACTTCACGAGCGAAAATCGGAGACCTTCAAACGGATGGTGTGTGATGCAGGGTTCGTGCGCACCATCGGCTGCCATAAGGACCCCGGTAAGAGCTGCTTATGGACAGGAGGGGATTGGAAATCATGAGCAAGATCATTATGGCGGTAGATGATTCCGCCAGCATGCGCCAGATGGTGAGCTTCACGCTCAAACAGGCCGGCTATCAGGTGGTGGAAGCGGCGGACGGCAGGGACGCCTTGTCAAAGCTCGACGGGTCAGGCGTTCATATGATGCTGACCGACCTCAACATGCCCAATATGGATGGCATCGAACTCATCCGGCAGACGAGGGCCAATCCTTCCTGCAAGTTCATCCCCATCGTGATGCTGACCACCGAGTCCCAGGCGGAGAGGAAGCAAGAGGGGAAAGCGGCCGGAGCGACCGGATGGATTGTCAAACCCTTTAAGCCTGAGCAACTTCTGGCAGTAGTCAGGAAGGTCCTGGGATGATTGAATCTCAACGAGAAGCCTACAGGGCAGAAGCGTACGACCTCCTTGCCGAACTCGAGACGTCCCTCCTCGCTTTGGAGGAAGACCCCGGCGACATGGAGTTGATCGGCCGCGTGTTTCGCGCGCTGCACACGATCAAAGGGTCGGGAGCGATGTTCGGGTTTGATGACATTGCAGCATTCACGCACGACGTTGAGACCGTTTTTGACCTGGTCCGCAATGAAAAACAGGGCGTAACCAAAACGCTCGTTGATTTGACCCTCCGGGCGGGGGACTGGATACGCGGCATGCTCGACGAGTCGGACGGCGGGGCGATGGACTCCAGGGGCAGCGAGATCACGAGCGCGCTCAGGGAACTCATTCCCAAACCTGACAGTCCGGCCAGGCAGGTTGCCCAAACGCCACTGCCGGCAATTGATGATGAACAGGTGGAGAAGACCTACCGGATCTTTTTGCGTCCGGATCGCGAAATCTTTTCACGAGGCGCCAATCCGGTCCTTCTGCTGTACGAACTGCGAGAACTGGGAGAATGCAGCGTGATCGCCCACACGGAAGCTATCCCGGCAGTCGAGGACATTGACCCCGAACAATGTCACATCTCGTGGGACGTTATCCTCACCACCCGGCGCGGTATCGATGCCATCAAAGATATTTTCATCTTCATCGAGGATGAGTGCGAGCTTACGATTGAAGTCATCGCTGAGCCGGGTCCCGAGGATGATGACGCTCCTCCGAGAAGGATCGGGGAGATATTGATCGAGCGCGGCCTCGTGTCGCAGGAAGATCTGCGGGTAGCCCTGGGAGCCCAAAGGCGAGTTGGAGAGCTGCTGGTCGATAAGGGACTGGTGGAACCAAGCAGGGTCGAGTCCGCCCTGGCTGAACAGGAACATATCCGGGCCGTTCGCAGCAGGCATCAGAAAGAGGAACAGACTTCGAGCGTCAGGGTGCCTGCGGAAAGACTCGACGCTCTGGTCAACCTGGTGGGGGAAATGGTCACGGTACAGGCCCGCCTCAGCCAGACTGTTGCCTCTATGGATCATGCAGGACTGCTCTCCATATCCGAGGAAGTAGAACGTCTCACCGCCGAGCTTCGCGAAAACACCATGAGTATTCGGATGCTGCCCATCGGGACGACTTTCAGCAAATTCAAACGGCTGGTTCGCGATCTGTCCGGCGAGCTCGGCAAAGATGTTCTGCTGGTTACCGATGGAGGGGAGACCGAGCTTGACAAGACAGTGATCGAGCGCCTCAACGATCCGCTGGTACACCTCATTCGAAACTGCATCGATCACGGCCTCGAGCTGCCCGGGGTTAGAGAGGCTGCCGGTAAGCCAGGGCAGGGGACCGTCCATCTGGCGGCAATGCATTCGGGCGCCTACGTGCTGATCCGTGTAACGGACGACGGCGCCGGTCTGGACGCCGATGCAATCAGGTCCAAGGCCGTGGAAAAGGGGTTGATGGCAGCCGATACGGAACTTTCTGAAAAGGAACTCTTTTTGCTGATTTTCGCCCCGGGTTTTTCCACCGCCCGGCAGGTTACCAGCGTCTCGGGCCGGGGTGTCGGAATGGACGTAGTGAAACGCAGCATCGATGCCCTGCGGGGTTCCATAGACGTCAGCAGCCAAAAGGGCATGGGGACGACCATCACCCTCAAGCTGCCTCTCACCCTGGCTATCATCGATGGACTGCTGGTCGAAGTCGGGGATGGGCGCTATGTCCTCCCGCTCTCCATCGTGGAGGAGTGCGTGGAATTGACGCGAGAGGATGTGGCAGGAGCGCACGGGCGCCACATTACTCACGTGCGAGGCGAAATCGTCCCCTACATTTTGCTCCGCCAGAGTTTTGCGATCACCGGCAATGCGCCGGAAGTCCAACAGATCGTTATCACCGAATCCCCGGGCGGCAAAGTTGGTTTCGTGGTGGATAAGGTCATCGGGGAGCACCAAACGGTCATCAAAAATATGGGCAGAGTCTACCGCAACGTGGATGTGATCTCAGGCGCGACAATTCTGGGCGACGGGACGGTGGCGCTCATCATGGATGTGCCCAAACTGGTGCAGGGGGTAGAAGCACGGGAGTCTTTGGCGCATTAGCAGACAGGAGCAGAGAGCGTGGCGTTGACCTATTTTCTCAGAGACCTGCAAACGTGCTGCAGCCAGGTCGTGCAGAAAGGAGGTTCCCGCGCAGGAGCGCTTGAGCGCCGGCCGATTGAGCCGCAGTCGGCAAGGATCAAGAGTGAGTGACCCCCAAACAAAAGGAAGGAACAAAGATGAGAGAGATATTAGGGAGGTGTTGAAATGAGTGTATCGTCAATAACCGAAACAAGTCAGTATCTTACCTGCAAGCTCGAAGGCGAGGTGTTTGCACTGGACATCGCAAAGGTCCGCGAAGTCCTTGATTTCACATTGATTGCAAAAGTGCCGCAAACTCCTGAGTTCATGCTGGGAGTGATCAATCTTCGGGGAACCGTGGTGCCGGTCGTGGATATGCGTTTAAAGTTCGCAATGACCCGGACGGAAACAACGGTAAATACCTGCATCATCATCGTCGAGATTGAGATCGACGGGGAGAACACCGTGCTCGGTGCTCTGGTCGATTCGGTGGAGGAAGTTATGGACCTTGATCCCGACCAGATCGAACCGGCCCCGCGCATCGGGACCCGCTTAAATACAAAATTCATAAAGGGAATGGGTAAACGGGACAATCACTTCATAATAATCCTGGATATCGACAAGGTATTTTCAGTAGATGACCTTGTCATGGTGCGCAACGTGGGTGAGGAATCAGCCGCCTAAGCCGGAGTCCAAGGACCGGCCGCGGAGGGCGCAGAGTGAGCAGAGAGAAAGAAGAATTCATGCTTGCACGTTTTCTTATCCACTCTCTGTCAACTCCGCGGCAATTTACAGAAGGATTGGGAGGCGATCGCGAATAAAATGCCGGGTGAGACTACGAATAGAGAGCACAATACGCAGTTGTCAAAAGCAATGCGGAGGGAATCGTCTTCTTTCCAGGTGAATACGGGCGGGATTTCAGAGGGCGGAATTTTCTCGGTGCGGATGTCGGATAAGGTCTTTGTGCGCCTGAGCGAATTCATTCGAGATTCATGCGGCATCAGGTTGCCTCCCGCCAAAAAGATGATGCTCGAAGGACGGCTCCGTAAGCGATTGCGTGCTCTTTCTATCGAGTCCTTTGAGAGGTACTGCGAGTTTCTCTTCAGCCCCAGCGGGTCACAGTCGGAATTTATCCACATGATCGACGCGGTAACCACCAATAAGACCGATTTCTTTCGGGAGCCCGATCACTTTGATTACCTTTCTGAAAGGGTTCTTCCGGAGTTGGTCCTGTTACACGGGTCAGGCGTCCGAAAAGAACTCAAGGTGTGGAGTGCAGCATGTTCAACCGGAGAGGAACCCTACACTCTGGCGATGGTTTTCCGTGAGTTCGCGGAAGGCTGCCCGGGATTTTGCTTTTCGATCCTTGCGACGGACATCTCCACGGCGGTATTGGAAAAAGCAAGGTCGGCCATATACGAGCATGACAGGGTGGTCCCGATTCCCATGGTGCTTCGCAAAAAGTATCTTCTTAAAAGCAAGGAAAAAGACAAGGGGCTTGTGCGGATCGCACCGGAATTGCGCAATGCGGTGCGATTCGAAAGGCTTAATTTTCTGGAAGAGGAATATGGAATAGACGAACCGATGGCGATCGTGTTTTGCCGTAACGTACTCATATATTTTGACCGGTCAACACAAGAAAAGCTCATCAATCGGCTTTCGCAACATTTGATGTCCGGAGGATATCTGTTTGTGGGGCATTCGGAGAGCCTTCATAGCCTGGATTTGCCCCTGGTCCAAACAGCAACCAGCATTTACAGGAAGAAGTGACGGATTCACACTTTATAAAGCCGAAGAAGCGGGAGATGCAGCTTTGTTCGGCTGAAAAGGAGCAGGAGTGCCGCTTGTTTTCATCAGAGATGTTGATTTCCAGATACAGGCCCTGCTGCAGATACAGGACGTGCTGGATAATAGATGTCGTCATGCCTGAAATCGAAGGGCGGAGTTGTTGGAGGCAATGCGGAGTTGGCGGGGTAAATCTTACACAAAGTGAAATAGAATCGTAACCTTAGCGAGGACACCATGAAAAACTTGAAGATTGGAAAGAAAATAGGAATCGGTTTCGGCGCGCTGATTGCCATTTCGCTGATTCTGGGCGGCATTGCAGTCTGGAATATGAGAAGCGTATCCGGGCTTGCCGGCAAACTCAACGCTCAGTTTGTGCCGGAAACGGAGATTTCCAGTGCTGTGGACCGTAGTTTCCAGGATACTATGTTGGAGATCAGAGGGTACAGTTACACCCAGGACAAAAACTCCCTGGAAGCCGGGATGAAAAATCTCGAGCAGGTAAAAGAGTATCTTAAGGTAGCCGAAGAGCTCGCTACCGGGTATTCGGAACTTGTCAAACTGCGCGAAGAGGTTGAGAAAGCTAAGGTGAAGCTCGCGGAGTACGAACGTCTGGTTTTGGAAACAACAGCCAAAAACGACGCTCTTCTGAATAATCGCAGACAGATACATGAAGCAGGCAAACTTTTCGCGACCAACGTCGATGCCTTTACAAACGACCAGAACGAATTTTTCAAAAACGAAATCAATTCCGGCCTTGAAGCTGGCAAGCTGGTTGAACGGCTCTGGAAATGCAGGACCATGGATGAGATAGGCGGGTTGGTGGCTTCGATTCAAATCGTCGTATGGAAAGCCCAGAGTGAGAGGGACCTCAACTCTCTCCAGGAGGCCCAAAAGGATTTCGATGCGATCGAAAAGAAGCTTGAGTCTTTGAAGGCCGTAACCAGAAAAGATAGCAATCTCAAACAGATAGATAACATAAGGACTGCCTTGAATGCATATAAGAAGAATATGCTCGAGGTACTTGCAAATTGGACGGCGGTTGAAGAACTCAATAACAAACGTCGGGTGATCGGAAACGAGTTGCTCAAGATTACCAAGGAAACCGCTGCCGCGGGGATGGCCGACACCATAAAAATCGCCGGCACCACTATATCCAAACTCTCCTTCTCTTCGACCGTGATGATCGTAGGACTCCTTTTAGCGGTTGCGCTCGGCGTACTCATTGCTGTTTTCATAAGCCGCGCCATTACGCGTCCCTTGATAAAGGCTTTGGATGTTTCAAACCGCCTGAGCGAAGGGGACCTCACCGTAAAAATCGATGTGGACAGCCAGGACGAAACAGGCCAATTGCTTCACGCCATGAAAAATATGGTCGCGAGAATCCGCGAAATCGTTGGTGAGGTCAAAAGGGCCGGTGATAACGTCGCGTCGGGGAGCCGGGAGCTGAGTTCCACCGCCGAGGAGATGGCCCAGGGCGCTACCGAGCAGGCGGCATCCGCCGAAGAGGTCTCTTCGTCCATGGAGCAGATGAGTTCCAACATTCAACAGAGCGCAGGTAATGCGATGCAGACTGAAAAGATGGCGGTCAAATCCGCCGATGACGCCAGTGAGGGCGGTAAGGCGGTAACGGAGACCGTTTGGGCGATGAAGGAAATTGCGGGGAAGATTTCCATCATAGAGGAAATAGCCCGGCAAACTAACCTGCTGGCGCTGAATGCGGCAATAGAGGCGGCTCGCGCCGGAGAGCACGGGAAAGGTTTCGCGGTAGTCGCCTCCGAGGTTAGGAAGCTGGCTGAGAGAAGCCAGACAGCGGCTGCTGAGATCAGCAAACTCTCGACAACCAGTGTGGGCGTCGCAGAAAAAGCCGGTGAGATGCTGTTGAGGATCGTGCCCGATATCCGGAAGACAGCGGATCTGGTACAGGAGATCAGCGCCGCCTGCAACGAACAGAACAGTGGGGCTGAACAGATAAACATGGCCCTCCAGCAACTCGATGAGGTCATTCAGCAAAATGCTTCGGCCGCCGAGGAAATGGCGTCGACATCCGAAGAGCTTTTAAGCCAAGCCGAACAGCTCCAGAACATTATCTCTTTCTTCAGGATAGAAAACGACGACAGCCACATCCGGAGTGTTGAGGCCCGGACACAGCACTCCGAGCCGTCAAAGGTAGCCCGCAAGCTCAAATCTTCGCAGGGCGGCAACGGGCGGCGTAACCGGGTGGCATCCAGGCCCGGAAATGATAGTGTGGCGGAATCTGAGCGGGAAAAAGCAGGTGGATTTACCCTCGATATAGGAAAGCCCGGCCAAAGGGATGCAGAAGACCACGAGTTCGACAGGTATTGAGAGGAGGGGTAAGATGCGTGCCGCTAAATATCGGAAACGTGATAGTATATGGCTTTTCAAGCTGGACAGCGATGTCTTCGTTTTGGACATCTCTGAGGTCCGTGAGGTCCCTGACTATAATGAAGTGACCAACAGGAAACATCCATGAGTATTTACGGCAGTCAGTTTCCTAAAATGTACCTTAAGCCCGGGAAGATGTTCATAGGGCGAAAGCCTGCTGAGGTCACGACAATCCTGGGGTCCTGTGTTTCGGTTATTTTCTTCAGTCCGAATCACAAAATTGGCGCAATCTGCCACGCGCTTCTGCCCAGCGGGAAATCTGAAGGCGACTGGTACAAGTACGTGGACAGCTCAATTGACCGGATGCTCGAAGAATTCAGAAATTACGGAGTGGATTGCCGTGAAATCCAGGTCAAGTTGTTCGGTGGCTCCGATATGTTCGCTGTGAGTAATCCGGATAGCTTGTCAGTAGGCCGGCAGAATATCCAGGCAGCTCTGAAGATCATAGAGGCTCAAGGGCTAAACCTCGTTGCCTCCGATGTAGGCGGGAATGCCTGCCGAAAGCTCGTGTTCTTCCCCCATAGCGGTGAAGTTCTCCTCAAACGGCACAGGGCTTACAATGCAAGCGGCAGCGATGAGCGGGTGCTGGAATGAACAAGAAGATAAGAGTCTTGATAGTAGACGATTCGGCTGTTGTCCGCCAGACACTTGCTGAAATACTTTGCTCCGACCCCCTGATCGAAGTAATGGCGACAGCCTCGGATCCTTTCGTCGCGGCAGCCAAAATGCACCATGAGGTCCCTGACGTGATCACGCTGGACGTAGAAATGCCGCGCATGGACGGCATCACCTTCCTTGAGAAGCTGATGGCTCAGCATCCCATCCCTGTGGTGATATGTTCGAGTCTGACCGGAAGTGGTTCCAAGACCACTTTGAAGGCACTGGAATATGGGGCGGTGGAGATCATCCAAAAGCCCAGGCTTGGGACTAAACAGTTCATCGAAGAATCCAGGGTTCGCATCTGCGATGCCGTCAAAGCTGCCTCCCGGGCCGGGGTCAAACGCATTGGCGAACGGAGCAAAATCGAGCCTAAACTAACCGCAGACGCCGTAATTGCGAAGCCGAAGACCAGAGCTATGATCGAAACGACCGAAAAGGTCGTTGCCGTAGGAGCGTCCACCGGGGGGACCGAGGCATTGCGGGTTTTGTTGGAATCCCTTCCTGCGGACTCCCCCGCGATAGCGATCGTACAGCACATGCCTGAGCATTTCACAGCCGCCTTTGCAAGACGCCTTGACGGAATTTGCCGGATTTCCGTTAAAGAGGCCGAGGACAATGATACTCTGATCCGGGGGCGCGCACTGATAGCCCCTGGCAACCATCACATGCTGCTCAAGCGCAGCGGCGCGCGCTATTTCGTGGAAATTAAAGACGGTCCGCTGGTCTGCCGGCACAGGCCTTCAGTCGACGTCCTGTTTCGTTCGGCCGCACGATACGCCGGTAATAACGCGGTCGCGATCATAATGACCGGCATGGGAGATGACGGAGCCGCTGGAATCCTGGAGATGAAAGAGGCGGGCGCTTTTACGATAGCCCAGGATGAAAAATCCTGCGTTGTTTTTGGCATGCCTCAGGAGGCAATAAAGCGAGGAGGAATACGGAAAATAATGACTTTGGAAAGTATCGCGGGCGAAGTACTTAGAATATGCAATGGGGGGTGAGAAGCAGGGAGCAGGGAGCAAGAAGCGGGAAGCAAGAAGCAGGAAGCAAGAAGCAGGAAGCAGGAAGCAGGAAGCAGGAAGCGAGAAGCAAGGCTTTATATTTTTTAAATAGACTTTCATCAGAGTGATGTACTCAAGCCTAACATCACTGGGTGGCCAGAATGAGTAGGCACGTGAGATAAACTCATAAAGCCGATTATATGCTTTGAATCGATCTGTCTCATACAGCTTAATACGCTCAATCTTCATTTGGTACCTGTTCGTAAGGATTCCTTTGATCAAAATCCCTCCGAGTGCGGCTAAGGTGGTAAAGAATCCTGCCCAAAACCAGCTTTGATTATAAAAATCCATATGACATTTTCCATCGTGGAACTTTAAGGTCAATATACCTATTTTTATCCGTCAATATCTATATATTCTATAGATGGATCAGATACGACCTTGAGGAATTCTTCTCCGGTACGTGTCAATTTCCACAGTCCTGAGTACTTACGTATAAGATTCAGGTTCTGTAGATGTTCCTCGCTGAAAGTTATTTGTCCTTCTAAAAGGGGGGCAATATAAATTCCGATAATTTTTAGGCTAAATAGAGATGCATGTGCTATGCGCTTGATTATATCACTCTTACTTGATTCTCCAATTTGCGCAAGGGTAACAGCGTCTACAGAAGTTAGCCGTTCCAGAATGTTCGGAAAGTCAGGATGCACCCGATTATCTAACAGTTCGTTAGCGATCAGGTTAGCCCATATACTCCTAAGATTATCGTCGGACTCAACGGAGGCTTTGGTGATGGAGTTGATTAAAACCGATGATTTGGGCTTTTGTTTTGGCTCCCTTCCACTTTTTTCGACCTTCTCCTTGGCTCTTTTCAATGCATCCGCTGCATAGACCTGCTGCACATCGACCATTCCGTCGAACTTAGCTTGTATTAATCGTCCGGTTCCAGCCATTGTGGAAGTTAGAGGGGCTAGAATCTGCGAAAACGTTTCGCACGCAGTCTTTACAATCTTGTTCCATGAAGAGGCTGGAATAGCTTTCGCAACTTTTCCCAAGCCCGTGAGATCCAAACTCCCATCGTCGTCGGCCATAAGATTGCTCCATGAGAGGTCTGCGCAAAGGATTGTGTGTATCATAGAGCAACTCCGGGCAATTTTCAATGGAAGGCTGAAAGCTCAAAAAAGTGTGATAACGCCAGCGATCCGCTCGAAAATTTCGTGTTGTCGGGTCGTCTGTGGTAGATTCTAGAAAAGAATCCATCGAGCCTATGAAGAATGAGACTCGTAAAATCAGGTCAAAGTTAGATTAGAGGGATAAGACATGTTCAAAGGCGATCAACCAATAATCTCTCCTGCCGATGACCTTTTGGGCAGAGACTCTTTTGCCCGATCCCTTGCCGAAGCGATTCTCAATTACGATTCAAGTGATAACCTCGTCATCGGCTTATTCGGGGAGTGGGGATCGGGGAAGACCTCAGTGATCAATATGGCAGTCGGGTATCTTCAGAACCTTCCAGTACCGGAAAACAGAACACCTATAGTGACAAAATTTAACCCGTGGAATTTTTCTGATCAAAACCAACTGATCAGCGAATTTTTCCGTCATTTGTCCAACGTTTTGGAAAAACCTGATTACGCCTCGAAGACAGAAAAAGCAGGAGAAAAATTGAATCTATATTCCAAGTTCTTTTCTCCGCTGAAATTCGTGCCGGGACTTGGACAATACACGGATATTGTTCAAGGTGTGTTGCAAACTGCTGGCTCTTCCGCCACATCATTGGCAGTGGCAATGAAAAAGGACATCACTGCCACTCGGAATGAGCTAAATTCGATTTTAGCCGAATTGCCGTACAAGATCATAATCGTGATCGATGACATCGACCGCCTTAACAATGCAGAAATCAGGCAGATATTCCAGTTGGTGAAAGCATTGGCTGATTTCCCGAACACAATTTATGTGTTGGCATTCGATAAGGAGGTCATTTTAAGAGCTTTGGCGAAGGTTCAGGAAGGTTCTGGTCTTGAATACCTTGAGAAGGTAATCCAAGTCCCATTCGAAATCCCAACAATTTCTCAAAGTGAACTGGAATCGCTTTTCTTCCGTAAGCTGGATGAGGTTATCGATTTTTCCGAAGAGGAATGGGATCAGACCTACTGGGAAAATCTTTATCACAGCGGCATAAAGCACTTTTTCAAGAATATAAGGGACATTAACCGTTTCGTTAACATATTTCGATTCGGATATAAAACCTTGAAGGGGAAGGTGAATCCCGTTGATCTCATCGCTTTGACTGCGATTCAGGTTTTCACCCCTGATCTGTACTATGGCATACGGGATAATAAGGATCTTTTTGTCGGAATATGGGATTCATTGACCTATGGGAGGGCTGAATCAACACGTGAGCGGGCAAGATCACGTTGTAGCAGGATCATCGAGACCGTCAAGGAACTGGAGCCGAATGTCATAGAAGATTTCTTACAGCGGCTATTTCCTAAACTACAAGCTGTTTACCGCAATACCTATCACAGTCACGGGAGTCTTACTGATTGGAGAAGATCTGGTAGGGCATGCAGCCCTGATAACTTTGATCTTTTCTTTAAGCTCTCAATTTCCAAAGGCGAGATTTCCAGAGAGGAAATTCAAGCCATTTTATCGGCAGCCAAGGACGCTGGTGGTTTCGCCTCGTCACTTCTTGCTCTGAGTAACGAAGGGAAGATAACTCGGTTTCTTGATCGACTAGAGGATTATACTGAAAGCCTGATCCCCTCAGAGAATATCGAACCAATAGTATCAGCCTTGATGGATGTTGGTGACCTCTTTCCAGAGGGAGAGGTTGGCTTCTATGCCACTCCCAACTCGATTAGGATAATCCGCATTTTTCACCAACTCATGAGGCGCATCGATAATCAGGCGGAGTGTTTCTCGATTTACAAGAAAGCTATGGGGAAAGCCACAAAGAGCATTTACACGATACTGCATGAGCTATACGGGCTTCGCTCAGCACACGGGCGAGATGGATCGAAAGATCATGTTGAACCCGAAGAGAAGCGTAAGGTGAGCACGGATCAGCTTGATGAACTTGAAAAGATTGCCACCGAAAAATTGCATATTTGGGCAGGGGAAGGAACACTTGCTGAGCATCGTAATTTACCAAGAATTTTGTTTTCGTGGAAGAGACTGGAGGGTTCTCCACCTGTGGATGATTTTGTTTCGGATCTGGTGAAGACCGATGATGGACTGGTAAAACTTATAGCCGCATTTCTGCAAAGGACATACAGGCGTGGGCTGTCAGACCATGTCGCAAAATTGGTGTGGAGATTAAATCTCGAAGCACTTGGGGAGTTCATTCCGATTCAGGAAACGGCGACACGATTAAGGCTATTTTCTGCAAACCCACAGTTCGATAAACTGGATGAGCACAAAAAACTGGCGATTCAGATTTTTCTCGGCACCGTTGATGGAAAAATCGATGACAGGTTTTGAAAAACCTTAGTCTGAAAGGGGCGTTCTACTCCGCAAACCCCAGCATCTGCCTTCTTTTCACGCTATGTTCACTTTCCCCAAACTTTCCCTAAACGAGACGAATTCTGGCGAAACTTGACGAATTTTAACGGACTCAAAACAGCCAGAAAGTGAGACTATGTTGTTGTAAATGTTGAATTTTACTGGATTTAGCGAGTCAATCGATTAAGACAGGATTGCTCGAAGCCGGAATAATGCATCAACTTCTGCGCAAATACATCCGAACCGCACTTCGTGGTCGGTTTGGTGGAATGTAGTGAAAAATGGAGTGCGGTGCCGACGTTTCGGCGGCTCCGCACGACTGATTATCCCACTGTGCGACAATGTCCAGCATCGTGGAAACTCCGTAGCCAAAATCCCCCCATGTCCCCCCCCCCAGCCAGATATGGACACGGGGAGATAATCGGTGAGAAGGGGCTTGTGGCGTGTTGGGGGGTGGGTTAGGGAGCTTCGATAAAGCCGTATTGTCTCAATTCCTCATAGTTCCGCCGATAAAAAAACTCTGAGCCGCATACAGTGCATGCTTTTTTGACGTTGTATCCTGATGGCGTGATTCCAAGATACGTCAGGTTCGATGGTGTATCGATTTGGCAAGATGGACAATATGATTCAATCATTTTTTCCCTCCTTTTATGCCGCTTCAATTGCTCTCATCCTAACCTTAAAATGGCTTGCTCTCACTCCTTTACCACGTTATGAATCGCCAGGTCAAGCTGGCGGATCATCGGAATCAATACCGATGTCAGATCGGGTGACACTTTACAACGAAGACCTTTCTCCCAGTATCTCTCGCCGTCCTATTTCTCTGTGTATTTTTATGATTGTGGAACTATTCCCCGCTATGTCTTAATTTCATAAGAAGGAGCAATCGATCATCGGGAGGGGAAGGTATGCATATGCCAAAAGAAAAACTTCTCATTCTCATGGCCGACGATGATTGTGACGAAGACCGGATGTTTGTCCGTGAGGCGTTTAAGGGCAAGCCAGTTAATGTGAAGTGCGTCGTGGACGGCATGGAATTATTGGACTATCTGTTATGTCGGGGCAAATACAAGCACGACGGCAATCGTCACCCACGCCCTGACTTGATTCTGCTTGATTTGAACATGCCGAAGATGGGCGGGAAGGCGGCACTTGCCGAAATTCAATCTGATTCGTGTCTGAGATCCATTCCAGTTATAATCCTCACAACCTCACAGGAAGAATGCGAAGTCCATAGGTGCTATGAGCTTGGGGCAAAAACCTATATCGTTAAACCGCTGTCTTTTGATAGGCTGGTTGAGATCATGCACTCTCTCCATCTTTATTGGAGCGATGTTGCTCGACTTCCGATACACGCAATCCCGCCGAGTTGTGCATAGCAGAGAAGAAGCAGCCGATTCAGGCCGCTCTCGTTTCCAATCAAATCAATGCCTTATTGTTGTAATGCCTTGTTTACGGAATTAAGTAGCTCTGCCTGTCTGAGCGGTTTAATGAGGTAATCAACGGCGTGCATGCGAAAACTATTTTGAGTTGTTTCTGTACTGGGATATGCCGTCATGATGATCACACTGGTTTTGAGGTTTCTCCGCATTACCTCCTGTAAAATATCTATTCCCCATCCATCATCGAGAATGATATCTGCGAGTATCAGTTTAAATTCTGCTTCATCCATTCTTGCCAGAGCTTCCCTGTAACCTTTGGCAGTGATGACGTTATGCCCTTCGGCTACAAGGAATCTACTGAAGCTGAACCTGATGCTCTCTTCATCATCGATAACGAGAATATTCACCATCATCCAATTACCATATAGAGGTTTCCCTCTTTCAGAAGCAATCCGACATTCTTCGGTTCTTCTTCAGAATCGCCAACCACCGCTCACCTGTCAGGACTGCTGGTCGGTAGGCAATGCGTGGGATGACGACCCGATATGCTTTGGAATTAGAAAAATGAGCAAAATATGTGCCGAAAAGGCGAAGGATATCACTTATTCCATATTGTGACGGAATAACGTTAACGTAAGTATGGGTGGGTAGTGTAACTGGCCGATAGCCCCGAAGAAAATAAGTGTTGCATGCAACAGAAGCGTTTCATGATTTCTGTGTTGCCTGTAACACACTAGCGTGAAGGCGGCAGCGGTCAATTCGCCGAAGCCAATTTCCCCAACCGAATTTGCGATTTACATCATGTGATACGCTCCAGCCCTTCACCGGATGCTTTTCTGTTTGCTCATAGTCATGAACTGTTTTTCCAGTTCCGACAGTATTTTATCGGGGGGGGGGATTGCGAGAGTTGACTAAAGACTCTATCTTTTTCGGGTTAGCAGCCTCATAAATCAGACTTTCGATAGGCTTCGAAATGCGGCTGAACCCATCGCTGAAAATTGCGTTCTGCGACGACGATGAGGATGAACACCTGATTCTGCGTGATACGCTTAAAGACGCTGGGTATCCAGACGCAATGTGCGACTGCAAGTTAAGCGGGAACGATTTGTTGGATTCGCTTTACTGTGGGATATTGCCCGACGTGATCCTGTTAGATATCTTCATGCCGGTCATGGGCGGTTTGGAAACGCTGGAGAAAATCAGACGTGATGCCAAGTTCCAAAACGTTCCAGTTTTGCTTGTGACTGGCTTGCCGGAGTACGTGGAGGCCACGTTGAAGCAGTACCCTTATTTGACAGTTGACGGTATACTCACCAAGCCCATAACTGTTGACAGCCTTGTCAATATTCTCAAACCTTATCCGCATTGTTTCTCATAGTGGGACATGGTTGCTCGATAGCCCCTTCACCCTCCTGCCAGCAATACCTACCTTAAGGTCTTCATGATCTGTAGCAAAGGGGTAGAAGTCCCTCGGTGCGGTATTTATCGATACTTGAACCCCTGTTTCCGTTGGCGACCACTTTCCCCAAACGAGAGCTATCCAAAACCGAAGGAAGCCTATTCCGAATTGATGCGGGACTTTGTCCCTTCGGCTATCAGGACTTGAAACGAAGCAGATTCTGAAGGATACAGGCTTAATATGAGCGGAGATGGGGGTATGAAGATAGAAACGTGGGCCGGGGTTTGAAGAATTTCCACAGGTCGATGATGTCAAATCTGACTCTTCGGCTGGACGATTGGAGATTAGTATTCGGGGTAGGGAAATACGCCGACTTCGAAGCGATGTATTTTGGGCGGGAAATTCGGAAGATTGTGCTTGACAATGTCACACGGACGGCCTTACAGACTAACACAAAAGTAACACACTTTCTGGTACACTTTGAGAAAATTGAAAAAATAAACGTAAGGAAATCAGCAATATGGCGAGGCGGCAAGAGTACGTCATTTACCCTTTGGTGATCGGAGCCAACGAGACCGATCAGGGGATCATGACCTATCTTCGCGGATACGGCAAACGCCTCTGGATACCCATTTATGCTTTCCTGATAAAGGGAGCGGACGAGGTTATCCTGGTGGATACGGGGCTTGAGCAGTTTGTCGTGCCCGAGCATGTAGGGCGGGAAAACGGCCTGAAGATCCAGGAATTTGAAGAGGCTCTGGAAGACCATGGACTGCGGCCTGAGAACATAGACCTCATCATTCACACTCATTTGCATAACGATCACTGCGAAAACGATCCGAAATGCCCGCAGGCGAAGATCATCGTGCAAAAAGCCGAATACGATTTTTTCCTGAACCCCCATCCCATAGACCATCGCTACTATCCGGACCTCCTGGATGGTTTGAATGTCGAACTGGTGGAAGGGGATGTAAGCTTAAGGGATGGAATAGACCTTATCTTCACGCCTGGCCATACACCAGGAGGTCAGTCCGTCGCTGTCCGCACCTCCGGTGGGAGGGCAATCATCACCGGATTTTGCTGCAACGCTTTGAACTTTCCCGCCAATGCGCCGATCGTTGCTCCGGGAGTTCATACCGATGCAATTGCAGCCTTCGACAGCGCTCTGAAAATCCGCGAGATGGCCGATATCCTGATACCGTTGCATGATATTTCCATAGGAAAGGTCGGGCGAATCCCAGGGGTTTAGAGTGACAAAGTCCAGCTCGACGCAGTTGTTCAAAAGGCTTGCTGCAAGGGGCGGCGCGGTTCTTTTTTTCATCATGGTTTTTGAAATCCTCATAATTATGAGCCCCACGCCTTCTTTTTTTACCCGGTTTTCAGTCCGGTTCTCCACTGCTCGGCAGCTATTCAATAACGCACGAAGCAGGAGGCAGGGAGCAAGAAGCAGGAATCAATGCCGCCGTTGTACCGGGCATATATATTCCCGCTTCCCGCTCCGCGAAACTGCATCTACCCTTTCAGGACAACATAGCGGCTGCCGTGTGCGTCTTTCACCAGAAGGAGCAAAGCATCGCTGTCGTTGGCTTTGGCGATCTTCTCTTTTAGATCGCTTGCCGATTTCACCCTCTGGCGGTTTACTTCCATGATCACATCACCCGGTTGGATGGATGCTCGATAGGCCGGGCTTCCAGGCTGCACACCTGCGACCACGACACCATGATCATCATCGAGGCCAAGTTGCCGAGCTATCTCAGGATTCAAGTCCTGAAGTTGAAGACCCCATTTGCCCTGAGCAGGCAGTCTACTCTCCGCGACTTTGGTCCCGCTGGACTCGAGCTTGGCGACGACGGTGTCGATCTTGATCTCTTTTCCGTTGCGGACCAGGGTGATGGGGACCTGCCTGCCAATCGCCGCCGCAGCCACCATGGCCGGCAAATCGTGGCTGTCATGCACGGATTTGCCATCGAATGAGACGATTACGTCACCGGTCTTGATTCCTGCCTTATCAGCAGGTCCGCCCGGCACAACCTCGGCAACCAGGGCGCCCTTGCTCTGTTCCAGTTTCATGGCCTTGGCCAGATCGGGGTCAATGGACTGAATGTTTACCCCCAGATAGCCGCGGGTAACCTCTCCATTTGCCTCCAACTGAGGAATAAGGGATTTTGCCGTGTTAACGGGTATGGCGAATCCTATTCCCTGGCCCTCAGGGATAATGGCGGTGTTGATCCCGATCACTTCTCCTTTCATGTTGAAAAGAGGGCCACCCGAGTTGCCGGGATTGATGGAAGCATCGGTCTGGATAAAATCATCATACGGGCCGGCGCCGATCACACGCCCTTTGGCGCTGACAATCCCTGAGGTGACGGTATGGCTCAGTCCGAAAGGATTTCCAATGGCGAGCACCCAATCGCCCACTTTGATTTGATCGGAGTCGCCGATGTTTGCCGCCGGCAGATTTTCCCCTGCGTCAATCTTAATTATCGCGATGTCTGTCTTAGGGTCTCTTCCGACGACCTGCGCCTTGAATTCTCCCTTGTCAGCCATGGTGACCGTCAGTTCTTTTGCGCCTTCCACCACATGGTTGTTGGTAAGTATGTAGCCGTCCTTGGAAATGATTACGCCCGATCCTGCCCCCTGAACGGTTCTATCCTGCGGGAGCTGCTGAGACCCTGGTTGATTGAAGAAATCCCGAAACGGGGCTGGTATCTGCATCTCTCCAAAGCCGGTTTTCTCAACTTTGGTTACTTTGACATTGACAACCGAAGGGGTGCATTTCTCAGCCAGAGCAGTAAAAGGGCTGCTAATCACTGGCTGCTCTGAGCCGACCCGGGGGTGAGCGGCGTCCGTCTCGGCTGCAGCCCGGCCAATGCCGCCGAACATTCCGGATGCGCAAAGGCCGGCCAAAGCACATGCCAAGGCCACTCCCATGATTGTTTTTATCCCAAAGCGTTTGTTTAACGAGTTACGGATTCTCTCAAACATCGATGTTCCTCCTTAATGCTGCACAAAGGCTGTTGTATGACTGGCTCCATCGGAGGAATGGCTTCTCCTCCATACCGGTCATGAATATAAACAGGCAAAGTTAAGGGAAGATTAAAGATAAATTAGAAGATGCTAATGGGAGGTCTTAAAGCGTTAGCGAGTAGCTGGAAGCTGGGATGAAAAGCTTCTCCTCTCTGATGTCCTGGAACTCGTGCTTTAAGAGACGATCGGGATCGAAACCCTGAAGCTGCTCCCCTGGCCAGGGGAGCTTTCCACCTCGATAGTTCCGCCATGAGCGACAGCAATTGATTGGGCGATAGATAGTCCCAGGCCGGTTCCCCGTTCTGCCAGGGAACGGGCTTCCGAAGTGCGGTAAAAGGCTTGAAAAATACTCTTCTGCTCTTCAATGGGAATCCCGCTCCCAGTATCTGAAACGAGAATGGATGCCCATCTGCTGTCGTGTTGCAGTCCGAGGGTTACGCGGCCTTGTGCCCCAGTGTATTTTATGGCATTGTCCACGAGATTGGAAGTCATGCGCTGCAGGCGTTCGCGATCTCCTTGAATGCGGAGCGGTTCTATTGCACCGAGCCGAAGTTCTATCCCATGGGAGTCCGCCAACGGCTTTAACCGGAGGTAAACCTCTTCGAGCACCTGTTCCAGGTCCACCTCCTGCCGGTCCATTCTCAGGACCCCCGCTTCGGCGCGGGCCAGGAGCAGGAGTCCATCGACAAGGCGAGCGATCCTGTCGACCTCTTCAAGGGCGCTCTCCATGGTTGCACGGTATTCCTCGGGAGTTCTTGCCGAACGCAGCACAACCTCCAGTTCACCTTTCAAAATCGTGAGGGGAGTCTGAAGTTCATGGGAGGCATCGGCACTGAACCGGCGGATCTGGGTAAATGCAGCATCCAGACGCGTGAGCATCTGGTTCAAGGTTTTGGCCAGATTGTCCAGTTCATCTCCAGTTCCTGTCTCCTCCACACGTTGGCTAAGGTGTTCGGCGCTTATCCGGCAGGCAGCGGCTGTCATCCGGTCCACGGGCTTGAGCGCCCGATGAGCCAGAAGCCATCCGCCCGATGCCGCCAGCACCAAGCCGAGAGGGAGCACCCCCGCCATGATCAAAAGGAATCGAAGATGGGTTTCATCGATACTCTTCAAAGACATTCCAACCTGGATCATGTTGATCATCCGGCCGGATTCCATTACGGGCATGGTCAGCAGCCGCACTCGGTACTCTCCGAGACCTTCCACTGTCTCAAAAGAAGACAGACCCCGCATCGCATTATCGAGAGCCTTTCTGCTCAGAGGCAACTTCCCGGTGGAAGGCAAAGACCGGTGCTCATCACTTTTGCCAAATGGATCGCGCATCTGAAAATAATGATCCCATGGCGAAAAGCCGAAAAAACGGCGGAAAGCCTGATCGATTTCAGATGGCACAAAAGTCGCGGATCTGTTTTGATCCCGTTCGATCAATGTTCTGGCAACACTGTCCAGTGCGCTGTCCATCTCGTGGGAGAGGCTGTACGACAAAAGTCCGAACGCCGCTCCTCCCACAATGAGCAGAGTAACGGTCAAAAGGCACGTGTACCAAATTGTGAGCCGTGTCCGGATAGACCTAATAAACAAGGACTACTCCTCTTTTAACACATAGCCGACTCCACGAACGGTGCGAATGAGTTTATGCTCGCGATCTGAGTCGATCTTCCTGCGAAGGTAGTTCACGTACACGTCGATGATATTGGTCATCGTGTCGAAGTCATAGTCCCAGACATGGTCGGCGATCATGGTCCTTGTGAGTACCCGCCCGGGATTTCGGAGGAAATAATCAAGGAGAGCATACTCCTTTGTGGTCAGATCAATCTTCTTGCCGCCTCGTAGGACCGTGCGACGAGCGGGGTCGAGAGTGAGATCGGCAAACCTAAGCACAGGAAGTTTTGCCTCCGTTTGCCGTCTGAGCAGCGCCCGAACCCTGGCGACAAGCTCCTGGAATGCGAATGGTTTCGTCAGATAGTCGTCAGCGCCTGCATCAAGACCCAGGACCTTGTCTTCAATATTTGCTCTTACAGTGAGCAGCAGCACCGGGGTTGACACTCTTCCCGTGCGCAGTTCGCGCAGAACGCTCAGGCCATCCATGCCCGGCAGATTAATATCGAGCACGATCAGATCGTGAACCCCGTCCATGGCCATTTGAAGGCCGGTTTTGCCGTCGAAGGCCACATCGACCGCGTAGCCTTCTTCCTCCAGGCCCTTCCTAACAAAGCCGGACACCTTTTTTTCATCTTCCACAACCAGGAGCCGCATGGGTTTCCCTCACCGCACACATTCTATGCTCAAGGCAATTCAGGTAGTTTCCATCCGGAAAGTGCCCTTTTCCATCCTGGCTGTGTCAATCTTCGGGTTTTCTTGTGCGGCGTACCTATGTACGCCTCCGCGCAAACCCTTGATTTCCTTGCCAGGACGAAAAATGCCTTCTTTCCGAATTGGAAACTGTAAGTATCTCATCGGGGGTTTCCGGATGGACACTAGGTATTTTATATCAGAAATGTTACAGGGGAAACATGCCGATAGCTCCCTGAGGGAGTTGAGGTTAATTCGGCTCCACCTCGATGGCCCATTTAAGCAGAGGAGGAGTCATTAGAACAGTTAGCAACACCACCATGATGATGACCGAAAACAGGGCATCATCCAGTACGCCAAGCGATTTTCCCATGCTGGCGACAATCAGAGCGACCTCAACTCTTGGAAGCATGCCTGCCCCGACGATGAGCCTGTTGGCCCCGCCCCTGACTGCCAATGAGGACGCCAGCTTACCGGCTACCGCAACTGTGGAAATTACCAGTCCGCTCAGTATGACCTTTACGTTTGCAAGCGTGGCGAGGTTGACCTGTAAGCCGACCAGGACGAAGAAGATCGGAGCGAGAATCCCCTCGAAGGGCGCCAGGATCGACTCTACGCTCTGATCGGGATCAAGTCCCGGGCCAATACCGGAAAAGGACTCCTCCTTGATGAGCACCCCCGCAGCGAAAGCCCCGATGATGGCAGCCAGTCCAATTTTGTCGGCAAGCCACGCAAGGAGCATCAGGAGCGCAAAAGGGTACAATAGCTTAATGTTCCCCAGGTCCAATCTCGCGAGGAATTGGACCGTTTTTTCGAGAAACCTGGTCCCAAAAATTACCACTGCTCCAAGAAATAGAGCCGTCTTCAGCAGGATCCAGAACAGATGCCCGATTTCAACGGCGCCACGAGTGGCAACCGCTGTCACCATCGCGAGCACTATAAGCCCCAGGACATCGTCCATGATGGCAGCACCAAGCACAAGCTTGGCTTCCTTCATGTCAATCCGCCTCATGTCCCTGAAAATTCTGGCTGCAATCCCGACACTGGAAGCGCAGAGGGCGGCGCCGGCAAATAATGGCGGCATTAATCCCGCCGTTTTTGGCAGCAGAAGCAACGTCGTGAGAAAAACCAGACTGAAAGTTATACCTACTCCTGTCAGGGCAACCGCTGACGCGCTGACTCCAATAGACCTTAATTCTTTCAGGCTGACTTCCAATCCAACCATGAACAAGAGCATCGCGACTCCAAAGCTTGCGAAGAGCTGGATCGATCTGGCCAGTAAAAGGTAAGAGGGGAAGTCACTTCTCAGGAGCACCCGCTGGACTCTTTCGGCAACCTCTTTGGGCAGGCCGGCCCGCCCCAGCGTTGACCGAACTGTGGTCTCCCAGTTTTTGCCTTCACTCAGGACTCTGTCATTTGTCTGCTGGATCAGCTCGGAATGCCGGATGATAATGACCGTCGGGCTGCCGAGCTGATAAGCAATGGCGCCAACGATGATCCCTACCGCCAATTCGCCCAAAACCTGTGATTGTTTCAGTTTGGTTGCAGCAAAGCGTCCGATGGCTGCACAGCATACGATCAGTGCCAAGGCTCCGAAAACCCGGGCGGCAGGGTCACCGTACGCAATGAAATGAGATTCATCCGTGTCCATAGCGTTTGCGCCGGCAGGGATTTCCGTCGCGGACTGCGCAAAAACTTCGCATCCTGTTCCCGGAAGGCAGAAAGAAAAAAGCAGGCCGCAGGCGCAGCAGATAACTGAAAAGGCTATCAGGCGTTTGATAGTCAAATTCGTCACCGCGTCTTCTGCGCGGTATTAAGGAGAGTAATAAAATGCAGTGACATAAGAATAGACTTCCTCAGTCAATCGCCCTGCATGAATTGAGATCGACATGGGGCGAGCCGGTGTGCGGTTTCAGATTTCAATTGAAAGGATCCGGTAATAACGGGTTCCCGAAGGCGTGTGCACCAGGACTTCGTCGTCCTCGCGGCGTCCCATGACGCCCCGGCCGACCGGCGAATCAATAGAAAGCTTGCCACCCGATATGTCGGACTCCCACGGGCCCACCATCTGGTAACTGTTCACCTCACCCGATTCCAGGTTTTTGATGGTTATTACGGTCCCGAAACCGACCTGTTTGAAAAAGAACTTGCGGCCGACTACTATTTCACAGCCGGCAAGCTTTTCTTCCAAATCGTTGATCCTTTTTTGGAGGAGCGCATGCCGTTCGCGCGCCGCCAGATACTGCTGGTTCTCAATTTTCACTCCATAGCCCCTGGCCTCGTACAAATCATCCAGGACCTCCGGCCGTACGACTCTCCTCAGGTGGGAAAGCTCTCTTATCAGCCTTCGATGGCCGTTTCGTGTTATAGGGACCTTGGGCTTCATCGCAGATCCAGATCACACAAAAAAACTATCCGGGATTTCTCCTTGTTCCCTTTTGGCCCGGAAAAGAGAAAGGCCGATGACCGTTTTGCCGTCACGAATCCTGCCTGACATAATCATAGCATGAACCTGGTCGAGTTTTAGTATTTCCACCCCGGATATTTCGTCGATGTCTTCTTTTGCGGAAATCCTCTCCAGGCCCGAAGCTATAAAAATTCGTATCATTTCGTTGGCATACCCAATGGCAGGATAATAGCTGAAGATTTCGAGCAGCCGCGATGCCCTTTGCCCGGTCTCCTCCATGAGTTCCCGGCCGGCGCACATTTCCGCCGCCTCGCCGGGATCCACCTTGCCTGCGGGTATCTCGAGAGTTTCACAGGCTATCGCATACCTCCATTGACGGACCATAAGGATGTGGTCCCTGTCGGGGAACGCCAGAATTGCTGCGGCTTCCGGGTGGTCTATCTTGATTCGCTCCGTTACCTTGCCGGTCCGGAGCCTGACGGCATCGAGCCTTGCGCTGAAATGCCTCGCGTTGAGTATGCCAATCGTTCTGATCGTTTCTTCCATTGAGATTTAAGCCTCAGTTAAAGTGTCGGTTTGTGCATCGGAGGTCGTAATTATACTTTAGAAAGATGGAATCTCAAACCCGGCAGTCGCTGATCTCGTGAAAATACCGTGATATTCAATGCATAAATTCCATGCCCTCAGCGGATGCCCGGGGCCGCAAATCTTGAAAAGGCCTGATTCCGAGCGCTCCTGCTTCGAAGGCTTTTCCCGCAATTTTCCGCTGAAACAAGAATAAAGTGTCGGTATTTTGACTAGCAGGGCAGGGTATAGATCAGACTTTTTCGTCGACCTGCTGCAAGATTCTTCCCCAGACATCATCTACCTGGCGCAGGGTCTGTTCTATCTCTCCGCTGTTTTCAATAATGTAATCGGAGTGAGCCCTTTTGGAATCGATTGGAAATTGCATGGACATAGTGCGCTCGGCCTCGGAGGGGGACAATTTGTCCCTTTGTATAAGTCTTTGGACCTGGACTTCAGGAGTGGAGTAAACCAGGATTACGATATCGAAATCTTTTTCAAATCCGCCCTCGAACAGAAGAGGAATATCGAATACGATCACTGCCCGTGGATGAAGTCTTTTTTGTCTTTCCCACTCAGCCCCCATCGCCCCGATTATGTACGGATGAAGGATAGCGTCAATTCTTTTACGAAGGGACGGTTCTCGAATGATTCTCCGGCGCAGCTCTTGTCTTCTGAGGGTCCCATCCCGATTAAAAAACAGCGATCCAATGCGATCCCGCAGGGCGGTATAGGAGGGGGTCCCCGGCTCTACGGCTTTCCGCGAGTATTCGTCCGCATCCAGGATTATTGCGCCAAGCTCCCTGAATCTATTTGCGACGGTGGTTTTCCCGGTGGCAATGCTGCCCGTTAGTGCAATTCTCTTATCCAGCATCTGGGAAGCTATTCGCCTTTAACTGAAGCTATATGTAGCACGGGGCAGGCTAACGGCCCATTCCTCTAAAACTGCTTCGAAAAGACTTGGTGGGCTGTGCGCAGCTTAGCCCACCCTTGTATCTACGGCTCTTTTCATGATTTCAAGGGTGTCCCGGAGGGACATGAACAACTATCCGCCCAAAAGCCCTTAGGAATACCGGGTTACGAGGGGGCTTAGAAATCAATGTCCCCGATCGGCCGGCAGAATGTGTACCAGTAGGGCTTCTGCAACAGCTCCCTATTTACTCGATCTTCGGTGTGCGAAGGCCTGGACCACGGATAGGCGACGGCGGCACTTGCAGCGCCGACCGCCATTGCGGCGAGTCCCAGCGGTCTCAGAACAAACGCGTCGACGATAATAAATTCTCCCGCGGGTTCAGCGGTAAAGCGTCCTGTCAGGGTTGGGTCGGGCGGCAGAGGTTCCTGTGCCAGCACGGGCAATGCCGTCATGGAAAGCAGGGTTATGGTCAGGATCAGGATAATTCTTTTCATGCCGGTCTCCTTCGGGTAAAGTTATGAATATCGAATTACGATTTCTGCACTGCATATCCGGGCCTTGCAAAAGTCGAACACAAATCCTCGGGGCCTGATCAAATCACGTTTTACAAGAGCACATTTCGTGCCAGATTTCAAATCAACACCTCGGCGCCTCTACTGGTCAGGTCAACAAAACAGGCACGCTACGCAGCACTCATATTATGACCGATGCAATCGGAAAGCAAGCATACTTCAATCAAGAAGCCCGGATGATATCTCCGGATGCCTGGAGTTTGAGGTTTTTAGTGCAAATAGAACATTGATTTTCATTCTTTGCTGCAGTATAGGGGATTTGACAACCTATCCGTTTTGGATGTGATGCAGAGCTAAATGCAGCTATTCGATCTCCCGCGGTAGATTTTTGATTCGCTGTCAGACTCGATAGTCTTTCTCCATTAAAACGGTCGTACGACATCCCCAAGACCAGGCTGGTAAAGTCTTCAAGCGAGTTTTGCGCGAGCAGCGCCGAGAGCGCAAACTGGTGCAGAGCCGTCAATACGAAAGGGGTCTTGGCTGTCCGCCGTTTGCTCACCAATCTGAGGAGGATGATCTCCCCGGTGAATATGGATGTAAATCAGACCGCACAGGAGGGAAAATGAGAGTAGCTGTTAGCGGGATTTCCATTTTGGTGGTGTCGGCCGTATTCTGTATCATTTTCTCGGCAGTTCAACCTGTTTTTGCCGCCGAGCCGATCAATATCGGGGTGATTGCCTTTACATCGCCCGCGCCGGGCAAGTCCATATTTGACGCTGCGGATCTCGCGGCGGAAGAGATCAATGCAAAGGGGGGCATCAACGGCCGCCCTGTCAAACTGTTCGAGTATGATAACCACGGCAAGTCGGCCGATGCCGTTGAAGCCTTTCAACGAGCTGTCTATAACGATCACGTGGTAGCCGTCATGGGTGTTTGGATCAGTGAAGTAGCCCTGGCCCTGGAACCATGGGCATCCCGCCTGCACATGCCTTTTATCACTACCGGGTCAGCGGCGACCGGGATCAGCGCTCTGGTTCATGACAATTACGATGCATATAAGTACAACTTCCAACTACAACTGAACTCGGATCAACTGGCCGAGTCCGTAGCCGACTTCTTAAGAGATGAAGTGGTCAAGAACCTGGGATACAAAAGGGCATTTATCGTGAGTGAGAATTTCGCATGGACACAATCCCTGGATGACTCTTACATGAAATACCTCCCGGGAGCCGGGATAGAGATCGTCGGCCATATCCGGTTTGCCCCCGACACGAATGATTTTACGCCAATTTTCAGCACGGTTGAACAACAGCACCCGGATATTGTTATAACCGGTTGGGCGCATGTCGGAGTTAAACCGACGGTGCAATGGCATGAGCAACAAGTCCCCTTCCTGCTCGCGGGGATAAACGCGCAAGCCACTACGTCGGCTTTCTGGGACGCCACCAACGGTGCGACAGAGGGAGTTATCGGTCAAGACGAGACTTCCGAAGCCCCGATAACGCCCAAGACACTCCCGTTTGTAAAGCTTTACAGGGAGCGATACGGTATCAGCCCGGCATACTGCGGCTACAACACCTACGATGCCATGTATGTCCTGAAAAATGCGATCGAGCTTGCGGGTTCCACCAACAGCGATGCGCTGGTAACGGCCCTGGAAAAAACGGATTACACGGGCGTGCAAGGCCGTATAATGTTTCTCGGGAAAGATAGCCCCTTTACCCACTGCGTCAGGTACGGACCGGATTATGTCTTAGGCACCCAGACCCAATGGCAAAATGGAAAGCTGGTCACCATATGGCCCAAGCGAGCAGCGACCGGCTCCCTGATTGTTCCCGATTTCGTGAAGAATAAGAGCTCGGCCAAATAGGCTGGGAAGGGCAGGCTGGGAAGGGGTTTAGGCTGAAGGGATTTAGGCTGGGAAAAGCAGGCTGGGAAGGGCAGGGGTTTAGGCTGAAGGGGCTTAGGCTGGGAAAAGCAGGCTGGGAAGGGCAGGGGCTTAGGCTGAAGGGGTTTAGGCTGGGAAAAGCAGGCTGGGAAAAGCAGGAGCCCGCATCGCTACGCGAGGAGCAGAAAAGCGGGAGGGCAAAATATTGCAACAAGAATCAAAGGCTCTGGATTCCGGCTCTTTTGGCGTCGAAAAACGTCGGAATGACGGACTTTTTCCCTGCAGCTGCTCGTCTTTATTTGAGCGCTTATGAGATTTATCCCTGCCCGCCCTTGAACGCATTGGTGTTAGGGCTATCCAGGCCCGACACCTTGGGGCGGGTCAGCATCCGGCCGGCCCTCAGCGGCTCCCTGCGTCTCTGCGAGCGCATCTAAAGTGCGGGTGTATCATCCAGTGAGGAAAACCGGGAAGGTGACATGCATCTCCTGTTGCAGATCTTAGTCAATGGCTTTATCGTCAGCTCGATTTACGCACTTAGCGCAATGGGCTTCTCGCTGATTTTTGGCACAGCCGGGATCCTCAACCTTGCCCATGGAGCGTATCTTGTATTAGCAGCTATTGTGGCCTGGTTTTGCATCAGCTACTTCAAGCTGCCCCTTCTAGCCGGATTGAGCATTGGCGTTCTGGCATCCGTTGTTTTTTCATATCTCCTGTACTTTCTGGTAGTGAACCCTATCGACAAATCCAAAAGGATTCCAAAGGAAGAAAAAGAGGTTTTCGTACTCACGGCCACCCTGCTCTGGGCGATGATCATCCAAGGCCTGCTCGACTATACATTTGGTTCGACGCCAGTCATCATTCCGCCTTTTGCTGAGGGCAACATGCACCTGTTTGCCATCAAGCTGACCTATAACATGCTTATCCTGGCCGTCCTTTCGTTATGCATCATAGGATTGCTATGGTTTTTCATCAACAAAACCAAGTCCGGCAAAATGCTGTTAGCGGCCTCGATGAGTCATACCGGGCTGGCCATCATGGGCATAGAACTGAAGCGAGTGTATCTGCTGCTTTGGGGGATTTACGGAGTGTTGACAGGTGTTTCGGGAGTCCTGCTGGCCTCCTTTTTGGGGGCATCGGCGACAGAGGCGCCGGATCTCACCGGTTTAGCTTTCTCCATAGTCGTCCTGGGCGGTTTGGGCAGCATCACCGGGTCTTTTTTTGCCTCCTATGTTATAGGGTATCTTGGAACGCTTACAGCATACCTGATCTCACCTTCCTATACCTCGCTGCCGGCGTTTTTTGTCCTGGTTCTCATCCTTTTCATAAGACCCCGAGGTCTCTTTGGAAGGTTCTAGCAAAATCCCATGAGCTTTAGCCCCTCATCAAAGAATTTACTCAAGTTTGCAGCTCTCTTGCTGGTCATTTTTGTCTGCCTGCCGTGGTTTTTTTCCCTTTACATTGTCGGCGTGCTAACCATTGCCTTCTATTTTTCCGTTTTCACGATGTCCTGGGACCTTCTGTTCGGCTATTCCGGCGAGGTCAATTTCGGGCCCACGTTTCTGATCGGCGTTGGCGCCTATGCCGCTGCCCTGTTCAATGTGAACACCAGTCTGCCGGTATTCGCCTGCGTGCTGCTGGGGACCTTGATGGCCGTGATGGCGGGACTGCTGCTCGTCGCCCCGGCCCTTCGGCTGCGGGGGCCCTATTTTTCTTTGATCACCCTGGTATCCGTGCTTGTGCTGAGTGAGTTCATAACCATATTTGCCCAATACACGGGTGGGGAAATAGGTATGTCTCTTCCCGGAATTCTTTCCACAAACGGCATGGTCAACTATTACCTGGCATTGGCGCTTGTTTGCGTCAGCGCAGGAGTTTTTCTTGCCATAACCTCATCGCCCATCGGTCTTATTTTACAGGCCGGAGCGCAGGACCCCATCGCAGCCGAAAGCCTGGGATTCAGTATCGTAAAATATAAAATCCTGGCTTTCAGCCTGAGCGCTTTTTTTTCGGGCTTGTCCGGCGCTTTGCTGGTTTTTTACATGGGCACGGTATCGGTAAGCGTGGTCGTCTCCGTTTCGGTGATCCTACAGATCATCATTGCCGCCATCATCGGGGGGCGGCGCACCATCCTGGGTCCCATCCTGGGTTCTCTTTTCATTATTGTAACCGGTCAGTGGCTTCAATATCTGGGACAACTCGATTACGTGGCCGTTTCCATTTTGGCCTTGATTATGCTGTTGTTTCTTCCCGACGGCATTGCCGGGATCGCGCTGCGCAGACGCTGATGGGAATAGGACTGAGGAGCGGGGAGCAAGGAGCGGGGAGCAAGGAGCAGGGAGCAAGGAGCAGGAGAAAATCAGGCTGAAGCAAAAGAAAGACTGAAGGTTTTAAAGCCTTCTGCCTAAACCCCTTCGACCTAATCATGGGCTGTGGACGGACTAAAAGCTTTTTCCATTCACTAATCACCATTCACGATTCACCAAACAGGGGGCCTGGCGGTTGGCTGCGGCTCTGTTTTATGAGGAATCATCAATGGCGCTCCTGGAAGCTTCGGGACTCAACAAGAGATTTGGGGGTATTCGTGCGGTAAAAGACGTTCAATTTGCCGTGCAAGAGGGGGAAATCATCGGTTTGATCGGACCCAACGGTTCGGGCAAATCCACCCTTCTGAGCCTGCTGACGGGGGTGCACAAACCCAATAGCGGCAGCATCCGCTTTGACGGCCGTGAGATCCAGAACTGGCCCATCAACAAGCGGATAAAACACGGTATTGCCATCGTATTTCAACATTCCCGGCCGTTGAATCGACAAACCGTGTTGGATAACATCAAACTGGCTCTCCTGCCCGACCGGGTATTCAATATGCTTTATCCCGGAGATATCGAAGCAAAGGCCCTGCAGGCAGCCAAACTGCTGGGGCTGGAAGACGTCGTGGACTCATACCCGGGATCACTGCCTTTCGGCTACTTACGCAGATTGGAGGTTGCCAAAGCGCTTGCCCTGAAACCGCGACTGTTACTCCTGGATGAACCTTTTGCAGGTTTGACCCCTTCCGAGGTGGGCGAACTTGCGGACTTGATCCTCTCTGCCAAGAGTGAGAACCAGGCTATAGTTCTTGTCGATCACAATGTTAAAGCCGTTTACAGTTTTGTGAATAGAATCATAGCACTCTATGTCGGCAACAAGATAGCGGACGGCAATCCGGATGAGGTCATGGCAGATGCGGAGGTACGCAGGGTTTTTCTGGGAAAGAGCATGGACGAAAAGGCAGGGTCGCTATCTTCCCCGCCCGCCGGCTCTGTCAACAGCAATTTTCTGCTGGATCTGAACATTGAGTCCGTAAAATATAACAAAGCTGAAATTCTGCGCGATGTAGCAATCCGTATCCGCGAGGGAGAGTTTGTTTCCCTGGTCGGGCTGAACGGCGCCGGCAAATCCAGCTTGCTGAAAGCCATCACCGGACTTGTGAACTATGCGGGCGATGTAAAATGGCGAGGCGTATCCACCAAACAGATGACTACAGCTCAAATTATCCGGCTGGGCATCGCCTTTGCCCCTGAGACCAAGGAACTGTTCCGCTATATGAGCGTCAAGGAAAACCTGGAGCTGGGCGGCGAAAGACTAAACAGGCATGAGCGCCAATCCAGGCTGAATGACGTCTATGGGCTCTTTCCGATCCTGGAAGAACGCACTGCCCAGCCCGCCTTCACCCTATCGGGCGGCGAACAGCAGATGCTGACCATTGCACGGGCCATGATGCAAGCGCCCTCCCTGCTCATACTGGATGAGCCTACCCTGGGTCTGGCGCCGGTTGCGCTCGACGCTATTTCGGAAACACTGTCAACCCTGCACGGCAAACTGGGACTGACCATACTGCTGGCTGAACAGAATGTGCATTTTGCGCTCAAACATTCCGACAGCATCTATTTGCTCGATCATGGGAGTATAAGCTGGCAAGGCGCAGTCGCGGGCTTTGTGCAGGAGGTCGGCCACAAATATCTGGTATGAGGAATGGAAGCGATCTCGACCGACGATACGGCCGTGAAAACGCTGGCTTACCATCTTATACCGAGTTCAAGAAAGCATCAAGTCAAGGGCGCGGGGAGCTAAGCCCCATAAGCGCTCAAATAAGATACTTGTACATTGGCCATTTTTATTATAGATTTGTTTTTCATGAATCCACTACAAGAGCTTGGCGACTGGGAAATCCTATTGAGCTTTTTGCCAGCAGGCTGG
>Ga0187862_10000648_pt1 | contig 39075 bp, 28 predicted proteins | sample June2016WEW_10_1_FD_133003 | JGI IMG/M metagenome (GOLD analysis project Ga0187862, IMG submission 133003) | Peatland microbial communities from SPRUCE experiment site at the Marcell Experimental Forest, Minnesota, USA - June2016WEW_10_150 | ecosystem: Environmental > Terrestrial > Soil >... | reverse complement strand
CCGCAGGTTCTTCACATGCGAGTCGATCGTCCTGTCATAACCTTCAAAATCATACCCTTGAACGACATTAATCAGCTCGTTTCGCGAGAAAATCCGGTCAGGGTGGCCCATCAGAGTCTTGAGAAGATTATACTCACAGGGTGTCAGTTTAAGTTCGGCCTCCCCGGCTAGCACCTGGCGAGTTTCCTCGATCATGACCAACTCAGCAGCCATGAGCGTCTTTTGGGCATGGGGGCAATAGGTCCGCCTCAGGACCGCATTCACACGAGCGACAACCTCTCTGGGGCTGAAAGACTTGCAAATGTAATCGTCGGCGCCCAATTCCAGGCCAAGCAAACGATCGATTTCTTCGACCCGGGCAGTGATAATTATTATGGGAACAGTGGAAAACTGCCTGATCGCGCGGCAAACGTCCAATCCATTCATTCCGGGAATCATGATGTCCAGGAGGATCAAGCTTGGGTGGTTTTGCTTTACGTGGGGCAAAACCAAATCTCCGCGATCTAGACATGAGACCCTCCATCCGGCGCTCACCAAGTAGTCCTTAAGTATTTCCGCTATTTTGATTTCATCTTCGACCACCAGGATATCCCGGCTCATCCCGTGTCTCCTTTGGTTCACACCCGACTAAAGGGCATCAAAGCCGAATCCCGTTATGGCACCGGAAGACCATGCTGACTTTCAACCCACCGGCCGGGGAATGGGAAGCTTCTATTTTGCCCCCAAAGCTCTCCACGATACTCTTGCATATCGCCAGGCCAAGTCCGCTGCCTCCATGCTCCCGGCTTCTTGCCCTGTCCACGCGGTAGAGCCTGTCAAATAAGAGCGCGAGGGATTCTTCGGGAACTCCGGGCCCGGAATCCTCGAAACTCACCAAAAGTTCACCGGACCCAACTTCGAGCGAAATTTTCAGAACGCCTGGAACCTCTACGTATCGCAATGTATTCTCAAGCAGGTTTGAGAAGATTTGTTTGAGCCGGTCGGCGTCAGCCACAATCAGGATGTCGCTTTCCCTGATACCATCCATATCAAGACTTATGCCGCGCTGGTTCAGTCTTGTCCGGAAACACTCCAATGTCTCAGTCAGTATCTCCGGTAGATTTACGGCCGTCAGTTCCGAGGTGAAGCTCCTGGATTCGATCAGGGAAAGATCGTGAAGGTCACCAACGATTCGGCTCAATTGCATCACCTCCAGGTGAAGCGAATCCAGCCCCTGCCGGGTGACTGTCCTCACACCGTCCTGCATGGCCTCTATTTCTCCGCGAAGAATAGCCAGCGGGGTTCTCAGTTCGTGAGATATGTCCACCAGCCATTGTTGTTGCGTCTGATGATGTTTTTCCAGGGCTTGGGCCATCGCATTGAAACCGGCGGCCAGTTGGCCCAATTCATCACGCGATTTGACGGCGATTCGCGTGTCAAACCCGCGTGAGATCAAGGCCTTCGTGCCTTTCTCCAGTTCCTTGACGGGCGCCAGCAGATGCCGGGACAAAACGAACATCACGAAGAACGCCAAAACGAGAGCAACTGATCCTAATGCATAGAATGTCTGCGACTGCTGCCTTATGAATTCGAACTCCAAATGATGAGCCGGTAGTTCATGCTTTCTAAGTCCTAGCCACCCGACCAGTTTACCATCGGCCTCTATGGGTTTGAGCCGGTAGCTGTCCGGGGTAGAAGAATCTCCCAGGGGGGTCAGGGGGCGTTTCTCCATATCGAACAGGGCGATGGACGGATCGGGCGGATGTTGCGGAAAGGGACCTGGAGCAGTCGCAATCACTACCCCATGACGGGCGTCGAAAGCCGAACGGCTGTCCTGGATCTCCACACCCACTCCACCTGCTTGCAGGGTGGGCGCATGGTCGTGCGGGGAGCTAAGCGCCAACGGACCGGGGGGCGGGCCGGGAGGCGGCGGAATCGGTAACCCCGGTGGAGGCGGTTCTTTTTCTCCATCCGCCGATAGACCACCAATGTGAAAGATCGCGCCTCCAACTCCAGTTCCCGATTGCACGACAGGTCCGAACGTTCTCATGCCGAACCAAAGTCCAGGTTCCTTCAGGACCGTATCCCAGTTGCCGCGCTTCCGGTATTCCTGGCTCAGTGCATCGGCCAGTTTAGCAGCCGCTGCGGCTTCAGCTTTGACTACATACTCTTCGAAATGACGCTCGGAAAAGTATCTGCCGATCACAAGGATGCTGACGACGATGATCAAGCTGTTCAGAAGAAAAGCCAGAAATACTTTATGACTGAATTTAACGTTCATGCTAAACCACCAGCGGCTGTTAGCTTTAAAAGGTCATTAACACAAATTGCAGACAAAATGGCTCTCCATTTCTGGCTTATTCGGACCGGGAAGTCAATCCTGCTCATCGATCTCCATATTAATTCCATACCGCCTCCATACTTTCTCCATAATCGCTGTCTAAAGTCTACGCGTCCAGGCGGATTAAGAGGCTCGGGGCATATCGTCAGCCGCCCTGGCAGCGCCGTTAAACAATGCAGAAAAGGAGATGCGGAAATCGAATTAACGCCAGAACCAGCAATGAGACAAACGAGAACCCGGTCGAACTGACTCAGCCATAAAGCAAATCTACATAAACAAAGGAGACGAACATGAACAAGATACTCATCCTTGTTATTCTCTGTCTGGCGCTCTGCTCGATTGCCGGGGTAGCAAATCCCCAGCAGACCACCAACGGCATGCAGCCGCCGGCGGGTGCTTTCGTTGTTGCCGGGTTTGGGCCGTCAGGTATTTCCGGGGACCAGCAATACCTTTATGTAATGGCGGGCGGAAAGCTTCTGGAGTTCCAGCTCACAGACATGACACTTCTGCGTTCAGTAGACCTCCCCGATCCAGGACCTCCTCCCATGATCACCACATCTTCCACAGCGACTGACTCCCCTAATTTTTCGCCACCGCCGCCCCCCATGCCGCAGGGGCTTTGGGCCGGCAACGGTTCTCTCTATGTACTGCAGGGACCCTCGGTATACACTTACAACGTTCCCGGCCTGACTCTTCAAAATGCCGTGGCGCTCCCCAAACCGGAATAGCCGCAGACAGGCCGGTAAGACCCGTGGTCTACCTCAGTTGGACGTTTAAGCTCTACCCGAAGCACCTGAGCTTCGGGTAGAGTGAAGTATTGATCACAAGCATACAATTTGCTCAAAATTCTGAATAATACAGAGGTCATTCAAATGCGTCGTCTCTTAGTGATAGATGATGATATGGGATTTTGTGAAATGATGACAGATTATCTCATGCCGGAAGGATTCGAGGTAATCTCGATCTACAACGGGATGGACGCCTTGAAGCAGGTCTTGACAGCGGCGAAGGACGAATATGATTTGATCCTGCTCGATATAACGCTTCCGGGCATGAATGGTTTTGAAATCCTGCAACGCATCCGTTCCAGACAGAACACGCCTGTAATCATGTTAACCGGCCGAACTCAGAGAATAGATCGTATCGTAGGGCTCGAGATAGGGGCGGACGATTTCATCGTAAAACCCTGCAATCCTCGCGAACTGCTTGCAAGAGTCCGTGCAATTCTTCGGCGTACGATAAATAACCTCTATGAAGAGGTCAGGCCGGCATCTGAAAGAATAACTCTCGGTGACATTGAACTTGACGGCGGCACCCGAATTGTGCGCCGTAACGGAGAAGAACTACAATTGACTTCCATTGAGTTCAGTTTTCTCGAAATATTGTTAAGAACCGCCGGTTATGTTGTGACGCGTGAACAACTGGCCCAGAGCGCCCTCGGCCGCAATCTCGGCGCCTATGACCGTAGTGTGGATATGCATGTAAGCCACCTGAGAAAAAAACTTGGTCATAAATACAGGGGAATTGATCGGATCAAAACAATACGCGGAGTCGGCTTCGTCTACACAATCCCAAACCCGTTTGACACTGACTGACGTACCATGTCAGTAATGCGTATTTTTGTAAAGAATTCGAGGCCCCGCCGGGCGCATGCACAAAGTCTCCAATAAGTAAGACCTTACAACTTCTGCAAAGAGTGTTTGCAACGTTTCTGTTCGATCTTCAGAATCGATCTGATCGATTAACTTTCCGATTCACACCCGTTACAAAACTTTACTCAAACCAGCAGTAAGTTTACAGGTCCTTAAAGCATGATTTGCCGATGTATATGTCACATAGGCGCCCAGGCCCTGAAACCTTTCAAACACACATGCAAGGAGATCGATGTCAATGAGTTGGGATAAACTGTGTAACCGGGGACCTTAAAGGCACGCCTCCTTCATAGCTGTGGGGGGATTCTTTGACGCACATTTTCAAAACATTGCAGTGAAAGGAGCAAGTCCATGAGCATTTCAGGAATCAGCAGCACCAACTCTCTCTACACGGATTTTCTTACCCTGTTAAGCCAGGCGGATAGCAGTAGCACGAGTTCGAGCTCCACGGTTTCCAGCAGTCAGTCAAATTCAGGAACCGGTAATCAGTTAATGCAGGCCATCCAGAAGTCGCTCAGTGAGATGGGAATTTCGATGGCGCCTCCTCCTCCGCCTTCGGACGGTTCCTCGAACGCGGACGGAAGCTCGAGCGGCTCGACCTCCAGCAGCTCGACTTCATCCACCAGTTCCACCCAGAACCCTGCACAAGCGCTCGGACAGTTTATGCATGACCTGTTCGCAGCCGTAGAGTCAGAATCGAGTTCAACCGACAGCGGGACCTCAATGTCTGCGACCGGCACATCCTCCTATTCAAGCCTTTCGACCAAGATCGAAAGTCTGATACAGGAGCTGGGGGACAGTTCCTCCACTTCCTCCACTTCCTCCACTACGGACAGCACCCTGAGCACTCTGAAATCGGACTTCAGCAACCTGGTTTCAGCGATTCAAGGGGCTTCGGGCTCGAGCAGCACGAGCAGTACATCCGGCACGCAAAGCACCTCGGACGCTACGAGTAGCACATCTTCCGCCAGCACAGACCTGCTGACTTTCCTCACCAACCTGGTTGCAAACCTCGGATCCTCCGCATCCACATCAGCGACCGGAAACCTTACGAACGTCTATTCGTAGATATTGCCGCCACGGCATAAAAGTGTGCTCTGAGGCGCCTTTGAGAAGCAGGGGAGGTAAAATCCTCCCCTGCCGGGCTGTAAACCGATCTCAGGCGCCAAACACCGGATTTCGTTCCTTCACTCTTCCAGCTCCCTGCTGTCAATCCCGTTAATCCTGCAAAATCTTCCTGCTTCCTGCTTCCCGCCCTTACAAAACTTTACATTTAATCTGCAGTAAATTTACTGAACTTTAACTAATGACTTGCCGATGTACATATTTGTCATTTGCCGGCCGGATCCGAAAATTTCCCGGGCATACACGCGAGTGGATAGATCGAAGTTGGCTTAATCATGGACATCCGGCAGCAGGTGTACCCTGACAGAGGATGGGGAAGTTCTCTAGCTTGATTCATCATAACAAGGAGGCACACAATGTCGGTGAGCGCTGTTTCTTCAACTGACGGTTCTTACCAGACCAATTTGCAGACGGCTTTCACGCAGGTGCAGAATGATTTCAACCAGCTTGGACAGGCCCTGCAGTCCGGCGATCTTGCGGGCGCCCAATCGGCATTTGCGACGTTGCAGCAAGACATTCAAAATGCCAGTCAGAGCCAGAGCGGACAGCAACAGAGTAATTGGAGCGCGCTTGCAAACGCTCTGCAGTCCGGCGATCTCGCGGGGGCACAAAAGGCGTTTGCAGCCCTGCAGACAAACCATCACCACCACCACCACTCCGGCGGCTCTCAAGGCACTGGCAGCGACTCGGATGGCAACTCCACGATAAACAGCGATTTCAACACGCTTGCACAAAGTCTCCAGTCGGGTAACCTCACAGGGGCTCAACAGGCATTCGCGGCGCTTCAGCAAGACATTCAAAGTATTGGCCACACACAGGGCGGGCAGCAGACCAGCCAGTCCAGTCAACAGACCAGCCAAACCAGTCAGCAGAGCAATCCTTTAAGCACGCTCGCAAATGCCCTGCAGTCGGGCGATCTCGCAGGAGCACAACAGGCATTTGCGGCACTTATGCAGGACGCACAGTCCGCTGCGGCTAACTTCTTCAACAGCTCTCAGACCAACGGCAACATCGTCAACCTTACTGCTTGATTTTCAGAGGTTGGCCGTCGTTCAGGCGCAACCGGGCGTCCACTCCCCGTTAATTGCAGCCAGGCTGAAGAAGGCCTGGCTGTAAAACTCACCTTATGTTTGCTGCTCTATTTGACAAAGGAGCAACAGTAGTCGGTAAGCCTGGTAACCCTCAGTTTGAAGCTGGAGTTGGCGGCCACCTCAAATGTTTCTCCATCCCTTACGGTTCTCCACTCAACCGCCCCCGGCAGAAGTACATCGAGATCGCCTGCAAGGATTTCCATGATCTCCTTTTCGGAGGTATTGAATTCATAGTCGCCTGGAAGCATAGTGCCGAGGGTTCTCTTTGAACCATCCGCAAAAATGATACTCCGGCTGGTTACTTTTCCATCAAAATAGACATTGGCCTTTTTGATTACCGTTACACTCTTGAATTCCGTCACCCTCTTCTCCTCTGGATTCTACTGAATACGGCATTCAGGGCTTGTCCGTAAATAAACCCTCTGCAGACTCTTCCCGCTTCCTGCTTCCTGCTTCTTTGCTGCCGGCGCCGCCTCACTCGTACACCCGCCGGACACGCCCACCGGACCCAACTTACGGGGTCCGTACGCCGCGCGGCTGCGCTCCGGGCCTGTACAAGCCCGGCCGGCGCTGAGGCCGTTTTCCCTGCGCTTTCAAGGCCCGCTGGACAAACTGAACCTCAGAGCTTGGCCTGTGTACCATGTTCTCGGGAACTATCCTGCTCGTAATCCTGAGTTGCTGAACACGCGCGCCTTGTGAGTACCTCATAGGTTTCCCGAGGCCAATCCGGGCAAGGTTCCGCTGAACGGCCACGGCGGAAATGCCGCGTCTCGCATTTGGCGCAATCATCCGGTTGCGGTTTATCCTTGCAACCACTGCCTGGTGGGGTTTTGCAGACAGATGGGCCATGTTGATATCAAAGATGTGCCGGTTCCGCATCGAGCTGTAATTGGGGATCACCCTGTCGTTGATAACCGGCACGGCCCTGTAATTGTTGATAATGGCGGTCCGGTTGATATTTGCGGCCCTGACGCCGGAGTAGCTGTTCACGTTGTAGAGGCTGCCCCGTGGAACGACAACCGCATGGCCGGCGTAAGCCAGCCCGCCAATGCCGATACCGGTTCCGATTCCGCCTCCTCTCGTTCTAACGATGAAGCTCCCTGGCCCCCAATACCTATGGGAGTAGTACTTCTCGGTGGGCGCGAGCGGGACCCAGCCGAAATCCCCGTCCGAGTGGATCCATGAGACTCGTCCGGGATACCAGCAAACGTATCTGCCTATATTGCCGGCCCTGACCTTCACAGGAGGCGCCCAGTACCAACCCGAGTTTACAAAAACCCAGTTTCCATAATGGTGCGTCACATAGCCGAATGATTCCTCGGGAATCCAGACATTATCCCGGTACCACACCGTCCACCTGCCGGCCGTGAATGGCTGCCAGCCGGCGGCAACTCCCGTCGGGCGCCACAGCTTTTGGTACCGGCCTTCATAGTAGACCTTCTCCCACCTGCCGTTCTGGTCGAGATCGTAAGCATCATCGCGCAACTCAGCCGGCAGGTTATCGATTGACTCTCCCTTGACCTGCACCCTTTGCGTCCAGAGTTCTTCCCGTTTGAGGTTCCATTCATCCCAGGCGGCGTCCACCTGCCCGTCTCCCTCAACGGCCGCTTTGCCATCCGAGATTATGGAAGCGCCCCCGGCTTTGACCGCATACCGCGATCCCCCCTCTCCGAGGACTAAGTCAACGGAGCCGTTAAGGCTTATTACCTCGGCCGAATCATCTCCAACGTAAAGATCGAAGGCTGTGCCGGGCCGAGCGAACACATACCCGAAAGGTGTCGTCGCCTTGATCACAGCCTTTTGACTTTTGTTGTAGAACCTGGTGGTGCCTGATGCAACATCGATTTCCGTCAGGTCGTCACGCAAAACTATAAGCTGTATCTGGGTATCGCTTCCCGTTCGCACCCATACTACGTTGGGCAGCTTAAACTCCGCCTTGCCCGTATCACTGGAATAGACCGCATCTTCGAGCCCGAAGGGTGCATCTTTTACAGTGGCGACCCAGTCCTGTTCATCATAAACATACCGCAGAAGCTGACCGTCGATGAAAGTGATGCGGCCCACCAGCGCAGGTTCTTCGGGGTTCCCGGCCTGTGCGCAAACAGCGGGCGCCCACACCACGGCCAGGATCAGTCCAAGCGCAAGAGCGCTCAATCTTCTCATTCCGTTCTCCTGAATACCGAGAATCAAACTCCATTTGCCCAAGGCGCTAAAGAACCGCTGTCCGCTAAAAATCCTCGCGATGCTCGACATCTCCTCCGCAGACTTCCAAGGTGTTAAACCAATACCGATTGAGTTGGTTTGCGCCTGTGAAATCCGGATTCTAGGATAGGTATGAGCTAAGACGAAGCAAGCTAAGAAAAAGTCTAACAAATGCGCCGATTATCCTATCAAAATGCGCATATCACAAAAACTATGAAAGGTCGAGCAACACAGTAATTTTGTCCTCCTTCAAGAATAGACAGCGGCGCATGAATTTTTCGTCATTTTTGGAGAGGTGAGATCCATTCCGTCGGTTGCGCCGTCTTCCATGGCGGCGCTTGGACTTTGGGACTTCACCGCAACAGGTTCGCCGTGATTCGCAAGATTCCTCTTATTGTCAAAAAAGCCGATTCGAAGTATAAGGACGCACACGTCTGAATCCTTTTTGAAAAATTCAGTTCATACACTTGAAAGGAAGTACATGCGAAGAAGTTTTTTCTTCTGCCTGTTGCTTGCACTCACTTTAGCCTTTGTTATGATTTCTTCGGTTGCGCCGATCGAGGGTGTTGCCAAGAAAACGAAAATGCAATCCGATGACGAGAAAAAGACCGGTGCGCAACAATCGGGCGCCAGACAAGGGAAAGAGGAAGCAGCCAAACGCGCAGGGACGGCAGCGGATATTTCACCTGGCCGGATAAACGCGCGGTCGGCGATCCTCGTGGAAGTTTCGACCGGAACGGTGCTCTTTGAACAAAATGCCGATGAACCTATCGAGCCGGCTTCTTTTACCAAGATCGCCTCTCTTTATCTGATTTTCGAAGCAATTCAGCAGGGCCGGATTCACCTGAACGACGAGGTCTTGATCAGCCAGGAGGCTTGGCGGACCGGCGGCTCGAAGATGTTCGTCGGGATTGGGACACGTATTCCCCTCGAGGAAATCATAAAAGGCATAGCGGTGGTTTCGGGCAACGATTCCTGCGTCGCGGCGGCCGAACATCTGAGCGGGAGCGTTGACACTTTTGTCGATGCCATGAATCGTAAGGCCAAAGAACTGGGAATGACCCAAACCAGGTTTCTCACTCCTAACGGATTGCCGGCTGAGGGTCAGATTACAACCGCCAGAGACATGGCGACCCTGGATACGGCTTACTTGAAGGCATTTCCACAAGCGCTGGGCTACCATTCCATGAAGGAATACGTCTACAACAACATCCACCAATACAACCGCAATCACCTGCTGCTCAAAGACCCGACAATCGACGGCCTGAAAACGGGATATATCGCAGCTTCCGGATACCATCTTTCCGCCACCTCCAAGCGCGACGGAATGCGGCTCATCGCCATCGTTATGGGCGCACAGACCCCCCCGATTCGTGAGAGGGAAGCCCTTAAGCTTCTGAACTACGGATTCAGGCAGTTTACTCTGGTCCAACCGTTTCAGGAGGGCCAGGCGGTCGCAAAAGCCAGGGTCTGGAAAGGACAAAAGGACGAAATCGAGATTTATCCTGCTGAAAATCCTTCTTTTCTCATCCAGCAAAGCCAGAAAAACCTGTTGAAGTGGGAGATTCACGCGCCTTCCGCTGTAACCGCTCCAATCAAGTCAAACCAGCAAATGGGCGAGATGGTTTTCCTGGTGTCCGGCCAGTCGAAGCGAACCGTAGCACTGGTCAGCAGGGAGGACATTGCGCTCGGAGGCTGGTTCAAAAGGAGCTGGCAAACGGTGGCAAGCGTCCGTACAATTGACTGGAGATGGCTAAACTCGGCTCTGGGCGCCATAGCCGTTGTGGCTATTCTTCTCATGTTCCTGGCCGGCCGCAAATCTAAAAAGAAGTTTGCAAAGTAGTAACCGTATAATCTTACTCTCCCTGCGGCCCTGTTATTGCTGTAATGAAGGGCAGACACCTTTGACGTTGGACTGTCTTGAAGAGGAGGACAGATTTGGAAAACCTTTTCAAATTTTTCGTCCCCGTGCAGGTTCGGTACGCGGAAACAGACATGCAGGGGCATGTTTTCTTCGGCCACTATTTCACCTATTTCGACCTGGGGCTGACCGAATACCTCAAGGCAGCCGGTTACGACTATAGTGACTTTCTGGGCGAAGACCTGGATTTTTTTTATGTCCAGGCGGATTGCCAGTACAAGGGGCGGGCTTTTTTCGATGATACTCTGCACGTCCACGTACGGGTAAGCGATATAGGAAACACCAGTTTCACCTTCGAATTCTCCATATTCGAGGAAACTGAAGGCCGGCCGATTGCCACGGGGCATATAGTTGCGGTGGTAATCAACAGGGATACCCGCGACCCCGTCCGCGTACCCGAGCGCTTGAGGAAAGCCATCGCCGATTTTGAACACTTAAACGAGTGATGATGCCGGATTCATACTTGATACCGAATCAGATTGTGTGCGCAAAATTGCTAAAGCTCAAAAGAGCGTGGGAAAGTTTCCCCCTCGACCTCCTGGCTATCCCTGATCTGTCGATCACCACAGGCGCGTGCGCACACGCGCAGGGCCGAGCGCTAGGCGTTGCGAGTGGCTGGCCGGAGGCCGCCACCGCAGCGCCACATAGATCTCGACGCTATCCCTGATTTGTCCACGACCAGAGGCGGAAGGGGGTGTGGGAGGCTTAGCTCCATAAACGCTCAAATAAAGACGAGCAGCTACAAGGAAGAAGCCCGTCATTCCGGCGAGGCCTGCCCCCGGAAGTGTCCAGTCCGGGGGCCGGAATCCAGAGCCTTTGATTTTTGTTGTAATATCAATAGGTAAGGGCACTGGACCCCGGTTTGTGCCGGGGCGACAAAAATGATAAATATTGCCCTGATAAATTCAGGTACTTACGCGCTTATTTGAGTGCTTATGGGGCTTAGCTCCCCACGCTTTTCCGGATTATTAATTTGCACAACTTTCGGTACACACTCCTGATGCCGGATGTCTCTACAGGCAGATAACTTTTATCCAGGTGAGCCCCTATGCCATTCGTTTCAAAGAACAGTCACAGCGGGTGTCAAACAGATTCGGGCCCCTGCGGGGATGTGCCTTCACAGCCTGTAGACTCAGCAAGCCGGAAAGAGTTGCTTATCGAAGCAGACGGGATAGATCTTTCGGCGGTGATACACCTGCCCGGGAAGGTTCCGGCGCCGGTGATAGTCTGCTCGCACGGCCTTTTGAGCGCCAAGGAAAGCCCAAAGTTCGTCGCCATATGCGAGACAATGAGCAAAGCGGGCTTTTGCGCCCTTCGCTTCGATTTTTCAGGGTGCGGGGACAGCCCTCCGAGGCGCGCGATGAGTCTTGTCGAAGCAAGGATGTACGACCTTGAGGCGGCAATGAGTTATGCTCTGAAACAGCCATGGTCGGTCGGACGCATCGGGCTTCTCGGGTCGAGCTTTGGCGGGTTCGTTTCACTCCTTGCAGCTAACCGGCGCCCTGAACTGATTCGAGCCACCGTGTGCTGGGCGACTCCTTTCGACGTCGGCGGAATTCATCTGGATACGGAGCATCTCGAGAAACTCGGAACCATTTCCCCGGACGGCTTAAGTCTCGGCTCTCCAATAAATTTGGATTCCCTCGGCGAGGCGGGACGCGTTCTGCTGATTCACGGGCAATTGGATGAAGTCGTGCCCTGGAGAGATTCGGCCCGGATTTATGAGCGCCTGAACGACCCGAAGAAGCTTCTGCTCATGCGTACTGCAGATCATCGGATCAGTGACGATTCGTGGCGCAAGAGAGCCATTCAGGCCAGCGCAGAGTGGTTCCTGACGTATTTGAAATAACTCAAAAATCAAAAAACGTAATCCTTTTTTAAAGAGTATCCCCTATCCTGGATGCTCTAATACCAAACTTGCGTTCAAATCAGGTGATTTGGGAGGGCACGAAGCCCTCCCCTTACTTCGGGGCAGATAGGTAGCGGCGGGGTTTTTCTACGTCAAAAATCCCCGCCCGCTTTTGAACACAGTTCCTCATGATGCTCGCCTCACCCGCGAAGCATGAAAATGGCATTTTCTAGGTTAGGTATAAGTAAGTCTTAGCGTGTTCCGAACATGCCCTTTACAGCCGGTGGGCGCCGGTCGGTCCATGGCCTCGCCTCCTCGAGTTGAGCGGCAAGACGGAAAAGGGTCGCTTCGTCGCCAAAGCGCCCGATGAAATGGACGCCTATCGGCAGGTCATCGGAATTCCAAAAGAGCGGCACCGACATGGCAGGTTGCCCAGTGGCGTTGCAGATAGGCGTAAAGGGCACGAACTCACTCGAACGGCGAAATCCCGCCAAAGGATCGCCAGGCTGAGAATCGAAAGTGCCAAGGGGCACAGGCGGTTGGCCAAGCGTCGGCGTAATCCATACGTCGTAATCAACAAAGAAACGGCCAACCTGTCGCCCTATGCTTTGGAGTGTCTGCACACTCATTATATAATCGACGGCAGTGAACCGCTGTCCCATTTCATAGAGCCCCCAGGTTAATGGCTCGACCCAGTCCGGTTTTGGAGTCTGTCCAGCAAGAAAAGCTATGCGGCTCAAAGTCGCTGCACAATCCGCCGTCCATAGCGTAACGAACGCCTGAGCCACCTTCTTTCCGTCCAGCGCCGGGGCCGCCTCGTCTACCTCGTGCCCCAGATCGGCACATAGCGCGGCTGCATCTTGTACTGCACGGATGCAGTCAGGATGTATTGAAACGCCTGTCGGCGCTGCCGTGGTGAAAGCGATGCGGAGCCGTCCGGGGTCAGCCCCCACTTCTTGAGCGAATGGGCGTATCCGCGGAGGCGCCCAGTACGGGTCGCCGATATCGGGGCCTGAAGTGGCGTCGAGCAAAGCGGCGCTATCGCGCACCGAGCGGGTGACAGCGTGTTCGACCACCAATCCATTTGCGATGTCGCCAAAACCAGGACCGAGAGGATTGCGCCCTCGGGTGGGCTTTAAGCCAAAGAGTCCACAACACGAGGCAGGAATGCGGATCGATCCGCCACCGTCATTGGCGTGAGCCATAGGAACCATGCCGGTTGCCACCGCCACCGCTGAACCCCCGCTGGAGCCTCCGGGTGTCCGTTCTGTGTCCCATGGATTATGACACGGTCCGAAGAGACGTGATTCCGTGGTTGGCAGAAGACCGAATTCGCATAGGTTTGTCTTTCCCAGGATGATCAGTCCGGAGCGTTTGAGCCTGACTACAAGTTCGCTATCGTAATCCGGCACGAAATCACGCAACGCCGCCGATCCACATGTCAATCTCACTCCCTTGTAAAAGGCAAGCAAGTCTTTGAGAAGAAAAGGCACTCCGGCAAAAGGTCCATCAGGCAGCTTGCCGCCGGCCGCGGCAAGCGCCTGCTCATACATTGGCGTGACGACTGCGTTCAGCGTCGGGTTCAAACGTTCAATGCGCTCAATCGCCGCTTCCACCAGTTCTACGGACCGCACTTCCTTCCGACGAACCAGCTCAGCCTGGGCGGTAGCGTCAAGAAATGCAAAATCGTTCGGTTCTGCCATGATTCGTTCTTCTCCCTTAATGAACTGCGCAAGCCGGTTCCACAAAAAATAAGATTGTCGATACTCCTTAAACTGAACTTAGTCAGGCCAGTGGAGGTAGGCATGACAACGCTATTCTCCCGCCCATTTTGAAGGGCGTCGCCAAAGAGTAATAGCGTTCTGTTCGTAAATCTTTTTCTCTCATCACGGCGGTGGTTTGATATTACATCAGGTCCCTCTCGATCCACGTTGTTCCCCGATAGCGAACCTCTGTCTCCATGTCGCATAGCATATCATAGACGGGATATTCAACGCACGAACCTTTCGCTCCATAACGGATGAATTACCCGTCCCGCATTTTTCTTCTTGCATAAAATAGAATTATGTTCTATATAGAATTATGTTCTATTTTTATTGGAGTGCTTGCATGAGGCCATCCTTTGCTGAGGCCGCCGCGAGCAGAGAACGCCTGCCTCGAAAGGAGGGAAGGATACTATGGCCCATAAAGTCACTGAACGGCGGCAGCGCAACGAGGTTGCGCGTTCACGTCTGCTGGATGCGGCACGTCAGTTGTTTATGCGCCAGGGCTATGCTGTGACCACAATGGCCCAAGTGGTGCGTCTGGCTGGGACCTCCATCGGAAACTGTTACTTCTATTTTCCCGGCAAGGAAGCTCTATTGCGAGGGGTCGTAGTGGATTTTGCTCAGAGGATTGCCCGGGAAATTGATGCGGCTGCCGCTGCTGCACCTCCTGGCCCGGCGCAATTGGCGATCGCCCTGGCGCGGGGTGTCGAAATTGCCCTGGAGCAGAAAGAACTGGCCCGCGTGCTGCTGGTGGAGACAAGACAGCCCGAACTGCGCTCGCTGGTCCTGGAATACTTCGCGGCGCGGCTGCCGGGCTTCCTGGACGAAGGGGGACTAACAAACCTTTCCGCGGAACGGAGATGGGTCGTACTTGCCTACCAGGGGTCCGTTTTCCAATTGTTGGAATCCGTCGTGACCGGTGAACTTCAGGAAGACGCCCGAACACTGGCGCGTTTCCTTATCCGGTGGAACCTGCAGGCGCTGGGACTGACCCCGGAAGCCGTCGAGCAAGGGTTGGCGGCCCTCGACACGACGAGCGGCCCTGTGGATACAGCAGATGAAAGACCTGCCTTCTAACGTCGCCATAACACACGGATACAAGGAGCAAATGCGATCATGTCAACTGATTTATTTGCTGAGGCACAAGGTAATGCCCCGGGACGAGCACGTTTGATCGGACGCCGCATTCTCGTGGTTGGAGGCGGACAACAGACCTATGAAATGCCGGATGCGCCAATCGGGAACGGACGTGCCATGAGCATCCTTTGCGGACGTGAAGGCGCGATGGTGGCCGTCGCCGATCTCAATACCGGCGCGGCTGCCGAAACCGCCCGTCTGGTCGAGGCCCAGGGTGCTAAAGTGCTCCCGATGACGGTCGATGCCACCAACGAGGCTGACGTTCAACAGATGATCCAGACCGTTGCCGAGCAATTCGGCGGTTTGGATGGAGTGATCGTAAACGTGGGCATGGCCCGCGGACTGAGATTAGCCCAGACGAGCGTCGCCGATTGGGATTGGGTGTTTGCCTTGAATGCACGAGCTCACTTCTTATGCAGCAAGCACGCATTGCCGGTTATGGAGCCGGGAGGCGCCATCGTGTTCATTTCTTCAACGGCGGCGGTTCTGCCTTCCACAAGCGACGCTCCCGCGTATGTGGCTTCAAAGGCTGCTCTCGCAGGTCTGAACGTGTACGTGGCCAAGGAGGCAGCCCCGAAAGGCATCCGCGTTAACCTGGTCGCACCCGGCCTCATAGACACATCCTTAGGGAGGTTGGCCACGCTCGTCCGTCCCGACCGAGCTCACACACCGATCCCGCTGGCTCGGCAAGGAACGGCCTGGGATGTAGCGTACGCGGCCGTCTTTCTACTATCGAATGAGGCGAGCTACATTACGGGACAATCCATCATCGTTGACGGAGGACTCTCCGCCATTCGTTAAACGACTCTCAAGCCATGGAGAAAAAGGAGGAATTCACTTTGGCACGTTTAAGCTATCCCGATCCGGCACAGTTGTCGGGCGCGACCCAGTGGGTGCTGGCGCAACTTCCCGTCCCGCTGCATATTTTCCAGATGCTTGCCCACGCAGAGACCGCCCTCGGCCCCATATTGCTTCTGGGCAAGGCCATCCTCGGAGGCCAGGAATTGGCGCCCCATCTCCGCGAGATGGCCATCCTGCAGGTGCCCAAACAGGCCGAGGCCGACTACGAATGGGTCCAGCACGTGCCCATTGCCAAGGCCGCAGGCGTTACGGACGAGCAGATCGCCCTCGTGGAGCAAGGCAGTACGGAGGCAGCAGCCTTTGACAAGCACATGAAGCTGGTCCTACATGCGGCACGGGAAGTCGTGGGCGGCCCTTTTCTTTCCGAGGAGACCTTTGCCGCCTTGCAGGCGCACTTCCCACCGCGCCAGATTGTGGAGCTATTGCTGAGTATCAGCTACTACCTGATGATGGGCCGACTCATGACGACTTTGAAGATCGATCTGGATCCACCTTCAGGCAATACCGTCGTAGAGGCCGCAAAAAAATAGGAATCGTCCCAGCCCCGGGGAACCACGCAGGGCCAAGCGTGCTCCGACAGATCACTTTGAAGTCGAGAAAGGAGTAGTCTACGATGAAACATTCCCAGCACCAGGTGTCGATGGTAACCGGGGCAGGGGGGGCTATAGGGTAGGACCGTAAATAAGTAAATTTCTCGCTCCCCGCTCCCCGATTCATGGCGTAAGAGGCGGATTCAAGCAAGCGTAGAATGGTCTTTGACCCTATTTGAAAATAAAAACCTAATCCTTGTAAGAACGCATCGCGGAGGCTTAATATATTGAAGAGTAAACTCCTTTTGCTGGTAAACCGTCAACTTTTCATAAATGAATAGAGATTTTTAAATTCTGTCTGAAAGGAAGCCGATGCGATTTCCGCCAAATATCAAGAGAATCCTGACTTCTTCAACGATGGGCCTCCTTTTTCGGATTTTAATCCTGTCACTGCCGATGATGCTCCTGCTCTCATCCTCTGCCCTGGCACGGCAGTCTGAAATCAGTCTCACCATCCTTCACGTGAACGACACCCACGGACATATCATTCCGTACCAGGACAAGAGCGCCGATCCCGAACGGCCGGTTGGCGGGGCCGAGTACCTCGCCAAAATGATTGAACGAGAAAGGGCTTCAAATCCGGATGGAACAATCCTTCTATCGGCGGGGGATATGTTCCAGGGAACTCCGGTGTCAAACCTGTTCCACGGAAAGCCGGTAATCGAGATCATGAATTATCTGCACTACGATGCCATGGCTCTCGGAAATCATGAATTCGACTGGGGACAAGACGTCCTCAATTCAATGATTTCCTCGGCGTCCTTTCCGGTGGTTTCGGCAAACGTCTTCAAACGCGGCGGCCAACATATCCAGGGAGTGAAACCTTATGTAATCCTGAGAAGAAAAGGTGTTCGAGTCGCGGTAATAGGCATAACCACCCCCGACACCTACTACACCTCAAAGCCCGGCAATCTTACCGGACTCACATTCATTCACCCGGAGAAGGTCCTGCCCGCTATAATCAGGCGGGTCCGGGCGCAAGGGGCCTCAATCGTCATTGCGCTCACCCATGACGGGCTGGACTCAGACCGGGAACTGGCAAGGAAAGTCGGGGGAATCGACATCATAGTGGGAGGGCATAGCCATACTGCCATAAGGGACCCGGTGATCGAATCGGGCACGGTAATAGTGCAGGCAGGCTCCAACGGGATCTATCTCGGGGTCATGAACATCACTTTTGACCAGGCGAACAAAAAGATCCTCAGCTATACACGCAAAGACGAACTCCGGCTGGTTTCACCCGCATCGGGCGCTCAGCTCGATCCAAATGTCGCCCGGATTGTCGATAAGTATGAAGCACAGGTAAGGACCGAGTTTTCAAAAGTGATCGGCACGGCGGCAGCCGATCTTACCAGGGACTCCACCAGGGAAAGCGACCTTGGCGACGTCGTTACAGACGCCATGCGCGACACCTCCGGCGCTCAGATCGCCTTCCAGAACGGAGGCGGTATCCGGGCCGATATAATGAAGGGACCGATAACGCTGGAGGCAGTATTCACGGCCCTGCCGTTCGACGATGACCTGATATTGATGGATCTGACAGGAGAGCAGATCAGCGAGCTTTTGGAGAAGAGCGTTTTATCGGAAAATATGCTCCAGGTTTCAGGGATACAAATCGTTTATGATCTGTCCAAACCTGCGGGAGCTAAGGTGGCCTCGGTAGAGGTGGCGGGTAAGCCATTGGCGGCCCAGGCAACCTACAGGGTTGTGACAAATGATTTTCTTGCCGCAGGAGGCAACCAGTTCAACATCTTTAAACAAGGCCGAAACGTCTCTGTCGGACCACCCCAAAGGGACGCCGTGGCCGATTACATCCGCAAGGATTCGCCGATAAATGTTCAGGCACGGAACAGAATCACTTTCAGAAACTGACCTCGAGCCAGGCAACCTGACGTGGATGAGAAGATTGACGTTTATGTAAACGACCGAAAAATCAACATCTACCGGGGTATGAAGGTTAAGCACGCCCTCATAGCGTACGATCAAAGTCTATATAAGGCTGCACTGGCCGGGGAGGTCCGTGTCGAGGACGACAACGGGTTTACTCTTGGACTTGAAGGGAGCCTGGCCGACGGGGCCAAAATATTCACGGTTGCCACTGCCTGAGCAGACGGTGCTTCGCAGTAACACGAATGAGTCATTCTGGATACAAGATCATCGCTGCGCCAGTACCCTGCGGATTATTTGAGCCATGGTGGCAATATTATAAGGCTTCATGACCAACTCGCGAATACCTGCTTCCACAGCCAGCTTTTCATTCATCTGGGTACTGAATCCGGTACACAGGATTATTGGCACATCCGGGCGGATGGTCATAAGTTTTTCGGCAAGTTCTCTGCCGGTAAGGCCCGGCATCGTCATGTCGGTAATAACCAGGTCAAACTCTTCGGGCTTGCTGCGGAACGTCTCCAGCGCTTCGATGCTGTCCGTCTTGGCGGTAACATGGTAACCGAGGGATTCCAGCATTTTTCCCCCCATATCAGCTAACGCCTTCTCATCGTCAATGAAAAGTATTCGTTCGTTGCCGGTCGGAAGTGCCTCCGCCACTTTGCTTTCAGGCAGCATTCGCTCTTCGGCCGTCGGGAAAAAAACATTAAAGGAAGTACCTAGCCCCGGTTCGCTATGGACGGTGATCTCCCCACCGAGGCTCTTGACTATTCCCTCCACTACTGAAAGGCCCAGTCCGGTGCCTTCTCGAGGCCCTTTAGTCGTGAAAAACGGATCGAAAATCCGTTCCAGAACCCCTTTCTCCATGCCGTGGCCGGTATCGCTTACCGTAAGACACACGTAAGACCCTTCTCGACCATCGAGGCGCCTCACAAGAAGGTCGGCATCCGTTTCGGCGTCCTGTAACGTAATACTCAAAACGCCGCCGTTGGCACGCATCGCGTGGGCCGCATTGGTGCAAAGATTCATTACCACCTGATGGATTTCCGTAGGATTGGACAGAATAGCTCTTCTTTCAGGGCCGAGGGAGTTCTCATAACGAATATCAATGGTTGCAGGCAGTGAAGAGCGCAGTAATTTAAGCGCATCTTCCACGGCGGGAACGATCTGGATGATTTCTCGCTCCTGTCCGCTCTGGCGGCTAAATGTAAGGATCTGTTTAATTAGTTCCGCGGCCCGCTGACCGGCCTCTTTCACCCTCGTTAGATCCCTATTCAGTTCGGCTATATCAGCGCTTTTGAGCAGGGCCAGCTCTGTATAGCCGATGATGATCCCAAAGATATTGTTAAAGTCGTGTGCAATCCCTCCTGCAAGCGTCCCTATGGCTTCCATCTTTTGAGCCTGATGGAGCTGCCTTTCGAGTCTCACCTCCCTGGTTATGTCCCGGTGAATGCTTACGTAGTTGATAATAGCGCCCGATTTGTCCTTGACCGGAGAAGCTGTGGCCTCGGCGTCATAGAACGTGCCGTTTTTCCTGATGTTAACGATGCGCCCTGACCAGACCTGACCTCGGGCGAGTGTATTTCGCATGTTACTGTAAAAAACTTCGTCGTGTTGATAGCTCCTGAGAATGCGGGTGTGCCGACCGATGATTTCTCTGCTGTTATAGCCCGTCACATGTTCAAAAGCAGGATTGACGTATTGGATAATCCAGTCCGAATCGGTTATAAACACAGCCTCGGCTGCCTGCTCGATAGCGGCGGCCAGGCGCACCCGCTCTTGTTCAGCCTGTTTTCGCTCGGTAATATCCGTGATGAAACCTTCAAGGGCGATTAATGCCCCGTTGTCATCCAGTACCCCACTGCCCTTTTCCCAAACCCATTTTAGCGTCCCATCCGCGGCAAGGATGCGGTAAAGGAGCTGAAAGGGTTCACCTGCGGCCAAAGCTCTTTGAACATCCTGCCACACGGATTCCTGATCCTCGGGGTGGATCAAATCATTGTAAGAGAGACGGGCATTGTCGATCAGGTCCTCAGGCTCGTACCCGGTGAGTGCAAGACATCCATGGCTGACAAATTCCATTGTCCAATGAACGTCATTTCGGCAGCGGTAGGCCATCCCATGCAAATTACTGAGAAGAGTTGACAAGACCCTCTGATTTTCACGCAACGCATCCTCGGCCATCCTGCGTTCGGTAATGTCCTCGATCACCCCGAGGCCTCTCACAGGCCGGTCGTCGTTATCCCTTATCAATGTAGCGTTTACGTTCACCCATACAGTCGCGCCGTCCTTTCGCACGTAACGCTTTTCATGACGGAGCGCCGCTGCCTCACCACGTACAAGGCGCTGAAACGCTTCCCAGTCCCGCTGCCGATCTTCCGGATGCGTTATCTCCGAAAAACTCATACCAAGCAACTCTTCGGCCGTGTAGCCGGAAATAGCGCACAATCTCTCGTTGACTCGCTCAAATCGGCCGGTCTGCAAATCGGTCAGCGCCATTCCAACAGAGGAAAGCTCAAACATGGCCCGAAACTGCTCCTCACTCTTGCGTAGAGCCGTTTCAGCCTTTTTCTTTTCCGAACAGTCCCGAAAAACGAGCACAGTCCCATCTATTGTTCCATCGGGCCGTATTATCGCAGAACCGCTGTGTTCAACGGCAGTGTCTCGATTCTCACCGGCAAGGAGCAGGCTGTTAGACGCTGCGCCAACGTCTTTTCCGAATTCGAGGATGCTCTTTGCCGGATCGATTGGTATACGCGTATTTTCATCGACAATTCTTAACACTGATGCCAGCAGCTTACCGATGGCCTCCTGTAAAGTCAGGCCCGTCAAGCGTTCAGCCTCTGAATTGAAAAAAGAAATGCGGCCCTGCAGGTCAGTGGTGATGACTGCGTCGCCAATGCTTGCCAGAGTGACCGAATGTTGCAGGCGACTTGCCTCCGCGCGCCGGCGGGACCGGTGCAATGCTTCGCTCATAACGCTTATAAGTACGCCACTAACGATCAACGTAATCCACTGGGAGAAATCGGCTGCACTGGCGATATAAAAACTGTGAACCGGAGGCATAAGGAAATAATCTACACTAATGGCGGCCACGACGGTAGATACCAGCCCCGGCCCCAGCCCGCCCAGGTAAGCGGAAAAGATGATCGGGAGCTGAAACAGGATCAGCAACGGCCGTTCACCAAAATTTGCCTTCATGTCCAGGCGAACAAACAAGGTCGCCAGTGTCGCCAGCACCGCGAAAATGTACACCTTCCACGGCTCGAATCGGCCCAGGACAAACAACCCTGCTTGAGTCCTATCGGGCATGAATTTCCTCACGATTGGTTATTTCCTCTGATTATACAGGGACTTAAGCTTGGCGGTCTTTCGACGCGATTTCCATATTGTAACAATAACCGGTCGTGGTGGAATAAGACAACTTGGAATAAATGACGCGAAAAGGGGGTATCGGATCTGTTCTGCTTACGCGCTGTCGATCTGCAGCCAGCCATTACCGGCACAACCTTATAAAAGCGCCCCTCACCTCTCTTCTCAGGCGCAAGACATCCTGCCAGGTCTCAAGCGAGTTTCCGTCAGAATGAGGGGGCCAAAGCCCCAGCAAAACCATTGCCTCAAAGCACCGCTCATCGAGTTTAGCGCTACTGGAATTCGTATGCAGTCTGACCCTGTGGTCCAGCGCGCGGAGTGCGTCGAATGTCGCGCCTATCTCATCTGAGCTGGACGCCGTTTGCGGCAGGTCTTTCAAAAGTTCGTGAACCGCCCGCCTGACAGACCGGCATGGCGTGGACCGGCAGCCATTCACGAGGATGTAATCGGCAAGTTGAGGTTGAGTGCTTTTGTGCCAGGCGCTTAGCCCTCCGACCAGCAGATGGCCCTGTACCATAAACTCTATGTCCGCCAAGCCGCCCATTCCCAGCTTCAGATCGATTTCCTTTTCGGTTTCTGCGGCACGCTCCGTCTCCATCCGGTTGCGCAGGTGGCGCAGCCTCGGCCATACCGATTCCGGGGATCTTTTCCTGCAGCAGATTTCTCCTGCCTTATCTTCAATCCACCGTCCAAGATTCGGGTCCCCGGCTATGTGCCGTATCCTAAGAAGCGCCTGGATTTCCCATATATCGGCCCGGGCCTCGTAATATTCGAGCCAGGATTCCGGGGTTACGACAAGCGGACCATGAGTCCCCGTGGGTCTCAATCGCACGTCCATCGGGTAGCCTGGGCCTTCCTGGAGAGGCGTGGAGAGCATGTTGATAAAGCGCTGAATGAGCCCGATCACCTCTCCGGGAATCCGATTAGCGGTATCATGGGCTCTCGGCGCGTAAACAAAGACGAGATCGAGATCCGAAAGATAACTCATTTCCACGCTGCCCAGCTTTCCCATCCCGAGCACCGAGAGGGGCAGATCGGCCGGCAGTCCAAGATTTTGCCTCACCGCTGCCAGTGTGTTACCAATGACAAAATCGGCAATAGTGGTTTGCTCCTCTTCCAGGGCCGCGAAATCGATCCGGCCGCCAAGGTCGGCCAGCGCGAGTTGGATGATGCGTTCGTTTTTCAGCCTCCTTATCCATTCCAGCTTTTCTCCATACTCTTCCGCCCTTTTCACCAGACCGAGACTGGATGCCTCCCATTGCCGAGCCGGACTGAAAATCCCGGATCTTACGGCGTGGCCTTCAACCAGGGCGGGATTATGCGAAAGAAGATCCGCGACAAGCTCACTTGAGGCAATCGCTTGGCAAAAAGGCGCAACCCAGGGCTTAACTTTTCCAAACAGCTTTATCAGCCCGGTTCTTCGAGCGACCCTCTCGAAGTAGGTATCCACCCTTACCAGGATTTTTTCCAAAAGTTCCCGGTCATAAACGCCGGAGAATTTTCCCAGTGCTCCAAAAAGGATTTCGGATTTAACGGAAGCCGGATAGGCCTTCAGAGTTTCCTTAAGCTTCTCAAACAGTTCGGCGAGCGGCGCCGCGCCGCGGCCGTGCGCGAAAATCGGCGAACCACCCCATCCTCCTGCCAAATCGTGTCGGGGCTTTTCACTTCCCGGATCGTCTGCCTCTTCGGGCTTTTCCTGAAAAAGCTCTTGAAATCTGGAGTGAACGATGGAGCAGTGCATCTCCAATGCTTTTAGAAATGCGATCTCGTCGTCCCCGAAGCCCATCGCGAATACCAGGCGCGTTCTTTCTTTTTCCGAGTGCGGCAAACTTTGTGTCTGCCTGTTCTGGTCGAGTTGGATATAATGTTCGACATTGCGCAGGAAAGTGTAGGAACCCTTCAGCTCGTCCGCAGTACCTTTCGGCAGGAGACCAAGACCGGACAGCTTTACCAGGCACTTTAGAGTGTTTGGTTCGTCAAGTTCGGGATGCCGTCCGCCGTATATGAGCTGCATAGATTGAACGAGGAATTCAACCTCACGAATTCCGCCGATGCCCAGCTTTACATCGAAGCGCCTTGCGCCCGGCCGAAACCGCACCGCTTCGGTAAGAATCCGGTTTCTCATCTCTCTCAGCTCGGCAAGGGACTGGAAATCCAGGAACCTGCGGAACACAAAGGGGCGAAGCTCGCGAACAAAAGCAATCCCTTCGGAACGCTCCCCGGCGACGGGCCGGCACTTCAGAAGCATCTGGCGTTCCCAGGCCTGACCTCGAAGAAGATAATGCTCGAGCGCGCCGCTCATCGAGGGTACCAATATTCCCTGCTTCCCCTGGGGTCGCAGGCGGAAATCCACCTGAAAGACACGGTCCCCCTCAAACCGGTCGGACAGCAGCCTCGATAGCCGATGAGCGAGGCGGCTGAGCAGCATGATGAAATTTTCGCCATTCTCTTTACTATCCGGGTTTAAAAAGATCAGGTCTACGTCGGATACATAGTTTAGCTCATGGCCGCCCAGCTTCCCCAACCCCATCGCTACGAGCGGGATTCTTCCCCCAAGCCGCCGCCAGACATCCAGCTCTTCATTCCAGGCCCACCAGTCAGGATGCGCTGAAAGATAGTCCAATCCAACCTGGAGGGCCACTGAGGCCAGATCGCTCAACTGTCCGGTGGTCTCCGACAACTCCGCATAATGGAGAAAGTCTCTTGAGCCTATTCTCAAAAAATGAAGCTGCTTAAAGCGGCGAAATATCCGTAGCAGGTCGTTGAAGGACTGCGCCTTTTCAGCGTCGCGCCCGAGAGCGGAATAGAGTTCAGTGAGAGGATATTTGCGTTTGAGGTTACCCTCGCCCAAAAGCCATTGCTCGAAATAAGGGTTGTTCCGCAAAAGAATATCCAAGTATTGAGAGCACTTGCGGACATATTCAATCTCGCTCATGAAACCGCCTATAACCCTTTGGTTAAAGTCTCTATTGCATCCGATTGTGAGTTTATCATAGTATGGCTCACGTTAGGAATTCCCCTTAAACATAGTCGTGGGTTTTTGCAAACATGTTTTTCCGGATCTCGTCCGAAGCCGGTTTGCAGCTTGGGGCTCGATTTTTTTGATGGCTGAAGGCGGGCAAAAGCTTATGAGTCCGCGATGTAAGGCAAACTCTTCGGAATCATTATAAAGGTTTGCTATTCGGGACTTACCCGTTACAATTAATCGTCTTTCAGGGTTTTCCTGCACTCACGGTAAATTCCCGACGTTGACTGAAGTTGGATTTTTTGCGAGTTGACGAAGTTTGTCACAGTTAATTTAAGGAACATTGATTATGAACCTTCCGTGGAATCGTCCCAAGGCAATTCTTTTGCTCGAGGACGGAACCGTTTTTCGAGGATACACGTTCTGCGGGCAAGGCCGAACGCTGGGAGAGGTGGTCTTCAACACCAGCATGACCGGATATCAGGAAGTGCTGACCGATCCATCTTACAAAGGTCAGATCGTAGCGATGACATATCCTCTGACCGGCACTTACGGAATCAACCCGGAGGACATGGAATCGGCGGCTATACATGTAGAAGCATTTATCGTAAAGGAGTACCAGGATTTTGCCAGCAACTGGCGAAGCAACCGCTCCCTGGCCGATTTCCTGGCCGAGCATGGGAAGATCGGAATCGAGGGTATAGATACGCGCGCACTTACCAGGCATATCCGGGTTGGAGGGGCGATGCGCGGAATAATCGCGACCGACACCGACAACCTGCGCGAACTGATGGACCAGGTTCTCGCATATCCGGGACTGAACGGGATCGATCTGGTAAAATACGTAACGTGCCAAAAACCCTATAGGTGGCGGGACGGCGAGAGGCATGAAATAGCTTCTGCGCAATGGCTGCCGAACGTTGCCGGATTCCGGGTGGCTGCCCTTGACTGCGGGATAAAATATAATATTCTTCGCAAACTGGAGAATGCGGGATGCCAGGTGCTGGTTTTCCCCGCTCATGCCAGCGCCGCTGAGATTCTTTCCTGCGATCCCGACGGCATTTTTCTCTCAAACGGACCCGGCGACCCGGCCGCTGTGCATTATGTTATCCAAACCGTTCGAGACCTGTTCGGGAAGAAACCGATATTCGGCATCTGCCTCGGACACCAGATGATGGGACTTGCGCTCGGGGGTAGTACATTCAAACTCAAGTTCGGACACCGAGGGGCAAATCAGCCGGTAAAGGACCTCACAACAGGCAGAATAGAGATCACTTCGCAGAATCACGGCTACTGCGTCGATCCTGATTCGCTTTCGCACATGCCTGTTCGGCTTACGCATATAAACCTGAATGACAACACGCTGGAAGGGATGGAGCACCTGGAGATTCCTGCCTTCTGTGTCCAGTACCATCCGGAAGCCTCTCCCGGCCCGCATGACGCCTCATACCTTTTCAACCGGTTCTTGCAAATGATCGAAAAGAATGCGCCACTGTTGAAGCAGCCGCGTAGCGGACGCCATTGATAAGCAGGGTTCAAGGAAAACGAGTTCATGCCCAAACGCACAGACATAAAGAAAATACTGCTCATCGGCTCCGGGCCGATAATAATAAGCCAGGCGTGCGAGTTCGACTACTCCGGGACACAGGCCTGCAAGGCGTTGCGTGAAGATGGCTATGAAATAGTCCTGATAAACAGCAACCCGGCGACGATCATGACCGACCCGGAAATGGCGCACTACACCTATGTGGAGCCGATAACTCCCGAAACGGTCGCAAAGATCATAAGGCGCGAACGCCCCGATGCTCTGCTTCCCACGCTCGGAGGCCAGACAGCCCTCAACGTGGCTGTAAAAGTCGCCGAAATGGGCATTCTGGAAGAATTTGGCGTGGAGATGATAGGCGCTAACGCCTCGGTCATCAAAAAAGCCGAGGACCGCCGGCTTTTCCGGGACGCCATGGCAAACATAAATCTGAGGGTGCCGGAAAGCCTTGTCGTCGACAATCTTGCCGACGCGGAAAGCTTTGCCCAGACAATTGGCTATCCTCTTATCGTGCGGCCTTCTTTCACCCTGGGCGGGACCGGAGGCGGGGTCGCCTACAACCGGGAAGAACTTCTCCACCAGACCCAGATGGGTTTGGATGCGAGCATGATCCGCTCGGTAATGCTCGAGGAATCGGTTCTCGGATGGAAGGAATTCGAACTCGAGGTGATGCGAGACTACATGGATAATGTGGTCATCATCTGCTCGATCGAAAACATGGACGCTATGGGCGTACATACGGGAGATTCCATTACGGTGGCTCCCGCCCAAACCCTCACCGACCGCGAATACCAGATGATGCGCGACGCATCCATCGCCATTCTCCGGGAGATAGGGGTCGAAACCGGCGGCTCCAACGTCCAGTTTGCGATCAATCCCAAAAACGGCGATATGGTCGTAATCGAGATGAATCCGCGCGTTTCACGCTCCTCCGCGCTCGCCTCGAAGGCCACCGGGTTCCCTATCGCCAAGATTGCCGCAAAACTCGCCGTGGGCTATTCGCTCGATGAGATCGCAAACGATATCACTCGCGAGACCAAAGCTTCCTTTGAGCCTACAATAGATTACTGCGTGGTGAAGGTCCCCCGCTTCACCTTTGAAAAATTTCCCCGCACCGACGACATACTTTCCACTTCGATGAAGTCGGTGGGGGAAACGATGGCCATCGGGCGCACGTTCAAGGAAGCGCTTCAGAAGGCTGTGCGCTCCCTTGAAATCGGCTGTTTCGGATTTTGCGATCCGCCCGCCGATATGGATTCGGAATACATCGAACAGTTGAAGCTAAGCCTTGCGAGGCCCAATTCTCAAAGACTCTTTCAAATCGGCGAAGCCCTGAAGCTGGGAATATCGGTAGAGGAGATCCACAGGCTCACTTATATTGATCCATGGTTTTTGAAGCACATTAGAGAAATTCTCGAAATCGAGGCGGCAATCGCCCAATCCGCCTCCGGATCAGCTTTTCTCGAAAATGCGGAACAGCTTCGATTTGCGAAGGCCTGGGGATTTTCCGACCGGAGGCTGGCGCAGCTTACCTGCACTGAGGAGGAAACTGTGCGCCAGAAGCGCCTGGGGCATGGCATCAGGCCGGTTTACAAACTGGTCGACACATGTGCCGCTGAATTTGAAGCCTACACTCCCTACTATTACTCGACCTACGAGACGGAAGATGAAGCGAGGCCCTCGAACAGACCCAAAGTGGTGATCCTCGGGGGCGGTCCCAACAGGATAGGTCAGGGCATCGAGTTTGACTACTGCTGTGTGCACGCCTCGTTTTCGCTCCGGGAAGAAAACCACGAATCCATAATGGTGAACTCGAACCCGGAGACAGTGTCGACTGACTATGATACATCCGACAAACTCTATTTCGAGCCGCTGACCCGCGAGGACGTTCTCCACATTCTGGAAAGTGAAAAACCCAAGGGCCTTATCGTGCAGTTTGGGGGCCAGACCCCTCTGAATCTTGCGGTCCCGCTCGAAAAAGCCGGCGCCCAAATTCTTGGCACATCCCCTGACGCAATCGACAGGGCCGAGGATCGAAAGCGTTTCCAGCAGCTTCTTCACAAACTCTGTCTAAAGCAACCGGAAAACGCAACCGCGTTCACCATTCAGGAAGCCTTCGAAGCTGTCGATCAGATAGGTTTTCCAGTGGTTGTCCGCCCCTCTTATGTGCTCGGCGGACGGGCCATGGAAATAGTCTATGATAAGAGCCGGCTCGAAGAGTTCATGCAAACGGCCGTGCTTGTTTCACCAGGCCATCCGATTCTGATTGACAAATTTCTCGAGGACGCAATCGAAATCGATGTCGACGCCATCAGCGACGGCCGGGTCACGGTTATCGGCGGCATAATGGAGCACATCGAGCAGGCGGGGATTCATTCCGGAGACTCTGCGTGCGTGCTTCCGCCCATCAGCGTCTCAAAGGAGATACAGGAGGAGATCAGAAGACAGACAAGGCTCCTGGCCGAAGAGCTTGGCGTGATAGGGCTTATGAACATTCAGTTTGCAATCCAGAATGGGCAGGTTTTCATTCTCGAGGTGAATCCGAGGGCGTCCCGGACGGTCCCCTTCGTCAGCAAGGCAATCGGGCGTCCGCTGGCCAAGCTCGCCACCAAGGTCATGCTGGGCAAAAGTCTGAAGCAACTTGGGTTTGAAAGGGAGATCGAGCCTCGACACATATCGGTTAAAGAGGCCGTTTTCCCGTTTTCACGCTTTCCGAAGGTGGACACCCTGCTTGGACCCGAAATGAAGTCAACCGGAGAGGTCATGGGAATCGGCGAAAGCTTCGGGATTGCCTTCGCAAAAGCCCAAGCCGCAGCTGGATACGAACTGCCGAAAAGCGGAACGGTTTTCATAAGCGTTCACGACGGAGACAAAGTCAAGGCGCTGCCAGTTGCTAAAAGATTTCTTCAGTTGGGTTTCAAACTTATCGCGACAGCAGGGACCGCCGGGTACCTCGAACAGGGCGGGATACCCGCAGATCGTGTGTACAAATTGAATGAAGGCCGCCCCCACGTTGTGGACAAGATCAAGAGCGGTGAGATACAATTGGTTGTTAATACAAGCCTCGGCAAGAAGACCACTTCCGATTCATATGAAATCAGGCGCACCACGCTCATCTACAATATTCCTTACGCCACCACCATTGCCGGAGCGCAAGCCATTGCCGAAGCCGTATTGGCTTTGCAAAAAGGCGACTGGGATGTAAAAACACTTCAGGAATACCACCAGGGGATACAACGTGATGGAAACTAGGCTAGTGCCTGATCGCAAAATCACAGTTCCCAAAGGCCCGAAGATTTTGGCCCCTTTTACTCCGAATAAGAAAGAAGAGTGCGGCATCTTTGGGATTTTCGGCCATGAGGACTGCGCAAAATTGACTTATTTCGGCCTCTACGCTCTTCAGCACCGGGGGCAGGAAAGCGCCGGAATAGCAGTCGGAGACGGCAGGCAGATCACAGACCATAAGAACATGGGACTGGTCAATGACATATTCAGTGAAGAAACTCTTAAAGCCCTTAAGGGCTACCTTGCCATTGGGCATGTACGCTATTCAACCACCGGGTCGTCCCTTCTGGCAAACGCACAGCCCTTCGTGGTTTTCCATGGAAACAACCATTATGCGATCGGACACAACGGCAATTTGGTAAACGCGATCGAACTGCGGCAGGAACTCGAGAGGCAGGGAGCGATTTTCCGTTCCACGATGGATACCGAGATATTCATGCACCTGCTGGCCAAAAACCTGGTGTACGGTCTCGAGGAGGCCATGGTAGAAGCGTTGAACAGGGTAAAGGGCGCCTATTCGCTGGTGATGTGCACAAAGGACACGCTGATCGGCGCGCGCGACCCCAACGGTTTCAGGCCTCTTTGTCTGGGTGAGATGAACGGCGCCTACGTGCTGGCTTCTGAAACCTGTGCCTTCGACCTTATCGAAGCTACCTACATCCGCGACCTGGAACCCGGCGAAATCCTAATCATAGACGAGGACGGGCTGCGCTCGCTTTTTCCTTTCTCCAGACGGCGTTCCTCTCATTGTATATTCGAATTCATCTATTTCGCCAGACCGGACAGCAATATTTTCAACCAGAATGTTTATATGTTTAGAAAAAGGCTGGGGACCATCATGGCCAAGGAGAACCCCTCGCTTTTCGCCGACATGCTGATGCCTTTCCCCGATTCGGGAAACTACGCCGCCCTGGGACTGGCCCAAGCGAAGAATATCCCCCTGGAAATGGGAGTCATACGAAACCATTACGTGGGACGCACCTTCATTCAGCCCAGCCAGGCAATGCGCGATTTCAGTGTCCGGGTCAAATTGAATCCCGTGCGGGAGCTGCTCAAGGGCAAGAGTGTTCTGCTGGCTGAGGACTCAATAATTCGTGGAACTACCACCAGGACCAGGATCGATTCGCTGCGTCAGGCAGGGGCAAAAGAGGTGCACATGCTGGTCAGTTGCCCCCCCCACCGTTTCCCCTGCCCCTACGGGATCGACTTTTCAACCAAGGGTGAGCTTATCGCAGCCTCGCACTCCATTGATGAGATACGAAACTTTATCGGCCTGGATTCGCTCAATTACCTGAGCATCGAAGGGCTGCTGGAGGCGGCCGGGGCCACGGTGGACGATCATCCGTTCTGCCTCGCGTGCTTTGACGGGAACTACCCGGTCAAATTCGGCGATGAGGTGCGAAAATACTGCTTCGAGGAGAAGCGTTCAAAGTGCTGACAATACTCAGACCACAATGGTGTGGAGCGCAGAAGGATAGCATCAACTTGCCGGCCATTGCAGCTTCTGAACTTAAAACTTAAAACTTCTTCCGAATGTACAATCAGCTTATCTATTTCATTATCGTTTTGCTGCTCTTCAGCGTCCAGCGCCAGACAGGCAAGCCTCCTGCCGTTTCCTGGTCAGATGCGCTCTACATTACAGCCCTGTTCTGCGTTTTTGTGTTTTGCTGCCGCCGGAGTTTTGAAAAGCTCCTGAAAGCGGCTGATCGAGGTATCCCACTCTCCGTTCTTACCCGCGCCCTTTACCGGTTTCAGGCCCTTTTGTCTGTTACAGCCATTGGATTTCTCGCCCTATATCTTTATGTTTTCAACCTGGGCGCCTACCTCAGCGTAATCCCCGGATATGACAAGTTCACGACCATATCGGGGGTTGCCGGCCTGGTGTTTTTCCTGGTCCACCTGGCAGTGATCTGGTTTTGGAGCCAGCCTGTCCATCAGATCGTATTTGGTGTGAAGGTTTCCCGGACAGATTTCATACATGGACAGCTCTCCTTTACCTCGGTCATACTGGTTCCCTGGTTTCTCATTTCGACCGTGACCGACCTGCTCCAGTTAATAAAAACGCCCTCCTTCATGACTTCGGATTTTGCGCAGATACTTCTCATAGCACTCACGCTTGTCGGATTCGTCCTTTTAGGGCCATGGCTGATCATTCGAATGTGGGGCTGCAAGCCGCTCCCGGAGGATCATGTAAAGGCTGAGTTGGAAAGATTTTGCAACGATCATGACTTCAGGACGGGCGGACTTCTTCTCTGGTCCGTTTTCGGTACACAGATGCTTACCGCCGGAGTGGTCGGCATCCTTCCGGGTCTTCGCTACATTCTGATCACATCCGGTTTGTTAAAGACCCTCGACATAGCCGAACTCAAAGCTGTCGTAGCCCATGAGATGGGACACGTCCGCAAAAAACACCTGTTGCTGTTTGTGCTGCTGTTGATCCTGTTCATTCTGTCGATCTCTGATCTGGGCGATACTTTATCCTGGCTCGCCCTGTCAAACAGGACCATATTCAACTGGTATGCCGCTCTCGCGGATTTCGCGCCATCTCTGGTGTCTCTGCTTTCCGCCCTATCGCTAATCGTGCTCATGGTCTTCTTTTTTCGCTTCATCTTCGGATATTTTCTCAGAAACAGCGAGCGGCAGGCAGACCTTTATGCCATGGAACTTGTGGGGGACCCCCAGCCCCTGATTTCATCGCTTAAAAAAATCGCGTTCCGCAGCGGCGGGATAGAAGACCTTCCTAGCTGGCATCATTACAGCATAAGGCAGAGAATAGAGTGCCTGGCCGAGGCGTTCAAAAACCCGGGGCTCATTCGCAGACAAAACAGGAAGCTCTACGGTTCGGCCCTCATATTCGTGGCGGCGGTATCGGCCCTTCTGTTCGTTAATTGGTGGGCTAACGAAACAGGGTTTGCCAGTGACCTGCGCTCGGAGTATGAGCTTCGATTACTGGAGCTGGGCATTTCCAAGGAACCCGGCAATGTGGAATACCTTGCCCGTTACGGGGGACTTCTTTACGAGAAAGGCAGATACTCTGAGGCCGAATCTGTCCTCAGGGCGGCCCTTACGCACGACCCGGAAAACGCATCCGTTTTGAACAATCTGGCATGGCTTTATGCGACCGGCCCTTTCCCTTTCCGCAACCCGCAGGACGCCCTCGACCTGGCGTTGAAAGCAGTCGCCCTGAGCCCGGCGCCGGATATTCTCGATACACTGGCGGAGGCGTATTATATAAACGGGCGGTACGCAGACGCGCTCTCAGCGATCAATGAAGCGATCTCCGTGGGCGGGCCTCAGCAGAGTTATTTCCAGAAGCAGAAGGAAAAATTCGAAAAAGCGTTGAGGGGCAAAATTAGAAGCTCGTGAGATTGCTCAATACCGAACGTTCCTCGCGGAGCGTGGAGAATGGCAGCCGCAAACTGGAAAAGATTGTCAACGCACGGCAAATATATATAATGGCGGCGGCCGTGGGCCAATGACCCTGGAATAATTATTAGTTTCGAAAACATCGATTTATCTTACAAATTATTGAAGGACGACAATCATGCATCTTCGAAAAAGATGTGCAGTAACTGGCGGGGCCGGATTTCTGGGGTCTCATCTTTGCGAACGGCTTCTCAAGGATCAGCAGGACGTACTTTGCATTGACAATCTCTACACGGGAAGCAAAAGGAACATCGTAAGTCTTTTGAGCAACCCTTATTTCGAACTCCTAAGACACGATATAACCTATCCTTTGTATATCGAGGTTGACGAGATTTACAATTTAGCGTGCCCCGCCTCTCCTATCCACTATCAAAACGATCCTGTCCAGACCACGAAAGTCAACGTGCACGGGTCAATCAACATGCTTGGACTGGCGAAGCGTCTCAAGATCAGGATCATGCAGGCCTCCACATCCGAGGTTTACGGCAACCCCTTCGAACATCCGCAAAAGGAGACCTACTGGGGAAACGTGAACCCTATTGGGCCGCGGTCTTGCTACGATGAAGGCAAGCGGTGCGCGGAGACCCTTTTCTTCGACTATTACCGGCAGCACAAGCTGGACATCAAGGTGGCCAGAATCTTCAACACCTATGGCCCGAGAATGCACCCCAACGACGGCAGGGTGGTATCCAACTTTATCGTGCAGGCGCTGACGGGGCAGCCTATAACTATTTACGGGGATGGCAAGCAGACCCGCTCCTTCTGCTATGTTGACGACCTGATAGAAGGCTTCATCAGGCTGATGAACACTTCCAAAGGCTTTACGGGCCCCGTGAATCTCGGAAATCCCGTGGAGTTCACCATCCTCGAGCTTGCGGATATGGTGATCGAGATGACCGCGTCAAAATCCGAACTCGACCGAAAACCACTCCCGCAGGACGATCCCGTGATGCGAAAACCGGACATATCGATAGCGCATGAAAAACTCGGGTGGCAGCCTAAAATCCCATTGCGAGAGGGATTGAGAAAGACCATCGATTACTTCGACGACTTGCTCCGCACGGGGGACCCCGGAGTCGTTTCTGCAATTAACAAGTGAGGGGCGCCGCGCGCCCCCTTGTCAGTCCTGCCCGTCACTTGTCACTTGCCTGGTCTCCATCCGGAAACACCGGATGAGAGATTGGCAGTTTCCGATTCGCAAACGAGGCATTTTTTTCCTGGCAAGGAAATCTAGTTCCCCCCTTTCCTAAAGGGGAGAAGGGGCAGCGATGTCCGGTTAGGTTTTTGCAAAGCCCGGTGCAAGTGCAAAGATCGAGGGAATGATTCTCCCGCGCCCGCAGAATTTCGGCTACACGCGCAAGCGCGTGGAGCCGAGCGCTAGGCGCTTCGGCGTCTGGCCGGAGGCCGCCGCCGATAGCGCCACACTGAGCCGCGTAGCGGCGAGGGGGTGTGGGGGGCTAGCTCCCCACGCTTTTAGAAAGCTTCTCGATTGACCATACGCAAAAACCGAAGGTAGCGGCGAATCTGACCGGCGGTCCCACCGCCCGCGGGAGCAGAATATGGCCGCACAGAAATCCGAGACCGGCATAAAGGACCTTAGAGAAAAGCTATGGCGGGCAAGGTATATAGCGGTATTGACCGGGGCAGGGATTTCAGCCGAATCGGGCGTTCCGACCTTTCGCGGGGAGGGCGGTCTCTGGAAGCAGTTCCGGGCGGTTGACCTGGCCACCCCGGAAGCTTTCTCACGAGACCCGAAACTGGTATGGGAATTCTACAACTGGCGAAGAGAACTGGTCGCCCCGCTCAGCCCGAATCCGGGCCATTTTGCTCTGGCCGAAATAGAGCGCCGGGTCCCGCGTTTTACACTTATAACGCAAAACATCGACGGGCTGCATGAGAAGGCAGGGAGCCGGAATCTTATCGAGCTGCACGGCAATTTATGGAAGGTGCGCTGCACCGGCTGCGGAACGATCATCGAGGACCGCAGGATACCGCTGCCCGAACTGCCGGCCTGTGAAGCGTGCGGCTCTATTCTGCGGCCTCACGTGGTCTGGTTTGGCGAGATGCTGGAACCAAAAGTGCTCGATGCAGCTTATGAGGCGATTGGCAATTGCGATCTCATGATAGTAATAGGGACCTCCGGGACTGTCCAACCAGCGGCATCAATGGGAGTGCAGGCAAAACGAAACGGGGCCGCCGTCGCCGAAATCAACCTGGAACCAACCCCTTACTCGGATGTCTATAATATCTCCATCTCCGGCAAATCGGGAGAAATATTGCCGAAATTGCTCTGAACAGAGGACGGAAGGCGGACCTATTGTGTGGTTGCCTCGGATCAGTCCGGAGGTCAGACTGAGTGAAATGACATGAAATGATTCGGCAATTATCGGTCTTCCCGCGTATGCCACAGGCGCAGCACGTAGATGGTCGATTCCTTGATTTCGTATCGCATCTCGTAATGCCCTGCGAGGACGCGTCGAACCTCGCGCGGCTCGAATTCTTCAAGCTTCTCTCCGATGCGCGGGTGCTCCAGGAGGCGGACCGGGGCTGCAGTCAAAGCTTGCACGGTGCGAGTTGCGGCGCGTTTGTCGACCGGCGCCAGGAAGTCGTAAAGTCGCACCAGATCGGAAAGAGCTTTACTCGTCCATTTCAGTTTCATCAGCGCGGCGTCGACAGCGGTTTGTCAGTGTCGAGGCTAGCCGCCCACGCTTGCACATCATGGTGGTCGATAACGCAACCCGCATCGACGTCTGCCAACGCCTCAAGCGTCAGACGACGGCGTTCTTCTTCCTGCTCAACCCAAGCGGACAACGCCTGTTTAATTATCCAGCCGCGTGAGCGCTCCAAGCGTGCGGCCAACTCATCGACTTTCTCGGCTAACGACAAAGGGACGTGCGCAGTCAACACTTTGGTAGTCATTTCGAGTCTCCTTTCAGGGACAGCGGAATCCAGCGGCAACAATCGGCACGTAGCCCGCATGACGCCGCCTGCTAACCACACCGTCCGTCCATCTCGCGTAAACAAAACACACGATGTTGGCGAGTTGCGGTTTTCAATCATTGTAAATCTATTTACATCATAGCGATTAATTCTGATTAATTCAAGATCAAGCCTCGAATTGACCGATCCTCAGGAACAGAGTAACTAAAACTTATTTCTGCCCACTGCCTTCTAATCCTGTGAATGTTTTTGGAGCCAAAAATTAAGTGGTCTGACAAGCCTTTCGATCTGCTCCGGACTGAGGCGGGAAGATTGCCTGGCAAAGAACCTCTTCAGATATCCGATCCGGATCACTTCGATCCCCTTCACAGGTCTTCGAACCTTCACGAATGCATTCGAGAAGCAAAATACCGGCTTCACTTGCCACTCCTGTGAAGTCATCTTCCAAAGGAACTCTTTCAAGCGGTAAGTTTGGCTCAAGGTCTGTTTGAGGAAGTCCTTTTTCGGCGGCTTGCCATTGAGGAGCAACATATCTCCATTCGCATCGACCTCCCCCCGGTAACTTTTGGTTTCAATGAGGAATATCCCACCAGGCCCTATCACCACATGGTCGATATTGAAGCCTTTAAAGGCAATATCATGTAAGGCATGATAGCGCTCCGGCAGATCCCCTAATTGCACCGAAACCCTCTCTTCGGCCAGAGCGCCACGGTCTGCATCTCTAGACCGTTTTTTCAAATGATTGGCCTGCTTCTCGATCCGGTCACTGCCGAATTTTATTACAACACAAATAAGGATCACTGCCGGGAGTCCGAGCTTTGCAATCCTGTTCAGGTTGGTCAACATGAGTAGCCCAGCTATCAGGATCACTAATGCCGGAACGGATGCTTTTTGATAGCGTCTGGATGCCATTTCTCTAACGCTTTTTCCCGCCGTGCCATGTTGGATAGCCATAGTTTTCAGCCTCTTCCATGATGTCAAAGGAATAAGATGGGAATGTAGACATCCCTTTGCATTCATCGTGCAATAAGAGGCGATCATGGGAGATTACGACCCATGGGGGGATGAGATCGGGTTTGTCTCAGAGTTGAGAAGAAACCTGGACCTACGGAAGAATCACTTTTGGTGGAGGGACCATGGTTGCCTGTGCTTTGGTGATGCCGGTTTGGTTAGTGATCAATTTCGAAATCGAAGTTTATCTGCTCCCAAGACAGGGAAAATTGCCAGTTTACTTGAACGGTATCATATAACTGATCAGGAAAATATCCTTGCGTCATGCTTTTTGGGCATGCCTCCCCATTTCCCGGGAGAATCGATAAACCTGTCAACTCGACACTCTCCTGGGTAGTCCCATTAGGCCAGTCTTTCGATCCGGCGACATAATCTCCTACCTGGTAAGCTCCGCTATTTCCTTGATGGCCCCGGCGATCTGGCTCAAGGGGCCCATCCGTTGTTTGGCTCCTTCCAGGAAAGGAAGGGCTTCGGGGTTTTTGTGCCTTCCGAGGGCTTCACAGGCCCAGGCGACGATGTACCGGTTTTCGTGCTCTGTATATTTTGCCAGGATTTCGAACGATTCCCTGCACGCCACATTTCCGAGGACGTTTAGCAGCCCGGCTTTGAGTTCATCGAAAGCCGGGTTTTCCTCCATGACGAGCGAAATGACCGGTACCGCCCGCTCGCCGGTCTGTTCCAGGAAGGCGAGGCATTTTTGAGAAAAATAGGGATAACGGAACATGGAAAGCTCTGCCAGAATGCGGATGCATTCTTCGGTGCCCCAGGCATGGAGCAGTCCCGGGACAAATAAGCTGGCCCAGGTAAAGTTGTAGGTAGTCGGCAGAAGGAATGGAATAGCTGCGGGACCTTCCGCCTGAAGCGTATCGATGACGGGGGCAAACGCCCGTTTTCTCGCTTCGAACCCTTCTTCCTGCTTTGCCGGAAAGCGCTTCAGATCGTTTGCCGCCTGCAGCTTTTCAACTATTTGGGCGATTTGAGGCGAGCCGCTGTTTTCTGTACGCGGTGGCGAACCGCCACTGCCAGGTTGCGCGCTTGCAAAATCGCCGCGCGCTGAAGGTGGCGAGCCGCCAGGATCTTGCGGGTACTGTTCCCGCCAGGTGCGTGCGCGTTGGGCGATCCAGAATTTTTCAAGCCAAGTGGATGGAGAATAAAAGTGAACGTGCCGGTCCCTGTCCACCCCTTCACGCTTGTGGTAGCCGTTTTCCTGAAAGAAGAGCTTTTCCTCGACTGCAGTCTGCCATCTTTTTCGCGCGATCTGGAATGCGGCGTCATAATCGCCGAGGGCAAAACATGCGCTTAACAGAATATCATAAAATCTGTCGTCTTCCGGGAAAGTCTCAATTTGTTTTCTTGCATACTGGTCCGCCCGTTCGTATTCAAGCGAAAAAATAAGCTCAAAGCCCTTGCGGACCTCCCTTTCGACCTTTTCGCGGGCCTTGGCCCTCTCCCCCATTTGCTTCAACTGTTCTTTGGGCAACAGCCTGCGGGCTTCTTCATGCCCGGGCAGGCAGCACTTCTTGTATTTTTTGCCGGAGCCGCAGGGGCACGGGGCATTACGATCTGTTTTTGACGCACTGAAGGCGTCTGCAAGTACGGCCTCCCGCCGTGAAGTCTGATAGGCACTCAGCATTTTATCGAGCTGTTTTTTGCTGATGCCGTACTTAAGGCAAATTTGGTCGGGGTCGCCTCCCTGGATCAGTTCGTGCACTGGTTGGAGAGGATTTAACACGCCTTGTTGTTTCTCTTCCATTAAGGGTTACCTTTCAATTTGGAGCTCGTGATTCTGCCACTGGGGGCGCGGTAATCCTTAACAGTTTATACCGGATAAGTCAAAAAGGACCCGATTGTTTCAGATGAAAATCGGTTCATTCGCGCCCCCTCTGCTTGACGTGAGGCACAAAAATGGGATAATCTCATTCAGGACGAATTGCGACCGGAGGATTGTGGCTTGACCGGAGAGGACAAAATATTCTCTTACGATAACACCGAGGGGCTTTCCGCCAGCCTGGAAGATTATCTCGAAGTGATCTTCCATCTGGAGCAGTCCAACCGGGTTGCAAGGGCAAAGGATATCGCCGATCAGATGAACGTTCAGCGCGCCTCGGTAACAGGCGCCCTTAAAGCCTTGG
>Ga0187862_10000646_pt1 | contig 39187 bp, 28 predicted proteins | sample June2016WEW_10_1_FD_133003 | JGI IMG/M metagenome (GOLD analysis project Ga0187862, IMG submission 133003) | Peatland microbial communities from SPRUCE experiment site at the Marcell Experimental Forest, Minnesota, USA - June2016WEW_10_150 | ecosystem: Environmental > Terrestrial > Soil >... | reverse complement strand
GACATTGCTCACGAGGACGGAGGATATCGCCCTCACGTCCGAGTCAACGTCCTGGGTGACGGTTTACAACTGGCCGGTTTTCAGATGACCCTCACTGGCCGGTTTTGGGTGACCCCCGAGGATTTTGCCTGCCAGCGGAGATCAAGGAAGGGGTTCGCCGAAGAGCTTGTCTCCCCGAAGCGGATTTCTGGGATCGCGTGGAAAGATTCAGTTGGCGTTTCCCGACCAGTTGACGTAGAGGGGACATCACGGGAGTAATCTCCCAGATCGCCGTCTGAGAAGCTTGATGCCCGGCCAGTCCGTTCTACCTGTCGAGGACAAACCAGTCAAGTGCCCCCGCGGCATTCACATCACCGAATCACACAGCGAAATCTGGCTCCAGAGTAGCGTCATCTCCCTGAGGTCACACAGCTAAAACTAGGTGATAGATCTTGAATTCACGGAAAGAAAGTGAATGGGACGACTCACTGACTCTTAAGTCGTCTTTTAAAACAGACGAAGGTCTAAATCCAGGTGATCGCGAGCACTTTAGCTGTCCGTGATTCGACCCGATAGACTCAGCGATAGAAGAACGCGCCCTTGCGATCTGACCGTCGAACACGTAACCCAGCATCGCGCCACTTTCGAGGCCGCGTGCGTAGCGATCCTCGATGAAACACATCATTCCTTGGCGCCCGGTCACGTAATCCGAAACAAGCGACTTCCAACCCGATGCAAAGGTGACGTGGAGGCGTTTCGACTCAATCACGAAACTGGGCCATGGTTTTTCTCTCCCAGTTGAATATAGAAACATCAGATCGGGCCGGCCTAGCTGTCTTTGTCGCACCCGCTTTCGGTCGTATAGCGGCACCTCACGGAATAGCTCGATGGGGCGAACCCTCAAACCTGAGTCGCGGTCAAGCAGATTGCGCAGACGATCACTTAGGTCGTTTTCAAGTTCAGTGCCGTGCAACTTCTTCAGCCGCACACCGCTCCGCAGTATGGCGGCAAGGATGAAGGGAACCTCCCCCTCTGGGAACAGGGGAACCCATTTCGCAGCATCGTGTCTCATCCTATTTTCGCCTGCCGCCGCGCTCCGGCGATGTGGGCGCTGAGTTCAACGGCATCATTGAGCGCAGCCGTTCGGGTCCACTCCCCACGCAGAGCGGGCTTCACCAGGTAGATGCGCGAGCCGTCAAAAACCAACCCACTGCGCGAAAACTCGAGATGGCCTGCACGTTCGATGTTCATCTCCTGCAGGCGCTGCAGGGCGGTGGCGAGTGGTCCGGACATATCCCGAATGCGAAACTTCTTCACAGAGCGGGTCTGACTGAGTTCGACAAGGCCGACGCCGAGTTCAGTAGCCACGCTACCAGCGGCGCAGGCTCGTAGACTGCCAGTAGCCCATCCGTTCAGTGTGTTCACGAGCATTGTCGCGTACGGTTCAAGTCCGGCCGCGTCGACCGGCTGCAGCGTGGGAACCCCTCGCGCGGCTTCGAGGGAGCCGGGCGTGTCACTGCGGTCGAAGACATCCACCGTGTCTTCAATAAGCGCGCGTTCCTGCTCGTTGATGCCGAAATATTCATAGATGAGAGAATTGAGCCCAACCTGCAGCTTATCGGCCTTGTCGCGCTGCTGCCGAAGCCAGGCACCTAACGCCTTTCCTTCGTCGTCCTCCTCGTCATCGTCGCCGGAGCGCAAACGAAATTCAGGCTCCTTCGGTTTCTCAAGCAGAATCCGGGCGCCATCCTCCAGGTTCTCAACAAACCGGCGCATCTTGGCGGCGGATCTGCTCACGATAGATGCCGCATTAGGTTGTGCAGCTTCGCTGTCGGGCAGAAAGAATGGCAGACCTAGGGCCTCATGGGTATGCACTTGATCGCGCTCGGTACCTAAGCTGGCAGCGGTGTGAAAAACGAAATAGCGCGCTAGTGGGCTGCGCAACACACACGCTAGAAAGATGAGGTAGTCTGTGTCTTGAACCAGGCCTGAAACACAATGGAGCGCATGTTGATATCGGACCTTGTAACCAAAAAAAGCGGCGTTTGTGAATCCTCGATTCCAGAGAACAAGAGGCGGAGTAAAGAGTTCCTCCGGTGGCTCACGGCGTAGTTCGTCGAGCCGGTATCCTCTGCTAGTCAGATAGGGCCCAAGCTCATCGCTCAAAGCTTCAGGAAAAGCAGGCAGACCGGCGATAGTATCCGGTGAGACGACTCGATCGCGGAGGCTCCACTGCAGCGTCTTGGGCATCTTGATCTTGCCGGTCATTGGCTGGAAACCTACGCCTCGCCGCCAGCGGCTCTTGCCACTCCTCCAATCCGGCACGCTCCCAGCTAGCTCATGCAATCGTGGGAACGAGAAAAGGTAGTCCAGGAATTTGAGGTCGCGGGGTGTGCCCCACAGATGCGATTTCCACGCGATCCCGATGGCCTTTTGCTCCGTCGCTGCCAGCAAGAGGCGCAACGGAATCCACTTCCGATCTCGGGGAGCAACTGCGACAACGCCATCCCGGAGATCAGCGCGCGACACCTTAGGCGCTACATACTCGATCTCATGGGTTGCCTCATCGGGCTTCTGAGCCGTGAATACCGCCATGCTGCACGGGCAGAGGGCTTCCTTGAACAAAATGAAGCTATAGTCTGCGAGTTGGATAACTCTTTCCAGCGTAACGCGGCGAAGCCACTGTGCCTGGAACACGTCAGTCTGGTTCAGGAAGACCTTTGACGGCAGAAGAAGGCAAGCGCGGCCAGTTTCCTTGAGCAAACCAGGTGTCTTGTCCATGAACTGCTGAGCAACCTGCTTTGTTCCACGGCCAGCCCACGGCGGGTTGCCGACCACTATGTCGAATTGGCCTTGCCATTTCGGTGCCACATCGAAGAAATCCGCTTCCCGCACCACCGGGTGCTCCGGCGGGCGCTTCCCTTGAAGGTGGAGGATGTTGGGAAGCTTCTTGCCGGTATGCAGCTTGTAGGCGCGCACGTCGGGCGGATTAAATTGGTCGAGAAAGGCGAGGTACAGACTAAAGCAAGCGATACGGCAGGCGGTCGGATTCTTGTCAACCCCGCACAACCGGCCGAGGCGGTTGAGCAGTGCCTCGGCTCGAGCCTGAGGCGATGGCTCACGTTGTAAAGCGGTGCGCCACTCGGCAGCAAGACGGTTAAACAGCAACACCAGGAAGATGCCGGAACCACACGCGGGATCTATGAACCGGCACGTCTCCGAATACGGCTCAGGCGCTCTCTCTAGAACGAGGTCGACCGCCATCTCAGCGAGAAACCGCGGGGTATAGAAGGCTCCGGAATCGCGTTTGCCCTTGGCGTCCTCCTTTTCGAGGAAGTTTTCGTAGATCGCACTGATTGTCTCGACGGGAATGAACTTGAAGTCGTAGGCCCAGAAGCCAAGGGAGCGTTGGCCGTGTCCCTGTGCTATGTCATCTCCCGACAGAAATCGACGAATGACCTGGAAGTGGGCAGGCCGAATCCGGCTGCTCTCATCTGCCAGTTCGTCATCGAACATGCTCCCGTTGAAGTCGCGCTTGAGCGCAGGGAAGAGTTTCTCGTAGAGTGCGGGGCCGGGATCCTCGAGAGCTTCCAGAAGTTCGTGAAGGTGCCGCCACGATTTGCCCTTGAAATAGTTAGGCAGTTCGATGATTCCCCGGTCGCATAGATAGCACGTGAAGAGTAACCGCCCAAGAAACGCGTGTGCGTGCCGAGGGTCCAACCCGCCGTGAACGAGTTCATCACGGACGGCGGCCAGATTATCGAGCAAATAGGCATCGACAGCTTGCTCCGGGTCGAATTTCGCTTCACGGGCGCCGGCGTAGTAGTGACCGTTGCCAATCTGAACGTAGAACTGCCGCGCCCAACCCGCCAGCGCTGCCAGATCAAGCTTCTCCACTAGACACCGCGCTATATCCGATTCGGTCGCAGTCTCCGGACGGGTCGGCCTCGTCATGGAAGAAAAGACGCGCACGTAATGCGGGTCTAGGAGCAGCAGGACCGTTGCGACGCCTTGATTCCAGAACTGCAACTGTGCGGCGGCGGCGACCTCGGCAGTGACAGGCTTCGCCTCTTCCCGCAAATACACTGTGGGAATGCCGTTTAGCGTGAGTACACCAGAGAGGTGCATTTCCTCCCAGGCGCGAAGAAGCATGTGCTGGTAAGCGTAGATCTCCGGGCCTTGCTGCAGTTGCCGCCTGGAATGGTAGTACCGGAATCCGCGTGGCGGATCAGGGAGCGGGCGTGGGCGGGCAGCGCTCATTTGCTCAAGAACCGGATGACGGCGCGGCCGACGCCCTGGACCTGCAGATCCGAACCAGGTATCAGATCAGGGTAAAGGGGGTTTTCGGCACGAAGCCAGACCTTTCCGCTTCTGCGAACGAAGGTCTTGAGGGTGGATTCATTGTCGATTAAGGCGGCCACGACATCGCCATTCTGCGGAACGGCTTCGTGCTCCAGCAGGACAATATCACCATCGAAGATTTGGCGACCAACCATGGAGTTGCCAGTCACACGAAGCGCAAAGGCCCTTGATCGGTCGTGGATGCCATAGAACGTTGGGTCAAGCGCTAACCGCTCGGACGGTACTACAAATCCCGTGCTCGGAAGCCCGGCGGCTATGCTCCCAAGTACCGGAACGCCGGTACTCTTTTGAACCAGTCGTATGCCGCGAGCACACCGTTTCTCGTGGGTCACGATACCTTTCTTTTCCAATGCGGCGACATGATCGGCAGCCGCCCTGGGGCTCTTGTACCCAAAGCGTTCGCTGATTTCCCGGTATGTTGGGGGCGGTTCGCCGCTCTCACTCCGCTCCTCAAGAAAACGCCGGACCGATTCCTGCGGTTTTGTGAGCTTGGCGACCATGCTATACAAGCGTATAGTAGAGCGTTTCCCATCCAGATGCAATACAAATCTCTGCACAAAAGGGGCGGCGCGCTCAAAATCGCGGTCGAGCGCTGGAAATGATCGGCGGCGCAATGCACGGCACTTGGCCGTATCTCCCGACCCCTAGATGTGCGCCAGCGAAAGGAACCCCAAGTCCCGTTGGGGGAAGTTTGGGGACGGCGCGTCGCTCGCCGGAATTCCTCCCGTTAAACGCCGGTCACGCCACCGAACTCCTCACACCCCGTTGCCGAGGTCACCCGGTCGCAAAGTCGTCTCGGGCAAGTGGTCCCCAAGCTTTGTTATGGGAGGCACGTTGGGATGTCCGCTCCCCTTTAGGTGAACCGTATTGGGCCTGAGCCCACTCACGAAATGATGTTTTTGCGCACGGCGTAGAGGATCAGGTCCGGAACGCTGTGCAGGCCGAGTTTCTGCAAAATGTGGGTGCGGTGCGTCTCCACGGTGGTGAGACTGATGTTCAGAAGACCGGCTACTTCCTTATTAGCCTTCCCTTCCGCCACCAGTTGCAGGATTTCGCGTTCGCGATCGGTGAGCAGATCGTAGCTGTCCTCCACGCCGCGGCGTTCCATCTGGCGCACGTAATCTTCCTGCAACATGCGGCTGATTTTTCGGGTGAGGAAAGAGCGTCCCTCAGAGACCGCCCGGATGGCGTCGAGGATGTCGCTGCGCAACGAGTCCTTCAACAGGTAACCTTTGGCCCCGGCTTTCAACGAGCGCAGCACATAGCTCTCATCCTGATGCATGCTCAGGATCACAACCGCGGTGCGCGGGTTGGCCGCGAGAATGCGGCGGGTAGCTTCAATGCCGTTCATGTTCGGCATGGTGATGTCCATCACCACGACATCGGGCGACTGCTCCTCGGCCAGGCGCACGCTATCGCGGCCGTCGTCGGCCTCGGCCACCACGGTCATATCGGGCTGCCGCTCGAGCAGCGCTCGCAAGCCGTCGCGCACCACGGTGTGGTCGTCAGCCAGCAGAATGCGAATAGGCATCATGTCCATTTGCCGCCACGAACTCGGCCACCGGCAACTCGGCTTCAATGACGGTGCCGCGCCCCAAATTCGAGTCGATCCGGAAGCTCCCGCCCAGACGCCGGACTCGTTCCTCCATGCCGAGCAGGCCCAGCCCGCGCACGAAGCGGGTGTCAAAGCCCGCGCCGTCGTCGCGAACCGCCAGGAGCACGCGGTGGTTCTCCCGCCTGACCACCACCTCCGCGGTGCGGGCGTTGGCGTGGCGGCCGGCGTTGTTCACGGCCTCCTGCACCAGGCGGTAAACGCAGGTCTTGTGTTCGTCGGGCAGATTATCGGCGGCGTCATCGGCCTCCACCACCACGTTGAGGCCCGTGCGGTTGGTCATCTCACGCGCGTACCAGTTGAGCGCGGGGACCAGTCCGAAATCGTCGAGCATGGACGGGCGAAGAAGCAGGGCCAGGTCACGCACCTCGTTGACGGTCTTTTCCGCCAGCGTCCGGATGGAGGCCAGATGGTCCCGCATTTCGCCGGGATCCTCCGCACACGCCGCGCTTTCCGCCTCCATGAGAATGGCGGACAGCGACTGGCCGACTTCGTCGTGGAGTTCCCGGGCGAGCGTGCGGCGCTCGTTCTCTTGCGCACGCAGAAGCCGCGCGGAAAGATCCTGCAAGTCGGCGCGGGCGCGGGCATTCTCTTCCAGGCGGCGTTCCAGTTCGCGCCCGAGACGCAGCGTGTAGCCGATGGTCAAAAGCGCCAGCACCAGGCCGCCGGCCAGCGTGATTCCAAAAGTGAGGACTAAAGACCGGCGCAGGCCGTCTGACGAGGCGGCCAACTGTTCCTCGGCGCGGCTCAGGCCGCGCTCGTTCACGGCCTCGATGCGGTCCGCAATCTGAAGCATGGCGGTGCGGCGCGGAACCAGCTCATCGTAGAAGAACGAATATCGCAGGCGGTCGCGTTGCCGCGGAGTCCACGCCACAGTGCGGTTGAGGACGCCCCAATAGGCCTCGATTTCATTCTGCAAGGTCCGGAACGGCTCGCGTTCCTCGGCCTCCAAGATGCGCGAGTAGGCCTGAAGAGCGGCGTGAGTATCGCGCTCCAGGGCGGCCATGCGCTGAGTCTGCTCTTGTGCGCCGCTGGTGTCCGGAGACAGAAGGAAATCGCGCACGTATGTGCCGGACAGATAGATCTGGGCGCGGATCTGGTCAAGCGCGCTGAGACGCTGAAGAAATGCCTGCCGGATAAGGGTCTCCTGGTGACGGACGCGGTCCAGCGCCACCAGCGTGCCGGTGGCCGCGGCGACGATGAAGACCAACAGTCCTCCGAAGCCCAGGGAAAGCACCAGCCACCGAGGCTTGCGTCGCGTCCCCTCGCCATTCTCCTCCAACCCGCCCACGCGGGACCATTCGGGCATCTCGCGTCCTCTCAACCACAGTGTAGTCAATCCGGCCGCGCAGGAAAATCCTGTCCGGACAGGATAGGATTGCCGCCGTGAAAACGGTATGACTCAGATATGGAGGGAAATTCCAGATGACACAAACCCGCAAACCGGTACTGCTCGCTCTAGCGGCGATATCCTTGATGATGATCGCCGCAGCGTGCAAGAAGCAAGTAGCCATGAAACCGGCGCCACCGCCGGCGCCCGCCGCTACGGCCCCGAGCGCACCCGCGCGGGCCGCCGCAACGCCCATGCGGTCCAACCCCGCGCCAACGCAGACCGCGGCCGCGCCAGCGCCGCGCTATCCGAATGCGGCGACCCGGGCGCGTATCGACGAGCTGCTGGCCAGGATTGAGGACGCCTACTTCGACTACGACCAGCACACCTTGCGTCCCGATGCGATCAAAGCGCTCGCGGCCGACTCCACGGAGCTTCGCGACATCCTGAAGGATTATCCGGATTACAAGCTGACCATCGAGGGCCACTGCGACGAGCGCGGCTCGGCCGAATACAACCTGGCGCTGGGCGATGCCCGGGCGAAGGCCGCCAAGGACTACCTGGTCCAGGTGGGCATTCCCTCCGACCAGCTTTCGATCATCAGCTACGGCAAGGACCGCCCCGTATGCGAGGAGCACGACGAGGCTTGCTGGCAGAGAAACCGTCGGATCCACATCGTGGCGACCATGGCATCCCGCTAGACGCACCGGCCCGATCGCGCGTATTATACTCGGGCCTGTGAGCCAGGTAAATGCCTGCGGTCGCCGGGACCTCATGAAGATGGGTGTCGGCGCCGCGATGACCGTGCTGAACGCTGAAGCTTCGGCCGCTCAGACTACGACTCCCCGCGCCGCCGTCGTGACGCGGAGCGGTTGGAAGAACGATGCCGGCCGGGCCTCGGGCAACGGACCGATGGATGACACCACCCGCCTGATTGTCCGGTATGTGAGTTCTTTTTCCGAAGCGAATCTGACGGATCCGCTCGCCGGCGCTCTGGGCGATACGATGCTGGACGCCGTCTCCTGCATCATATCCGGGTTCGAATCCGAGCCGGCACGGATCTGTGCGCGCCTGGCGCGGACCACCCAAAGCACTCTCCAAAGCACCGTCCTCGGCTATGGCCTGACCACTTCGCCCGAGCTGGCCGCCTTTGCCAACGGCTGCATGTTACGCCACGCCGATTTCAACGACCTGGGTCCGGGCGGGCACGTCAGCGACATCCTCTCGGGGATCCTCGCCGTCGGCGAAGCGTTTCACTCGACAGGCCCGCAAATGCTGGCGGCGGTCGCCTTGGGCTATGAAATCGCGGGCGCCCTCACCGCCGCCTGTTCCAACGGCGACCAAGGGTGGGACGGTCCCTTCGAAGGCCCAGCGACGGCAATGGCTATAGGCAAGCTCATGGGGTTGAACGAAGACCAGCTCGCCAACGCCCTCTCCTTGACCCTCGTTCCGCATATGCCCATGAAAGTCAGCCATGCCGGCGCCCTGTCGCACTGGAAGGGCTGCCACAGTTCGGAGGCCGTTCGCTGCGCGGTCTTCTCCACCCTGCTGGCGCGCGAGGGCATGACTGGGCCGGCGCAACCGTTCGAGGGCCGGCAAGGTTTGTTCGATCACATCGGTCCATTCAAGGAATTGCATCTGCCGGCTGCCAGTCCCGACGGGCGAATGGTCGTGCAGAGGATGAGTTTCAAACGCTTTCCTTCGGAAGGCTCGACCCAGTCGATCCTCGAACTCATACCCCAGATCCGGGCTTGGACCAGGGCCGGCGACATCTCATCCATTTATGTTCAACTGCCTCGCGACGGATGGCAGGAAACCGCGGATCCGCCCAAGTGGGATCCCCGGAATCGCGAGACGGCCGATCACAGTATGCCGTACGTCATCGCCGTGGCGCTGATCGACGGCGATGTGTACCTCGATTCCTTTACGCCCAAACGCATCCAGGATCCGGCGGTGAGGCGGCTCATGGAGAGGATCACCGTCGGGCCGGACCCCGGCCTCACCTGTCAAGGAGCTGCCCGCCTCACCGTGCGCACCAAAACGGGTGGTGAACTGGTGAAGGAGACTTTGGTCCGCCTGAACACCCCGATGACGCGCCAGGAGATCATCGCGAAGTTCAACCGGGTGTGCGCCTTCATGTCCGTCTCGGACGAGCAGAGGGACCGCGCTCGTGGCGAGTGGTCGAATCTCCGCGCGGTCCGGGATATCGCGGAGCCGATCCGCGCCCTGGCGCACTTCGGCCGGCCTTTGCCTTTGTGAGACCGGCCAGGAACAAGCCGTCACTTCCGCGACAGGCTGGCAAGCACGCGATCCGCCGCCGCATCCAGGCCGGACGGCGCGCCGCACAGTCTCTGGCTGGCCGACCACAACTCTTCCGCCAGCGAAAGATCGGAGTCGGCGGCATCGTCGTACGACTGGCGGGCCGGAGGGCGGGCCAGCAACTCGCGCGCTCTGTCCGCCCGGGTCCGAAGAGACTGCGCGTCCGCGGGCTGGCCGACCTTCGGAAGACACTGCTCCACCGTGCCCAGGATGCCCTCGAGCAGCGCCGCGCTGCGCCGATACCGCTCCGCTGGACCGATCCCGTGAACGGTTGGGTCCAGCTCCAGTATCCGCTCGCAGAGCGCCATCTCCCGCTGGGCTGCTGCATCGGAGGGGTTCAACCGTAAGGCGCTGCGAAAGGCCTCGCGCGCCTCGACGTACTGAGCCTGTTCAAACTCGGCCGATCCCAACCCGGAGTAGGCTTCCGCATCGCCATTGTTCTCGCTCACCAGGCCACGGAATACGTCTGCCGATTGTCGGGGTGATCCGTAATCCAGCAACAGCCGCCCAATGCGCTTCTTGGTCGCGGTATCGTTGGGGAAACGCTCGATTATCGCCAGCAACTCAGCCGTTGCCTGGGTCTTCAAGCCCGCCGTTTCCAGCAAGCCGGCCAGCTCGAACCGGACCTGCAGCCGGTTGGCTTCCTGATCGGCCGGCCAGGAGCCGTAAATCGCGCGATGGTAACAGGTGACGGCGTCCGCTGTTCTCCCTTGCTGAACCGCGATCCTGGCCAGCCCGAGATTGGCGCGGCCGTCAGTGGGGTCGCGCCGCAGCGCCTCCTCCAGGTACACGGAGGCTTCCTCGAGGTCGTCGGTTTTCACCAGCGTGAGGCCCAGGGCGAGCCGGTATTCGCGGTTGTTGGGTGAAACGGAAAGCGCGTTTCGAAACTGCTCCACCGCTTCCTGGTTCCGGTCATGCAGCACCAGGTCGTTGCCCGCCTTGAAGTACCGATCGGCCCTGGCCGCGCGCTCGGAACGGTAGTAATAACTCAGGGCGCCCACCAGCAGCAGCGCCCCCAGCGTGGCGGCAATCAGGCCAGGCAGGAACGCACTCGAGCGGCGAGTCACTGAGTGCGACGGTTCCGGAACCGCTTCTCCCTCGCCGGTCACACCATAGGCGCGCAGGATGCCGTTGAGAGTGACCTCGTGCCGCAGGTTGCGAAGGTTGGTCCGGCTCACTACCGGCAGCACGTTCACCTTGGCTTGCGCCATGTATCTCAAGGCCGCATCGAGCGGCTGATCCACGTACACGTGAGGAAAGTTCTCCACGGTGAGCGGCCCTTTGGAATCATAGCCGGGCAGGATCGCGGCCAGCGTCCAGTTGCCGTGCCCCTCCGCCACATGCTTCCGCAATTGAGCCAGGGACACCATGCCCAGGAGGCCGTGTTCGCCCACGACCGGAGCGGCGTTGCGCTCTTCGTCGAGAGACTTGGCCGCGTCCTCCACCGTGGTACTGTCGGAAAGAACGTGTTCGGCGGGGGCCACGGCGGCCCAAACGACCGGCATCCCCTGGCGGTCGCGGGCTCCCGCGGGCAGGTGAATGCCATCCTGGTGTTGAAGCGCTTCATAGATCGGTTCCCGCTGCAGGCGGTACGAGATGTAAAAGCTGATGAGGTTGGAAATCATGAGCGGCACGATGATGGAGTAATCGCGCGTCATCTCAAAGATCATGATCACGGAAGTGAGCGGAACACGGACGATGCCCGCGAACGCCACTCCCATTCCCACCAGGGCATAAGCGCCGACGCTGCCGGTATAATCCGGCAGCAGGTGGTGAGCCACGCTGCCCGCCGCGCCGCCCATCATGGCCCCAATGAAAAGGCTGGGGCCGAAGATGCCGCCTGCATTCCCGGTGCCGTAGCAGGATGCAGTGGCAATGAGCTTGAGCGGCACCAGCAGAAGCATGAGACCGAGCGCCATCTGGCCATTCAATGCCAGGCTGACATTGCCGTAACCGACCCCCAGGACCTGCGGCACAAACCATCCCATTACGCCAACCAACAAGCCGCCCGCCGCCGGCTGTAGCCACTCGCTCCACTTGGGCAACTGCCTGAAGCGCAGCCGGATATAAAGCAGCAGCTTGACGAAGCCAACGGAAACCAGGCCGCCGATCAGCCCCAAGGCGGCATAGAAGAGGAACTCGATGGGGTGGACGAGCTGATAGGCGGGGACGTGAAACAACGGCTCGTCGCCGAGCAGCAGGTGGAGCACGATCCACGAGGTGGCCGAACTCAGCACTACGGAACCCAGCACTGGCGCGTGGAGATCGCCCATCACCTCCTCGAGCGTGAAAAGGACTGCCGCGACGGGCGTGTTGAAGGCCGCCGCCAGGGCCGCGGAAGCTCCGATGGGCACCAGCGCCCGGATCCGTTCCGGTCCCAGTCCCAGCCGCCGGCCGAAGACCGATGCCAGACCGGATCCAACCTGGACCGACGGGCCTTCGCGGCCCAGCGCGATGCCGGATGCCAGCGAGACCGAACAGCAGAAGAATTTCCCGACCGCTGTCCGAAAACTGATGAAGCCGTCGCGCAGGAACAATGCGGCCTTGGTCTGCGGGATTCCGCTGCCGCGGGCGTTGGGAAAATAGCGGGAGAGCAGATACCCGGTGAAAAGAGCGCCGGCCACCGGGATCGCCAGCCGCCGCCAGGCCGCCCCGCCCGCCGGGTACATCCGCGAACCGAGACTTTCGGTGATGTAGATGAAGGCCGCGACCACCAGGCCAACCACGGCTCCGATGATCAGAGTCAGGACGAGGAGGACAGTATCTTCGTGCTGGTGAAGCCATTCCGCGTCCGACCAGTTCTTCAGGCGGCGTTTCCAGGCTGACTGTGACTCGGGCGAGGGCATGTGCGCAGAGATTTCCACGATATCAAAGACGGAGCGTAATGCGCAGCGGCGTGCGCCGTCGCAACAGCATGAATATGCCGCCCATGCGCTATACTGATGGGCAATCGGGAGCAAAAATGGAAACCTCGAACCGCGGTACTTGGACCCGGAAACGATTCCGGCCGCAGCCCCGTCTTCGAGTTTGGAGGACATAATACATGCAGAGAATGAGAAATGTTCCAGCCGTACTGGTAATCCTGGTGGGGATTCTGGCCGCCCCTGCTTTTGCCCAGGCACCCCCTTCGTTCGCTCCGGGACAGTTGGACCAACTGGTGGCGCGCATCGCGCTTTATCCGGACCCGCTGCTGGCGCAAGTCCTGGCTGCGGCGACCTACCCCAATGATATTCCCCCTGCCGCCCAGTGGGCGGATGAGCACCATTACCTCACCGGGCAGGCGCTGGCCAACGCCATCAGCGCGGACCAACTGCCTTGGGATCCCAGCGTGCAAGCGCTGCTCCCATTCCCGTCCGTGCTGGACATGATGAATTCGGACATGAACTGGACCACCCAGCTCGGAAACGCGTTCCTGGCCCAGCAACAGGATGTGATGGACGCGGTGCAGCGGCAGCGCGCCATCGCGCAACGCTACGGATACCTGAGGAGCAACGGCCAAATCCTAGTGAGCGGCGGGCCCTACATTACGGTCATGCCCGTGAATTGGGGCTATATTGTGGTCCCCTACTATGACCCGGCCATCGTGTTCTTTGCGCCGCGGCCTGGATTCGTGATCGGCGGCGCAATCCGCTTCGGCTTCGGCGTGACCATCGGCGGGTTCTTCGCTCCGTGGGGCTGGGCAGCGGGAGGGATTCACTTCGACTGGGGCGCGCACGCCGTATTCCTGAACAATGCACGCTGGGGCAGGACCTGGGTCAACCGCGCCGCTTACGTGCATCCTTACCCCGCGATCCATCGGCCCGCGCCGGGTGCGGTGCGTCGCCCCGAGGCGCATGCGATCCACCCACGCTCGGAGGCGGAAAGAAGTGCGCCGCGGCAAGGCAGGCCAATGCCTCGCGAAGAGCACCGGGAAGAGCGCCGCTAGGCATGCGAAGCGCCGTGCGCCGTCAGAACACCCGGTCCTGCTTCCTCAGCGTTCCGAAGCTCCCGAGGTTGGCAACCGTAAACGCCACGCGCCAATCACTCAGGTCGAGTATCCCGATGCTGTACCGGTGATACTCTACACTTAACCCGCAGCAATCCGTGTTATAAGTCACCTGGGTGGTGGAATACAGGATGACCCGTTGGCGGTAATCGTAAACCCCTGTCACACCGGCGTTCCATCCGCGGTGGTTGGGATCGCCGAATCCCGCCCGGAACTGGAACTGGTCGGCGGCGGGCAGGAGCACCGGGTCGTTGTGAATCGCGTTGTTTCCCGCCGAAACGAAGTACTTCTTCCAGCGGTAGTCCACCGAAAGCGTGCTATCCACAATAGCGTGCTGGCGGGGGTCGTAGTCGGTCTGCCACTGGATGCCCAGGCCGTTAATGGGGCTTATGCGAAGCAGGGAAACCACCGGCGAGGTGCTGCGCGGATCGACCAGAAATGCGTACCCCGTCAGGTCGGCCGTGCTCTCGAATACGTTGCGCACGCCGGGCACCAGCGCGCCGCCGAAGGTCGGGTCGAAGTAACGTTTCTGGAACAACTCCCAGGTGAAGATCTCCAGAACCGAATCGCCGCGCTTGGCGTAGATCCGGTTAGTCAGCGACAGCTCGACCTCGTTGGTGTTGGAAAGAATGTCGGTCTCATCGAAGCGGATGAACCGGTCGAACTCGCTCCCGATCCCAGTTACGTACTGATAGGTGGCGCGCGGCTCGATCACGTGCTTGAGCTTGTCCCCAAAGACCGTCTTCTTGTTGTAGATGCGCGCCAGCGATGGGAAAATGAGGTCCGCCGAGAAATCCCGCGCGCTCCTCAAGATGTTGGTGCCCAACACCCGGAACCGGTCCTCATAGGGCTCCTGGCTCTCCGAGTAAAACGTCTCATGGATGCCGAAACTGGGCACCAGGTGGAAGTTCCACCAGTGAAACGCGGTAGTCACGCGGGGCGCCAGATTCAAGCGGTTCATGAACGCGCCGGTCTTATAGGTGTCGATCAGCTCAGTTGGGTCGGTAGTGCTGTTAAAGACCGGCTCGCTGCGGGACATGAGTCCGGCGGCGGACTGAAACGAAAACCACAGCGGTATGTTCTGCCAGATCCGATGGTCGCGGCTGCTCAGCTCCGCCTCCGGCAGCTTCCGAATGGTTACCGCGTTAGCCACGTTATGCGAAACACCGGTGGTGGGATCGACGATCGGCACTTCGACCGTTTGAAAGTTCTCCAGGCGCGCGAAAACCAGGTTGAACGTGTAATTCGACCAGTTCTTGTTGATGAAGCCCACCGAATGGATTTCCGAGCCGACGGCTTCGTTGTATGACTGTGTCCACTCCTGCCGGAACCCGAAGGAAGTGATATAGTTGACGGCGCCCCGCGCCGTCCAGCCGTCGCCCAAGTCCGACTTTCCCATCACGGACAGGCTGAAGCCGCTGTATTTCTGCGGAGGACTCCCGCTGTTCGGCACGCCGCGGTCCTGGACGCCGTACACAATGGCGTCGAAATCGGTGCCCGGGCGCGGCTTGCCGCGGAAATCCACGTGATGCGCGAAACCCCTGGCAGTATAATCCTGAACCAGGTAAGTCACATCGTAACTGCGATTGATGGCCCAGAAGTAGCCGATCCCGATCATGAAACCGCGCTGCGAGCCGTGTCCGATGTTGGGGGTGAGGAAACCGCTTTTGCGCGGCTCCCTCTCCAGCGAATGGTAAAAGAACGGCGTGTAGAACAGCGGCATCTTCCACAACAGGAACACGGAACGGTAAGCCAGGGCGCGCTGGCCGGGGATGATATCGAACTTGGGACCGCGCAGCCGCCACCACGGGTTCGGCATTTTGCAGTTGGTGACCCACCCCTTATAGAGGATGTACTTTTCGCCGATCCGCTCGGCCCACTGGCCCTCAAAGTGGTATGGGCTGCTGGTGGTGAGTGTGCCAGGACGCGTGACGATGCGCGGATGTGTTTCGCCGCGGACGTCGTAGAACTTTCCCGTCTCCTCCCGGGTGTTGTACTCCAGGTGGTCGCACCAGATCTGCTCGTTGCGATCGAAATTGCGGAAGTAGACTTGGCCGGTGGCGTGAAGGTCGCCGGTCTCTTCGTCGTACTCGATATCTTCGGCGCGGAAAAGCATCCGCGCGTCTTCCATCTCGACGGGATGCCCGTGCCATTTGTGCACCGTACCGTCGGTATCGAAAGTATCCGATGTCACATTCCACTCGCCCATGGGAATGGATTTCGGCGGTATGGCCGGGGGCGGGGGAGCGGTTGCCGTCGGGGGTGGATTCTGAGCGGCGGCTCCGACGGTTAAAATCAGCGCTCCCAATAGCGTAAGGGGGAAAAGATACGTATTACTCGAAGATTTTCCGTGACAAATTTCGACCGTTGTGTTAAGAAGAGTGAGAGAGCCTTGCGGAAGAATCCTCAACGGTGAAGTTAACACACTTCCGAAGGCTTATGTTGCGGATGCCGTATGGGTTTTTGCCGAGACATGACGTGCAGGTATTGCGGTTCGCGTAATGGCGAGGGGGAACATCGGTGCCGGCGGTGCGGCCGCAGGCCGGATGACACGTTGACCGGGGAGTTCACTCTGCCTCGCACGGACGGCGCGCTGGCCGCCAAGCTGCAACCCGTCGCGCACATCCATCCGCCGGAATCATCGGAGTCTGGGCGGGTTCCAGGCCGGACGCCCGTCGTGGCGCGCGCGGTGCAAGGTTCCTTGTTTCAAGAAAGACCGGCTTCCAACGTGATTCCGTTCGATTCCTTCACTCCCTCGCCCGGCGTTCTACCGAGGCCGCGTCTCAAGCCCGCGACTGGCTCGACGCAAGTGTCGAAGCCGCAGGCTCGCCGGGCTCCGCGCGTGCCGGAAGGCCAGGGCAAGCTGGATTTTCTCCCGCCCATTACGGCGAAGACGCGCACTCTCGGCACCACCGTTGAAGCCGTCATCTGCTGCGAGGCATCGGTGGCTATACCTTTGCATCGCGCCCTGGCCGCCGCCATCGATTGGGCCATGATCCTCATCGGGTACGGCCTGTTCCTGGCGGCGTTTTGGTTCGGCGGCGGGGGGGCTTTTGTCTTGAGCGAGCGCAACCTGCTGGTCTTCGGCGGAGTGCTGCTCCTGGTGGCCTTCACCTACGGCCTGTTCTATGCCATCGCCGGCACGGAAACCGCCGGGATGCGCTGGACGCGTCTGCAGGTCCTGACCTTCGACGGCTTTCCGCCGGACGGCGGGCAGCGCCTGCTCCGCTTTGCGGGTGCGTGCCTGAGCCTCTCCACGCTGCTGGGCCTGTTGTGGTGCCTGGCCGACGAAGAGGGCCTGACCTGGGCGGACCACATTTCCCGCACCTTCCCGTCGCCCCGCGAATGGAACTCCCAAGTTTTCCGCCGGCGGTAAGCTGGAATTATCCGCGCCGCGCGCGCTCGCCACTGGAGGACTGCAAGCATGAACATCTATTTCGACGAGAAGAACCTGCTGGCCGATATGGTCGGCAAAGCCAACGGCCTCACCCGTTCCGAAATCCAGCGCTCTCAATCCAAGGCTCTGAAAGCTCTGACATCTTTCCGCCGGCAAAGCGATGAGGGCCGCTACGGGTTCTCTCACCTTCCTTTTCAGGCGCGCGTGATCGAAGCCATCAGCCAGTGCGCCGCCGAGGCGCGCGGCAGTTTCGACACTGTGTGCGTGGTCGGCATCGGCGGCAGCGCGCTGGGCGCATGGGCTCTCGATTGCGGCATTCGTGGCCCTCATCCCGTGCAGGGCGCCTTCACCCCGGAGCACCCGCGATTGGTGATTCTCGATAACGTCGATCCCTCGTTCACCGCAGCCGCGCTGGCTTCCATGGACCCGCGTCGGACGCTGGTAGTGGTGATTGCGAAATCGGGCGGCACCGCCGAGACCGTGGCTACGTTTCTGATTGTGCGCGATTGGATCGAGCAGGCGCTCGGCCGCCGCCAGGCCCCGCGCCGTATTCTGGCCGTCACCACCGAGGGCAAAGGCGACCTGTTTGCGCTCTCGCAGGCCGAAGGCTACCGCGTTTTCGGCATTCCCGAAAATGTGGGCGGCCGTTTCAGCGTGTTGTCGCCCGTCGGCCTGGTTCCCGCGGCGCTCATCGGCATCGATATTGGCAGGCTTACGCGCGGCGCCAGGCGCATGACGCACCTATGCTGGCAGCCCGATCCCGTTGAGAACATCGCCCTTCGCGCGGCGCTCTGCCACTGGCTTATCTGGACCCGCAGAGGCAAGTCCATCCAGGTGGCGTTCCCCTACTCGAATCATCTGTGGGGCACGGCCTTCTGGTTCCGCCAGCTTTGGGCCGAATCGCTGGGCAAAGCCCGCAACCGCGCGGGCCAGGAGGTCCATACCGGCCAGACTCCGGTCGCCGCGCTGGGCACCACCGATCAGCACTCGCAAGTGCAGTTGTACATCGAAGGCCCCAACGACAAGGTCTTCACCTTCTGGGCCGTGGCGAAATTCTCCACCGCGCAAAGGATTCCCAAGCGCCGCTTCGACCTGGCCGCGTTCGACGCACTGGCCGGTCAGTCGCTGGCGGAGTTGATCGATGCCGAGCGCCGCTCCACCGCCGCGGCTCTGGTGGAGAATGGCCGACCCAACTGCACCATCACGCTCGACCGCGTGGACGAGGAGCACCTCGGCGCGTTTCTGCAACTGATGGAGTTCGAGACGGCCTTCATGGGCGAGTTGCTCGACATCAATGCCTTCGACCAGGAAGGCGTGGAGCTGGGCAAGAGGTTCACCTACGGCCTGATGGGCCGCCAGGGCTTCGAGAAATACCGCCGCCAGTTCACGGCGTACGAGAAAAAGCGCAAGACTCTGTAGCCCGGTGAATTCCCGGGGCCGGCACGTTTTGCTACAATCGGCGGCCATGAAGCTTGCGCTTGCGTTGTGTATCTCCGCTCTGCCGGTTTTCGGCCAGTATTCGGCTCGCCGGGACGGCGGCGTCGTTCGCCTGGAGGACGCCGGGCGCCAGACCGTCGTGTCAGTAGTGCCCTCCCACGGCAATGCCGCTTTCGAGATGAAGGTGAAAGGCAAGGACGTCCTTCGCTGCCCCTACGCTTCGGCTGCGGAGTTTCTGAAGGCGCCCGGAGCGAGCGGCAATCCGTTCCTGGCGCCTTGGGCCAACCGGCTGGACGAGCCGGCTTTCTACGCCAACGGGAAGAAGTACGTATTCAACCTGGAACTGGGGAATGTCCGTCCGGGGTCCGACAATCACCCCAATCACGGCTTTTTGACGAACGCTTCTCAGTGGGAAGTGACCGACCTCAAGGCCGATGCCAATGCCGCCTGGGTGACCAGCCGTCTGGATTTCTACCGGCAGCCCGATTGGATGGCCCAGTTCCCGTTCGCCCACACGATTGAGATGACCTACCGGTTGAAGGACGGAACCCTGGAGGTCCACACCGTGTTGGATAATCTCAGTGCCGAGCCCATGCCCGTCTCCATCGGCTTTCATCCGTGCTACCAGGTGAACGATGCGCCGCGGGATGAGTGGATCTTCGCGATCGGCGCGCGAACCCAGTGGATACTGACCTCTGAGAAGATCCCCACGGGCGAGACTCGCCCCATCGAGCGGCTCCTGCCCAACCCTCAGGCCGCTCCGCTCAAAGGACTGAGCCTCGACGACGTCTTCAGCGACCTCGTCCGGGATGCGTCCGGCAAGGCCGCCATGCGGGTCCAAGGCAAGTCCGAAAAGGTGGAAGTGGCATTTGGGCCGAACTACAAGGCGGTGGTCGTCTTTGCACCCCCCAGACCCGGAGACAGCGTCGTCTGCTTTGAGCCCATGGCCGGCATCACCGATGCGCTCAATCTCGCGCAGAAGGGTGTCTACAAAGAGCTACAGTACATCCCGCCCGGCCAGAAGTGGCAGGAGAGCTTCTGGATCAAGCCCAGCGGATTCTGATGTTATCCAGCCTCATTCCCACTGGAGCTTCACGTGGAGCATGGCCCCTTCTTTCGGCAGCGCCATGCCCCGGGCGGGAGACCGGGCGGAAACGCTGGGCTGTGACTTGACCGGCGTCCAGACGCCATCTTGGTAGACACCTTCCTCGACCTGCACAAATCGGGCTTCCTTATGGCCCGAAATCACGGTTGGCCGGAAGTCAATGGTGCTGTCGAACCCCAGGATCAGAAACTCATCCGGCTGCACTTGGGCGAGTAGCGCGCGGCCCGACGGAATGGTCGGGGGTCTGGGATCCCCCCAACCGGGTTGCCGGACCATCGCCGGAGGGAACCTCACCAGCACATCGTAGCGGTCGAAAGACAGCAAACGACGCCCGATGTTCTCCTCCTCGATGGCCGATTGCAGCTTCTTCGTCCCTTGCAGTTCCGCAATCACCGGAGCCGCCTTCCGCAGCAGGCGGAAATCCGCTGCCACGTCCGCGAACTGCGGGCCGAATTCGCCGTCGGCGGTCGCTCCGTATTCCCTAATCCCCACTCCGAACTGCGCAAACCCGATCGCCGCGTATTCGCCAATGGCCATGAAGCAGTATCGCGCGTACTCTTTTCCCTCCCCTGTCTCCACCATCAGCAGCGGGTTGTCGGGGCGGCCGTAATCCGAAAGGTCGGTCCGATAGTTGACCGCCGAGCGGTCGTAGATATCGGGAGCGATGACATCGATGGCCGGAGCCGTGGCCTTCCACAGGTCCAGCGTGTGCGCCTGACCGCCACCGCTGGGGTAGCTGTCGCCCGGGCGGCCAAAAGCGTTGCTCCCCGGCCCGCCCATCCAGACGTTCAGGCACATCGGCAGCGGGTAGGCATCCTTCCCGGCCTGAGCCACTGAGTTGATGTACCTGGCCATGTAGTAGGTCGTGAAAGCCTCCTCCGCGAACTGGCGGCCGAAGACCTGTTGCCAGGAGCCGGGCTGCTTCTTGAGAGCGGTCGCGAACTCCGCCGGAACAAGCCCGTTGAACAGCTTGTTAGCCTCCGCAGAGTGGTCGCGCGCGGACCCCAGGATTCCGGCCTCGTTCTCCACCTGCACCAGGATCACGGTCCGATCATTCTCGTCGAACGCCCGGATATGCTTCATCAAGGCTGTGAAGGCCTTGCGGTCGGCCTCCAAGGTGGTTGTCCCGTGCGGCGAGAGCGACCTCAACGCTTTTCCGTCCTCATCCAGCGCGTTCGGGAAACGCACGGGGTTGGACCTTACCCAGTCAGGCAGAAACGTGTCGTCGCCGCCCTTCCACGTGCCGAACCAAAGCACAATAGCCCTGAGGGAGTGTGCGCGAATGTCGCGGACGATCTGGTCGAATGCGGCGAAGTCAAACTCACCCTCTTTGGGTTCGATGTACCCCCAGTGGACCGGAAACTCGATTGTGTTGGCGTTGTACGACTTGAAGCCCGGCAGCACCTTGGCGATCTCATCCGGGATAGGCAAAACGGTATGGTACGACGGCCCCGGCAACCAGGCACTGAAATTATCGACTTGTCCCCCCAGCATAAGAAAAGGCTTCCCATCGACAAGGAAAGTATATTTGGCGCCTTGCTTGACTATTTGCGGAATCGGCTTGCCTTGCGCGAGCGCAAGGGAAGCGGCGGCGGCCAAGACAAGCGACAGCCCGGCGAATCTGCGCAGCATGGTGAACCTCCTCATTCTCTAACCCACATTTCAATCATCCATAACTGCGTCGGCGTTGTCGAGAGGTCTTGCAGCGATGGAACGCCGGCGGGCCGTCGGTGGTATAGTGATGCAGACCGAAAGGCCCAAGAGGAGATGCAGGTTAAGGAGACGATGATGAAAACCGAGACTGGATTGACGGATGCCCTGAGCCGGCGCAGTCTGCTGGGGCAGGCGGTTAGCGCGGCCGGCATCATAGCGGCTTTGGGGTCCACGGGCCAGGCAGACGCGCAAACGCAGCCGGCGGGCGACAGCGGCGCAGCCCGAGTAAGGGACAGCTTCGACTTCGGTTGGACGTTCTTCAATGGGGATGCGCCAGGCGCGCAACAGCCGACTTTCACGGACGCGAGCTGGAGAAGCGTGGACCTGCCTCATGACTGGAGCATCGAGGGGCCCTTCAGGGAGGAGCCGGAGCCGGCGAGAATTGCCGCGTCTTTGCCCACGGGTATCGGCTGGTACCGGAAACGCTTCAGCATTCCCGAATCTTACAGAGACAGAAAGGTAGTCATTGAGTTTGACGGCGTGTATCAGCTCAGCGAGGTGTGGATCAACGGTCAGTACCTCGGCAAACGGCCGTACGGATACATCAGTTTTTGCTACGATCTCACTCCCCACCTGAAGTTTGCCGGCGATAACGTGATCGCGGTCAAGGTAGACAACTCCCATCAGCCCAACTGCCGCTGGTACTCGGGCTCCGGGATTTACCGGCACACCTGGCTGCTGATTACGAACAAATTGCACGTCGCCTACTGGGGCACGTCCGTGACCACGCCCCAGGTGGACACGGCGTCTTCGATCGTCCGAATCAACACCAAGGTTCAGAATGAAGGCAGGAGCGACGCCCAGTGCACGCTGGCCACCAGCATACTGGACCGGGATGGGAAAGTGGTCCAGACGGCGGAGGCGAGTCAGAGCATCGAAGCGAACGGCGGAGTATACGAGTTCGTGCAGCAGATCCGGGTGCCCAAGCCGAACTTGTGGTCGATTGACAATCCCTATCTTTACAAGGTGCGCAGCACGGTGAAGGAGCAGGACCGCGTTGTGGACGAGTACGACACAGTTCTGGGGATTCGAAAGATCGAGTTCGATGTGGACAGGGGATTCCTGCTGAACGGCAAGCAGGTGAAACTGAACGGTGTGTGCCTGCATCACGACTGCGGTCCGGTAGGAGCGGCGGTGCCCGAGCGGGTTTGGGAACGGCGGCTGGAAATCTTGAAAGCCATGGGCTGCAACTCCATTCGGACCTCTCACAATCCTTACTCGCCGGACTTCATGGACCTGTGCGACAAAATGGGCTTCACGGTGATGAATGAAATTTTCGACGAGTGGAAGGTTACCAAGGTAGAGTACGGATATCCGATCTACTTCGACGAATGGTCGGAGCGGGATGTAACTAGCTTCATCCATCGCGACCGGAACCACCCTTCTGTCGTGCTGTGGAGTGCGGGCAATGAGATCCCCGAAGACAACGTCCCGGCAGGCGCCGGGACTCTCAGGAGACTGATTCAGATTTTTCACAGGGAGGATCCTTCCCGGCTCGTTACGGCAGCTTCCTGGAAGATCGCTCTACCGGGTCCAGGTCCTGCGCTGGAAGAGTACCTCGAACTCCAGGATGTGGTCGGTTACAACTATGGGGAGTTCGGGCGCGACCGGGATGAAAAATACTACAGTGTGGACCGGGCCGCGTTCCCACAGAGAAGGTTCATCGGCACAGAGGACGCGTCCATGTCGATTGGTGCTCCCGCAAGAGATGACCCTCAGCGGGGCGGCGAGAACCGCTTTAGGCCCGATATCGAGCAGTTGTGGAAGTTCGTGAGGACCTACGACTACGTGTCCGGCGACTACATGTGGACAGGTATTGACTATCTGATGGGCACCCAGTTTCTACGCAGAACCGCACAGTCTCGGGGGTCTGTGTGGCCTCAGAAGAACTCGGACTGTGGAGTGCTGGATACCTGTGGCTTCGAGAAGGACGGTTACTACTTCTATCAGAGCCAGTGGACCGATAAGCCGATGCTCCACGTGTTCCCTCACTGGAACTGGAAGGGGAAGGAAGGAGAGTTCATCCCGGTGCTCTGCTACACGAATTGCGACACCGTAGAATTGTTCCTGAATGGTAAGTCACTGGGAGTGCAAGGCTATTGGTTTCCGAAGGTGAGGCGCGAGGGCCCCCCTGGGGCTCGGAGCAAAGCCCCACGGACCACGTTGGACTTGCACCTGACATGGACGGTACCCTATCAACCGGGGACTCTGAAAGCCGTGGGCACCAAGGATGGGAAGGTGGTCGCCGAGGCCGAGGTCGCAACCACGGGAGAACCGGCAGCTATTGAGCTCTCCGTGGACCGGGACGCCATAGCGGCGGACAGGCGGGATGTCGCCCATTTCACGGTTAAGGTACTCGACGCGCAAGGCAGGGTCGTACCGACTGCGGACAATGAGGTCGCCTTTGAGATTCAAGGCGAAGGCAAGATCATAGGGCTGGACAACGGGAATCCGGTAAGTCATGAGGATTTCAAGGGCAGCCGCAGGAGGGCGTTCGATGGGCTGTGCCTGGCGATCGTGCAATCGACGGCCAAAGCGGGCCTGATTCAACTAACTGCGACTTCGCCCGGTCTCAAATCAAGCAGCGTCGCCATCACTACGAAGGCATAAGCCGGCAGGCAGTACTCACCGCCCTCTTCATGGACAGGCGCACGGCCGGCGATGGGTACGGGGGCCGCGCAGGCCCACGATGAGAAGCATGTGAGCCTCTGGTTTGGGATTGGGAATGACCAGGGTTTCCATTTTCGCTTCCTGGCCTCCCCGGATTATACATCCGACCGCCTCTGTCGGAGCTCGTTCGGTCTAGAAGAGCACGTCGAAATCGGCCGTGAAACGGCGCCCGCGCTGGCCGAAGAAGTATCCGAACGCCGGGTCGGCGACGTTGGCATGCACCGCTTCCGGATTGAAGTGGTCGGTCAGGTTGAAGCTGCTCACCGACAATCGAACCGAGTATTTCGGATTGACCTTGAAGTCCTTCGAAATCCGGGAATCCACCGAGAGGAAGTTCGGAAACCGCTGCTGGTTGGGAACTCCGACGTAGTTTTGGGCCGCGTCCGTCTCGAAGTATGGGAATCCAGTGCGGTACTCCACCACCGGAGTGATTCGGAATTTCCACGGAAGTTGCACCATTCCCCAAGCCAGAAGGCGATTGGGCAGATCGGCCGGCAGGTTCCCAAACTGGTTGGCGCGGATAATCGGAATTGGGAAAGTGCCCAAATAGTTGCTGAAATCGTTCAGGTCGCCTCGGGCCCGGCTGCGCACATAAGAGAAGAACAACTGGCGCCCCTCGCCCTTCAGCCGCATGCGCGCCGTCACCTCGAGTTGGCGATAGCGGGATTGCCCTACGCCTGAGAGCAGATACGCACCGGTGTTGGTGTCCGGGTCCGGCGCCACGGAATTCAGGATGACCAGCCCTTCGGAATAGTTTTGCAGATACCCCACCCGGAGCTTCAGGAATGGCGTCAGGGGTTGCTCTATTTGCAGGCTCCCAATGGCGCTCTCGGGTGAAAAATTACCGTCCTGCGGTTTCTGAAAAACGAATGGATGCTTGACCTCCACTTGCCCCAGCGTATTCAAATAAAGAAATGGCCCGGCTGAGACCGCTCCGTCATCGCCGTACAGGGTGATCTCCTGGTCCGGGTACTTATTAAAGCAATAGACGTTCAGGGGGACGCGGTCGTAGAACAATCCAAATCCCGCCTGGACCAGGGTGCCGGTGCTGGCAAACGGGCTCCATGCAACGCCCGCCCGCGGCGCTACGCGAATCGCTCCCGAGACCCGCTGCGATTCTATGCGCTCGCCCAAATCCAGGGCCAGCCGCGGCGAAACGATCCAATGGTCCTGTCCGTAAAAAGAGTATTCGATGTCCGAAATCTGAAACGAGTGGCTCTTGGGGAAGTCGATCCGTTCGATCCACTGTTCCATCGATCCCAGGATGTCTATCGAGCGCTCGTCCAGTTGGCCGTTCTCCGAGCTTCCCGCGAAGTAGGACCCAATCTTCAGGTTGTGCGATCCCCATTTGGCGAGGGAAGCAAAGGAATAGCTCGCCCCCCCGCTGTACCGTGACGCGTTCCGGGTCTGATTCGCGAAGTAACTCCCGCGATTGCCCATGGGAGTGATGGTCAGATCCTGGTCGCCTTCTCCCCAGACCCCAGCATCGAAACGCATGGCGGAGAACGTGCTCTCGAGCAGGCCTCCGAATATGGTTAGCCGGTCGGACACGGTCCCGGTGTAACTGTGCGTGCTGGCGTCGGGCGTGGTCGGTAGCGGGTTGAAGTAATCCATGTTCACGTGGCCCAGGCGCTGCGGGGCCGCATGAATCGTGGCGGTCAACAGGTGTTTGTCCGAGACGATCCAGTCGAACTGAGTGAAGGAGTTGATTCCGTGCTCCAATTTCTGGTTGTCGGGAAAAGGCAGAGTATAGACCTCGATTTTGCGGATCTCGTATTCGAATCCTTCCGACAGGTACAGCCTGTGCGGGATGATAGGCCCTTGGAAATTGAGCCGCGGCGTGGCGTCCTTGACACCTCGCATCTGGTAACTGCGAATGCGGAAGTCGGGGAAAGGGTCGTTCAACTCCCATTTCCATTGGTCGCCCCCGCGGCGCGTTTCCACCGACACCAGGCCCGCCGTAAACCTTCCGTACTCGGAGAGAAACGGCGTCTGGTACACGTTCATGGTCTCGACGCTGTCGATCGGTATGGTCAACCCGAACTGGCCCGTGGCGGGGTCCGTGACGTCGGCTGAGTTCACGATCAAAGCGCTGCGTGGCTCGCCGCTCGCGGAAATCGTCAGCCCTCCGCCCGGCTGGCGGACCACGCCCGGGAGCATGGGCAGGGCGTCCGCCACCGTAGCGGGACGGTTGGGAAGTTCCTTGGCGGATTGCCCCGCCAACCGGCTGGGTGCTGACGCGCCCACGTCCACGGCAGCCGCCGTATCCCGCACGTCTATGCTCTCCCGTTGAGTCAGGGGAACCAAGGTCAGCTCGATGGAGATGGAGCCATCCGGCGCCAGGTCGAGGCCGGCCTTTTGCGCCGGCTCGAAACCCTCTCTGGTGGCAACGATCAAGTAACGCGCGGGCGTGAGTTGGGTGAACGTGGCGCGACCCTTCTCATCCGTCTCGGCCGAAGCCACTACCTGCTGGCCAATCTTGAGCTGGACTTGAGCGCCGGGAACGGCCTGGCTGGTTTGATCGAGGATGGTGACGTCGATGACCGCGGCCGCCGGGGACTGCCCGGCCAGCACGGCGGCCTGACACCACACCAACATTACAATGCAAAGCGCGCGGAACCCTATCACCCTGCCTCGATTCTTTATCCGGTTTAACACAACGCGCGGGCGGCGAGGTAGCTGAGGGGTGGCCCATGTTATCGTTGAACAAGGGTGTCGTCGCCGCTGAATATCCATCTGGAGCAGTATGAGGGGCCGTTGGACCTGCTGCTGGACCTGATCCGCAAACAGCAGATCGACATCAAGGACATCCCCATCGCCACCATCACGGCGCAGTACCTGGACTACATGGAAAAGGCGCGCGAGATGGATATCGATCTCGGTGCGGAGTTCGTCTACATGGCGGCCACCCTGATCCACATCAAGTCCAAAATGCTGTTGCCGCGCGATCCGGCCCTCGGACCGGACGGCGAAACCGCCGAAGATCCCCGGCAGGAGCTGGTGGACCGGCTTCTGGAACACGAGCGTTTCAAGAATGCCGCCGAAATGCTCCAGCAGAAGCGCATGCTCGAGGAGAACGTCTGGTCGAATCCGCAGATGAAATCCTTTGTTTCCGAGGACGACGACCCCGGCCTCGCCATCACGCTCTTCGACCTGGTCAAAGCCTTCGGCGAGATGCTCGAACGCGCCCGCAACCGCCCCACCTACGAAGTGGAAGCCGCCGACGTGACGGTCGCGGAGATGATGCACTATCTGAGGGATCGCTTCGTCGAGGCGGGGGAAGGCCAGCCTGTCTTTATTCTGCGGATCTTCGAGCAGCAGCACAGCCGCCGCGCCATGATTGCGCTGTTCCTGGCGGTGCTGGAAATGGTGCGGATGCAAGCCGTGGTGGCGACTCAGAAGAGCCTGTTCGGCGAAATCGCCCTCATGCGGCATGATAACTTCGACGCCGTGTTCGCTTCCGATGAACCCATCGCGACCATCGAGAAAGATTACATCTGATAAGGCATGGAAGAACTGGAAACACCCCCGCAAAGCGCCAGCCTGGAACCGGGCGAGACCGAGGCGCAGCCGGCGCTCTTCATGGAGGAATTGCTGGCTCCCGAGGACGCGCCCACGCCCGTTCCCGTGGGAGACGCGCAACTGAAGGCCGTTCTGGAGGCTATTGTTTACGTGGCGGAGGAGCCGCTGACCGCGGCCCAAATGGCCGCCGCGCTTGAGCAGCCCCTCGAGCGCATTCAGGCTCTGCTGGGCCAGCTTGTGGCGGAATTCGACCAGCCGGAGCACGGCGTCAGCATCCGGGAAGTGGCCGGCGGCTTCAAAATGACCACCAAGCCGGAGCACCACGAGGCCGTCCGCGGCTTCGTCAAGAGCCTCAAACCGCCGCTCAAGCTTTCGCTGCCGGCGCTGGAAACCCTGGCCGTCATCGCCTACAAGCAGCCGGTCACCGCGCCCGAGGTCATGGCCATCCGGGGCGTCCAGGGCGCCAGCGTTCTGAAAACGCTGCTCGACCGCAAGCTGATCGCGGCAGCCGGGCGCAAGAACGTCATCGGCAAGCCCATCCTCTACGAGACCACCAGGGAGTTTCTGATCCAGTTCGGTCTCAAGGACCTGAGCGAGCTGCCATCGCTCAAGGAATTCGAAGAGATCAAGCGCATGGCGTTCGCCGACGCGGAGCAGCCGCAACTGCTGCCCGGCATGGAAGAGCCGGTGCAGGTCCCCGACCTGCCCAGCCAGGAGAGCTGATGGCGGAAGAGCGGCTCCAGAAAATCCTTTCGCAGGCAGGCGTGGCCTCCCGCCGCCAGGCGGAACAGATGATGCTGGCTGGCCGCGTCATGGTAAACGGCGCGGCGGTGACCGAACTGGGATCCAAAGCCGACCTCGATCGCGACCACATCAAAGTGGACGGCCGCCTGATTCACGCGCCGCGGCGCCTGGTCTACATCGTCCTCAACAAACCCAACAACACGGTGACCACGGTCAGCGACCCGCAGCACCGCACCACCGTCATGGAATTGCTGCGCGGGGTGAAGGAACGGGTGTACCCGGTGGGGCGGCTGGACTATCACAGCGAAGGCCTGTTGCTCATGACCAACGACGGCGAGCTGGCCAACGCCATCATGTCCGCCGCCACGCACTTGCCCAAGACCTACGTGGTGAAGGTGAACGGCTCGCTGACCGGCCCGCAGGAACAGCAGTTTCGGGAGGGCATCCCGCTCTCCGGCCGCCGCACCATGCCGGCCGGTTTGCGGCTCGTCCACCAGGCTGAGAATCCGTGGTACGAGGTGCGGCTCTTCGAGGGCCGCAATAACCAGATCCGGCTGATGTTCAAGCACTTTGGGTTCCTGGTGGAAAAGTTGCGGCGGGTGCGCATCGGCCCCATCGAACTGGGTTCCCTGAAACCCGGCCAGTTCCGGTACTTGACCGAAGAAGAGGCGCAAAAATTGAAACGCGCCGCCGCCCGCGCCATCCAACAGGAAGCCGTATGAAGCAGATTCCCGAAATCCTGCGGGTTTGCCGGACCATCGTCGTAGTGGGTCTTTCCGCCAAGCGCTACCGTCCCAGTTATGGCGTAGCGGAATACATGCAGCGGGCCGGGTATCGCATCATCCCGGTCAACCCCTGTGAGGCCGAGATCCTGGGCGAGAAATGCTACCCGGATGTCGAATCGGTGCCGGAGCCAATCGACATCGTGGACATCTTCCGGCGCCCGGAGTTCGTGCCGGAGATTGTGGAAGCCGCCATCCGCAAGGGCGCGAAGGTGATCTGGATGCAGGAAGGCGTAGTTCACGAAGAGGCCGCGCGCCGGGCCAGAGAGGCGGGCCTCGAAGTGGTGATGGACCGCTGCATCCTGAAAGACCACCGGCGGCTGGCCCGCGCGTCGTAATCGCGGCGGCGAATCGCCTGCCGGTCCCTACCTGAGCCTGCTGAGCAGCCCCGCAAGGGCATTCGTCAGACGCCCCTCGGTGACGGATTCGGGCAACGGGATCGACAGCATCGGCCGGTTCGTGCCGGGGTCCCGCGAGATGAGACCCGATAAAACCCGCCGCAGCGGATGGTCCGAGGCCGCCCTGGAGGGCGCACCCGGAATGGCCGAGGTGATCGACTCCAGGAATTTGATCCCGGCTTCGAGCAGGCCGGCCGCAGCCTCTCCGAGGGTGTCGGGCGGCGCGGCTGCCGCTGCCGCTTTCACGGGAACCGGCTTGGTCGGCGCCTGGTCAATCGCAGGTTTTGGCCTCTCGGGTTGATCGGCGAAGACCTCTTTCACGGCTTCGAGGACGCTCTTGCGCCCGAGCGCGGCAAAACTGACCTCCGCCGCGGGCGAGTCGAACACTCCGGCGAATAGCGACTTCTTCCGTTGCAAAGTCTCCCAGACCCTTTCTTCAATGCTGCCGGTGGTCAGGAGGTGAATCACGTGGACCGAACGCGATTGTCCGAGGCGATGCACACGGCCAATCCGCTGCTCCAGGCGGGCAGGGTTCCAAGGCGGCTCGAAGTTCACCACCGCGGACGCCGCTTGCAGGTTCAGCCCCACGCCTCCCGCGTCGGTGGAGAGGAACACCTTGCACTCGGGATCGCGCCGGAACTTCTCGATGAGGTCGCCGCGTTTGCGGGAAGGCACGCCGCCATGCAGCGATACGCAGCCGATTCCCAGTTTGCCGAGTTCCTCGCCGGCCAGGTGCGTCATCCGCTCGTATTCGCTGAAGACCACCACCTTGCGGTTCTCTTCGAGCGCCAGTTCCCGAATGATCTCGCGGAACTCCGCCAGCTTGGGCGAATGGTTGGTCTGCTTATCGAACAGGAAGGTCGAGTCGCAGAGCATCCGCATGTTCTGGAGGCAGCAGGTTATGCGGCGCAGGTCGATCTCGGAGAGCCAGCCTTGTCTCTCCCACTTGCGCATGAGGCGGCTCAGAATCTCGCTTTGCTCCCCATACGGCTCGGCCTGCTCCTGGGTCATGGGAACGCGGAAAATCTGGTCGGTGCGCTCGGGAAGTTCCGTGAGAACTTCTTTTCGCGTGCGCCGCAGCAGGACCGGCTCGAGTTGCGCGTGAATGCGATCCAGGCCGCGGTAGCCGAGGAGGTGTCCCTTTTCGTCTTCCATGCGGTGTTCCTGCAAGAACCGGAACGCCGGACCCAGGCGGCGCCCGTCGATGAACTCCACCACCGAGAACAGCTCTTCCAGCTTGTTTTCGAGCGGGGTCCCGGTGAGTACGAAGGCGTAGCGGCTCTTCAGTTGCTTAATGGTGCGGGCCGTGGCCGTGATCCAATTGCGGATGCGTTGGGCCTCGTCGAGAATGATCAGGTCCGGCTTCAATTCGTGAATGTAGCTCACGTCTTTTAGGACCAGTTCATAGCTGGTGAGGTTGAAGAACGCGGGTGAGGCATACAACTGTTGCCGCCGGGGCAGCAACCCGTCGATGACCTGCGCGGAGAGATCCGAGAATTTCTCGATTTCGGTCTTCCACTGGTACTTGACGGAAGCCGGGGCCACCACCAGCACTTTTTCGATCCCCCTGCGCCGCCGCAGGAGTTCGGCGGCCGCCAGCGCCTGAACGGTCTTTCCCAATCCCATGTCGTCGGCCAGGACCACGCGGCCGCGGCAGGCCGCAAAGATGGCCCCCCGCGCCTGGTATGGCAGAAGTTTGGTTTTGAGAACGCCATCCAGTGGATCCTGGCCGTCGCGGAGTTTCGTCAGCAGCTTGCGTTCATACTCCAGACCCTCGGCGATCTCGTTTTCGCGGTCGATATACTCGAGCACATCGCTATAGATGACCGCCTGATCGTCGGCTTTCCGGAACTTATCGAGGACGTTTCCGAAATGCCGGAAATGCTTGCGCCGCAGGAGTCCCGCCGGGTCGAAATGCTCACCAGCCAACGCTTTCAAGGCAGTCGATGGCGAGACCGGCAGGCGCAGCCGGATCTCGATGGTCTCTCCATACTGCAGTGAGATGGAAGCGCGCGTGCGCGCGTATTCCTTTCGCTCCAGCGCCGTACCGTGCTGCCGCCGCAATCGGAGTAACAGCGCTTCGATGTGCTTGCAGGTCCCCAGGGTGTTAACGGCGAAGTCTGGGCAGGAGCAATAGTTTTCGAAGAGGCCCGGCCCGCGCATGGCGACGCGGTAGGTTTTTCCGCTGGCGGACTGCACGCGATAGTCGCCATAAAGACCCCCGGCAGGCCGCGCCTCGACCCGGACTACGGCCCTTTGCGCCCTTTCCCTCCGTTCGGCAATTTGCTGCTCGACCAACATGCCGCGACCTCCTCCCTTACCTTGGTAACGAGCCAGGATAGCAGCCCGCGCCAGGGAGGCGGGTGTAAGCTGGTTTCTTGGCGGCCGTCCTCATCTTCCTCGCTACCTATCTGGTGCTGGCCATCGGCCGGCTGCCCGGGTTCCGCGTCGATCGAACGGGCGCGTGCATCATCGGCGCCAGCCTCATGATCGCCTTCGGCGTCCTCGATTTCGAGCAGGCCTTCGGCGCCATCGATTACAACACCATCATCTTGCTGTTCGGAATGATGATCGTGGTTGCGAACCTGCGGCTATCCGGTTTTTTCAGCGCTGTGGCCGAGTGGGTGGTGGAACATGCGCACCGTCCCGTCGTCCTGATGGCGGCCATCGTTTTCGTGGCTGGATTCTTTTCCGCTTTCTTCGTCAACGACACCATGTGCCTGGTGCTCACGCCCCTGGTGCTGGAAATCACCCGGCAACTGCGCCGCAATGCCGTGCCTTACCTGCTGGGGGTGGCGATGGCGGCCAACATCGGGAGTGTGGCTACCATTACGGGCAATCCACAGAACATGATGATCGGCAGTTTTTCGGGAATCCACTACCGGACTTTTGCGGCGGCACTCTCGCCAGTCGCGGCGGTGGGGTTAGTGTTGACGGTGGTTGTGATCGCCTCCATCTACCATCGGGAGTTCCGGCTCCAGGAGAAGGTTGCGCTGGCTCGACGCCCGGTGCGTATCGACCGCGTGCTGATGTGGAAGTCGCTGACCGTGTCGGCTGGCATGATCGTATTCTTCTTCGCGGGTTGGCCGGTTCCGAAAGTGGCGCTCATGGCCGGCGCGCTGCTGCTGGTTACGCGGCGCGTGAAACCGGAGAGAATCTACCGCGAGATCGATTGGTCGTTGTTGGTTCTCTTCATTGGACTCTTTATCGTGGTGGCAGGGGTGGAGAGGACCTCCCTGCCCGAAGACCTGTTCCGCGCCGCACAACAATTTCACCTGGAGCGAATCTCGGTGCTGAGCGCTTTTGCCGCCGTGCTTTCGAATGTCGTGAGTAACGTGCCGGCAGTGCTGGTTTTCAAACCCTTCATGGCCCATCTGAGCAATCCCGTTCGGTCCTGGCTCGCGCTGGCTATGTCTACCACGCTGGCGGGCAATCTGACCGTCCTCGGTTCCGTCGCGAATCTGATCGTAGTTCAGAGAGCGCGCCACGAAGCGCCGATCGGTTTTTGGGAGTACTTCAAGGTTGGCGCACCGTTGACCGTCGCGACCATCGCCGCCGGGGTCGTCTTGCTGGGCTGACCCGGTGTGCGACGCCATATAGTCCTTTCGCTTGCCGGAGGTGTTATACTTTTGGCGCGGCATTACCCGCGTTTATTGCAGGATCCAGTGTCAGTTTTATGGGGATCACTCTGAATTTTGAACTCACCCTAAGGGGGTGCTCTCTTGCTCGACCTACTCATTGTTCGCGCTATTTTCATCCTGGTTCTCGCCACCTCCGCCTATTTGTTGCACCCGTTTGGCTTGTCGCGGGAGATTTCGGCGGTGGGCGCCCTGGTTTTGGGCGGTGGCATCATCTTCTTTGAAATCCGGCTGGAGCGAGTTAGCCTGAAGCGGCTGATCGGCGCCGCCGCCGGGTCCGTGCTGGGAATTGTCGGCGCCTTTCTGATGTCGCTGGTTCTCACCCAGGCGAATGCGCCGCCCTTTCTGCAGGTGGGTCTTCTCTTGTTGATGACCTACATTGGCCTGATCGTGGGAGCCAAGAAGGGAGATATGCTCAACCTGGCCGCCCTCGGCGGAATCTTCGGCGGCGAGAAGTCTTCGAAGAAGGCGTTCAAGATTCTGGATACCAGCGTCATCATCGACGGCCGCATCGCGGATATCGCCGAGACCGGCTTCCTGGATGGCGTCATAGTGATTCCGCAGTTTGTTCTGCGCGAGCTGCAACTGGTGGCCGATTCGGCCGATTCGATGAAGCGCAATCGCGGCCGGCGCGGGCTGGACATCCTCCAGCGCATCCAGAAAATGCCGCATCTCAGCGTCCAGATCGTGGAGGAGGATTTTCCGCACGTCCGCGACGTGGACATGAAGCTCATCGAGCTGGCCAAGATCTACGACTGCAAGGTCATTACCAACGACTTCAATCTGAACAAGGTGGCGCACCTTCACGGTGTCGAAGTGCTGAACATCAACGAGCTGGCCAACTCGCTCAAGCCCATCGTGCTGCCCGGCGAGACCATGCGGGTGTTCATCAACAAGGAAGGCAAGGAATACAACCAGGGCGTGGCTTACCTGGACGACGGCACCATGGTGGTGGTGGACAACGCCAAGAAGATGATCTCCAAGACCATCGACATCGCCGTCACCAGCGTGCTCCAGACCACTGCGGGGAAGATGATTTTCGGCAAGTTCGACGAGCGCGTGCACGCGGCGGCGGCAGGTGCGGAAAAGCACGACCGGCCGGTGCGCAAGAGCGACCCGCAGCCCATGACCAATCTCGGCCCTGAAAGAACCACGATAGAAGAACCACGATAGAATCGTAATGCACATGAAAGTCGCCGTGATATTGCCCGCGGCGGGCCTGGGCACCCGCATGGGAAAGGTCTCCGCCGAGAAAACCGGCATCAGCCGCAAGCAGTTCATGCTGCTCGAAGGCTCGCCCATCCTGGTTCATACGGTGCGCAAGTTTGCAGCCTCGGACCGCGTGGCGGAGATCGTAGTCGCGGTGCGCGCGGAGGACCTCGAGTGGGTTGGCGCGATGCTGGCGCGGGAGTTTCCCGGCCGGCGCGTGCGCACGGTGGAAGGCGGCAACAGCCGGCAACTGTCGGTCCAGAACGCGCTCGCGACCCTGGGTCCGGAAACTCCCCTGGTGGCAGTCCACGACGCCGTACGGCCGTTCATCGATCCCGAGACCATTCGCAAAGTGTTCGACGAAGCGGTCGAAACCGGCGCCGCCATCGTGGGCGTGCCGGTGGTGGACACGGTGAAGCAGGTGAGCCGCGGCACCGGCCACGTGCGCATCCGCGCGACGCTGCCGCGGGAGAAGCTGGTGATGGCGCAGACGCCCCAGGTCTTCCGCTACGATCTGCTGGCGCGCGCATTCGAACTGGCGCGCGAGGACGGCTTCCTCGGCACCGACGAGGCCAGCATGGTCGAGCGCCTGGACGTGGAAGTGAGCGTGGTGCTGGGCAGCGATCGCAACATCAAGATCACCAAGCCCGGCGATATGGATCTGGCGCGCCTCTTCTTTCATGAGGAGATCGCCAAGGAAGTCCAGCCTTGAGCGAGATCCGCACCGGGCTGGGATGGGACGCGCACCGCCTGGCCGCCGGCCGGCCGCTCGTCTTGGGCGGCGTCACGGTGCCCAGCGAATTCGGCCTCGAGGGGCACTCGGATTCGGACGTCCTGGCCCACGCCATTACCGATGCTGTGCTGGGCGCGGCCGCGCTCGGCGACATCGGCATGCATTTTCCCGATTCCGACCCTCGATGGGAAGGCTGCGACAGCCTGGTGTTTCTGCGCCATGCCAAGAACCTGGCGGAAGCGCTCGGATACCGCATTGTGAACGTGGATTCCACGGTGGTCCTGGAACGGCCCAAGCTGAAGGAATACCGGCAGGCCATTCGGGAGAAACTGGCGGAGACACTCGGGCTTGAACCGGATCGCGTCTCGGTCAAGTTCAAGACCGCGGAACAGGTAGGGCCAGTGGGTGAAGGCCGGTCGGCCGAATCGCAGGCTGTCGTGACCTTGCTGAAGCTGGGCTCGGGCCCATGGCATGAGGCCACGGGCTGGACCAGCTAGCTGGCCCGCAGCAGGCACATGCGCCGGGCGGCGCGGCGCGCCTTCAGGCGCTCATTCGCCTTCTTCTGCTTCTCCGCCGAAACGATGGTTTGACATGCATCGCAACGCTTCCGTATCCGGGACCGCGTGATGAACGGCGCGCCACACCGGCGACACTGTTTCGTCATCGTCTCCTCTAGCGGGAGAATGCCCGGTTTCTTGGGCAATAAATGAGAATAATGGAAATCGCAATGGTTCACGTTTGGCACCTCGCGTGTTTTGGCGGCCAATAGGTTCCGGGCGTAAAGCACCTGAATTGGGGCTTGTCCCCCATCCGTGCTTCCCGGTGCTTGAAAATCCAACAGCCCCAAATCAAGCAAACGCTCCTGTCAATGGGCGGGGCCTTACTCGTATCTCGCTCCCCGGCAATGAGTTCCACGACAAATCGGCGTTCGGCGGTGGGTCTGTGGCAACCGGTTCCGTCCGGGAACAATCATCATTCATACATTCATCTGCACGTAACACACCGAACTCAAGCTGAGTTGGGAGCCGCCCGGCTATACGGTTCGCTGGCTCCCAGCGTTTCCCACCTCAAATGGTTAATATAGAAGAGCAGGAGCGGTTCCGGGTACTGGCCGCGAAACTTCTCGAATACCCGGTCCTCCCAACCCTCGGTGAAGTACGGTTTCGGATCCATTTTCTTGGCGAAGAAACCGTTCTCATGCGGCGCGCCAACGAAGTCGAGCACCGCCGTGATCATATCGATATGCGACACCAGTATTGCCTGGGCCAGGTCTTTGGCGAAGTCTTCCTCCCGCTCGGCGATTCGCGCCCAGAACCGGGGTACGGACTTGCGCAACAGCTCCGTGTTCACCTTGTGGAGGTGCGCCCGCACCTTAAAGCCTTCGTAGATCTGGTAGGTTTTTAGCCTGCCGATAGAGATGCCGCGGACCAGTTGTCCGAACGCTTCTTCGCCCAGCCCGAGGTAGACATCCGAAATCTGCATAAATTGCAAGCGTATCACGGCCGGAGACCGTCTGCGGAGGTGGGGGTCCTCATCTCCGTATTCTGGACCGTTTTGAGATACCGGACTCCGTTTCCGCTACAGTGAAGGCTGAGATGGATCTGGCGGCCTTCGACTGCGAATTGCCCGGCGAGTTGATCGCCCAGGAGCCGCTGGCGGATCGCGCGGGCGCGCGGATGCTGGTGCTCCATCGCGCAGGGCGGCGCTGGGAAGACCGGCGATTTCGCGATTTCCCCGAGTTTCTAGGGCCAGGGGATTGCCTCGTCCTGAACGACTCGCGCGTGTTTCCGGCCAGGTTGTTCGGACGGCGTGTGGGCGTGCGCGCGCTGCCCATCGGCAAGAAGAACCCCAAACGGCGTGAGTATTTGAGCCGGGAAGTGGAGGTGTTTCTGCTGCGCGCAGTGAGCCTGGACGGGCGGGACTGGGAAGCGCTGGTGCGGCCGGGGCGCAAGATGCCGGTGGGGGAACGGGTCGGGTTTGCAGACGGGCTCGTGGGTGAGATCATCGCGCGCGGGGAATTCGGCGAACGCACGGTGCGGTTTCTCGGCGAAGGGGATTTGTTCCAGGAATTCGAGAAGATCGGGCACGTGCCGCTGCCGCCGTATATCAAGCGGGCCGATGAGCCGGCGGATCGCGAACGGTACCAGACCGTGTTCGCGCGCGAAAAAGGATCGGTGGCGGCGCCTACGGCGGGGTTGCATTTCACCCCGGAGATTCTCGACGCTTGCCGCTCACGCGGTGCGGAGGTGGCGTACGTCACGCTGCATGTGGGGCTCGGCACCTTCCAGCCGCTGCACGCCGAGCGCGTGGAAGACGGGCGGCTGCATGCGGAGAGGTATCAAATCAATGAAGAGAATGCGGCCAAAATGCGAGCGGCCCGGCGCGTGGTGGCCGTGGGGACCACCAGCGTTCGAACCATCGAGAGCGCGTGGCCGGAGGGGCGGATGAGCGGGGAGACGGATATCTTTATCTATCCCGGCTTTCAGTTCCGCGGGGTGGGGGCGATGCTGACCAATTTTCATCTGCCGCGAACCAGCTTGCTGCTGCTGGTCTGCGCGTTCGCCGGGACCGAACTCACCCTGGCGGCCTACCGCCATGCGGTCGAGATGGGCTACCGGTTCTATTCGTACGGCGATTGCATGTTAATTCTGTGAAGGGCGCGTGATGGCGCCTTCGGAGGCCGAAGAAACCAGCGCGCAATACTTGGCGAAGACGCCGGTCTTATAGCGCGGGGCACGGGGCTTCCACGCGGCCAGGCGTTGGGCCAACTCAGCGGCGGGAATGTCTATATCGACTACGCCCTTGTCGGCATCCACCGTGATCGAGTCGCCTTCCTCGACGACGGCGATGGGGCCGCCGTTGAAGGCCTCGGGGGCCACGTGGGCGATCATGAAGCCGTGCGTGGCGCCGCTGAAACGGCCGTCGGTCATCAGCGCCACGCTGTCGGAAAGGCCGGCTCCCACAATCGCGCCGGTCACGCCCAGCATCTCGCGCATGCCGGGGCCTCCGCGCGGACCTTCGTAGCGGATGATCACCACGTCGTTGGGATGGATGTTGCCGTTGGTGACGGCTTCCATGGCGTCTTCTTCGCGATCGAAGACGCGCGCGTGGCCGTGGTGGACTTTCTTCTCATGTCCAGCCAGCTTGATGACGCAGCCTTCCGGGGCCAGGCTTCCGCGCAGGATGGCAATTCCGCCGCGCGGCTTGAGGGCCTTGTCCAAGGGCAGAATTACTTCCTGGCCGCGAGTCTCACGGGCGTCGGCGGCTTCTTCCGCCAAGGTGCGGCCAGTCACCGTGACAGCCGAGCCATCCACCAGCTTGCCCTCCACCAGGCGCTGCGCAATCACTCCGATGCCGCCCGCTTTATCCACGTCCGCGGCCATGAAACGGCCGGCGGGTTTGAGGTCGACGAAGATCGGGGTGCGCGCGCAAACGGCGTCGAAATCGTCGATGGAAAGCGGCAGTTCGGCTTCGCGCGCCATGGCCAGCAGGTGCAGCACCGCGTTGGTCGAGCCTCCCGTGGCCGCCACGCTGGCGATGGCGTTGTCAAACGCCGCGCGCGTGCAGATGTCCCGCGGGCGCAAATTATTGCGGACGGCGTTCATGATGATCCGGCCGCAGCGGTAGGCCACCTCGTCCTTGCGCTTATCCACTTGCGGCACCGCGGCCATGCCCATCGGGCAAAGTCCGATCAGCTCCATCACCGTGGCCATGGTGTTGGCGGTGAACTGGCCTCCGCAGGCGCCCGCGCCGGGGCAGGCATGGTCTTCGATATCGAGCAGCTCGGCGTCCGTGATGCGGCCGGCCGCGTTGGCGCCCACCGCCTCAAACACGTCGCCGATGCTGATGTCGCGGCCGTTGTGCTTGCCGGGCAGAATGGAGCCGCCGTAGAGCACCAGGCCGGGAACGTTGGTGCGCAGCAGGGCCATGGCCGCGCCGGGGATGGTTTTGTCGCAGGCGACGAGAGCCACGATGCCGTCGAACATGTGGCCGCGCACCAGCAGCTCGATGGAATCGGCAATCACCTCGCGGCTGACGAGCGAGGTCTTCATGCCTTCGGTGCCCATGGTGACGCCGTCGCTAATGGCGATGGTATTGAACTCCATGGGAGTGCCGCCGGCCGCGCGTATGCCCTCCTTCACCTTGACGGCCAGCTCCCGCAGGTTGTAATTGCAGGGCATGGTTTCGATCCAGGTATTGGCCACGCCGATGATGGGCTTGGCGAGGTCTTCGTCGGTGAAGCCGATGGCTT
>Ga0187862_10000644_pt1 | contig 39285 bp, 30 predicted proteins | sample June2016WEW_10_1_FD_133003 | JGI IMG/M metagenome (GOLD analysis project Ga0187862, IMG submission 133003) | Peatland microbial communities from SPRUCE experiment site at the Marcell Experimental Forest, Minnesota, USA - June2016WEW_10_150 | ecosystem: Environmental > Terrestrial > Soil >... | reverse complement strand
TTCAAAGTCGAGGAAACAGAGGGGAAACCAGAGCGAATCCAGGAAAGCTTTGACAGCATTTTTGTCAATGTGGTTCTTCTGGTATCGAAGTCCGTCCAGTTGCAATCTCTGCCGCCAACCAAGAGCGCCGGCCAGCACATCTTCCATCCTGACGATTCCTTTGCGATAAAGCTCAAATGCATCCGCACGGCCCGGCCCCCGGAAATCGAACACGGAGTTCTCAGGTATATGTGCCCAGCAATGTCCGTGGAAAGCGCAAACGTTGGGATCACGGCAATTCGGGCCGATGTCCATATCCGGCAAATTCCCTTGCAACATAGCTCTCATTGCCGCCAGCTTCTCTGCTACATCGGACTGCATTTCCCGGATTTTGTCCGTCAAATCGACAATTGTAAAAAGTTGCTCCACATCGACAGTGCCTTGCCGGACGTAATTCGTATTTAAGTGCATCAGGCAGGCTTTTGCCAAGGGGAGTCCGGTCCCGGAAATGACAGAGTATTGTACGGCGATATCATCCGGGTAAGGTTCTTTGGGGCTTGCGGAGCTCTTTACTTCATAGAGTTCCCAGCCATCTCGGCCCAGCCGCAAAATGTCGGCTTTTATGAAGACATCGTTGTAGCTGAAAGCCCCTTCGTAAATGGTTGATGCGCCATTCGAAATGGCATCCTGAGTTATGGCCAGTTGCTTCGCGTGGGAAAGATCGGCGTAAGGGACTAAAACTCCACCGGGGAAAAGTTCCTGGGCATACCGGCCGACCTCGGCGCCGAAATCCAACATTGCCTCCTGCTCAGACGATATCCCGTCTTTTAATTCCGGCTGGTACTTGTGAAGCCACAGGGCCTTTTGGCACTGAAGCCCTGTCATGTAGAGCGATTTGCTTAAATACAGGTTGTGCTGTGGGGTAAGGCTCATGAGGACCCCTTCTGATTCTTTTGTTCTCATTCCCGAAGATCGAGGACCCTGATAAGCATCGATGCTAATTTCTGCGCCAACTCATTCATATCAATGTCCTTGTCAGTCACAAATTCAAAACTTCCGGCGCCGGTTCCCTGAAACTCGAACCCATTTTGCCCCAGCCAATCCTCAACCTCAGTGGTATCGGTAACAATGGATACCATAAACTTTGGCTCTTCCATACTTTGCGCCTTTCGCTGTCTTGGATTTCAGTCTTTACTAAGTGCCAAACGGGACTACCCGGAAAACCCGAACAACGGCGAAGACCGCACGATTATCATCGAGAACGAATTCCCCGTCTTCCGGTATAATGCTGCCGGAAAGTTCCTCGTAAGTACGACTTACGAGTACATTCAGTTCCCCGCGGTCCATATCAGTCCGGTGCTCAAATTCCAGCACTTCCGCCTCTTCCCCGTTCACGCCTGGGAAGTATGCCCTGAAGGGTTGTTTACTGGTTTCCACTACAATGCCTGGCGCTGGCTTAGCATCGAGACTAAAAATTTGGCGTGTTTGGATTTTCATGGGGTATGCTTTTCTCCATGTGAATATACGTAAAACCCGACGTGTTATATTATGTACTTATGACTGAGGTCACAAGCAAAAAGTTAAATAAATTCAAAGTCTTGACGGATTATTATGGGGAGTGTTCAAGTGATAAATGGCGGAGAAAAAGTGTTAAAGTCGAGATTGGCCAAATAAAAGGGTTTATCGCCGGATCGGAGCGGCACGTTGGATAGCACTTCTGAAGTCAGAACCATGGCGAGAAGCCCAGTCTCGTGGGTATATCCTTGTGTATGACGGATTAGGAGGAACTATCGATAGCGCTGTCATATTGAAAACCGCAAAATTTGCATTTTGGCAATTTTTGCGGTTTCTCACCACATTAGCGACTCATTCCTAGTTTTTCACCGCAACTTTACAAAGTAGAACGCAGGAGTTGTTGAGGCAAAATCCCCACCGCTGCTTCAGTAGCTGAGCCCATGCCAGCCCAATAGGTAGAAACCGGCGAACTACTTTGCACGCCCGTGCAAACTGCCGAATTAAGAAGATTCCTATTTGTCTGAAGAAATGCCCGGTGCTGGCGAATCGGCTGTCAGTACCGGGGAATCCTTTCTGTCCTGGACTTTTTGTTGTCCTCTATGTTTCCTCTCCATCAAAATCGCCGCGTGCACTCCTGAAGGCGAACTCGACACCGTTACGCCAATAGTCAGATTCCATTGAAAGAGAATCGAAAGGACAAAGATCATATAAGTCAGCCAATGTAGACATTCCTGTACTTTTATAAGCCTCACACCCGCGTTTAAATGCCCTTATTTGTCTAAGTGTTTCTCCGTTGTCCTTTCTTAATAAGCTGCGCAAAGTATCAACAGGATGGCTGGTTGAGTTTTTGGCAAGGGCATCTATCGCATCGTAAATAGCGTAATTGTAGGTATCTCTAGAGCTCATCAATCGTCCTCCCCATGTTGTAATTCACTTGCGATAATTTGTTGAAGTTTCTGGTTCAGAGTAACCTTTTCATCGATACAGGTTTTCTTTAGTCTTTGATGCAGTTCGTCGGAAACTGTGATTTGAATGTACTTCACTGGCTTGCTTCCTTTCCTTGAAATTGGTTGTCTTCATCAATGTCTTTGATGTTATCAATGTAGATTTTGTAATTTGAAAGTTGATTACTCAATGTCTGCTTCCGGAAGACGGATGATTTTCTAAAGTTAAAGTACAAACACTTGCTGCGTACAAATTCATCTTGGGTGGGGCAAGGCAGTCAAGGGCGCCTGCGCGAAAAAACGACCCCTCAAATTTTGATGCTGAGGCACTTTCTTGACATGTTCAGATAACGTCTTCTCGCCGGCCAATTCACTAAAAACCCGGAAATCGTCCTGGTACTATGCCAAATACCTCGAAAGCCAGAACAACGGTGAGAAGCCCGGTCTCGTTGGATGTGCAAGCCAAAGAAAAAAGGGGAAACTGTTCAAGGTTTGGGCGAGATGGACCGTATCATTGATATTCGCTGGGAAGATGAACTGCCGGCATTATTTTGTCCAATCGGCAAAGCATAACAAGGAGGACAAGAGTTGGCTTCAAACACTGATCTCCCGTCCACACTTGAGGAAGTGCCCGGAAAAATGGACGATGGGACAGTTAAACTGCTCGCACAGAGCGACGAGGACCAGATTTTCGATCAAGATCCGGTTATTCATGAGGCCGTAGAATTCATTCGAAAACAAGTCACTACATCGGTGTTGGCTAGCTCATTGAAAATCGGATACTATATTCTGAAGGAATTCTACCATGATAGCGTGGGCGAAGCGCGGTCTCAGAAGCCTGAGAAAGACATCAGTTTTCGGAAGCTTTGCGACAATCCATACCTACCTCTATCGAAATCTAATCTCAATCTAATGGTGCGAATTGCTATACAAGACCGTATCTTCCAGAGAAACGGGATGGAAAAAGACGTAGAAGGCCTGAATTATTTCCAGCTTTGCGAGATAACCAAGTTGCCGAGCGTCGCGGCAAAAAAATCTATCGTTGCTGAAATTAAGGAGAGGAGACTCTCAGGCCGCCAGACAGCCGAGCGCGTAAAGGAAATACAAGGAAAGCAGGCAGAACCTGAGGTGCACATCCTGCAGGATTGGCAACTTCAACAGTTGCGGGATTTGTTAGGGACCTACATGTCATTTGGATTGATGTTTGACGAGATACCTATCATCGTTGAACCCTCACCTGAGAGATGGAAGGAACTGGCAAACATTGTGAAACTGACCTTGCAGGAACTCACAACGGTCCGCGCAATGTTTCGCGAACTCGATGCATATTTAACTGTCCATACGTCTGGACAGTCAGAGGGGACCAAGGAGAGCGACGGTGGGACAGGGTGAGAAATATCGTCCAGCCACCTGGGACGAACTCGTTGGTAATGGCGCGACCGCAGCAAGGACCTTGAGAGCGATTGAAGATAAACTCTGGCAAGACAGACCGTTTGGATCCCTGTTTGCCGGCGAGGCCAAGGATGTGGGAAGACAACGTTGGCTCGATATTGCCGCGTGAGCTGGGTTGCGACATGGAACGTGATGCAAATTGCGTGACTCCAAACCCTTACGTTGTAGCCTGAAAATCTCGCAACCAGGGGTGTACTGAACCAAGAGGAGAAGAGAATATGGCCGACAGCGAGCACAAGAACGCACTCACCCCGGAGGTAATGATTGACGGCGACGATGTACCCATGCCGGAAGTGCTGACCGATGAGGACCGCGAATACTTCGAACCTTTCGATTGCCCAGATGAATTAGATGAGTACGGGCCGCTGAAACCATCATCGCCAATCGAAAACGTCGAAGCAGAGAAAGCATACAGGGCAGCCTTGGGCAAAAGAGGGACCGAACCTGGTATTGAGGCCCTTAGTGAGGCTCTGCGTATCCGGGACAAACGAGAGAAAAAGCAGGACAGATCGGACTGGAACGACTTTACCGGGTATCTTGACAGTGTGCGAAAGGAAATCAATTGCCGCGTTGTCGCATCGAAACACCAGGTCTTCGAAGTCGGGAAGCTGATTTACGATGCGAAGACCTTTGTATCTGAATGGGGACGTAACGACTCTGAACACGGACAAATTCGTGCGAGGGGATACTTCTCAAAATGGCTGGACGACCATTTCCCCCTCTCCCGATCAACCGCGCTGAACTGTGTCCGTGCTTATAAGGCATGTCTCGGCCACGAGGAAAGCGTCCGGTTCTTTAGTGCTTCCACCTTGTATCTGATGTCTGAGCCTCGCTTTCCAAAGAACGTCACACAATATCTGCTGGAGAACGTAAATAATGATTTCAAAGGAAAGCGGGCGGAGATTATCGATGTCGCAGCCAAGTTGCAGAGCGGTCAAATCGAGTTTGACGGCCCTGAAATGCGCCAGATGCTAAGAAATAATGTGGAATACACCGTTGCCGGGCATGTAGTCAGGGAGTTGGAAAAGCTTGAGAAGGCCCTTGAGCTTTCCAAAAAGGCGTTGGAGGAGAGACAGGATAAAAGCGTTGCGAAACCGCTGCTCCCGATAGAGGAAAGTTCGAAGGGACATCCATTATATGAAGAGACAATCCATCTGGTTCAGGGCCTGATCGCAACGGTGCAGGAGAAAAGGAAAGCACTGGAACTAGCAGAGGGGCTGGCATAAACGCAAATTTGCGAAAACGCAAATTTTGCGTTTTTAGGGAGAGGATTTCTCATGTGGGTCAATCGGTCAGAATTTCTGAAAGCATTGGATAGTGTCAAACCGGGACTGGGCAGGAAAGGAGACACCGGGAAATCCTTTCATTTTTCCAATGGCTGGGTCTTTGCCTGTAACGGTGAGATTGCCATATCAGCTCCGCTTCCAAACGGTCTGGATATCCAAGGTGCGGTTCCAGCCAAAGAGCTCTCTACAATGTTAGCCAAGATCGAAGCAGAACAGATCGGGATCGCTGCTGAACCGGAACGAATCAGAATCACCGTAGATACCATGAAGGTGCGCATCAAATGTAGTAAGAGCTCATTACCAACCGAAGTAATGCAAAAACCTGCTGCCGATGCTTGGATTAACCTTTCCGACGACTTTAGGGAAAAGCTAAAGCTGTGCCTGCTTTCGATCGGCAAGAATCCTAACGATCCGGTCCTCCAATGCGTTCATTGCCACGGCAACATAATTGAGGCATGTGATAACATGCGCATGACGCGCTGCATAACAGTTTCCAGCCTTCCCGAGGGTATCAAATTCCTCATTCCAGATCAGTTGGCATCGGCTCTGATTAAGCATGACCTCATCTCATTTGGTACGAATGGCGATTGGCTCTACTTCAGGTCCAGCGATGACACTCTAATCTCCTGTCATATTTTTAAGGAAGATTTTCCCGATCTGAGCGGCCTCCTTTCTCTCCAATACAATCCAGCCTTTAGATTTCCGGCGGATTTTAAGGATATTTTGAACATTGCAGGCATAGCCGCTCCTGAAGATCCCCTGCGCCGTCCCTTTATCGGAGTCCATATAGAGGGCGGTGTTCTAACAGTCAGAGCCAAAAAAGAGAAACATGAATCCGAACAGTCGCGGATTATTCACTGTAAAGAAACTCTTCAATTTCAAGTAAATCCAAAGTTCCTTCTGAAAATCATCGCCAAGGGATTTGACAAACCCAGTATCTCCGAAAGACATGACAACGATAATGTTCGCTTTTTAAGGTTTGATGGAGATAACTTTACGCACATCGTAGGTGTCACTTCAGGGGCAACGGAGCCTAAGCCACAGCTCGGCGACGCATCGATCCACCCCGGCAAGGTTCAAAGTGCCCGCTCTCCGATAGCGACAGCTACGGAGATGTACTTCGCCGGCACATTGGGGTTTGAGTTTAACTACCCCCGCCTGATGGATGAGATTGAAAATCGCCTTGTTTCATTTCCATATATGACTCCCAGTCTGAACAAGCAGTACTTTGTTGACCATAAATTTAAAAAAATAATCATTGATAGCGGTGCGTTCTCTGTATGGAACAAGGGAGAGACAATCGATTTCAATAAGTATTTGCAATACTGTATGGATAACATCAAGAATGCCACATACGTGGTAAATTTGGACATTATACCAGGTCAGCCTGGCGATAAGAATTTGCGCCTTATGCAATCTGAAGTGGAATGTTCGGCATCGGAAGGTTACGAAAACTACAAAAAAATGATTCAGGCTGGAATACCGAAAGAGAAAGTCATTCATGTCTTCCACCAGGGCGAAAGCTGGAAGTGGCTCGAACATATGGCCGATGAAATGACTTACATAGGACTTTCGCCCGGAAATGATCGATCTAGAGAAGAAAAGATCGATTGGCTAATGGACTGTATGAAATATGTGACTGACTGTGATGGACGCCCGATAATCAAGTTTCACGGGTTCGCGGTTACCAGTCTGAAAGCTGTGAGATTGTTTCCTTGGGCAAGCATCGACAGTTCCACGTGGGGCATTGCCGCAGGACTGGGTAGGATCATGATTCCGCGAAGAAAAGGAGACGGGTGGTGGGATTTTTCCTCGGATACCCCACTGATTTATAATTGCTCACAAGTTCAGGACAACCTGGAACATGTAGATCATCAACCGGGATCGGTTCAGGATTTAATATCGGATTACTTTCAGAGTCTGGATTTAGCAAAAGGGGAATCAACTTACAGAGTAGTAAAAAAGACGAAGGGTAAGCGAGCAAAAGACAAGAAGAAAATGGCCGAGACCGTCGGGAGAAGAGCAGGATGGTCACAAGTGGGTCTCGATTTTGAAGAAACATTTGGCAAGTCGTCAATTGAATTGGCCCCCGATGAGGAATGGGAAGAAACTATCATTGAACCCGGCGTAATAAACTCTGTCGACCTCCGCCAGTATCTGAATGTGCGCTACCTAAACGAGTTCCTGAAGACGCTACCGGAAGATCGTCGGTTCGTTAAGCCCACAAACCGGGTCGATATACGCGGTTTCCTGGAGCGGAGGAGCGGAAAAGGCGTTAAGGAGGTGCTTAATCTCCGGGAGAACAAGGCGAGAACGGGTGCAACACCTACAGCTTCGCTATCGTCTGCTCCAAGTACGGCAAAAAAGGAGAAAGGTAAAAGGCTAACCAGTATTTACCCCGACGGCCACCCGAAAAAATAGTTAGAAAACGCCGGTGGCCACCCAAAATCCCCCACTTGTGGCCGACTCCCCCGCGTCGCACCACTCCATAAAGAAGTCCGGGAAAGGGAGGGCCAGTTACCGCTTCGCCGTCCTGCACTACAGGTCGAATCGAATTGCCAGCGCATGGGAAGTGTAAGAGAAAAATTCCGCAATGGCGCAATTTTGCAATTCCGGACTGAACAATCTTCGCCAAAACGGACGTATCGCCGTTTTCCGCTATTCCGAACCTCCCGCGCAGTTCCTGATTTATGATCTTCCAGAATGCATGAAATTCCCAACCGTCGAGAATTCGCAACCGCTGCGTTTTCGAATCGAGTCTGGTGAATGGTGATCACTGACAAGGGCTGAGTCGCGCGGACCGAACCGATACATATTGCTATACCTCGGCACGAATTTGTTGGGCGAGAAGCCGGGTCTCGTTGGTATTTGAAAGGTGTCCAGACGTCTGGACAGTATCGGTATTGTGCTGGCCGAAAAACGCAAAATTTGCGTTTTTCCATCTCGCGGAGCTGAACCACGCCTCGGTTTCTAAACTTTCAATCAATTGAAGGGCTGGGTTGACATAAATGCCCTGCTAAGCCGTGGCAGGTAACTGCTTCAATGTCTCCGATGTAGCTGGAAACCGTCGAACTACTTTGCACGCGTGTACAAAGTGCCGGAGTATGGCGAAGCCAATGGATGGGCTTTCATCCAGGCGATCGCGAGGAAGTATTAAATAGCGCGGTCATATGGACCGGGAGCCGAAAATTCAAAATTTTTGTCTTCGCTACCGTAAAATTCCTGCCGTTCAAGGGTCATCGGAGGAAACCACGGCATCGGGCGTTAATGGTAGCTCAGAAAAATTCTCATGGGTCGCTGAAACTTTGACGATATTCATTAGGACATGAAACCTGGAGGCGTACAAGGAAGGACACCAGTATCGAAAGCTCTGGACGGAAGTCCTATATGGAACAAAACGTAGGTTCCAAGCCCGCTGCACCAGAACTCAGGCCTATTTATTGATTCTTAACCGGACAGTAGTGACATGGTAGAGGGAACTTTGTCAGGGTTTCATTAGTTTACAAAGGGGAAGAAAGATTGTGGTAAACGAGAACTGCGGCGGGGCTTTTGACTTCTTCAAAAAATCGTTCAGCGCCTTGGTGGATAACAATCCTCTTAAGTGGCAATCCCGGCTGTTTAAACGCTTCATAAAAGGTGACATCCCTGATGTGCTTGACCTTCCAACCGGACTGGGAAAAACATCCGTCATCCCTATCTGGTTAATTGCACTGGCTGCGCAAAACAAGACTGCCCTTACATCGCTTCCACGACGGCTGGTTTATATTGTGAATCGTCGAACCGTAGTGGATCAAGCCACAGAGGTTGTCGAGGAAATCCGCCGCAGAATCCTCAATCCTGATGATCCCTCATGGCAAGAGCACGCTCAAGTGTTGTCCCAATTGAGATGCACATTGCTGAATTTGTCGGCAAGGCTGGATGACTTGCCGTTAGCAATCAGCACACTTCGCGGTAAACTGGCTGATAACGAAGAATGGAAGTCCGACCCAACAAGACCGGCAATCATCGTGGGCACCATCGACATGATCGGCAGTAAGCTTTTGTTTTGCGGATACGGTGACCGCAGATATCACCGTCCTTACCATGCGGGGCTTATCGGTCAAGATGCATTGATCGTCCATGACGAAGCACACCTCACGCCGGCCTTTAGCAAACTACTGGGCAGTATTGCCGAAGCTCAAATCTGTGAAAGTCGGCCGGTACGAGTATTGGAATTGTCTGCCACCACCATTGGCAATAACGGCAAAGTCTTCTCGCTTGAAGAGGAGGATGAGGGAGACGAGATCGTCCAGCGACGGCTTGACGCCCAAAAACGACTCAACTTCCCATCTGAAGTTGGCAAAAATGAATTTATCAAGAAGATGGCCGAACTGGCAAAGAGGCATGAAGTGACTTCGTCCAAAGTCCTTATTTACGTCCGTTCGCCCGAACCGGCTCAGAAGATAGCATACGAACTTGGCAAAAAACTCGGAAAACCCTCTCGTCCACGAATCCGTCTTCTTACCGGCACGATGCGAGGCTACGAACGCGACAGGCTTGTTCAGAAAGATCCAGTGTACCGCGCTTTTCTCAAGCACGATCTGAAAGTCCCAGAAACGGTCTACCTTGTGAGCACCTCAGCCGGTGAAGTTGGCATCGATCTCGACGCCGACCATTTGGTTTCCGATCTGACGACCCTGGATTCGATGATCCAACGCTTGGGCCGTGTCAATCGTCGGGGTGGAGAGGAACGTGTAGCCGTAGTGGATATTGTGGAGCAGAAAGCAGAAGAGAAGGAAGGCAAAGAAAAAAAAGAGAGTCGGTTCGATCAAGCGGCAAAAGTGACGCTGGCTGTTCTTCGTGGGCGACTCCAAAAGAATGACGAGGCGCCCAATGCTAGTCCGCGAAGCCTCCGTGAGTTGCTCAATGGTCTGAATGATAACGAAAAGATCACTGCGTTTGCGCCGATGCCCTCGATGCAACAAATGACCGACATCATGCTTGATGCTTGGTCGTTGACGAGCATCATGAAATCCATACCCGGTCGTCCTGACATTGCGCCCTTTCTACATGGACTTACGAGCGATCCTCCAGAGACTTACGTCGTGTGGCGAAAGGAAGTGAAGTTGCTCGAAGAAGCTGGTGTGGATGGGGAACCGCTGAGTGATTGGTTTCGAGCCTGCCGAATCGAGACCCGCGAACTCTTACACGACAGCACGGATAGCGTGAAGAAGGTATTGCGATACCTACTTAAAAAACATCGCGAGAAAGATCAATCCCGTGATTTTCCAGTGATTCTCCTGGACGAGCGAGGCAATGCCGAGCGCTGGTATTTGTCGGGAATTGTCGAGAAAGCCAACCTGGCTTACCGCACGGTCGTGCTTCCGGTCGATGCAGGAGGGCTAAATGCTGAATACGGTATGCTGGACTCCAGTTCGGTTGACGATCAAGCCGTAGATGTCGACGTGGCCGATACCCCGGATGAAGACGATGGGGATGGCCGGCGTGAACGATGGCTGTTCATCAAGACCGAAGAAAGTGATTGTTGGGAACGATTGCTGACGGGTGAAACGCGGCAAACTCCACCGGAGGGTCTAAGTGAAACCGAAACGGTGACGTTAAAAGAGGCAACTGAGGGTGCTGAAGGGGAAGTGGAAGAGCGGCGTCTCATGCTGATGGTCGGAATGCAATGCGCAGCATCCAAGAGTCTGGAAACATGCAAGACAGAACAAAAGCTTTGGCAGCACAAGGACAACATAAAATGTTACATCGAAAGCATAACGAAGGCATTGAGATTGGACCCCTGGTTGACAAATGCTTTGGTAACGGCTGCCCTCCGACACGACAACGGCAAAGCTCGGCCTGTCTGGCAGTGGTTTGCATGCAATCCCGATTTGACTGACCCACGGGCCAAGTCCACAAAGTACAGGCATGGGCGTACTCTTGGTGGCTACCGCCATGAATTCGGCTCACTGATGGAAGCGGTTATGGACATCAGGGACCACCCTGAACGAGATCTCATTCTGCATTTAATTGCTGCGCATCACGGCTGGGCACGACCTCACTTCGAGCCAACCGCTCCAGATAATACTGACAATACTTATACCACAGATGACAACGAAAGGGCTTTTGTTGAGGTCTCGCGCCGCTTCGCGCAACTTCAGCGGCGCTTCGGCCACTGGGGCCTTGCCTGGTTGGAGGCTCTCCTCCGATGCGCTGATATCGCCGCCTCAAAGCAGCCCGCCACGGCATCAGCCGAATTATGCTTCGGGGAGGCACATTCGTGACATACCCCAAAACCAGTTTTTCCGTTAACGTAGATGTGAGAAACTCGGGTCAGTATTTTGCTTGCTGCGGCTTACTTGAACTGGCACATCGCCTTTGGCCCGGCGCGGAAGGGTGGTTCGACGTTCCGAGATCCAAGTTTGCCATTTTTAGCAGTGATCCTGCAGCCACGCTTCAAAAACTCATAGCCGAGTTGTCTCAATGCCAAATTTCAGGGGTGCGCAAGGATCAACGTCAAGAGAAAGAGTCGCCCGAATTAAAGAATGGAGAGTTTGGAAACCAAGGTCGAGAACTATCAGATAATGAAGAAGACCGTCTAAAAGAATTGGGGATCTTGGCCCGCACGGGTGCCGTTCAGCTACAGAAGCCTTTCAATATTGCCTTAGATTGGTGGCAGACGGCTAATGAAGATCCAACTTCACCGAAGACTTGGGCCGGCCGACAAGAAATACACAAAATCGCTCGGGCATCGCAAGATTCTCTGATGGATATTCAAGATCTAGAAGATTTGATGAACCACAATTCTGTTATGCGAGCCCCAAAAGAGTACAAATATAGTAAGTCTGATCAAAGCAAGGTAGAACCGTTCTATTTCGATGCGCGACGATTTGCTCATCCCTTGGATATAGGTTTTTCTCTAGATAAACAGCTCGTTGAGACTATGGCGTACCCTGCTGTAGAACTACTGAGTTTGATTGGTCTGCAGCGGTTCCGTCCTCTACCTTCATCCATTAAATGGACATTTGAATATTTCGTCTGGTCAAGGCCATTGTTACCGATGGTGGCTTCTGTAGCGCCCTATTGTAAAGTGCTTCCTGGTATTCGATATAGATTCGAATTACAATTTCGTGACGGAAAGAAACGATATAAAGCATTTGGTTTTTCAACTCACATGGGAGGTCTGGTGTGACTAGCGTAATTGAAAGTCATCAAGAGATATTGGAGCAATTCGATAAATATTTGACAGAAAGTAGTGAATTCGCTGCGCTGGTGATGCGACAGTGGCTTAAACCACTTGAGGGCTGGGATGCCGTGATCTTCCCATCGACTTATGCCAAGCCTCAGAAAACAAATGAAGGAAAGGACCAAAACGAGGAGAAGAACGAAAAGGAGTGGCTTGGTTACAATATAGACGGTGAAGGCGCTTCAAGCGTCTGCCAGATAGATAGTGTTGGCTCACAGGCCAATCGTATGGAGCCGATTTTCAAACGTGGTCAATACAAGCAACTCATTCCCCAAATTCGTGTACAGGCAGCCATAGAAGGCATAGTGAGAGAAATAGATTTACTCGATGCCGGCCACCGAGCTGCTGATGCGATCGTGAGGTTCTCCGAATTGGGCACTGAACTGTATGAGGCATTCCGAACTTATTGTGATAAAGGCAACGCTGAACCTCTCGCAAAGATAGCTCCCACTTCAATTGTCTTTGGAGTATGGGATTCAAGAGCAACTCAGGCAAAACTGCCACGGGTTGTCCGTTCCGTCATTCGCGCATACAATGTAAGAGTCTTGCACCGGTCAGCTCAGTACTCGACCATTGCAGGTGAGATTCTTGCAAAGGGTGACGTCAAGACTACAGCAAAAGGTCTAAAGGCCGAACTCGGACTGACACACGTACCTGCTGCATGGACACACGGAGGGGTTCAGGTGTTAGGGGAGATTCGGCGTGATGCGATACTCAAGCTTGCTACGATAAGGGCATTGGCAGCCCAAAATGAGAATGGCGAAGATACCTCATTCAGGCTCAGGCGATATATCCTGGGTTTAGCCCTAGTCAGTTTCACAGCGCCTCAAGAAGGATTCTTGCGCGAGGGCTGCGAGCTAGTGACTGATCCGAAACAACCTATCGAGTGGAAGTCGGTTAAGCATGACGGAACCGAAGAAGACTTTACGATGACACATGATAAAGCACTGTCCTTTGCGACTGCCTCTGCCGAAGAGTTTGGTGTGCATGAAGCTGCCGAGAAGTTTGAGGATGGAGTCCGCACTGTAGCTTTTTGTCCTGATCTTGTCGAAGATATCATGACTCTCAAAGAAGATGAACGGAAGGAGTTACTTAAGCAGGGTCCCATCACAAAAGAAATAATTGAGAAGTTCAAAAAATCATCAGCGAGCAAGGGAAAAACCAAGGAGCAACTCAACTAATGCCGAGTTATCTCTGCATTACGATAAACTTTCTCGATCCCTTTTTTCACGGCAAAGGTGATCGCAAGGAGCCGGAATGGCCTCCCTCTCCGATGCGTGTCTTCCAGGCACTTTTGGCCGGGTCACGCACAGGCTGCCATAACATAGAATGGTCGACGGTAAAGTCAGACGCTTTTCGTTGGCTCGAGCGGAGGAAAGCCCCGGTGATCATAGCACCAAGCGCGCGTCAAGCTTATGGCAGTACGGTTTTTGTACCAAATAATGATAGCGATGAAGAGTTCGACCGCCAAAACCGGTTGACTACAAAACATGTTCGCCCACATTGCTTACTGAGTGGTACATTGCATTACCTCTGGCAAATTGATGAAAGCGAAGATGGATCATCAAAATCATGCGCCGAGGTGCTTTGCTGTGAAGCCCGTCACCTGATAGCTTTGGGTTGGGGCATTGACCAGGTAGTTGGCTGCGGTCGAATTATGAGCGAGGCGGAGGCCACTACGTTGCCGGGACATCGTTGGCGGGCGTGGGATGGCTTATTGCCCGGGTACCGGACATACCGCCTACCTATTGAGGGTTCCCTCGAAGATCTTGAAGCCGTTCATCAGTCCTTCCTGCGACGCGTCAACGGCAAGCAGTATTGTCCACCGCTTAAGCTCAGGAAATTTGACACAGTGGCCTACCTCCGTGAATCTGGGCTGCCGCCCCGGCCAAGTGCTGTTTTTGAACTTCCGGAGGAGATTGCCTTCCGACAGGAGGACACGGTCAGGGTTGCAGCCATGTTGCGTTCCTTGGCCTGTAAACTCGCCCGAGAGGACACACATAAATTCCCTGGTGAATCAGACCTATATGTTGCCGGCCATATGAAGGAAGAAGACCAGGGACGGCCTCGATTTTCCTATCTTCCTCTGCCAACGATCGGACATGCTCACGCAGACGGCATGATCCGACGACTGATGATCGCCGAACCATTAGGTGGGGATGGTACACACGCTCGCTGGGCTAAAAACCGGTTGCGCCGCGAAGCCTTGCAGCCATATGATCCCAAGAGTATTGCCCTGCTAGGCAAGGATCGAACCTTTTTGTGTGATCTTTGGCGGTCGGAATCTAAAGGGGTGATCGATCGCTATGTTGGGAAAAGTCGAACTTGGTGCAGCGTCACACCGGTGATTCTGCCTGGCTACGACGATTTCAAAATGATTAAAAGGCACGATGCCGAACAGCCGACCAAAGCTGAACGGTTGCTTTGCAAATGTCTGATCCATGCTGGGATTCCAATGGAATCAGTGGCAGGCGTGACTTTACGCAGGGCTCCGTTCTGGCCAGGCTCTCAGCATCCGAGATATTATCACCGTCCGGATTATCTTAAAGACCATCACGCCCGGCCCGGCTGGCATGTTCGACTTGTGTTTCGCGAGCCTTTCGCAGGCCCGCTTGCCATTGGTGCAGGTCGGCATTGCGGGCTCGGGATTCTGGCTGGAAGTGAAGACTGACTGACCAACAGGAGCGTTAAAATCCGTGTGACATCAGAAGCACCGCTGGTACAAAGTATTCAGGGCGATGAAAGGTTTTGGCAAATGGCTCCAACTGTCTGTATTTCATTGCCAGCTATCAAAACAAAAGCACCTACTGATGCAGGACTGCCTGGGAGAAATGATAAATCGCAAAGAAGATCATTTGCTCATCATTGATCTGGGTCCGGCAGACCCTGTTCAGCTTCGCGTGGAAAGCATGGGGAGGCCGTTTGACCCCATTAGAAAGGATCCGATCATAGTGTAATTTTTTGCCTCAAGCGTGCGAGCGCTTATGTGAAGAGAAAAATCGTGTCACCGCTCGCTGCTATTTAAGTTCTTTGAAAAGAAGGAGGAAGTGAAAATGTCTATGGCATTCAAGCTGCAATATCTTGGCACTCCGAGATCGGACTTGATAGCGTCTCGCAAAAGGCCTCCCAAAGCCTTGTCCGGCAAAGCCCAGCGGAGGGGCTGAATTCCGGGGCATAACTGCCTCGGCCTCATTGAAGCTTCCAAAAACTCTATACTACCGAACCACTCACACAGAATTCCGGGGCATAACTGCCCCGGCCTCATTGAAGTAAACAATAACATTTCGAATGTTAGCGTGCGAAATTAAGAATTCCGGGGCATAACTGCCCCGGCCTCATTGAAGCGGGTAGTGCGACAAATCGGTATGGCTGGGTCTGATATCGTCGATTGTAGGGCATTCTGGGGAGTATGTGGCAGTTCTTAGGGATCTACCGATTGGGTAATCGCGCGCTACGCTAGTCTCACGGTACAGATAGCACTTGGATGAATCATGGCGCTAGCGAACGTGAAAAAGGCAGACCCATTCATCGCCGTCATTGATCTCCTCAGTCCTATCCATCCTCCTGATCTGCAACATGCCATCGCTGAGTATTGCACCGAACTATCCATCCCGTTTCCTCACTCGTCGTTGAAGGAGATGTGTGTACGCCATAAAAATGCGAGATGCAAATACAACCCTGTGAGATAAATCCTGCCAGCGCTGTCTACATCCAAAGAAGAATCAACCCGACCCGCTGCCCCCTGGATTTGATTCCCCAGAATATATCGCTCCCCTTAGAGGTGTGGAAAACCCCGAGTACAAGGGGCTACCCAGGAACTCACGCTCACCAGGCGGAGCCGATTTCCTTCCAGATTGAGGACACAGCGACAAAAAGTTGTTGTCCTGACAAAAGCGTCCAGCTCGAGGGTTGAGTAGGACTCAATGTTGAGGAACCTTCCGGAATAAAGATTTAGGCCCCGCATAAAACATTGATAACCACATCAATTATCAATCCGGAGGAAGATATGAGAAGTTATCAGCTACAGGGATGTTCAGACGAGTTGTGGAAACGTTTCCGACTTTTTTGCATCAGGAAAGATACCACGATTGCGCAGATGCTCTTCGTTTTGATGGAAAAGACGCTCAAGGAAGAAGCACTGAAGAAGGAGAGTGAGCCATGGACGACCGGCTGAAATGGCAGGGATTGGGCATGAGGCAACTAAAGCTTGAAAAGAAGTTCGCTGTCCTGGAGCGCGAATTAGCGGAACTGGATGCAGAGGCAAGGCAATGCTTCAACGACTCCGAAGTTTCCACAGTGGAGGTAGAATTGGACAGCGTAAATTGTTCGCTGTCATTGACAAACAATGGTCACCTAAAGGTAGAGGCACTGCAGCCAGATCAACCTGTGGAAGAGCCTCCAACTCAAGGCCAGATCGATTACCTGGAAGGACTCCGCTGGCCCAAGCTTCCGAAAACCAAGTTCGAGGCGATGAAGATCTTGTCGGAACTGGCGAAAGTTCGTCCTGGAGTAGATCAAACTTCAATTCCGGTGACAGCAAGCCAGGAATATTTGCTGCGGTACTATGCCTTCTGGTCAGTCCCGCCGCCGCCCCAGAATTATGCTGAGGCTTATAAACGAATATCGCGGCTGTTGAGTAAGAAAAAGCCGAGTGATGCCCAAATCATTATGGCGAGAGGTCTGGGCCATTATGCCGAGATGCAAAATGCGGCCGTCGCACATGACATAATCGCATGGTTGAGAGAGCGAATTCAAATGTAATGAAAACGATACTGACGCTGACGATCGGACGTCAGTTCCTGGAAATACCTGCCCGCCTCAAGTGCACATCGACAACTTAGGTCTGATAGAAGTAGCTTCCAGATGTCTCCCCCGCTTATTCACCATGACACCGCCCGGACAGACTGATACATATTGCTATACCTCTGCACGAATTTATTGGGCGAGAAGCCCGGTCTCGTTGCTAAATCCTTGTCATTGAACAGGTATTCAGTCCCGTAAACAATCCAGCTTCTATGGAAACGCCGGTGTGGTGTACCACCGAGACCCAGTAGCCAATGGGCCGGAGTCGAGAGTGATTCTCTGATGTGCCGGGGACATCGATCACCGTTTGAGGCTGAATGGAAAAGTATCGCTGAAACCGGCCAAAATCAGGTCAGCCATAATCGGCAGGCTTGTACAGCAATATCAGTCGCTTATTAAGCTGGTAGATGTCACCATAATAAGGAATGGAGTACGTACTAAGACAAGATGGATAATGCAGGACGGCGCCGAGGTGAAAAATTTTATCCCGGCAGACGCCCAAACAGAAAAAGTTTGCTGAATGCCAATGGAGGCTTTTTCATGGTGGCAAAATTTCAACCATTTACGGCCCTTCGCTTCGTAACAACCACGGACTTGCTGCCAGGGTAAATCGGCTCAATCACAGCCACTACAGGTTCTGGCATGTCCCTGTATTTGCGCTCCCAATAATCGGCTTCATTCCTTTCTGCTACCGCCAATTGAATTCGAGCACGCAACCGCATCTTCGCGGCAGGATTTACAGTCTTCGCAGATTCTGCCGGTATCGTTTCCGTTTTGTTCGGTAAATGAAACTTCAGTAGCTCTCCCATCTCTCACTCCTTTCTTCAGAACTGCGACCTTGCTATTCGAGTCAAGATCGCGAGGTAGTCCATACTCTAAGCGATTAGGGCGATTGACACGTGTTTGGATTAACCCTTCGTCCTGTAAGAGTCGTGGCCAAGCTTCGCGTAATTTTCGCTCTGCATAGTCGGAAGATTCTCCACAGTAAGTCAAAACCAGCTCCCTCGTTGCGTAATTTAGATCATTAAGGCACTGTTTGAGGGCTGGGCGGAATTTCTTCAGCAAACGAAGCATTGGTTCACTTGTACCTCTCGCCGTTTGATACAGGGATGCCTGGACATCAAGCCCCTGCAATTTCGCGCCATCCTGAGTTACAGGTCCAGTGGCTCCCGTTCTTCTTCGATTATCTTCACTTTCGAGACAGGTTTGAAGGCACTCATCAAAACCTCGGTTTAGAGGCATTGCGTAAACGCTACAATGAGTACGGCACTGGCCTTGTAGCTGTTTGAGGTAATCAAGCATTCGCGGATACCTTGACCTTAACTCACTGTCGCTAACATGGCGGATAAAGCCATGGTAGGAACATAGCTTCTTCATAGTTCGTCTAATTGAATCTTCACCTCGATCTACCCAGATGCTTTCCAACTTACGCTTAATCAACGGAGCAGGGGCAATAAAGATAACTTCGTCACCATCGACGTAGCCTGACTCAGCAATTTCGACACACGCCTGCAATACGTAAGCCCCGGCATTTGCATGAAAATACAACTTACTATATGCAGCCTTGTTGTCTTTCCAAAGGCGTTTAATTCCCTGACGTAACTTTCTCAATGGTTTCACTTCATGGCGTGATTTCAGTATTATTTCCAGGGCTTCAAAAACGGTCACATTCTTGGTCGTCATTATGTAATCTACGCCGGACATGTCAGCACCACAGCCGAAGCAGTGATACCGATACTCTCCTTTTTTGTCCAAATAGATATGGGCTGACGGGGCACGGTCTTTATGGCCTTCAACTTCACAGAGAAAATGACCTTCGACCATGGAGTGTGATGAGAATAGTTCGAATGGAACTTGTGCGGCCTGATGGTAAATATCTCCATAGCATTCAACAGGAGCAGACATTGAGTCAAGATACGGTAGGTACTGACCTTGAGTTTTATATCGCAGTACACGATTATTATTATCGAGGTCAGTACCTAACGTATCTTCATTCAACCTTTCTTTTAGGATATGCTCCAAGTCGCAATAGACCGGGTCGAAGTAGTAATGGTTATCTTCATTCCGCGTAGTCCCGTAAAAGAATCTTGATAAATCCGTAACATTCTGGTCCGTGTATCTAAACTTGGTGGCGAATAAATCGCATATCGCGACCACGTAATTGGCACGCTTAACAGGATTAGTTATCGGTTCAGGAGTGCAGAACAATACCCTAAATCTCGGGCACTCATCGGTTGAACTCATGGTTTCATAAATCAAGAAGGGTCTTAGTTGGTGAATGTCGCAAAAGTTCAGAATATTACCAAGCGTCAGGCTGAGATCAACCCCTTCTGGATACTTGACTGTACCATCCTCCAGTATTTCAGTATCATGATTATCGAGGTCACCTCCGAAGATTTGCTGACTAATAAAGGTTGACTCATTAGTAGGAGCTTCATGCGGCTTTCCTGTTTTTGGATCAATATCGTTCGGATTCCATAATACGTAGGCTGGTGTTATCGAATGTCCTGTCATTAAATAATAAGCTACTGTCTCATGGTCAGGAACTGATGTAATAGCATATCGACTGAAGAAGCTATTCTTGACTTTGCCTACGTTCGTGACTTTTGACTCAACTTCAATTCGTGATATTATGAGTCTGATTGGAGTTGATAAAACATCTATATTATTATCGTTCATAACATTTACCTTATCCGTTATCCGAGGCGAGCAGATTTAGCGGATCGGCTCGCCTTGTTCATTGTAAGTAGCGATTTATGCTTACATTGATTTCACGAATGCACCCATTGCATCGGTGATTCTTAGCCGGAATAGCCGCTCGGCTGTTTCGCGACTTACAAAGCTCATCACCCTTCCGAGCGGCCAACAAAAGTCTATGTGGCCAGCGCGCCGCCAGTTGTAAATCGTTGCCGTTGAAACATTCAGGGCTTCAGCCAGCGACTGGATATGGACGTAATCGGTTCCATTGACTGTGACGTATTGCATTTCAGTAGCTCCTTTTTTGGATGTTGTTATTGTTGCCAATGTTTTATGAGCATCCAAAAAAGACTGGATTTATCGAGAAATCTCCTCGCACCTTCGCAGTTTTGCATACCGCTCGTCCCAATCGACAGGGCCGAGCAAAGCCTCAACCGCCGCTCTTTGGTGAGGCAAAAGTGTGAGTTGCCCCAGTTCGACCAAGCTGATGTGCATTTGCCTGAGGCTCACCATTTTCCCAAGTTCGCTTTGAGTCAACCCGAATGACCGGCGCCTTTCCTTCAAAGTGTTCTTCTCGATATTTTGCGCATCTCCCATTTGCTACTCCTTGACCCATTGGTATTTCCAAATTCTCAATATATTTGCTTCATGTTTTTGATGATCCGGGAATGCTTGAAACTCTATGACTTCAATGGCTGGTTGAATCAATACTCAACAAAAATAATATAGCGGTGCAAAACATTATTGGTCTTAATACTTAAGGCAATCATGGGTGACTCGATATCGAGAATAGCGGAACAAGGGCCGTTTCCGGGAAGGAGAATAAAGGAGTCGAGATGAAGAACCAAAGCTGGCAAACAACACGCATTCGGCCATCAAAGACAGATGCGGCCGTGAATGGTGAGATCACGCCAATAAGACCAAGATGCTCGATACCACGGGAAAACAAAACGAAAAGGCAGCACAACCAACTTACCGGGAACCACACCGTATGCGGACCCACCCCGAACTCAACCCAAGTGGAAAAGCAACCGAAGGAGCTTAAGGAATGACACCGACAATATATGGACTGACTCAATTAGGAAACCGCTACTTTTACGCCATGCAGAACGAGGCATTTGTGGTTCAATTGCTACCGCGTCCGATGGCTTGGCGCAAGACTCGATCGAACTCCTGGAAACCGGCGCACGGTGATAATATCCTAAAACTTGACATGCTGGGCTTTGGGATTTTAGAGCTTGATCCACTTGCTGATTTTGATCGCTCATCCGCCACAGTTTTCCGGCTTGTTCCCTCAACGGGTCAATTCGTGTACGAGCCTGACTGGAGCGACTCAGTACCTTTCACTCAATGGAATGAGGATAGCAACTGGCGTGATATTCTTTCAGATCTAATGAATGAGATTGATCCAGGTGTCCTCGCCAAACTAAGACAATTTTCCCATTTCCATTGGAACTTACTGGAAGCAATTCACGAATGGCCAAGTTTTTCAAATCTCCTGGACACCAATCCAGCTCTCGCAGTTTGCCTTGCCGGCCATATAAGGGTAGGAGCACAACCGGGGCAGAGACGCCCTCAGCTCGATTACGGTACGCTTGTCCATCGAAGCGAAAGGGAAATTGCCGCTGCTCTTGGCTTTGGGGATTCTGAGGAGGTGGTAGAGATTCTGAAAAAGCTACCTCCCGATGCCTGCAAACCTCTCGATCTCGTCGGCCTCCATGATTTGATAGAAAATTCAATAACCAGGAGAGCTTTGCTTGCTGCTCAGGTGATTAGCTACCCGGTACTTCTCCTGCTTCGAAGTCAACTTGTCGGACCTCATCTAACCGGTGGCTTTCTATCTGAATTTGCAAGCGCTTTTCCGCACTCTCTGGACATACTAACCTGCCCATGGGGACCACTTCTCCGGGGAGGCGGCAAGGGGCATGAGTTCACATGGAGGTACCAGCAGGCCCTTGACGTGGTTCAGGCCGATCCGGACGTTCTGATCGAATCAATTGAGGATCTTGAGAGGAAGCATTCGACAATTTTCATGCAAGCCTATAACACACGATACCACAAATAAGGGGAGATGGGATCAGTCAGTGCTGCAGACAAATAAAGCAGGTGGTGCAAGGTGGACATCGGGCGGATATTTTTGCCAGAAAGTGTATGGGAACTGCCTGAATCCACCTGTCTGCCCGCGAGACAGCCCTTTCTCGGGGACTTCCGCCTCCGGCCCATATCAATTTGCTAGTTTTTTCGGAAAGAGGGAAAATGCAGATATGATCCGAACCTTGAAAGTTCCGGATAACCCACCGCATAACGCTAAATAGGAGAGCTAAGGTTAAGTTTTTGTGCCATTCGGACAAGACGACCGTTAAAAGAAAATCGAGTGTTTTCTTGAAACCGATGGATCTCATCACATCAAGAAGAACTTTTTCTGCTATGACACTGGAATCATCGCTCTTGTCCATGCTTGCTCCTGTACTTGGCAACTCTTATTTGGGCTGGGGGCCCCAGGTCTTTTTCAACCTTTCGGCTTTGCGCTAAGTCTTCTTGGATTCACCCAGCAGATGCTTGGTCAGATATCTTCCCAAGGCCAGGATCGTCTGCGTAGGCGGACGCCCCCAGGCCTCCGGGATCACCGAACAATCGCAGACATAGAGGTTATCGTACTGGGTCTTGAGGTTCGAATCCACGAACTCACCGAGCTTTACGGTCCCACCCGGGTGGGCTGCGAAATAATACGTGCCGTAGATGCTGTGGCAACCGGCGTGTTCGAGGATCTTCTTTGCCCGCTCTTTGCCGTTCTTGAGCTTTTTCCGGTCCTCGGTTCCGAGTATCTTGAGCACCTGGCCGCCATTGGTGAGCTTGCCACCCAAGGTATCCTTTAACTTGACCATAATCCTGAAAGTTTTCTTTCTCTTGAAGAGCTGATCGAACCGGAGGACCTGTGAGGCGAAGATGATTTCTTGGTACTTTAGGGCGATAGCCATATCGGTCATCACGTAACCATCCTCCGAGAAGTGGCATCCGCAGGACATGGGAATCTCGTTTTCTCTGGTGATGGATTTGTGTTCTCCGCATACGGTGATGAGGGGATCGAAGAAAAAATCACAGCCCACGCCCATAATGCCCGTGCCCCTGAGGATGACCGGTGAGCCGATGCCGCCGGCGGCAAGAACGATGGTGGAGCCGTAGGCACGGCAGGTTTTGCCCTTCATCTTGAACTCCACGCCAACGGCCTTCTTGTTCTCCAGGATGACCCTCTTTACCTTGGCATGATTGAGGAGTGTGGCACCGTCCAGCAAGGCCTCCCTGACCCACATGAGGGCGCTCCACTTGATATCCCTCGGGTCATTGACTCCCCACTTGTAATCCGGAGTCCACCGATCCTGGATGACAAATTTGTCCAGGGGCTTCCAGTCGTATCCGAGATGCTGGGCGCTCTCCATGATGGTCTTTTCCATGGTCGATAGCTGGTTTTCTTTCAAGGGGCCAATGAAGGGGAGGTCCGCGCGCACCTCTTTGTCCGCCTCTTTGAGATCCACGCCCCGGGATTTGAACATCTCAAAGGGTACAGGGAATGAGGTTCCATAGTAGTAGATTGAACTTCCTCCGGTCGCGATACCTCGGACCATACCGAGTAGCTGGGGAGTCAAAAGAAGGCTCTTGAAAGGGACCAACAATTCCTTGATCGACTGTACCATGCCGCCATTCGGGGGATTAAGCGCCCCCCACTCGAGCATGAGGACCTTCTTGTGCCTTCTGGCCATGTCCCTGGCGACGGTTGCTCCGCCAGGCCCTGTCCCCACCACGATGACATCATAGTTATCCCACTTATTAACGACGGCTTCATCCCCACTCATAGATAACCTCCTTCCTACCCTTTGTTCATGGTTTCCAGGGAATTTCCGCAAGGAAAAGATTTAAATTGATATCGAAGAGTTCCAAAATACTGCACCTGTGCTGCTGGAATGGAATTCTAACATGGTTACCTCCTCATATTAAAGAGCATAGAATTATTGACCTCGATTAATCCTGAATAATGCGTCAACTCGATCACCAACGGATGCTGACGAGCATTTTGGACCCAGACTACACCTGGAAAACCCCTTGAAGCGTTAATTATGCTTTAACCAATATGCAAACTGTGCGCTCCGGAAATGCGCACTCTCACTTAGATAAATGTTCTATGAAGCAAAAAGCTGGAAGGCCCCCAAAGAGATAGTCAAAATTCCCCCTTGGAGGACCTCATCGGGGTATCTTTTGGTGTCTCCAACACATAACTTGTTCTCCAAAAAGCCGGGCTGGAACGAAGGCAGCTTCGGCCCGCGTGCTTAATCAACCGGAACGTCCGACCTTGGCGGTAGTAAGGGATCTGCTTTTCGTGAAAAAGAATGTTGCGGCGAGCTCACCCGTGCACCGGTTGCCATTGGTTCGCTCCCTTCGGTAAAGGGGCAGATGGGGCAGACCAACCTATGCTTGTGTGACTGGCAAACGTATATCCTGATGCGAAAACATGAACCGGCTTCAGGATACAATTAGACCGTAGCAGCGTCAATCGGGAAATACCTGATTCGATGCGTTGACGGAGTAGTAAAACAAGGTGGGAAAAGATCGCGGAAGCCTCAACTTTGCTTGCCACTGTTCGAAAGAATCTGTTGGCGGCGATTTGGTAAACAAATGATCCGAAAACGGCAAAGATTTTGGCGCCCATTTCTTAAGACGGAGGAGAGCTGTGTTAACTTTCGCATTTGCCCAAGGGATATTCCATGGTTGAGACCACGTGGGAGCGGTCAGGACGGCGTGTGTGCTTAAGAGGTCTCCCAGAGTCCACCCTAAAAAGATTATATTCCAGGAAGACGCTCACTCCGAATTTTTTGCACGCCAGCTTACTTTCTTGTCATACCCCAGATGGAAAGCGCGACCCTCGGAACAACTTCTGCAAAAGGGGGCTCTCACGGGGTGAATCATGGTGGCGAGGAGAGAACAGGGGGAGCAATGCTCCCCGATGATGATCAAGATAGATGATTATGCCCGTTCATAATATTCACTTAAATGAAGTGTTGCCCCTTTTTAAAATTATTTGAGATTAGCCGAACAACTCGCTGTGCTACCGCCGTTTGAACCTTCGCAGGTCCAGTCCCAAGGGCCTTTTCCCGTAACTTTGGAAACCTTGCCAGCAATGCAAAGGTTTGACCGCGGTTCAGTTAGGAAACTTTCTCCGTTTGCTGTACCGCAGGCGCCGTTTACTTCGAGTCTGGCTGAACAGCGCGCTGTGGCCCCGCCGTTTGAACCCTCGCAACTCCAGTCCCACGGTCCTTTCCCTGTAACTTTGGAGACCGTTCCCGCAGTGCAAAGGTCTGATGTCGGTTCTGTGAAGAAACTCTCCTCGTTCGCAGAACCACAGGCTCCCTTTACCTCAAGTTTGCCCGAACAGTCCGCTGTGTTGCCGCCGTTGGACCCTGCACAGGTCCATTGCCAATCTCCGTTATTAGTAACGGAGGAGGGCGTGCCGTCCTTGCAAAGCTCTGTTGTCGGGGCCGTGAGATAACTCTTCCCTTTTGCCGAACCACAAGCGCCGTTTATCTCAAGATTAGCCGAACATTGCGTTGTTGCTCCATTTGACCCCGTGCAGGTCCAATTCCAGGGGCCTTTCCCTGTTACCTTGGAGGCTTTGCCCGAACTGCAAAGAAGGTTTGATGTAGGAGCTTTTAGAAAACCCTGTCCGTTTGCTGAACCGCAGGAGCCGTTTTTGCTCGGTGCTTGCTGCGCGTAGGTGAAGGTCAGAGATGTAGTCTGTCCGTTCGTGATGTTTACGGACCCGGCGAGGGGAGGAGTCCAGCCGGGCACGGCTTTGAAACTTACCGTATGAGATCCAACTGTGAGCCCTGAAACGGTTGCCCCGCTTGCCTGCCAGCTTCCCCCGTCTACACACCACTGCGCCCCGGCGCTTACCGCCCCAGCCGGGCTGATCGTTACCCAAAGAGAGCCGCTTGGAGTGCTGGGCGTTCCTCCGCCGTCGGTGCTCTTGAATACACCGCCATTGGTTACGGCATAGATGGTCTGGGGAGTTAGAGGGTCGATGGCAAGAGACAGGATGTAAGTATATGTCAGGCCCGAGTTGACCGGAACCCAGCTTCCTCCGCCGTCGGTGCTCTTGAATATACCGTTATCGCTTGTTCCGGCGTAGATGGTCTGGGAAGTCACAGGGTTGATGGCCAAAGACATGACGCCGTTGTAGCATGGGAGGCCGGAGTTGACCGGAGCCCAGCTTGTGCCGCCGTCGGTGCTCTTGAATACACCGTTGTCATACCAAGTGCCTACGTAGATGGTCTGGGGAGTTACAGGATCGATGGCCAGAGACATGATGGCGTCATTGGAGGGACCTGGCAGGCCTGAGTCGATCTGGTTCCAACTTGCGCCGCCGTCGGTGCTCTTGTATGCACTGCCCGGGGTGGAATTGTTTCCTGTATAGAGCGTCTGGGGATTTTGAGGATTGATGACCAGTGGCCCGCCGGTTGCCATTTGCGACGACAAGGTCCAGTCCGTACCGCCGTCAATGCTTTTGTATACGCCGTCGCCGGTTCCAGCATAGATGGTCTGTGAAGTTACAGGGTCGATGGCAAAGGACTCGGCTGTAACAAACTCAAAACCTTCGCTATCCGTAAAAGAGCCGGTCTGGTTCCAGCTTGTTCCGCCGTCAGTGCTCTTGAATACGCCGCTTTGAGCTCCACCGGGGCTGGAATTAATTCCAGCATAGATAGTCTGTGTGATTACAGGGTCGATGGCAAGAGAATTGATCGGAGTCGATGGCAGGCCCGAGTTGACCGGAGTCCAGCTCGTGCCGCCATCGGTGCTCTTGAATACGCAGCCGCCAGAATCAGTTCCTACATAAATGGTCTGGGAATTTACAGGGTCGATGGCAAGAGAGAGTATATTAGCCGCTGTAAGGCCTGAGTTGATCTGGCCCCAACTTGTTGTGCCGCCAGTCGTGCTCTTGTATACGCCGTTGTTTGAAGTTCCGGCATAGATTGTCTGGGGAGTTACAGGGTCGATGGCAAGGGAGAGGATGAAGCTTCCTGTCAGGAGGCCCGAGTTGACAGCAGTCCAGCTTCCGCCGCCATCTGTGCTCTTGAATACATCGCCGACGTCATCTCCAGCATAGATTGTCTGGGGATTTGAAGGGTTGATAGCAAGAGAAAAGACACAAGTATCTGTCAGGCCCGAGTTGACCGCAGTCCAACTCGTGCCGCCGGTCGTGCTCTTGTATACGCCGTTGTTAGAAGTTCCGGCATAGATTGTCTGGGGAGTTACAGGGTCGATGGCAAGAGGGCCGCAGCCACCAACCGCTGTCAGGCCTATCTGGCTCCAACCTGTGCCACCGTCTGTGCTCTTGTATGCGCCGACAGAAGTACCCGCGTAGATGGTCTGAGTATTTACAGGGTCGATGGCAAGAGAATTGAGAGAATAAGTCCTTTGCCAATCCAAGCCCGAGTCGACCCAAGTCCAGCTTGCTCCGCCGTCGGTGCTCTTACATACGCCGTCATTAGTTCCGGCATAGATGGTCTGAGTATTTACAGGGTCGATGGCGAGAAAATTGAAAGTAGGGACTGTTGGGCCTGCTGGCCCCGAACCGACCGGAACCCAGCCACCGCCGCCGTTTGTGGTCGCTAATACGCCACCGCCGGCAGTCCCGGCATAGATTATCTGGGGATTTGAAGGGTCGATAGCAAGAGAATTGACGGCAAGAGACGGGAAAGAATTTTCTGACAGGACAGAGGCGCTGACTTGGTTCCAGCTCCCGCCGCCGTCGGTGCTCTTATATACGTCGCCGCCAGAAGCCCCGGCATAGATTGTCTGCGGATTTGAAGGGTCGATGGCCAAAGACAACAGTGTGTAGTAGTAGGATGGCATGCCGGTCTGGTTCCAGGTTATGCCTCCGTCGGTGCTCTTGTATACTCCGTAGGAATCAGTTCCTGCGTAGATTGTCTGAGAATGTACAGGATCGATAGCCAGAGACAGGATGTCGCCGAAACTAAGACCATATTGTGTCAATGGCAGGCCCGAGTTGACCGGAGTCCAGCTCGTGCCGCCGTCGGTGCTCTTGTATACTCCGTAGATACTCATTCCTGCATAGATGTTCTGGGGATTTTGAGGGTCGATAGCAAGAGACTTGATGTAGTAGCTTGGCATGCCCGAGTTGACCGGAGTCCAGCTCGTGCCGGCATCAGTGCTCTTGTATACGTCGCCGGTGCTACCTCCTGCGTAGATGGTCTGGGAATTTACAGGGTCGACGGCAAGAGAATAGATGCCATTGATTGGCAGATCCGTGCCTGAGCTGATCCGGTTCCAGTTCCCCCCGCCGTTGATGCTCTTGAACACGCAGCCGCCAGAATTCCCGGCGTAGATTGTCTCGGGATTTGAAGGGTCGATGGCAAGAGACAGGATGTTGCCACCCTCGGGGCCGATACTGGTCCAATCCGCACGGCTCGGGGTTGCCCAACAGAGGCAGACTAGATTCAAGATCAGCAAGAAAAATAATATGGAAGTTGCGTATGATCTTCTGGATCGTGCGGTTCCGAAGAAAACTTCAAATGGGTTGTATTTGGCTCTTGCCATTTTTCTCACTATTCCCTCCAAATTCAACTACGACAAGTGGTTTTGAAGATTCCGAAATGAAGCCACTCCAGAAAGATGCACAGCGCTTAGTGCCCGATGCGTCACGAGAACACGATCTGCGGAGATGCTGTGCTCTTTACTGAAACATACTATTTGTCACTGTTATTGATTCGCTTTGGCCTTCTGTTAGCGTGAGCGGCACTGTCACAGTTGGGCCAAAAAGTTCATCGTAACATGTACTAGCTGGGGAATTACATTGCGTGATTTCGGCTGTGAACACCAATGTATATGACGAAGGAACCTCTATCCCAACAATATTGCAGTCTCCTGCTCCAATAGCGGCGCCAAATGGTACCTGACCAGTTTCGCCAAAATATACTTCGATCATCGAAGAACTGTTATTTTTAACAGTAATATAGCTGTTCCCCCCGCTGATTTGTACACAGTTACTCTTTGGCGGCGTGGGAGCAGAAAGAGTCAGGGACTTGGAAGGTGATACGCTCGATCCGACCTGGTTCGTCGCCGTCACGGTGAATGTATATGTAACGTTATTGGTCAGGTTTGTCACAGTTAATGGGCTTTTTGATCCCGAGGCCGTTTGTGTGGATTGACCCGTTGCCGCGGCCGTAACGGTGTAGGAAACGGGGTCGCCGGGGTCAGTCTTTGATGCGCTAAATGTCACCGTAACCTCCTCGTTGCCAGCCTTTAAGGACGTTATTTTCGGTGTGCCCGGGGCAGACCAGGTCTTTACTTTGCTGGAAGCCTTTGACGTGGCCTGCATTCCGTCCTGGTTGGTCACCGTCACGGTGAACGTATAAGAAGAGCCGTTGGCAAGTCCGGTAACGATGTGAGGGAGGGAGGGAGAACCGGCGTTGGAGTCGACGCCCCCCGCCGGACTCGACGTCACGGCATAGCCAGCGATCGGGCTACTGCCAGATGAAGTCGGGGCTTTGAAGGCGACTGTGACCTGTCCCACGCCCGTGGCGGTCGCTTTGACGCTCGTTGGCTGGCCGGGGGGTGCGAGCAAATCGTATACCCAGACTGCGGCTGTGATGCTTGCATTGTTATTGCCCCCGGAGGAGGTTTCGGAGGTGTTACCGCCCACCACATATATGAGGTTGTTTAAAATGGTGGAAAATTGCGAGAATATTGGAGTGGGTAATGGGGTACCCGATTGCCACGTGTTTGACACAGTGTCATAGATATCAACTTTTTTAGACGCCGAAAGACTACTCTTTGTCCCTGCAAGCCCACCAATGAGATAGATCTTGCCATCCACGACTGGTGCAGCACCGTTACACTCAAAAGCCCTCGGATTGGGAAGGGGAGCAAAACCACTGGTTTTCCAAGTGTCCGTAGTAAAATTGTACATGTAGACAGTGTTAACCATCTTTCCTTCGGAAGGGCTACCACCTCCAATCACATAGACGTTGTCCCCAACTAAAGCGACAGCTGGAGAAGCTACCACTTGAGGTATGTTGGTAACTGTTTGCCAAGTGTCGCTACCAGGGTCATAGGCCTCTACTAAAGTATAATGAACGCCCCCCGCTCCATTCCCCGCAAACACGTAGATTTTGCCGTTATAAGCTACAGCGGGTGCATTGCTCCTGGGAGTGAGCATTGGGGCTATTGGTGCCCAAGCATCAACTGTTGGATCATACACTCCGTCAAAATAAGGATCCTCTCCCGAAGCATCCCCAAAGACATAAAACTTGCCGTTCACCACTGCGCCTGTAACTTCTTCAACACCGGTTGTATTGTTGTTATCGGCCTTATAGACCCATGAGCCAACGGAAGCATCAAACATTTCCGTTGAATTTAGGGGACTTGGCTCCGTCCGGCTATTGCCCCCAAACACAAAAATCTTGCCATCTATGACACCACCGGCGAACTGACTTCGCCCAGTATTAAGCGGAGCTACCGATTGCCAAGTGGCGGAGTGTGCAGCGGTCTGCTCAAAGCTGAAAATACAGACAATTATTAAAAAGGCAATTGAACAGTAGGTTCTACTCATCCCAATCCTCCTTGGCAATTTCATAAGGATCCCTGCTGGCTCTACAGATCCTCGAGACCAACTTGTTGGAGAAAAAAGCCCTTCGCATAACTGGCCGCAGAGGCTCTCAAGCAGATTCCTGGAACCCTCACTCTTGAGAAGTCAACGGTATCCGAATCTGAGATCTTTGAATAGTGCTGTACCCCTTATATCAGAATATCAGAAAAAGGTTTCAAAAAGGTTACATCCCACTTGCACTTCACGAATGTTAGAGTGGCGTCCTAAGCGCATTCGCTGAAAAGGACCCTATTCAAAAAATTTTTTCTTTTTTGGGTGGTTGATATTGAATATGACCGATGACGCTATTACAGGTGTACAGGGAAAAAATAATCTGCCCCCGGATGGTACTTATTCTATCCTGCCCTGTACGTAAAAGATCTTTGGAATAGCTGCCAGCTAAGGCTTGGCGACAGTCCATACTCCTTGCCAGGATGTTGAATCGAAGATGACGGCTGGTGGATAACGCATAACTTTTGGATATGTTGACTTCTGGCACCGGCTCTTCTACGCGGTCACGCTTGCTCCAATCTGTAAGATCAGTAAGAACTCAACCTGGTTGAAACGTTCCCCCATTTATCGTGGCTGGCCTTCGGCTTTCAACGTGATGAATAGGCTGCATTGCCAAAAATGCTGCACATGGAAAAAATTAAAAGGACCGACCGCCAATTCATTCCGGCGAGCAGTCCCTTCAGATCATCTTGTTGAACGTGAGGATTTCTATTTGACCTTTTCGCTTAGGGTCTTGCCTGCTTTGAACTTGACAGCTTTTGACGCCGGAATTGTGATCTTTGCGCCGGTCCGTGGATTGCGGCCTTCACGTTGAGACCTTGCCCGACGCTGAAAGTCCCGAAACCTACCAGTGTGATCTTGTCACCGCCTGACAAAGCGCCAGAAACAGCAGCAACAAAACCGTCCACAACTTTTTCGGCCATTGATTTGGCAATTCCAACTTCACTTGCGATTTTTGCAACCAATTCAGCTTTCGTCATTTTCTTTCCTCCTCAAAGTTAGATGATGAAAACCGTTGATTCTAAGTATATGTTTTCTGCGCACCATGCCAGCCCAATTTGCAGACTCGGAAAAATTCAACCTGCAAACCTTTTTCCCTATCATCGTGACTGCCCGTTCGACCTTATCGCCCGGCAGCTTTTCCGGGTTGAGAAAACTTGGACCCCATTTCGCAGGGCGCACAGCTCACCGGGCTCCATAGATACCCAAAGTTTATCGTAGCTAACAGGCCTGGTCGCAACAATGCCAATGGCTTCCTCATCATTATCCTTGAGCTGCGAACACGCCGATAGCTTCCTTCCCCTTGCGAGAACTTCACCGTTGACCCGTAGCATCAGCCGGTAAAGCGATCCATTCCCATAAAAATCAGTGTAGCAGATAAGGGTTTCTCCATCCGAAAGCAGGATGTTGAGCTTATTTGGCTTATCCTTTGTGGGCCTGCGGTTGATCGAGATAAGAAATTTCCAAAACTCAAATAGATCCTCCGCAGTCCAGCCGCATATGCCCCTTTGCTCGATAAAGTCGAGAAGGTGGCAGAATAAGTGTTCGGAGTCGGTGTTTCCAACTGGCTTATGTCGGCCAACCGAAAACCTCTGGATACTGCGAATAGTACCGTTATGGGCGAATGCGTAATCTCGTCCCCGAAGCTCTCGGGAAAAAGGATGACTGTTGCTGTAAGTGACAACTCCTCGGGAGGCTTTGCGAACATGAGCGATAAAAATCTTTGAACACAAGTGCTCGTAGGTGGAGAGGAATTCTGAGAGTTTGCTGCAAGCCGCCGGGATATACTCCTTGATTACCTGGACTGCTCTCCCGTCTGGATAAAGAGCAATTCCCCAACCGTCAGGATTTCCCTGCCCGTCTGGGAGATCTAGTCCCCTCCGTCGAAAGACCTTGAAATAGCGACCAGGTCTTACTTTCGCGCTGCAAGAAATCCCCAATAACTCGCACACTTTATTTTCTCCTTCGGGGTGCAGTCTTTTGCAAGAAGTCCCCGGATTCAATGAGATCGCCCCGTGGTGTATCGCAGAAGTAGACCCATGCAATGATCTCGGTTCCGTCTTGAAGGATCACTTCTGCCTGTTCCCTTTTGTACATGTCAGGATGGCCTTCGAGTTGGTCGAGGTTGAGAAGAGTGGCATCATCAACTGAATAAACTTCCCCGGTTACTTGTGAAACAGAAGCAATTCGTGATAGGAAAGGTATCCAATGTCCATAAAGAGCATAGCGTTTCTTGGTTTTGGCCATCCCAAGGAATTTCGATCGGTCGAGAAAGTGGCGGTTACATTGGCCATTTCTTAATGTGCCATACACGAATAATGTTGTGGTCAGCGTAATGTTGTCTTCCACCTGTTCTTGTCTCCTTGCCTTCAAGTTTGGACATGCGTGGCAACATTAACCGCCAGCCCGTCCGTGATCTTGGAGTGGGCTGGCGGTGCCGGTGTGTGGCTTACCCCGAACTGAGAAATTCCATGATATCGGGATCTTTCTTCCAGGCCGCCGGCTGGGCGCGGGTCAAGGGGCGCATTTCTCCAGTGCCGCCTGCTTCATGGCGAGGTTCGCTTTGCAGAAAAAAATGTTGTGATGCGGGCATCCGACACCAGAATAACAACCCGGCGGCACTGAACCTATCTGATTGACCCGAACGGCCTTATGATGATCATGCGTGAAAGAGGAAGGACGGCCATTGATGGAAGACAACATTACGCTGACCACAACATTATTCGTGTTATGTTGTGCACAACATAAAACGAAGATTAGATGTTTGCAGGTTGACGTTATGATATAACTTGCCTCTTGTTTCTCTTTATCCATATTTCTATACCATCATCGTTTAACGTTGTTCGATAACACACGCAAATCACATTATATGGTCCTCAAAGATGTACATAAAGCAGAGAGTTGGCTGATTGGCAAAAATAATTGTTAAATTACGATTATCTGTGCTGTTAGCCTAGTTCAGGTGCTGGTCATTGCACTTCCAAACGACCTCGTAGGCATATATGGGTAGTGGTCGTGAGGAAGAATGGTAATAAGTGTATAAAATCGAGATTTATCCATGTAGATAAAATTGATTATGTAGATTTTGTCGATGAAGAGTATAAAAGGAATTGAATTATGGCTTAGGCGTTCTATAATGATAAAAGCAGATATCGCTAGGGTTGAATTCAACCCGTGTCTAAACCCGTGGCCAATAGGAAAACCCTCAGAGAACATAATCTCGCTTGTTTATGACGGTGTTTGAAAGCTTGTGCGGGCAATAATGTGTTCGGGAAGATATTATTGAAGAGGCGCTCAATTGAAGGCGGGTTGAGGTTGTGGAGAGGTTTGGGTGGGAAACTTTTGAATCAGTGGCCCTCGCTGATAAGGCCAATTTCGTTGGGTTATGCACGTTTGTTAAACGATTCTTCTATTGCGGCGCCCCGATAATGGAAAACTGCGAAGAAGATAAAGGACATGTCTGCGGTCCAGATTTTAGGGTCAATCTCATGCCCAGCAAATCGAATGGAACCTTACCCTGGCAATCTGCATGGCCTGGGTTTTCTGTCTCCGGATTCTTGCGGCACTTCGTCAGGCTGATGCCCTCCATGGACTCGCGGCTTAGTGGAAGAAATATTTCAAGTGTTTCGACGGGAGCCGGGACGGGAGCGGAGCTTATCGAGAATTACGGGAAGTTGCTGAACTGGTGGACCAGCCCAGAGATGTCGTAAATGGACTTTCGACAGACGAACTGAGGCAGGACGCGAATTTGCGAAGATACATCGCCCATGAGATTAATCAGTTAAGGGTTGCTCTTGATGGCGCTTTGGAGGATTTGCTGAGAAGGAAGATTCGGTTGGCAGCTTAAAACAGTGAGGCTTCGAATGGGCAGTTTGCCAGCTCCAAGTCTTTATTTTTTCTTGCTGCCATTTGAGGAGGACGCCGGAGTTGAACCCACACGCCATCAGGACCGGTTGGGCCATCAAAGAAGAAACTGCTGGTGCTTATAAAGAGTTTATTTACGTCAGTGCCATGTGATTTGGCGCTGAACTCAGCGTCAGTTAGACTAATCTATAAACTATGTGAAGGACGAATTTTCCACAATTGCCACCTCCCAGTCCGCGTTCAAAAGCCTTCTGCGCCCTACCCAGCATCAACTGGTCGTGGTTCGGTTTGAAAATAAAGAAAAAGGGTACGAACTCCATACCCGGCCGCTTTTTTTTCTGAGAGGGGTCCCACTAGGTGATCCGCATCCCGCTTGGCCGCAGCCAACTTCACTAGCGTTCACGTGTCTAATCGCCAATCGTAGGGATCACCTGACCTCGTTTACTCCAAGTCCACGGCGGATGTAATCATTGCAAATATTGATAACGACGTTGTTCGCTACACCCTTCCAGGATCAAAAGAACTCCGGTTCAAGAAAGTCAAATAATACCATTGCCGGCCGTCAAGCCCGCAGCCTAAACCCATAGGTTGCACAGACCGGTTGGGCAGCTTATTTTAATGGAGCAGTATTTCTCGCTAGGATTGAGGAAATGCTGGGGATATAAGGCATTAGCCCCACCAAAGAGTTTCATCGCAAAAGCAACCCGGTTTCATCCCGAAAAGTGCTTGATATTTTAAAGAGTCGCAGTATCGTTGGACGTTTTTCGGAAAAGGAGACCATCGGCACATGATTCGGATTATGACCGACAAATTCGCTATGGGAGTCATTCCGGGATTGCGCTGGATATCGATTTCTATTCTTGTCCTGGCCTTGGCAGGCTGTTCCCTTAACAAACTCGTGGTGGATCGCCTCGGCAACGCTCTGGCGGAAGGCTCATCGAGTTACGCTACCGACGACGATCCGGACCTTGTGGGAGCAGCGTTGCCCTTTGGGCTCAAAACCATCGAGAGTCTGCTTGCGCAGTCCCCACATCATAAAGGGCTGCTTTTGGCGGCCACGAGCGGTTTTACCCAGTACGCCTATGCCTTCGTGCAGACGGATGCTGATTTAATTGAAGACACGGACCTTATGCGGGCCATATCTCTCAGGGAGCGTGCACTGCGTCTTTACCGCCGGGGGCTGGGTTATGGAATTCGCGGCCTTGAGGAAGTCCAGCCTGGTTTTGCCGTCCTGCTGAGGAGCGATTCCGGGAAGGCACTGGCTCCAATGGGCAAACAAGACGTTCCCCTCCTTTACTGGACTGCGGTCGCGTGGGGGGCTGCAATCTCACTGGATAAAACCAACTCTGCCCTTTCCGTGGACTTACCCTGGGTGGAGGTCCTCATTAGGCGCGCCCTGGAGCTTGACGAAAAATTTGGTTTGGGCGTGATTTATGATTTTATGATTGTCTACGAAGGTGGGAGGCCGGCCGCTGCCGGAGGCTCTATCGACCGCTCTCGCGAAAGCCTTGCGCGGGCGATTAATCTGTCCGGGGGACGAAGGGCCGCCCCTCTGGTTTCTTTCGCCGAAACGGTTGACGTGGCAATACAGGACCGGGCTGAGTTCAATAAACTGCTTGATCGGGCGCTCGCAATCAATATCGACGATGCCCCGGACCAGCGGCTTTCAAATATAATTGCACAGCGCCGGGCACGATGGCTCCGCGCCCGAATGGACCGGCTCTTTATTGACTGATTCAGGCAGAATTGATGGCGGCACCATGAAACTTCATAGATGGTTTTGGTTTGGGGCCATTCTCTTTTCAATTTCAGCATTCACTGCCCAAGGCGCCGGGGAGATTGTCATAAAAATGGCGACACTCGCGCCTCAGGGATCCGAATGGCACAAGATTCTTCAGGAAATGGGTGCTGAATGGCAAAAAGCGTCCAATGGCCGGATTGTATTACGGCTCTATCCGGGCGGGGTGGCCGGGGATGACCCGGACATCGTTCGAAAGATGCGGCTTGGGACACTCGACGGGGGTCTTCTTACTGTAGGGGGCCTCAGTCAAATAGACCGGGGAGTGCTCGCACTCGAAATTCCCTTGGCGTACGCTAATTACGGGGAGTTGGATTGCGTCCGTGAGCAGATCCGTTCTCAGTTGGAGCGGCGAATGGAGGCAAAGGGGTTCTTTGTCCTCGGATGGTCGGATGGAGGATGGACATATTTCTTTACCAAGTCTCCCGTAAGGACGCCCGATGATCTGAAAAAACTGAAGATGTTTGCCGGGGGGGGCGATGACCAGTATGTGGAACTTGTCAAAAAAGCCGGATTTAATCTTGTGCCGCTGCCTTCCACCGAGATCGCGACCGCCCTTCAGACCGGTCTGGTCAATGCCATCACCATGACCTCTCAGGGGGTCCTCCTGCTGCAATGGTACAAGCAACTCAACTATATGACCGATCTCAAATGGGCTGTGCTCCTGGGGGGCATAGTGATAACAAAATCCGCCTGGGAGAAAATTCCCGTTGAAATTCGCCCTGCCATCATGGAGGCATCGCTCAGAGCTTCTCAGCGCATGCGTGAATTCTCGAGGCAAACAGACCAAAGGGACATCGACGTCCTGGAAAAGAATGGGGTTGAAGTCATTTCAATTGACGAAAAAGCCCTGGATGAATGGCGGCGTCTGATCGAAGGCATTCTCCCGGATGTTCGGGGTTCCTATGTGCCCGTCGAACCTCTAGACGCCGCCTTGAAGCTCAGGGACCAATGCCGCCGGCAGGCGGGTAAGGCGGGAAAGTGACGCCTGGTGCTCTGGCTCGCGGTATTGAGGAAGGTTCGCTTGCGGCCGGTTTTTTTCTGCTCACTGCCATGCCGCTCGTGGACTTTCTTGGCCGCCCGCTTGCCGGGTTTCACATCCCGGGATCTGCCACCTATACCCAGCAGTTGACCTTTTTTCTTACCTTCATCGGCGGACTTGCCGCCACCCTGACCGGCAAACATCTTACGCTCTCCACGGCCAGCCTGCTCCCGGGAGTAAGAGTTCGCCGGGATGCCGAGTACTTATCCTCCTGCATAGCCGCCTCTGTCACCGCAATTCTTACCTATGCCAGTATCTGTGTAGTTATCGCCGAACGGTCGCAGGCCCGGAGTTTGACGTTGGGGCTGCCGGTCTGGATCAGCGAAAGCGTAATGCCCCTCGGCCTGGGGCTTATCTCGCTGACTTACATTTTGAAATCCTCGAGCTGGCTGCCAGCGCGTCTTGGGGCTGGAGCCATTGCAGGCACGACCTTTCTTCTGGGCATAATTCAACCTGCGAACGTGACAGTCTGGACCCTGAGCGCAATTCTTCTGGCCGCGACCCTTGTTGGCGCCCCAGTGTTTACCGTAATGTCCGGATTGGCGCTACTCCTTTTCTGGGGGGACGGGACCCCTGTCTCGGCTGTATCAGCCGAGATTTACAGGCTTGTCGGCTCACCGACGCTTCCCGCGATACCACTGCTGACCGCAACCGGCTTTGTCCTGGCGGAGACCAACGCTCCCTGGCGACTGGTGAATTTTTTTCGAGCGCTTCTGGGGTTCATTCCCGGGGGAATTGCGGTGCTCGTCGGAGCGGTCTGCGCGCTTTTCACTGCGCTGACCGGCGGCTCGGGCGTTACGATCATAGCTCTCGGGGGGCTTGTCTATCCCATACTGCTCAAGGGTGGGTACTCAGAGCGTTTCTCGCTCGGCCTTGTAACGGCGGCCGGGAGCCTGGGCCTTCTGTTTCCGCCATGCCTTGCCGTAGTCCTTTACAGCGTTGTCGCAAATACTCCGGCGGACCAGTTGTTCATCGCCGGAATGGTGCCGGGAACGTTGCTGCTCGCTCTTGTGTCGATTTATGGGATAATTGTCAGCATAAGAGCAGGGATAGAGCAGCAGCCTTTTAAATGGCGCGAACTTCTGGATACAGCGCGCTACGCAAAATGGGACCTCTCCATTCCTGTTGCGATGGCCCTTCTGTTCGGGACCGGTCTGGCATCGATGCTTGAGACTTCGGCTTTCGCTTTCGCCTACACAATCGTTATCGCATGCTTAATCCACCGGGACCTGCATCCTCTGAATCAGTTGCCGGCAACGCTCGTCAAGGCTGCCGCGCTCGTCGGGGCGATCTTGATGCTTCTTAGCTGCGCAATGGGCCTTACAGGCTACCTCGTGGATGCCCAAATTCCCGACCGCCTGCTGGATGTCGTAAGGGAGCAGATTCACTCGCCGCTTCTTTTCCTGCTCGCATTGAACGTCGTGCTGCTGGTACTGGGAAGCGTACTGGAAATATTTTCGGCGATCATCGTCCTAACGCCCCTTGTCGTTCCGCTCGGAGTGGCTTTCGGGATCCACCCGGTTCACCTCGGCATCATTTTTCTGGCCAACCTTGAACTTGGTTTTCTCTTCCCGCCGGTAGGCCTAAACCTTCTCTTATCATCTTCACGTTTCGGAAAGCCGGTGGTAGCGCTATACCGCAATGTTATCCCATTTCTGCTGATACTTGGTCTGGGAGTACTGCTGATTACCTACGTTCCAGCCCTGTCTATCGGGGTGCTCAGGCTGTTGGGGCGGAACTGACAAAAGCCAAATCCCAGTCGAATGCAGCTATCGTCGGTCCTTTCCAATTGACAAAACCGGATGGATAGAGCAAAAGAGAGACAGAAGCGCTAAGTCGCAATAACAACTTTAAATAACAAGGAAAAATAGGCTTTGCTACGCACAGCGGTGAGTAGACCGGGGGAATTGCACCCCCAGCCCCTCGCAGAACGGTGCGGGAGCCTCTCGACTCACACCGCTCCCATCAAGCAAAAGCCCCCACCATCCCTCGTTGCCAGTGTGCAAAG
>Ga0187862_10000638_pt1 | contig 39418 bp, 40 predicted proteins | sample June2016WEW_10_1_FD_133003 | JGI IMG/M metagenome (GOLD analysis project Ga0187862, IMG submission 133003) | Peatland microbial communities from SPRUCE experiment site at the Marcell Experimental Forest, Minnesota, USA - June2016WEW_10_150 | ecosystem: Environmental > Terrestrial > Soil >... | reverse complement strand
GCCATCCCGTTGCCGGCGGTTGCCGCCACATTTAACGGTGGAGTGGGCATGAGAAGGTCCACGGGGGGGCTGACGCCTACCGCGCCTCCTACCCCGCCGCCGCCGCCGACGCCGCCGCCGCCGACGCCGACGCCGCCAGCCGCAAAGGACTGGGAAGTCATAAGTAAGATGGCCAAAACTGCGATTGTTACAGCTTTTCCTATCATGAGGTTACCTCCTGTTCAGTATCTTATCTCATGGATCTTATATCATGGATTTAGCAAAAATAGTCACGACTAAATCCCTCTGCCTATTGGTAAGGCAGTGCCCGGGAGGTCTCAGATGAGCATATATTTCGCCGAGACTACGGTAGCTGAGCAAAGAGTGCTCGTTTGCCGCTGGACCGAACGGTTTTATATGGACAAAAAGCGTGTCCAGATCCTGGTTGATTCTGTGGCTGCGGCGCAGTTTATCGACCAGTTGCTTTGGACATTTTCACAAGCCAGCTTTATTCCACACATGATCTTCAGCCCTGGGGGGACGCCCCCCGCCGAGCCCGTTCTAATCACCCTCGGAGAGCTCCAGGTGGCCGGGTTTGGGGGGCTTGTATGTGACCAGCCTGCCGATCTTGAGTTTATGACCAGGTTCGAAACCGCTGTCCATTTCATTCTGAGAGACGACGCGGAACGGTTGCTGCAAAGCCGCATCCTTTGGCAGCGTGCGCGCGACTCAGGTACCAATCCGGTCCATGTTCCATACGGGCACCAGGTCTGATGCCGCAGGATCTCAACACGAGGGAAAGACCTTGACATAACCTCGCCTGAGGCTAGAATGGGCGGAGAGTTTGTCGAGTGGCGGCGAATCTGGCGTTCTATTTAAAAGTTGATATGGAGGAGTGGCTGATATGGGAGTAGTTGCAGACAAACTCAAAGAACTTCGTGAGAGAGAAGCCAAGATCCGGGAAATGGGCGGCCCCAAGGCTGTGGCCCAGCAGCTTGAGCGAGGGAAGATGACCGCCCGTGATCGTTTGAATTATTTCTTTGATCCGGGGACCTTCCGTGAACTTGACATGTTTATGAAACACCGGGGAACTCTTTTCGGAATCGACCAAGTTGATGTGCCTGCGGACGGAGTCATCACCGGTTTTGGAAATGTAAACGGACGCGAGGTTTTCGCGTTTGCCCAGGATTTCACGGCCCGCGCGGGCAGCCTCGGCGAAATGCACGCCAAAAAGATCTGCAAAGTAATGGACCTCTCGCTCCGCGCCGGCAAGCCAAACGTTGGCTTCTGCGATTCGGGCGGCGCGCGTATCCAGGAAGGCGTAGATTCGCTCTCCGGCTATGGCCAGATATTCTACCGCAATGCAATCTCCTCCGGGGTTGTTCCCCAGATTTCGGCCATCATGGGTCCATGCGCCGGGGGCGCGGTCTATTCGCCCGCGATGACCGACTTCGTTTACATGGTCAAGGGGACAGGGCTGATGTTCATCACGGGCCCTGACGTCATCAAGTCGGTTTTGGGCGAAATAATCACCCAGGAAGAGCTTGGCGGGGCCATGACTCACAACTCCAAAAGCGGCGTGGCCCAGTTCGCGGCCGAAAACGACGCTGATTGTATCGACCAGATCAAGCGGTTGCTCTCCTATTTCCCCGATAACAACATGGACGATCCTCCCTACATTGCTACCGGGGATGATCCCAACCGCCTGTGTCCCGAACTCGACACCATCATCCCCGACGCCCCGATGGACGCATACGATATGAAGGAAGTGATCCGCTCGATCGTTGACAATGGGGAGTTCCTGGAGGTGCACCAGTATTTCGCCCAGAATATGATCGTAGGCTACGCGCGCCTGGACGGAAAGACAATAGGTATAATCGCCAACCAGCCCAAGGTGTTGGCCGGATGTCTCGATATCGACTCATCGGACAAGGCGACCCGTTTCATCCGCACATGCGACTGCTTCAATATCCCGATGCTGACCATAGCCGACGTGCCCGGCTATCTGCCCGGCAGTCAGCAGGAATGGGGCGGCATCATTCGCCATGGCGCAAAGCTGCTCTGGTGCTACTCGGAATCCACCGTTCCCAAGATTACCCTGACCACTCGCAAGGATTACGGGGGATCGTATCTGGCAATGTGTTCCAGCGACCTTCGGGCCGACTTCTCCTTTGCGTGGCCGACAGCCGAGATTGCGGTCATGGGCGCCCAGGGCGCGGCGAACGTCATTTTCCGCCGCGAGATCCAGGAAAGCGCCGATCCGGTAGCCAAGCGCCAGGAAGTGATCGACAACTACAGCAAGGCGCTCTATAACCCCTATATCGCAGCGTCCCGCGGCTATATAGACGGCGTGATAATGCCCTCCGAGTCCAGGGCCCGCCTGATCGAGGCCTTCCGGGTGATCGCCAACAAACGCCAGGCGCTTCCGCCCAAAAAGCACGGCAACATTCCTCAATAACCGTGGGCGGACGAAAGACTGACGCGGAGAAGGGGAGAAGGCCTATCTCCGCGTCCCGCATCTTCCCGCGTTGCGCCCGGTCAAAACTCTGCTACTTGACAGTCTGGGACTCCATTCCATGCCAATCCTTTTCGGGAGGATTGATTTGAAAGTGCTCGCTGCGGGAAAGGTAAAAGATTGTTGGAGCATCTTGAGGAAATTTGACTGACAGATCCATGAAAATCTCGCAGGCTTTGTTCCAATTTTTAGCCTGATAGGCTTTGAGTCCCAGAGTGAAATTTTCGCACAGCTCGGCTGCACAACTGTCATCTGCTTCACTCTTTCTGCCAACCAGCTCGTAAATCGCCATCCCTTTGCTTTTTCCTTTCAAGGCGGCAATACCAAGCGGTCTGAACAAGAACTTCCCGAATGTCGCCTCATAAGTCCTTTCGGAAACAATTATTTGCGCGCCATATATCTTATTTGCCCCTTCCAGGCGGCTGGCCATGTTGACATTGTCGCCCATCACAGTGTAGTTCATCCGTTCGTGGGACCCAACATTCCCGACCACGGTTGGGCCAGTGCTTATGCCGATTCTGGTGACCAGGGCGCTCTTGCCTTCCTTTATCCATTTCCGATTTAGTTCGGCGATTTTTTCCTGACAGGCCACAGCGGCTTCACAGGCATGCACCGCATGGTCGTCGTCATGGACCGGCGCTCCCCAGAAAGCCATAATAGCGTCTCCGATATACTTATCTACCGTTCCTCTGTGGCGGGTCAAGATTTTGGTTAGTTCGTCGAAGTATTCGGACAGGTGCAGCATCAGTTCTTCGGGGGTCATGAGTTCCGCGATGGATGTGAACCCGGTGATATCGGAAAACAGTACGGTCAGTTCAATTTTTCGCCCTCCCAACTGTGCCCCTTCTCCCGTGCTTATAAGTTGACGCACCAGCTCTGAGGGCACATACTTCCTGAAGGCATGGAGTCCCCTCTGCATCGATGAAACCGCGTCTCTCATCAATTGGATTTCTTTCATTCGAGTGGGGATGACGATTTTTTCGTCCAGGATGAAGCTCTTTATTTTCGCGGTTTCTTCGGCTATGCGCCGAATGGGACTGGTAATGCTTCGAGAGACCAAAAACGCCAGAAAAACGGCAACCGAGAGCATGAGCGTAGAGATGAGAAGCATTACTATCATTGACTGCCTGGCCCCGCCAACAAAATCGTTTTCAGGAACCAACACCGCAATTTCCCATCGCACGGGAAAAGGTTCGGGAAATTTCGTAAATGAAGCGAGATATCTTATCCCTTTGCACTCGACCACCGTCCTGGTCTTCCCAGTGCTCACATGTTCCAGGTATGCGGCGCTCAGGGGCTCCAGCCCGAGTTCTTCTACCTTGACCGGGCGCAAGGCCCCGTTTTGTTCCCTTGTGATCAGTGAACGCTCAGGGCAGGCAACAATTCTGCCCTTTTCATCGATGATCAGCTCAATGCCGCTTTTCCCGATTTTTTGTGTTTTCAGGAAATTGGATATCTCATCGAGCTCGATGTCCATTGCCCAAACGCCGGCAAACTTTCCATCACCGTCAAACAGGGGCTGGGAAGAGGTAATTGCCGGTTTCTTGTTTCTAAAAAGCACATACACATCAGTCCAAAAGTTTGCCCTTGTTTTCTTCGCTCCGAGGTACCAGGGACGCACCCTCGGATCGTAGTTGATCTCATGGGACACTTGAACCTCAGAGACTTGGAACGCAGCGTCCCTGTATACAAAAGAATCCGTTGGAGGAGAGGCCGCCGTGTCAATGATTCGGCTTTCCGTATGGTCGTTGGCAAGTCTCCACGCGCGTACATAGTTGCCCTGCTCATCTGCGAGATAAAACATCGATATCTGCGGATAAGATTTGATGACCCCCAGGGTGTACATTTCCGTCTGCTTGAAATCTTTAGATGAAATAGCCCCCAGTTCTGCCAGCCTCGAACTCATTTCGACAGCAGTGGATGCAGGCGAAAAATAATTGGTTGTTTTTTCAATTACTGTTTTGGAAGTTTGCTCTATTAAGTCGTTGGCAAGGTCTGAAATGATAGTTTTGTCACTATAGTATCCAAAAAGGATGATAGGCAAAGCTGTTGCCACAAGCAAGCAGACAAAAGCAATGACCATTGTATGGTAAAAACTGACGCTTTTGAAATTGAACGACCTTCGATTCAGTTGCCCTGCAGACGCCGACATCTTTCACCTCTGCATAAATAGCAGTGAGCCGGTTAGTGGGCGAAAGCGGTAAAAAGGCAGCGGAAGCGGGCAGCGGGAAACGAAGCCCTGTTTCCCGCCCTCTGTTTCTTGCTTCACGATACTGCCTTATCAGTCCGCTCTACCATCGACTAACTCGTGTCCATCCGGAAACCCGGATGAACGTAGGAGAATTTCACCTTATGAGACACAGGCAGTTTCCGATTCGGAAAGGAGGCATTTTTCGTCCTGGCGCGTACAGTTTGGCGCCCCTCCATTTCCGGATTGCCCAGCGCCACACCGAAAGGTGCAAGGAAATCGATTGGTTGCGCGGAGGCGTACCTATGTACCGCCTCGCGGAGCGTCGAGACCCTGCCTGTGCCACCGCCGAAGGCAGTGGCCAAATCGGCGGGCGGTCCCACCGCCCCAGGGCGAAAAAGGACCCTTTCCGGACGGAAACTAACTCAGCCGGCGTGTCGCACACTCCATGCCGCACACTTCCCAAAACAGATGATCGGAATTCCTTTGTCCAACCTTGAATCCCAAACACGTGGGGATGCCAATACGCGAAGACAAAATTTAGGTAGGATCAACAGGATTTATAAACTCGGAAAGACTGACGCGGGGTCGCGGAAATGTGGGGATGCGGTTCACATACCCGCATCAACTTTGCTCAACGCTGGAAAAGTTTCTTTTTCCGGCCATCATACTGGTTTTGCGGCCGGTCTTTTCTCTATTTAACGCCGAAGCTATACATTGCTTGTTTTTGAATTCTTGTTGTTTCGCAGATTCGTAACTTGCGGGGTCCATTCCGATCAGTTGCCGAACTTCATCATCAAATGGGCCGTCTGAGTTTTCGGATTCAAAGAGCAAACCGGCCACAATTATTCTGAACGAGTCTTCCGGTATGCTCATGGATTGGCAATCCACGATCAGTTCGCACAATCTGAAGAAGAAATCCGAAGCATGCTCGGCTTCTTGCAGCTCCCTCGAATAATTCTGCACCTCGGCAAAAACCCTGCTTTTGAAATCGCCCCCTACGCTCAAAGGAGGGCCGCCAGTCAGTATTCCCCTGATCTTATTTCTGAAAGGATCATCAGTGCATAGAATCGTTTCCATCGTACCTCCATAACGCCTTTTGCACGCAACTGCTTTACCGGAAGCTCCAGCCGCAGTTGTGTCAAAATCCTTAAAATGAAAGACTCACTGCAAGGACGGCCTGAAATTCCGCCCTTCGACATTCTGCAGGGTGCCTGCTTATGTGAAAATAATGCCCGGGCACATTGATGTCCACTAGACGAAGCTACGAAATAACAGGCACATATCGCTAAGATGATTTTCTTTCCTGAAAGAGACGCGAATTTTGTCCTCGAAAATCGCGAAGACAGGATTCACAGCAGTCCATCATTTCCCCGCGGGGACACCATGAAAAGAGACGTAGGGTGGGCTAGGACAGAGCGCAGCCCCCAAGCCTTTTCGAGACAAACGCAGAGGATGCAGAGATTTCGATCATTGGTCACAACCCCGGATCGAGTTCGAGGCCGGCGCCACAGTCCAGTTAAACAAACTCTTGCTTTCCTCTGCGTCTTCAGGTCCTTCGACTGGCTCAAGACAGGTTCTTTGCGTGCACCGGGCTCCTAATTTCAGACCTGCTTTGCCGGTGAACCATTACTTTTGTGCGGTGCAGAAAAAGACCTTGAAGGAAACCGCGCTTTGACCGATTCTGACTGCAAGTGGAAGAAATGGGATGAAGAGCGGGTTTGAAAGGGTAAAAAGTGTCTGAGATTAACCGTTAAGAGGTTGCTGCGAAGAAGTGGTCCAGCCAGGGAGGCGCCGAAAGAGGGCGCCGGACTTCCGGACTTTTCGCGAAGATTCAAAACAGGCGTAAATCCATGGAAATTGACGTACTCTGTGTTGGACTCGCTTCATAATTCAGTAAGTCTTGGCAAGCTGCCGTTCCCGCAGGGCGATTTCAGACTCTGCACAGCCCATCAGCCACTCTTCCAGGGTAGGCGGTTGAACGAGCGACTGCGTTAGGGGCTTCCAGTCGGGCGTGGCGTTAAGATCTACTCCCCTGTGTATTACCGAAACAGGCCGGTCGGAGGAAACGACGACGACAATCAGGTTCTCGTGTTCCGCAGTAAACCTGAGGGCAGAGTTGAACCGTGCTCCCCGCGCGCGGTTTTCACCGGCAATCGCCCTTCCGTCCAGCAGGCAGGCGAATCCATGGAGGAGCAGGTCTGCTCCGATATGGAGCGCCCCGTCGACCTTTGAGAGGGATTTGGCCAGATCGAGCATTGTCTCATCAGTTAGATCGACGGGAGATGCAAGCTGCTGGCCTGAGATAGAAATGGGAACGGGATTAACGTCGATTACCAGCGTGGCTCCATGCCGCTGTTCGCCCGCCCTTTTCACGATGCCCGATACGATCTTGAAAAGTGCGTCACGTTTGGACTCTTCAAGAAGCGACTCCAGAAGGAGTTCTTCAAGATGTACCAGGTTGGGTTTGCGGTCGGATGACTGGAAGCTTCCGCCCGAAAAGCTGCAGACCAGGTTACCCGAAAAACTCAGGAATCCGTGTCCACCCCGGAAATCGGCTGTTATGCGGCAATCGGGCATACGTCCCTGTGCTACCCCAATTATCCTGCGTCCATCGGAAACAAGCATTCTGTCCGAATTTTCGACCGCCAGGATAAGCTTTCGCACGTGCTTGTAATTGGTCAGTCTGAGTTTTTCAGGGTGAGGGAACCTCACCAGGAAAGGCACTGCCTCGATCATGGCAGGATCGATGAATGCCAGGGTCCCACGTGGCCAGGCGCCTTCCTCTCTGGTCTTGGAAATGCCCAGTACCGCGTCAAGAATCGGGTAGACTTCGATGCGGGTGTCCAGGCCGAAGTTAAGGTCAAGGCGGTCCCGGATGTAGTCTCTGACCGCATGGGTCGCATACTCGCGGACAACGTAGGATGAGTTTCGCGTATAGAACCATTCCTCATTGGCCCAGTCATGCGCCAGGAGGCAGGCCGCGTGCTCCAGCCACCTCAGGGTGGGGCCGGTCGAGCACATGGTCGGGTGCTCCTCGGTAAACCACATCTGGTAGAATATGGACCTGGCCCTGCCGCCCCTGGACAAGAGTCCTGCAAGGTCCACCCCTTTTTCAGGCAGGGTCTGCCCGAACAGCGCCATCTGCGCTGTCTTGGGATCATGCTCCCGCCACGCGCCGCTCCTCAGGTAGATTTTCTCAATAAGCGGCTCCCAGCACTCCAGCAGACCTTGCGGATCGTAAAGGCGGAGCTGGTCGCCCGGCTTCTCGGCGTAAATCAGCGCCGCGCGGCTCGGACCGGAAAAGTGGGTCAATCCGTCACAAAGCCCGTCATGGATGTGGAAAATGCTTTTGAATTGAGACGAAGGTTCCATTATTTCATAAAGAGCAAGAGGTTAGCGCCAAACCAAGAAGTCATCAACAATTCCATAAGTACAATTTCCGGCCGATAATTTCAAGCATAAATGCTAGAAATCTCAGAAATAAGAGAAAAGCGGATGCATCAGAGACGGGGGTGTTTATCTAATAAAAACATAGGCGAATAGATGAATGGGTGGGCAGTGGGACCGCTGCGCCTCTGGTCATCGACAGATCAGGGATAGCGTCGAGATTGATCGGCGGCGGCGCATGAACCTGCCTGGAACTATGTGCCCCGGGCGGAGCGCAATATACGAGCGAGGTCCGTTCGACTGCGTTTGTTCCACTTCACCTGACTCACCAATTTTGGGAGGACGTTATGAACTCGCCGCATACCGACTATTACTTCTGTGAAGAGCTTTTTTCAGATGACGAAAAACAAAGCCGCGATGAAGTGCGAGCCTGGGTTGACAGGCGATACCTTCCCGGGGCGGCCGATTATTTCGAGCAAGGCATTTTCCCGGTAGAACTGGTTCCCGAAATGGCGCAAATGGGCCTGCTCGGGTTCAAGCTGAAAGAATACGGCGGGCGGGGAAAAAACAACGTCGCTTTCGGCCTTGTTTGCCAGGAACTGGAACGGGGAGATTCCGGTCTGCGCTCCTTCGTCTCTGTCATAAACTCTCTGGTAATCTACCCGATCTATTCGTTCGGCGATGAGGCACAAAAGGAGCGCTGGCTGCCGGAGCTGATAAGCGGGAAAAAATCGGCTGCTTCGGCCTGACAGAGCCCGAAGCCGGCTCCGACCCGCAGAGCATGCGGACGACCGCTGTAAAAGACCGCGGGCGCTACCTCCTCAACGGACGCAAGATGTGGATAACAAACGGGTCCATCGCCGACGTGGCGGTAGTTTGGGCGAAAACGCAGGACGGGCAAATCCGGGGCTTTCTGGTCGAAAAGGGCATGTCGGGCTTTTCGGCCCGCCTCATCGAGCGCAAGTTCTCACTGCGAGCTTCGGTAACCTCCGTTCTCAACTTCGATAATGTGGCGGTCCCCGAGGAAAATCTTCTGCCCGGCACTCAGGGTCTGAAATCCGCCCTGATGTGTCTCAACGAAGCTCGCTATGGCATAGCCTGGGGCAGCGTCGGCGCCGCTATTGCCTGCTATGAGGCTGCCCTGAACTACGCAAAATCCAGGATTCAGTTTAAAGCCCCCATCGCTTCTTTTCAACTTGTACAGCGAAAGCTCGTCCGGATGCTGACGGAGATCACCAAAGCCCAACTGCTGTGCATTCGCCTCGGCAGGCTCAAGGACGAGGGCCGTGCGCGCCACACGCACATCTCCCTGGCCAAAATGAACAATGCCTCCGAAGCCCTTAAGATCGCAAGGAGCGCCAGAGACATTCTGGGTGCAAACGGGATCAGCCTCGGATATCCGCCGATCCGCCACATGCTCAATCTCGAAACCGTAAACACTTACGAGGGCACAGAGGACATCCATATGCTGGCTATCGGGCGTGACATCACCGGCATTGATGCCTTCAGTTGAAAACTACGGTCAGGTTAACCGAGCGTAGCAGCGTCGATGGGGTAGCGCGGCAGGTGGATACTACTATTACCCCCTATTACGCTAACCCGTACGGATACAACTGATCCGGTTAACGCCGGGGAGCGGGTTTTTTAATCCCGCTTCCCGGTAACCGATTGATGGAACATAAGGGAATTGGGCAATTGCTTTTTCCCCGGACTCGGTGAGGTATCCGGAAAATCAAACTGTCAGCTCCCGTTGCAAAACCGGGCCGGCAGTCGGCGCCTTCTCCTCGATAAAAGGATTGATAACTGTCACAGGCACGGACGAAGTGCGGGCGAGTTGTTCAGCGATATCTCCAAAAATTGCCCGCTCGAGCGGTAGTCTATCGTGGGTAGCCACAACGATCATATCGATCTTCTCCAACTCTACGTATTTCAGGATTTGCTCAACCGGTTTCCCGCGCAACACCGCCAGTTTAACCTTTGGACGATCTTCGAAATACTTTTCGGCAAATTCTTCCAGATGCCGTTTGGCGAGCGCCTTGCCCTCGGTCTCCATCAGGTCCAGCGACCGATGGGGAACGAAAAAAGTATTGTACCCATCAAGTGCCTCTTCCACATAGACAAGGTGCAACTCGGCGTCGAATTGACCGGCAATGGAGCCTACCCGAGAAGCTATCCTGTATGATGAACCGGCCAGATCGACCGGGAAAACAATCTTCCTGACTTCCATTTTCAATCCTCCCGCCGGCATATGTACGCAATCGGAAAAAAGTGTCGCGATTGAACAACATGCCGTCTCTAGTCAATATAATCATGGTGTGCGGGCAAGTGAGCATGCGTATGGGTGAATCGGAAAAAGCGCAGCTTATTGGAGTCTTTGATTCTTTATGCAATACATTACTGCCTGATCCATGCGTAGCCGCACAAACACTTCAAAAAACCGAAGCGCGGCTGGCGGCTGGCGATCAAGTCCGTGGCAGGTTCTGATCCAGGGTGGGCAGCCTGTTACGCACTCACTCATTTGCCCATTACTGGTTTTGAGTAAAAAACAGTGATTTGTAAACTAATTCCGCATCTCGTTCGTTATTATAAATGAAAAGGAAAAGTCGATTACCTGGATTTGGCTGTTTGATAACTTTTAAAAGTAGATCATAATGAATAGAACACAGGGGGGATAAAATCTCTTACGCAACAGGGTGTGTTCTATTCAGGATGAATGCTACGGAAGATCTTGAACTGAGTATCTCCTCGACGCAGACCGCTCAGGTCTCGGCGCTTGTGGAACGGGCCAGGGGTGGAGACAGGGGTGCCTTCGAAAAGCTTATCGTACTCCATCAGGACGAGATTTTCCGCGTGGTGTTTTTCCGCACCCGCTCAAGGATCGATTCCGAGGACTTGGTGCAGGATATCTTCATGTCCGCGTTCAAATACCTGCCCCAGCTCAAGGATTCGGACAGGTTCCGGCCGTGGCTTTACAGAATAGCGCTAAACCGGGTGCACGACTTTCACCGGAAAAACAAGTTCCTGGCTTTTTTGGGAATAACCGAGCACAGGGAGGAAACCGATGTAGCGGACGTTGAGCCGCACGTCAATCCGGGGGCGCTCGACACCGTGATTCGGAAGGAATTCTGGTCACACGTCAGGCAGTTATCGAAGCGGTTTTCCCGGATGGAAAGAGAGGTTTTTTTTCTGAGGTTCGTCGAGGATCTCAATCTCAGGGAAATAGCCCAGACACTAAAAAGGAGCGAGAGTGCGGTCAAGACGCACCTCTACCGCGCGATCGCTAAATTCAAAGAGGATTCGGCCCTGAGCGATTTCTTGCAAGGAGAACGGCCAGGTGAAAAAGATCAGCCATCTTGATGAAAAACAGATTATCGCGGCCGTGATAGACGAAAGAGGCCTGGATGGAGCACTGCGCCGCCATCTGTTCGAGTGTCCCGCCTGCCGCGCTCAAAAGGAAGCGCTTCAAGGCGGGCTTGCACGGTTCGGACAAATCTCACGCCGCGAGGCGCCTTTGGACTTCAGGAAGCCAAGGATCTCCGAAAAGAGCGCCGGCGTATTGAGACCGGCGTGGAGAATCCGTCCCGCATTAGGCATGGGCATGGCATTCGCACTGATCCTTGCCCTTCTTTTGAGCCCCCTTACGATTAAAAGGGACAAGACGCTCTATACGCAGGATGCGGTCTACCGGGAGATGGTCCAGGACGAAAAGTTCATGACTGAAATTGAAAAACTCGAAGAAAACCCTCTGCCCGGCTTCTACGTGGATATTGGCGACCCGGGTGATGACGGGAGGGACGTCCAGGCCCCTGGTGCGATGAATGACGATAGTCTGATCCAGGATGGCGGACCACGAAATGCTTAACAAGTCACTGGCAATACTGGCCGCGATTGTGCTTTTTCTTTTCCCGGCGATTTGCCGGGCAAAGGAGATTCCTCCGGGAAGGTGGTGGCATCTGCCCTATTTTGCGGATCAGTTGAATATTACCGATAATGAGAAAGACGCGTTGGACAAGCTCTTCGATTACAACCGTAACAGGCTTGAGGAACTTAAAAATCAAGTGGAAGAGGAGAGAAACGAACTCTTAAAGGCAGTCGACGAGGAACACCTGAACGAAACATCCGCAATCACCAAGATGAAAAAACTGGAAAGCACGCGGACCCTTTTGGCCGCAACCCGGTTCAGCTACTCGTTGGAAATGAGAAAGCTGCTTGGATACGAAAGGTACCAGCGGCTGAAAACCCTCTATAAAAACTGGCATGGGTTGCAATAACAGTGACCCAACGATTGGATGGGATTACGGGCACTGATTAACTCATCGATTCGCCCGCTCGCGGCCCGGACCCTCAAGGCACATCTCATGGGCCCCTCGCCGCAGGTCCTCTTCTTCCTGTCTGCGTTCGAGCCATTTGAGGACTTTATCGAACTCGTCTTTAAGTTGGCGCAGCGCGAGACCTCTATGAGACACGCTCAGCTTTTCCTCCCTGCTCATTTCGGCGAAAGTCTTACCCGTTGAAGGATAGAGGAAAAGCGGATCGTAGCCGAATCCATTATCGCCTCGAGCAGAGTCTAGAATCACCCCTTCACAGAAGGCTTCATAGGTCAGGGCGGCGCCGGAAGGCACGGCAAGGGACAAAACGCAGCAAAACCGGGCTTTGCGGTTTGTTTTGCCGGAGAGCGCGTTCAAAAGTTTTTCGTTATTCTCGTAATCGGTTGCCCCAGGCCCCGCATAACGGGCCGAATGGATACCGGGGGTTCCTGCCAGCTCCTGCACCTCGAGGCCGGAATCGTCGGCCAGAGCCGGCAGACCTAGGACCTTGGCCGTAAAGCTCGCTTTCTTGTAAGCGTTTTCTTCGAAGGTAGCACCGTCTTCGACCGGTTCGGGCACCGGGCCGAAATCGTTCATGTCCTTGACCACAACCGGAAAATCTTTGAGCACGCTTTTGATCTCCGCAGATTTCCCTCTGTTTTTTGTGGCGATTACCAGAATCGGATCAGCTCCAGGGATGGACATTTACTCGCCTGCCTGTTCAGTCGCTTTAAAGGGTTTTTCCCCGAAGAAATGGACGATCCACACGCTCCCCTCATATAGAACCAGCAGCGGCATCGCCATTAAGAGCTGTGATACGACGTCGGGGCTGGGGGTAAGCACCGCAGCGGCAATAAAAATAAGTACTATCGCCCATTTGCGTTTGCGTTTCAAAAAGTCTGCGCTGAGCACGCCCATCTTCGCAAGAAAGAAGGCGAATACGGGCATTTCAAATGCAATACCGAAGGATAAAAGCATTTTATTGGCGAACGACAGATACTCCGTGGTGCGCAACATGGGGGTTATGTATTCGGACGAGAAGGAGGCAAAGAATCTAAACGCTACCGGGATGACTACGAAATACCCAAACAGAACGCCGGAAATAAAACAGAAACTCGAAAATAGAATAACCGGCAGCATGTACCTCTTTTCGTTTTCATACAGGCCGGGAGCCACAAATTTCCATATCTGCCACAGTATTACCGGAGCGCCAAGAATTGTCCCAGAGATAAAGGACACCTTCATATAGACGAAAAAAGCCTCATGGGGCGCGGTGTAGATGAGCTTGGCAGGCTGGCCCTCAGGCATTGCCCTGATCCAGGGCATCATAAGGATTTCGAAAATCCTGCTGCTGAAAAAATAGGAAACGACAAACCCTATCCCTACGGCCAGACTGCAAATCAATAACCTGGTTCGCAGTTCCTCCAGATGCTGAAACAAAGGCATCTTGCTTTTTTCGTCCGACATTTCCATTCCTGTTCACAGAAAAAATAGAGCTCGTATAAGACTTGTAAACCTTATACTTTTTCTTTGGGCGCCTCGGCTTCGGTTTCGCCGGCCTTGGGCGAAGAGGTTCGGGTGAGTGCAGTTTCCGCCTCACCGGGCTCAATTGCGGGGGCTTCTGTTGTGCTTCCTGCAACCATGGCTTCTTCGAGTGCTTTCTTTGGTTCATCATAGACCTGTGCTTTGATTGCGGTTCCCTGATCCATGATGATGTTTTGCGCCAAATGTCTTTTCAGATTCACCTCCCGCTGGGCCGAACGGAATTCCTCTCTTAGTCCGCGGACCGTGTCGTCCTGGTCCATCGTACTCTTCAACTCGTCCATCGTTCGTTTGAACTCGGCGTACCCTCGGCCAAGCGCTCTGGCCACATCGGGCAGCTTGTCGGGTCCGACCACCAAAAGGAGGACAACCATAATCACAAGGAGGTGTTCAAAACCTATTCCAAACATTTACTACTCCTTGATATGCTTCCCTGAACCCGCTAATCCTTATTTGGGTTCATCGGGCTTTGCATCCGCCGATTTAGTTTCGCCTTCCTTGATCTGTTTTTGATCTTCTTCCGGTTTGTCGCCGGCTATGGCTTTTTTGAATTCGCTGATTCCTTTTCCAAGGCCGCTTCCGAGTTCGGGCAGCTTCTTGCCGCCCACTAGAATGACAACACCAAGAAGCAAAAGCAGCATTTCGGTCATATTCAGCATGGGACCCTCCACAGTTTTATCTTGCGTAGCTATGCAAGCCGCTCAAAAGGAAGTTTACTCCAAAATATGTGAATAGAACACACCCAAAACCGATCATTGACAGCCAGGCCACTCTTGGTCCCTTCCAGCCCTGCAGATTGCGCGCGTGGAGCAGGGCGGCGTATATGAACCAGGTAATCAGGGACCAGGTTTCCTTGGGGTCCCAACTCCAATAGGTGCCCCAGGCCGAATTGGCCCAGATCGACCCCGTTATTATTCCGACTGAAAGCCACAAAAACCCGAAGAGCACCATCTGGTAACTGAACCACTCAAGTTGGGAAGCACTGGGCAAAAGAGCCACAAAGCCACTGCGCGGATTCGGATTTTGCGGAAATCTTATTCTCAGCAAGTAGAGCAGGCTAAGCCCGAAGGATACCGCAAAGGCGGCGTACCCGAGAAAACAGGTCATTACGTGAGCAATGAGCCAGTTGCTCTTCAGGGCGGGGACGAGCGGCAGAATCTTTGAGTCGACGTCTTTTGAAAAAGAAGCGTAGGCCATGGCCAGAAAGGAAAACAGTGCCGGAAAGACACCAAGAGCCCTTTGCCCGACACGCCATTCGAATACGAGGTAAATAATCATGATAGCCCAGGAGGCAAAAACGAGCGATTCGTACATGTTGGAAAGCGGCGCATGCCCATAGCCCAGCCGGTATGATTCCACCCAGCGCAGGCCGATGCCCGCCGTCTGCATCGACAAGGCCGCCACGCCCGAAATCGTGCCGGCGCCAAGCAGAGGCTTGTATTGAAAGATCGTTCCGGACAGGTATAGAACTGTACACAGAAGATATGCGAAAGTAGTAAGGCCGAGCAGAAGAGAACTGGTCATTCAGAGTCCTTTTTATCTGTTTTGCGTCCCCTTGCCTAAAGGGGGTCAGAGGGATTTTTCAGCCGGTTTTCGAGGCTCGAGCGCAGCGCTTCGAATTGTTCTTCGAACGCCTGCGCATTGCGGCTTGTTCTTCCGGCAAGAGTAACAACGGTTTTATTCCTCTTTTTATCGGGTTCGATGCAGACCCATAGTTTCCTGTGGCTTGAATAGAACGTCAGGCCTATGGCCAGGGTCATCAGTGTAAAACCGGCCCACACCAGCCATATCCCCGGGTCTTTTTTGACCTGGAGTCCGGTAAATTTTGCTTTATCGGTTTTAGTGACCCGGACCAGGTAATTTTCGATTCTGTTGCCGTGGTAAGGCCGGTCGATCAGAATCCACTTGGCGGAAGATTGCCGTCCCTGTTTTCCATAGACGAGCTCGATTGCCTGCCCGGCTCGCATCAGGTCCTCCTGATATTCGGCTATCATGAGCTGATCGTTGGTGCCGGGAATGGTCACAGGCTGCCGGAACGGCAGGGTCATTGCGATCTTCTTGCCCGAGTCAGGGTCGGTGAGCTCGATCTCTGCCTGCTTCAGATAGGTCCCATAGGAAGCCTGGTAAAAAGTGATCCCTTCGTAGGTCAGAGGGTCGTTCACAATTATGGATCGCTTCAGCACTTCCCTGCCATTTTGGATTACGGCCAGATCGCTTTTAAACTCCTTCGGCGCGCCCGTATCGTAGAAAGAGACCTCGAACTTGTCGCACCGCAGAGCGAATGGAAGCTCGGTAACGCTTTCGCCTTCCGTGAGCATCACTTTATCCGAAGTTTCGCCCTCTATGAGGTTCATGGAGCCCTTGAACCCCAGGTAAGACCCCGCAAATGCGCCAACCAGGACTACCAGCACGCTTAGATGGACCATGTAGACCATCAGCCTGCTCCATCGCCCCGTTTCGCTTACAGCGCAGAAGGGACCGATCTCGCCCGTCGGCTCCGATTCTATCCGGCACATCCGGCCGAAAGTTTCGCACACAGCGCTTTCCACAACAGATTGCGTCCGCTCGAAGGGGAGCGCGGCAACAATCGAGCTGCTGAGACCAAACTTGGACAGCTTCTGGGAATCGAAGGGAGTTTCGAACCTCCGAAGCAGGCGAATCGTCTTAGGGAACCTCTCTATTGTGCAGGCGACTAGATTTGTGCACAACAGCAGAAGCAATATCCTGAACCACGTGGAATGGTAAAGATCGTTGAACGCCAGGAAGTTTATCAAAGAGGCCATTGCAGGACTAAAATGCTCTCTGAGTTCAGGAAGGCTTATCTCCTGGGGTAGAAGCGTCCCTATTAATGACGCGGCCGCCAGGGCAAAAAAGAGGACCAGCGTGAGCTTAAGGGATGAAAGCCAGCCGAGTACAGCGCCGAGGGCGCTTTTTTCTTGCGACATTCTATATTTTGTCCTTCGAATTTTAGAGACAAGTTTAACTCTGATAAATAATCTAGATACCTTTTTCAGACAATAGGGTATCGGCAGGAATCAGGCAATTTAGTGATTTATGCCGAAACTATGTGACAGTGCGCTAGAAGTCGGGAAACCCGGAAAGGCTTTCCAGAAATGGAATCAAAAGACGATCTGCTTGAGTGAAATCGATTCGCTTCAGTTCGGCTAAGTCCGCCCACATGAACGCAACGTGTTCGACGAGGCGCAGCGTTCCCCCGCAGATTACGCACCAGTATGCGTGGAGCTCGATTGAAAAGTCCGAATCCTGCTGGGAGATTTTTTTGAACAGGCCGCGCACGCGTATATCCAGGCTCAGTTCTTCCTTTATTTCACGAACGAGCGACTGTTCGAGACCCTCTCCGGGTTCCACCTTGCCTCCCGGAAATTCCCACAGGAGCCCGAATTTTTTCCAGGGCGGCCGCTGAGCCACAAAGAGCCGCCCCTGCGATGATATAAGGGCCGCGGTTACTTCCATAGAGCCACTCCAGGGTCTCCTTCAGGCGCCCCCCCACGCTCCGCGAGGCGAGAAAGGCCCCGTACCGGGGTGAGCCGCCCCGATTGAACCTGTGACTATCAAATATTACAATACATTTTCGGGCAGGATAGTACAATCGGCAAACGTGAAAAAAACCGCTGTGGGGAGTTGGAAGAAGGAAGCAGACAGATCCCGGGCAGGACCTGCAGTACCTGGCAGTGCGAAACAATCTTCATGAATGAAAGGAGAAGGGGTGGAGACTGAATTTGACGTTGTAATTTTGGGAAGCGGCCCCGCCGGGTTGCAGGCGGCCGTGCATGCTGCCAGGACCAGGGCCAGGGTGGCAGTTTTGGGAAAAGTGCAAAGCAGCGCTTTGTATAAAGCTCACGTCGAAAATTACTGCTGCATAAGTGAGACTGTTGAGGGGGAGACGATCCTTAACGCAGGAAAAAATCAGGCGGAAAAGTTCGGGGCGGTCCTCCTCCACGAGGACGTTCTTCATCTCGAACAGAAGGTGAGCGGCCGATTCTGCGTCAAACTCGAATCGGGAGATTCCCTGCTTACCTGGGCGATAATCCTCGCCATGGGGGTATCGCGCAACCGCCTGAACGTCCCGGGGGAAAAGGAGCTGTTGGGCAAAGGTGTCAGCTACTGCGTTGATTGCGATGCCAATTTTTACCGAAATCAGGTGGTCACTGTCGTCGGCAATGGCAGTGCGGCCGCTTCCGGTGCTCTTAAGATGCTGCTCATCGCCGGAGAAACTCATCTGGTTTGTGACGCTCTGGAAATATCGGAGCATCTTCGTTATCAGATCGAGAGCAGCAGAATAGAAATCCATGCGGGTCGTCATGTGAGCCGCATTCTTGGAGACGGCGGGGTCCGGGCCGTTTTGCTCGACAATGGGACAGAAATAGAAACCAGCGGAGTTTTTATCGAACTGGGGGCCAAGGGCGCCATAGAGCTTGCTTCAGGTCTTGGGGTTGCTCTCGACAGCGATACAATGCGCTTTGTTGCGACCAATAAAAAGCAGGAAACCAACGTGCCGGGTCTTTATGCTGCAGGGGACATCTGCGGTCCCCCATGGCAGATAGCCAAGGCGGTGGGCGAGGGGTGTGTAGCCGGGCTGGAGTCGGCGACATTCGCACGCCGGGCGCGAACCGGAGCTGCCGGGGGATAAGAAATCACAGGTCGAAAATCGGATTACGGGCCTTTCGGAAGCCGTAGAAGCCATCTTGATCGCGCGACGATTGATGCCGCGCGCTCCAAATGTCTTTTCAAGGTTCGGCGGATTTATTCCTCGACCTCCTCAACCGATTTTACTTCGATCGTATCGCCTTTGTCACTTTCACTTATCGTGCCGGTGACTTCGACCATTTTGCCTTCCATTTTGGACAGGTTTTTACCCTTGGCAATGTAATCGCCCTCATCGGTCTCGATTACGAACACCTTCCCGTGCTTGACCACTGTGCCGACGATCATCTCTTCCTGAGCTGCTGAAATGGTTTTGGTGGGCGCAAACGGTGAAAAGGCAAAGGCCAAAAAAAGAGCTGAGAGCACGATAATGAAACGTCTGAGCATAAATCCTCCTGGCATCAAGCGATTGGGCGCAACGACTGCGTCCGCTGCCGGTTATACGGTTTTAGTCCGGGAAAGGTTTTTCAGGTTTTCCGCCCCCGATGAAGTCCGGGGCAGGCACTGGCGGTACAAAGAAGAGTGAAGAGTGAAAATTTCACCCTTTTAACTTCACCCTTTAGACTTCAGGATACGCCTCCGCGCAACCCACCTATTTCCCAAGATCTTTTTGTGCGTCAAAAAACCGGATCGAGATCCCGCCTGTTGCGGTCCTCATCTGACACTTCCTTATCAACGCTGTCGACCTGTCCCAAGGTTTTTCAATACCAGAATCGTCCCTCAAAGTATATCGAAAATGGGATTCCGGGATTCAGGAATTTAGGGTACGATGGCTCACACTCCTTGGAGAACCTTGTCGAACGAGGATTTCTTTAATTCTGATTTTTTATTTTTCTTCGCCTCCTTTGCCCTTCGTCTCAGGCCGTTGTCCATCCGGAAACACCTGATGAAAATATTGGTGTTCAGGATTGGAAAAGAACCCTTTGCGGACGGAAACCGGGCCGGGTAATATTTTTTGAGATTATTAAGATTTGTGTTGAATCCGATGATTTTTTGAGATTAGAATCCAAACGGGTCCGAAATTCATAAGTATCTATATCTAAGCCTGCGACTTGGCATGTGAGTTGCTTAAAAACAGGTGGGTGGGCCCTCCGGGTCGAGAGTCACGAGTCAGGGGGCGAAAAGTAAGGATCATCCATCCCCCTATGACCCATAACCCTGGACTCGAACGAAGGGGAGGTCCGGGAGCTCTTAGAAATGGAAACCAGATTTCACTCCGATCTTGAACAGCTCAAAATGACAATCCTCCAGATGGCGACCCTGGCCGAAAAAGCCTTGGAAAAATCTATAAAGGCCTTTGTGGAAAGGGACGATGACCTGGCCCAGGAAGTACTTAACGGGGATCGAGAAATCAATCTGCTGGAAGTCGAAGTGGACCGGCACTCGCTTAGACTTCTCGCTCTCGATCAGCCTATGGCGCGGGATTTGCGATTCATTATCGGCACCCTGCGGATCGCGATAGAACTCGAGCGCATAGGGGATCAGGCGGTAAACATCGCTCAAAGGGCTCGAGTCCTGAACAGCCGTCCGCCTCTTCCCCGTAATCTCGCCATCGAGGAACTGGGCGATACCGCCCTTGACATGCTGCGCACCGTAATATCTTCTTTTGTGAACCAGAATGCAGACATTGCCACGGAAGTCTGCAAAATGGACGATATCGCCGACGGTCTCAATTACCGCATTCTCAAGGATGCTCTGGCCTTTATGTCCAACGAGGCGCCCGCTGTGCTAAGGTCGGTCGAGACCATTATAGCCGCACGATGTCTCGAACGCGCCGCCGACCAGGCAACCAATATTGCTGAAAGCGTGATCTTTATTGTCAAGGGCGTGAATGTCAAGCACCACTGTCAGTCAATAAAGGAAAGTTAATAAGGTTAGCGGAAAAAAACCAATTCACCTGTATGCCGATTTAACTGTTCACCTAAGTCCTGGAGGCTCAGATGAAAAAAGCGCTTGCTCTGATATGTATATGCCTTTTTTTGATGGGCGTTGTCTCTATTAGCCAGGCTGATGAACTCACCCTGAAGGCTTTGGACGATGGCAAATGGGCTATCCTCGATTCAAGCGGGCAAGAGTTAGGGACGCTTGCAAAGGTGGACGAAGGGTACAGCATACTGCCGAAAGGGGGGCAGTATCTGGGAGTAGTTAAAAGCAACGGTGACTTGCAGTTGTTGGCCCGCCATGTGACTGTCTCTCCCTCTGAAGTCCGGTTTTACCTGGATGTGCTCGAGGCGATAAAGACGCTCAAATAGGGCCCATGCCCCTTGACCTGTTCACCTGAGTTCCTGGAGGCTTAGATGAAAAAAGCGCTTGCTCTGATATGTCTGTGCCTTTTTTTGACGGGCTTTGTGTCTACTAGCCAGGCTGATGAAGTCGCCTTGAAGGCCTTGGACGAGGGCAAATGGGCCATCTTCGATTCAGGAGGGCAAGAAATCGGGACACTTGCGAAGGTGGGGGAAGGGTCCTACAGCATACTGCCAAAAGGGGGGCAGTATCTGGGAATAGTTATAGGCAACGGTGATTTGAAGTTGACGGGCCGCCATCCGGTCCTCTCTCCCTCTGACGCCCAGCTTTACCTGGACGCGCTCGATGCGATAAAAACGCTCAAATAAGCCGAATGCCCCTGCAAAAGGGCTGCACTACCAAAGCGGCAAGTCCATAGCTTTGCAGGTCTTCCCATTGACCGTTTTTGCAAATCGTGCAGCGCAGCAGCGCGCAGATTTCAGAATCCTCGGAATAGGCCTTGCCTTCGAAGTTACAATATTGGATCACCTGCGGAGTCGCCATTTCTTTCTCTTTTCACGAAACAAAGATGTAATTCTTATCAAAAAGTTAAGCATCCGTGGCTTTTGCTGCGAATAGTTTGTCTGCGCTCGTTGAATTCCTAAATTCAGAGAGGAGGGGAAAAAATAGGGCACTCTACCTTGTTCAGCATGGAAAAAGCCTCTCGAAAGAACAGGACCCCGAGCAGGGCCTGTCTCGGGAAGGCTATGCAGATGTAAACCGCATAGCCGAGGTCGCGGCCGGCTACGGTGTGCGGCCTGCGGTTATAAGGCACAGCGGCAAGAAGAGAGCGCGGCAGACGGCGGAAATCTTTGCCGAGGCGCTTCTGGGGGAAATGAGCAAAGCCGGGCCGATTTCAGGCATTGATCCTCTCGATGATGTCGCCGCAGTTGCAAATACGCTGAAAACGGGCGATAATCTGATGCTCGTAGGGCATTTGCCTTTCATGGAGCGGCTTACCGGTTTTCTTATTACCGGGCTGGCTGAAAGGCTTGTTTTCAAGTTCCAGAACGGGGGGATCGTCTGCCTGGACAAACACCCGGGAGCCCAATGGTGGTATATAAAGTGGACGCTGTCGCCCTGTATCGAATAACTCTCAGAGCGTTCTCCGCAGTTGGCCCGGATGGCTGTTATGAATCGCGGTGAGAGATCAAAAAGAGGCAAAAGCAAACATGAGCGCCGAAAAAATCCGGGAGTCGGTGATTGCCGGGACCTGGTACCCGGCCGATCCTGCGATGCTGAAAAAGGATCTTGTCAGGTACCTTGAGCGTGCCCGTCCGTCCGATCTCGAAGGAGAACTTACCGGTCTTGTCGTTCCGCATGCGGGGTATATCTATTCGGGAAGCGTAGCTGCCTGGTCTTATAAGCTCCTTTTGAAGAATCGATTTGACCGGGTGCTCATACTCGCTCCGAGCCACCAGGCAAGTTTTGCCGGAGCGAGTATTTACAATCTGGGCGGATATCGCACCCCCCTGGGCATTGTCCCTCTGGACCGTGAACTGATTGATGAGCTTTACGAGGACGCCGCCCTCATACACTACGTTCCGCAAGCCGACTCCAGGGAGCATTCCCTTGAAATCCAACTCCCTTTCCTCCAGATCGTGTTGGGTGCCTTCAGTCTGACGCCCGTCATAATGGGGACCCAACACTACGATTTTTGCCTCAATCTGGCCGAGGCAATTGCGCGGGCCTGCAGGGGCAAGCGGATATTGATTATCGCGAGCAGCGATCTGTCGCATTACTATCCCTACGAAAAAGCGATGCTGTTGGACGGGGTTTGTCTGGAACGGCTGAACTGTTTCGATCCCCGGGGACTCGCTGAGGAAGTCGAAAATCATAGGACCCAGGCATGCGGGGTGGGGCCGTTGATTACCCTGATGCTTGCGGCCAAAAAGCTCGGCGCTGACCGATGTAAAGTGCTCAACTATGCTAATTCGGGTGATATGAGTGGGGACAGGTCCGCGGTTGTAGGGTATGCCGCTGCCGCAATTTACCGGAACGCCGAAGACTGAGACGCGGTGAGGGGAAGACGCGGAGACAAGGTGAGATGTAGAGATGAAGAAGCCCAAAAGCTCTGATTCCCGTGAAGCGGGGGTAGATCTGGGATTGAGCGCCGAAGAAAAGGAAAAGCTTCGTCAAGTGGCTTTTCACGCGATCCGCTGCCACTGCCTGGGTGAAGCCATGCCTGATATTGCGGTGGAGGCCCTCAGGCTCAAAGAGCCGGGGGCGGCCTTCGTCTGCGTTCACAAGGGGAGGGATCTCCGCGGGTGCATCGGAATAATCGAAGCTCGCGCGCCTCTTTGGGAAACCATCAAGAGAATGGCGGTTCAAGCCGCTTTCCAGGATCCACGATTTTGCGCCATTGCCAGCGATGAACTTGACGAGATCGACATCGAGATATCCGTGCTGACCCCGATGCGGCGGATAGGCGACCCTTCGGAAATCGAAATCGGAAAACATGGACTTTTCATCCGCAGAGGAGCCCGGTCCGGCCTTCTTCTGCCGCAGGTCGCAACCGAACACAATTGGAACCGGGAACAGTTTCTCGAGTGGACTTGTCACAAGGCCGGACTCCCGGAAAAAGCCTGGACAGACAAAGACGTCGAGCTATATGTATTTTCGGCGGATGTTTTTTGAATCGTGGGGTTTAAATGGGCAGATTACTTTACATCAGCGAATGCAAGCGGCGCATTGCCGCCAAAAAAGGATTCAGTCCCTGGGGGCGCCGTTTCGGGATTTCCTTTGACGACAATACATCCATTCGCCTGATTGATAATCAGGTAATCAAGTACCTGGTCCGGGGGAACGAAGATTCATCCTCGGCTTTCTACGAGCTGATCATGGGCATAGGAGGACTGGGCCTCGCTCCCAGGTTCCACTACCTCGACAGCCAATCTAAAATGAATGTGACCGACGTTACGCTCTTCCTGCTCGACCTTGCTCGTTTCGAGGCAATGTACCGGCTGGGCTGGCTCGATGATTATCCCTTCCTGAAGGTCCCCCTGATTGACCTCATTCAGACCTTCAATGAACAGTTTTCGGCAGTCAGGAATAATTCACCGGCCCTTTCCAGCGCCCACCCGCTCTATGAAGAATATGTTGCCGAATTTGAAGGTGACCGGCATGCATTCATTCGGAAGCTCATTCCCGAAGCCATAAAAGTTTTCTGCGACTTGGAAGATGACGCGGGGACGTAAGGACCGGGGACGGAATAAGGTAGACGGAAGACGGAATGCGCAAGATGGAAGACGCCGGGACACAGACGTAAAACCCTCTCCGTGTCAGATTCTAATGTACCGGGGGTGATTCACATGATTCTCTGGGGACTCCGTTATTTGACTGTTCCGGTGTTGATCGTTTCTCTTTTGGCTTTTTGCTCATGTTCCAAAGCGAAGGAAGCGCAAAAGGAAGGGAAAGACACCAAATCGGCCACTCAACAGGCCGCGGAGAGCATCCGGGATTTTGGAAAAAAGCCGATCGACAAGGCCCGTGAAGCCCAAAAACTGGGAGACGACCGGACCAAAGCCATCGATGAAGCCGTTGGGGGTCTGAATCGGGAATGAGACCTTGTTAAAGGGGGTGACAAACTCCGCCGGAAAACAAACAGGACCTCCAACATAGGCCCTTGAAAAATGCCCAAAGAGCGTTTCCATCTCTACCTGGCCGATGAGCTTCTCAACAGATGCGCCGGCAGCCTGCCGCTAAATGAAATACTCAGCCCGCCCGCCCGCCCGCGAGGTCTGGCGTTTTCTATCGGGGCCATTTCTCCTGACATTTTTTTCTACGATTTGCCTTCCTTTTCGTTGACCTCACTGGGCGATGCGCTGCACGATCTAATTGAGCGGGAAGGAATTTCCATCATTTCCGACTGGATTGTCCAAACCTGTTCGCCGCTCAAAACCGCCCACTCAAGCACAGTCCTTTGGGGCCTTGGCTTCGCCTGCCATTTTCTGACCGATGGGGCTTGGCATCCGGTAATAAAGGAGTTGAGCGGCTCCCGCCTTGTGCGGGATTACAGTGGGGTAAAAAGGCTCTCAGAGACCGAATGCCACCGGTTGCTCGAATGCGAGCTTGAAGCCCTCTGGCTGCCTAGGTCACCTACTCCGGGAAGATACGATGAACTTCTGAAAGACTTCAAAAGAGACCGGGGCCGGCTTTTCGAGATTGCATCCTGTTATCGCCGCTTCCTCGAATTTGCGGGACTGAGCGCCGGGGTGTCCGAGAGGCGGATCGTCAAATGCTTCCTGTGCCAGAATTTTCTTCTTCGGCTGTTTTCAAACAGTATGCTGGGCAGGAGAAGAGACCGTATGCTGTCACGGCCGCCAACCCGCTCTCTGGGAGCGCTCGTTACCCCTCTGCGGCCCATCCTGCCTGCGTTGTTCTCACGCGCTTTGCCAGAAGATCGAAATCCGTTCAGCGACTACTTCATGAAACAGGCGCTCACTGCTATAGAAGCCCATTTGTTCGTCTTTGCCAAACGGCTTTCAACAGATTAATTCGAAGGTTGGCCGGCAATACCCCAGTATGTACATATTTCGGGCTCATATTGAAGGCTGCTGCGCTCATGGGCCCAGTTCAAAAATTCCTGTTGTTTGGCTTCAGTAGTGCAAAGATACCTGGGGTCAGGTATGATGCCCACACGCCCTAAATCGAGCCGGTCGGAATCCCAACAAGTTTGAACGGTGACATCGCCGCTGGTCAGGCCATCGGTGTGGTAGGCGCAGGCCGTTTCGAACAAGGTGAAATCATCCTCAGAGAGATGGAATGCTTTGCCGTTCAATATTTTACCAAACTCTGCTCCACGCCGGCCGTGACCGGGATCGTAACTTTCGTTGGTACGCCGCGAATCGTGGAAAATGGCGAAGAGCGCCACCACCAGAGTTTGAGCACCGGTGTGCGAAGCCAGGCGCAAACCATTCTCAAGGACGCGCGCCCAATGGGTGATGCCGTGGACACCCCTCCAGGATAACCGGTACTCATTCAGGATAGTCTGAATGAGCAAAGGTGTAATCTCATTCAAAACCGGAGACCAATGCCTCTTCATTTTTTTGCCCTGAATCCTCTTCAATATGCCAAGATTTGCGAGCAAAAATTACCCATTCAGATTGAGTTGTCAAGAATGCAGACTTTATCAGACCGGCACCGGAAGCCCGATAGCCTATCCATCAGGAGGTTCATCTATGAGCATGCTCTTTTCCCGAGTCCGTCTGAGGGAAATCGAATTCAGAAATCGAATATTCGTATCTGGCCAAACCGATACCAACGCGCCAAACCGCGTTAGCTCTATACTGCAGTGGCAATAGTGGTTTCGGTGTATCCTTTTCAGATGGCGGTACGGGTATTCGGAGATGCGCAAGCCCTCTTATATCGGTAAAAGTTTGAACAGCGCGCCGATTGCCGCAGCTTCCTCTTTGCTTAAATCTCCGATTTGCCCCCTTCTTTCAGCCATGCTCCGAAAACGCGTAAAGTCCGTCGGCAGGGTCTCGGTGTCCACCAAAAAGGCGATCTTCTGGATAATTCCCCCAATTTCTTCCGGGCTTCTTATCCTTCCTGATGTTTTGACGAAATACTCAATTTTGATTTTCCCTTTGGCGGCGTTATATTCCAGATCTTTCACGCGATGGAGAGCAAGGATGGCATAGTCGCCGAGGGCTTGCCAAAAAACTTCATCGTAGCCCCGCCATGTGGGTAAACAGAAGCGAAGCAAGGCAGGCCTTTGCTTCCCGTCTGCCGGAAAGGTTTTGTAAAGCACGACTGGAAAATGTTCAACTTCTTCTTTGCTTATGCTTTCGATTAGCTGAAACATTACCCGCCTTTGTAATTTACGCAGGCGCTTATCGAATTGCTCCAGCAGACCGCCTTGACCGGGGATTGTGTCCACAGTTTCCAGGATTTTTTGAATTGCCGTTTCCATACCGTTTCTCCTTAAGAACCACAATGGCATCGATGTCGATAAGACTCAGGGCTAGGTTTTGGCGATGGCTCATTAACTCTTCGGAACTGCGGAAGTCAAAGCTTTTCATTTGGCGCTTTTTTCTTTTCAACCTTCCTTGCCGGAATATCAGGCCGGACCGGGGACTTCGGCTGCGGGACATAGATTTGGAGATATTGAATCGTCCACTCGGAGAGATTTGTGAAATACAAGGGAGAGATGTGTGGAGTTTTCCCTTTTAGAGCCAACGTAGAGGCACGATGACATCTCTGGAACTCCTTTTGAGAATCAAGACCGCCTTAAACTGGCTTTTTCGATGGCCGAAAGAGCGTTTTAAGCCCCTGAAAATGGGAGAATTTGCTAATTTTTAGTAACAGATGCCAATACTAGTCTTGGCCCCCTTTTGTGCCCTTGACCGGGCACAAATTGAGTAAAGTGTCTTTGACGGCAATGAAGAAAAAAACGGTCTCCTTGTTAATAAAACATCAAGTGTTACTGAATTGAGAAAAAGTCTTTGTATTGATTACGAAGATTCTTTTTGTCAAATTTCCCAACGCTGGTTTTCGGGATCTCGTCTGCAAAGATGATCTCAGGCAGTTGCCATTTGGCAAATTTGCCGCGTAAACAGCTGAGTAAGTCATCTGTGGTGACTTTACCCTTGGCGTCTTCCTTCAAGACCACCAGGGCCAGTGGTCTTTCCTGCCATTTAGGATGCGGCACGCCAATTACTGCCGCCTCGAAAACGTCTTCGTGACACATGATTGAGTTTTCCAAATCTATGCTGGATATCCACTCTCCACCGCTTTTAATTACGTCCTTTAGCCGATCGGTAATCTTGACATACCCGTTCTTATCGATTGTCCCGACATCCCCGCTTGCCCAGTAACCGTCCACAAAGCACTCTTGCGTGCGCGGGTCGTTGTAGTAGGAGGATGCCACCCAGGGGCCTCTCGCCATCAATTCACCCACTGTTTGCCCGTCTCGGGGCACTTCCCCGCCGTCGGCTCCAACGATTTTAACGTCGAGGCCGACAAGAGGCAGCCCCTGTTTACTCTGGTTTTCCCATTCTTGTTCCTTTGACCATCCTTTCAGGGTCGGCTTGAAGTGGTTGATCGTCACAAGAGGTGTAGTTTCCGTAGCCCCGTAAGCATGCAGGATTTCCACTCTGCCAAGATCCCAATAACCCCTCAGTATCGACAAAGGGGGCTCCGTGGCTCCGCATATTATTCTAAGACCGGTAAAGTCAGGCGTTGCAGGCAGCGTTCGGATGTATTCGAGCATCGGTATCAGGAGGGCAGGCGCACCGCAACTGAAGGTGACCTTTTCGGATATCATGAGATCCACCAATATATTGGTGGTTTCCACAGTGAATCTTCCGGGAAAAACAAGTTTGGCGCCCACCATGGGACCCACAAGCCATAACCCCCATCCCTGCGCATGGAACATGGGGACGCCTTGCAGAATGACATCATTCAAATTCAATCTCGCCATCATTGCAATGGCCATGGTGTGCAAATAGATGCACCGATGTGAATAATATACACCTTTTGGTTTTCCGGTTGTCCCTGAAGTGTAGCATGCACTGTAGGCTGATCTCTCGTTAATCATCGGCCACTCATAATCCGCATCTTCTCTATCCAACAACTCTTCGTAACTATGTACTGGTTTCAAACCGGTCTTTATTTCATTTAATTTTTTATCCGTTATCACAATATAGCGTTCGACCGTCTTGACCTGATCGGCAACGGACTCAATGATGGGAATTAACGACTCCCCTACGCAGATTACTTTAGCCTCACTGTGATTGACGACATACGCGAGATCGGCGGCAGAAAGCCTCAGGTTCATTTGGAGCACCACTGCACCCATACCCGAGATTGCAAAATAGAGCTCAAAATGTCTGTAAGTATTCCATTCCATCACGCCAATACGGTCTCCAGGCTTTATACCCAGGTTCTTGAGCGCATTGGCCAGTTTCATCATTCTCCCGTAGGCCCGTTCATAGTTGTAGCGAAAATTGCTGCCCTCTTTTTCCCTGGAAACAATCTCCACGTCTGGATATGTTTTCGCGGCGCTTCTCATTATGGAAATGGTATTTAACTGGTAATTATCACCCGATGTGGAGGGACATCCGTCAATGATTTGATAGCTCATCGCAGCCTCCTTGATAAAAGTGTTGTTGCAATTCGGAATAACGCAGTCGGGTGGTCGAGGGCAGTTACCCTCGCCCCCCACAGGTCCGGACGTGTCGCGCTTGACGCATCCGGCTCCTTATATCATGGTTTCGATGAGTTTAAGTGTGCAGAGTGAACAATTCGTGGTCTTGGAAAAGGATACCGTTGCAACAGCCGATTAAAACGCCTAAAGCCTGCCTCAATTCAAATAACCATCCGTATTCGTGGAATAATCCAGGTCTTCACCGGCATTTTCAGCTTTGGCTTTATTAAAAGGTCCTTGTACTTTGAGGGTAGCGGCGTGAAGTTTGGCAATTGAGTCTCTCATCTCGTAGAGTTTTGCCTCAATCATGAATGCAAGCACCGCCATCCGGTTTTCAAATCCCACCGCCTTTTCCAGGATTCGATCTATTTCGTCCTGAAAAGACTGGAGATGAGGGTGCTCCTTCAGAAATTGCTCTCTGGCTTTGAGGGCTTCCTCCAACATCTCCTGAGAAGACATCTTACGCGGTGTGGGTTCGGCCATTTTCATTCTCCATATACAGCAGGACTAATGCTCTATTTGTTAAGGCTCCCGGCAGATTCCAACTCCATCTTCACCAAGGCTCATGTCCTGAGATCTGCAGGCCGCCGGTGGCTATCTCTCCCCACTCTCTGGCTGGTTGCCCTTTGAGGATGTCCGAGACTCGCAGTATTTCCGTTTTGTGTAAAGGGGGATTGTGGTGGGCAGGAATTGGGTATTTCATCTACCTAATCTTAAAACTTTAATTTTGTTTCCAAGTTCTTGAGAAAAAATCGGTTATGCCCTTGGAGCCCGTAATTTTCGCAACTTGGGAAACGGATGCTATTCTTCTCAGATATCGGGAACATGAGAAAACTTCATTTAGGTGGGTCGCGGGTTGGGCGCATTGGGCTTAACGGCCTTATCGCCTTGATATTTCGCTCCGTTCCCGCTATGGTTTTATCGCTCTAGACTTCAAGTTATCCAAACGCGACTGGGTGTTTCACTAGTACTCTTTCAAAAGGGGTGACCTATCATGACCGGTGCGGAAATTATTTTAAGGACAGCAGCGGATGCGGGTGCGGAAATCTGTTTCGCCAATCCGGGAACCACTGAGCTGCCCGTGGTTGCAGCATTAGATAAGGTCAAGAGCATCCGTTCGGTGCTGGGGCTCTTTGAAGGCGTATGCACCGGCGCGGCCGACGGCTTTGCGCGAATGAAACAAAAACCTGCTCTGACCTTACTGCATCTTGGCCCCGGCTTTGCCAACGGCATCGCTAATCTGCACAATGCCAGACGAGCCCGATCTCCCATTCTGAATATCATAGGCCAACATACTACGTGGCACATTGATGCCGATCCTCCCCTGAATATGGATATAGCATCCCTTGCCCGGACCGTCTCCGGCTGGTATAGGCAAAGTGAATCGGTGGAAGCCTTATCGCATGATACGGCCGAAGGACTGGCCGCATCACTTTACGGTCAGATATCAACTTTGATTGTTCCTGCGGATCACCAGTGGACAGAACACAAACCGGATAGAATTACGTCGGTGGAATTTACTTTTGATAATGTCGACCAGGCGACAATTGTTAACGCCCGCAAACTTCTCAAAGAGGCAAAAAAACCGGCGCTCATTTTGGGCGGGCGAGCCCTTCGCAAACCCGGCCTTGCGGCAGCAGCGGAAATTCAGGCAAAAACAGGTTGCGATCTTTTGATGATCACCTTTCCTGCATACTTTGAAAGCGGCGAAGGCCTGCCCATATTAAAACGTATTCCTTATCTGCCGGGGATGGCGCAAACATTGCTCGCTAATTACGATACATTCATTCTGGCGGGGACCAATGAACCTGTGGCTTTTTTCGGCTATCCGGATGGGAAAAGCTTTCTGCTTAACGATCAACAACGCCATTTTAGAATTGATACGGATAAACAGGATGTTGCGGCCGTACTGGAAGAACTGGCCCAGATGCTGGATGGTGCGGGCAGTAAAAATAAAATTGACTCGATGCTTGCGAAATATGCTTTGCCGGAACTGCCTTCGGGCAAACTAAATGGTGCAAAAATGTCCGCCACAATTGCCGCGCTGCAGCCGGAACATTGCATCGTTGTCGATGAAGGCATCTCATCAAGCGGACATTACTATACATATGCGCCATTTTTGAAACCCTATAGCCAGCTTAACCTGACAGGAGGGGCCATCGGTCAGGGAATGCCTTTAGCGCTCGGCGCCGCACTTGCCTGCCCCGACAGAAAGGTAATAAACATCGAGGCTGACGGAAGCGCCATGTACACGGTTCAGGCGCTGTGGTCACAGGCTCGTGAAAAAGCAAATGTCATAACGGTTATCTGCTCGAACCGTAAATACCTCATAATTGAAATCGAATGTCAGGCGGCCGGATACAGGTCCCTGGGCGCTGAAACCAGAGCGCTGACGAGTCTCGCTAGTCCGGCGTTGGACTGGGTCGCTTTGAGCCGAGGTATGGGAGTGCCTGCGGCTTCTGTTACGACCGCAGAAGAATTAGCCGGAGAATTCAAAGCCGCCCTGAAGGAATCAGGGCCGCATTTGATCGAGGTAGTACTGGAATAATAGGGGGCAGCGATCCCTTACCTGTTCTGCTGCCATAGGGTGATGTCGTGAAGGTTTCCCTGTTCATCCTATGTACTGTGGACATCATGTTGCCGGAGGTCGGCACAGCGACATACAAGCTGCTTTTTGAGTCCTCCCACCGCTCTCTCCATGACCTGTCTATCACCAGGTGTATGGCTTGCTCAGGGCGATGTATGCGGCCGGATACCGGAACTTCCGGGGTACTCTATCTTTTCCCGTCGAGGACCGACGTGAGCGAATTCGCCAAAGGGCGGATCGACCCCTTGATCGAGGATAACCCGGATACCTTGGGCCGATGGCTGTAGGAAACCGACTCCGCCAATATCAAACAGATTTGGATCTGTTTAAGTATTTAGCCCTCCAATTCCGGCGAGCAGTTTAAGCCGATTCGTTGAACAAATGATTCCGAAATGACAAAGATTTTCGCGCTTTCGTTTCTCAACAACGAGGAGAGAAACATTGAACTTTGCACACTGCCCTGACTATGGAATTTTACACGATGAACACAAATGCGAATCTGGCTGAATGCGTGGCTCATATCATTCTCCCAAGATGGGCTCCCTCAACGTGCCTATCCCTCTTTCAAGGCTGCAACTCCCTTTTCCGGGACGGTCGCCTCCTTGGTTATGGTCGATGCCGATCTGTGGATCTCATTTTCCTTTACGGACAGCCGGGAGTTTTCTGAAGGTCCCGGCTGTCCTCCTGGGCTTCCCTACCCCCTCTCACGGTAGAAGCCTTCACGATCAGGTCACACAGGCCTGATCGTGCAATCCTGGTTTTCTATCTTCGGTATCCACCTTTAACGGCGAACCGGCGATCAGAGTCCCAGGTTAGTAGACATGAAAGTGGAAAAACGGTACGTCAATTCCGAACCCTGGGGCCGGTGGATACCGTTCGACAACCGTCCGATCATATTCGCGCACCGTCGGGACCGATTCCCGGTGTTCACTTTTGTACTCGTACCGGTGCTCGCTTTCCACCGGAGGCGCCAAATCATTATCCGATCTACTGTAGGTCTCTACCTCGGACTTCCTTTCCTCGGCACCCGGCACCGAGCTAACATGCGATTCCCTGCGTTCACGCTTATACTGGTAGTCGCTTTCTGCCTGGGGCGAATCCACGTCCGAACTGCGGTAGGTCTCTACCTTGGTCCTCTTTTCCTCAGAACCCGGCGCCGAACTCTGATGTGATTCACGGTATTCGCGTTTATACTCGCTTACCGTCGGGGCCGAATCCATATCCGAACTGCTGTTGTAGGTTTCCGTTTCAGTCTTTACACGGTCAGCATTGCTGTACCGCGCAGGGATGAAAACCCACACTGCAACAAACAGACTGAAGAGTAACAGACTCATTTTTGCTCGTATCATGTTTCACTCCTTGCTTTAGGTTTATCCAACCAAACGGGGCAAACCACCCTCGGTAGCGTACTGTTTACTCGGGCACTTAAGTTAGTCGTGCCCGTGGCCTCTATAGCCCCCGCTCCGGGAATCCCCGATGCCCGTCGCCATGGAAGCGGTGCTCGCTTGTCAACTCCACCATCATCGCATGGGACGTAAGCCCTAACGGGCTCGTCTGTCGTCTCCTTTTCACAGAAACAATACACCGTCGAAGTCTCGTGAGACTCAATGAACGGACCCGCCTGCCAAAATTGAAATTGGGGTTTGTTACCAGAGGACTTCTTATGCGGGCATTCCATTCTCTAAGCTCTGTGGACCATACCAGCAACGGAAATGGTTCACCTCGCTTCGACGAAGTTAATGCTGTGAAATCGACTATTAATTCCGAAGCTAAGAGTTATTCTCTTTTGTGTCAACAACGGCGGTTTTTTTCTGAAATATTTTCAAGAGGGGCGGCCAAGATAGCCGAAAGCCCGGCATTGCAGCAGGAAATGCGAAACAGTGCATAAAAAATCGGGGCGAGAGGATTTGAACCTCCCACTTCGCTCTCGTCCCCTAAAGCCGGTGGCAACGAAAAACAACCTGAGTTACGGGTGAGCTGACTGCCTGACTATGCCTCGCCTAATACCTTGGATGTTCTTTATAACATTCATCTAGGCATTCCTTTTCACGTTCCCGAGCCCACTCTTCGCATCGGTGGTGTTGCGGGTGTCCAGGCTCATTACATTCCCTCATGCGTTCTTCATAATGCTTGCGGCAATGACCCGCGCAATAATGTTCCTCTGCCTGTGCTGCTGCCTGCGCTAAATAGTTAAGCCCGGCATGATGTATGTATAGCGAGCCGGTCGAAGAATCGTCCGGCGTAGCTATGGGTGCGGCGCTGGCATGAGAGGACGATAATATGAACATTAGCGCCAGGCAGGCAAAAGTAAGTAGGATTATCGAATAAAGAGCCTTGGTCATTTGTTATTCTTCTTCTTGAGGTATTGTGTAATTCTACGCGATATGGGTCCGATATCCTTGCCTCAAACGATAAGATCAGACTACTCCTTTTGTCTACCCGGTTTATCCGACCGAAATTCCCTCCGGCACCTCCTTGGCGCCACAGGACGCTTCACCCTCGCGATTCCAGAATAAACGATTGAAAATATGAAAATTTTTAGCATATCCCATGGGATGATTATATTTTGGGTAAACATCCACCTGAGATAATGGTTACCGAATACTTAGATTCGAACATAAAGGAGACTGAAATGAAACATGTTCTGGTACCGGTTTTAATCGGTTTTCTTCTCCTTCTTGGGCCGATTGCCGCCAAGGCAATGCCCTCTTCGGGAGAAATTGACCGTATTGAAGCTGCGACTCACGTTTTCAATGATTTTGTCGGAAGAATTTCGCCCGCTGTTCTGGCAAACGCCCAGGGGATTGCGATAATTCCCGGCGCGGTTAAAGCCGGTTTCATCTTCGGTGGTGAACTCGGCCAGGGGATCCTGGTGAGGCGCACACCGAATGGAAGCTGGTCTCCGCCGGCGTTCATCTCAGTTGCGGGCGGGACCTTCGGTCCCCAGATAGGGGTTGCCGCAAGCGATATCGTGCTGGTTTTCAACACGGCAAGGAGCGTAGAATATATTGAGAACGGACGTCTCAAGCTGGGCGGCGACGCTTCGGTGACAGCCGGCCTTGTCGGAGCGGACCTTGACGTCACGACCGATATTGCTGATGTATACTCCTATACAAGGAGTGCCGGGGCCTTCATCGGAGCAGTGCTGGAGGGGGCCGTTCTGACATTTGATTCCGGTATGAACAGCAACTTTTATGGCGTGTCCGACCCGCTGAAAATGCAGGCCAGAGAAATTCCCGAACCAGCCAGAAGGTTAGACTGCACAGTAGCCAGAGCCACCAACTCTTCGTCGGAATATTGCAGTTGATCTACCAGTGCAGAAGCGCAAGATCGGTTTGGAACCGGAAGTCTAGTGTAGTGGGTCCCGCCTTTGGCGGGGCTCACCCCTCCGGCGCGGGCCTTTGGGGTGTGAGTTTTAAGTTTTGAGACTCACCTTTTATTCCACTGCTGTTCATGGGTGAGAAGTACGGTGAGACTGCAGCCTTTCAGTACTTTGTGAGCCACCCGATTCCCAGGCGGAGGAGACTTTTCAACGCAGCAAGCTTCAACATGGGCTGAGGTTGGAAGAAGAGCACGAGGTCCTTTCCAGATTTTACCAAGAACTGCGGCGGCTTAGGAAAAAGTTCATAACTTCCACAAGTACAATAGAAATCTTATCTTATTAGTTGGAAAAGGTAATGCTCATCAGGGTTGGTGGTGAAAGACGAACTGTAGTGACCCTACTTCATTTCGACCGGGCAGCAAGGAGCGTAATTCTCCCATGGCCCGCGGGCTTATGGCTCAAGGAGTTGGATTAGGCCGAAAAACGCTGGGGCGCAGGAGGCAGCAGTATCCCCCCGATTGTTAATGGAGGTGAAGAAGTCTCTCTGGGTCTTGCACCGCATTCCTTTGTATTTTTTGTCGCTCAGAAGGTGACGTGATGGAAAAGTACATCTGCATTCACGGCCATTTTTACCAACCTCCCAGGGAAAACCCCTGGTTGGAAGCCATTGAAGTTCAGGACTCGGCATATCCTTACCATGACTGGAATGAAAGGATTCTCGCAGAGTGTTATGCGCCCAATACCGTTTCCCGTATCCTGGACGGCGAGGGCCGTATTATTGAGCTTCCGAACAATTATGCCAGGATAAGCTTCGACTTCGGGCCTACACTTTTGAGCTGGATAGAGGAGAAAGCCCCGGAGACCTATGAGTCAATCCTGGCGGCGGACCGAATCAGCCAGAAAAACTTCTCGGGTCATGGTTCCGCGATGGCCCAGGCCTATAATCACATGATCATGCCCCTTGCTAACCGAAGGGATAAATACACACAGGTGCTATGGGGGATTCGGGACTTCGAACATCGTTTTGGCCGGTCGCCTGAGGGTATGTGGCTCCCGGAAACCGCCGTGGATCTTGAAACGTTAGATATTATGGCCGAACTCGGGATTCGCTTCACTGTTCTGTCCACCCATCAGGCCAGGGAAGTGCGAGATCTTGACCAAGATTCCTGGGCGGATGTTAGCGGCAGGGGCATCGACCCCACCATGGCCTACGAACTTAATTTGCCGTCCGGCAGAAAGATCAGCCTCTTTTTCTACGATGGTCCAATTTCCCAGGCAGTGTCCTTCGAACACCTGCTTGCATCCGGGGAGCACCTTCTCCAACGGCTCATGGGTGCGTTTTCCGAAGAAAGCCCACGGCCTCAGTTGGTCCATATAGCAACCGACGGTGAGACCTACGGGCACCACCAGCAATATGGAGATATGGCCCTGGCTTTCGCACTTGAGCGCATTGAGTCCGATGACCGGACACGGCTTACCAATTATGGGGATTTCCTCGAAAAATACCCTCCGGCATTTGAAGTTCGGATATTCGAGAATACCGCCTGGAGCTGTGCGCACGGAGTGGATCGGTGGCGGAGTGACTGCGGCTGCAACAGCGGCGGCTATCCCGGATGGAATCAGGCGTGGCGTGCTCCGTTAAGGGGGGCGCTGGACTGGCTGCGCGATACCCTTGCACCCCTGTATGAAGAACACGCAGGCCGGTTTCTCAAAGACCCATGGGAAGCTCGCAACGACTATATAAACGTTGTCTTCGACCGTTCCACGGAGAGTATCGACCGGTTCCTGATGAGACACGCATCCAGGGACCTGGATGAATCGGAAAAGGTGGCCGCTCTCAAGCTTTTGGGGCTGCAAAGATGCGCAATGTTAATGTACACGAGTTGCGGATGGTTCTTCGATGAACTTTCAGGCATCGAAACGGTCCAGGTCATTCAGTATGCGGGACGCGCCGTCCGGCTGGCCGAGGAGACCTGCGGCGTCGCGCTGGAGCCTTACTTTCTGGAAAAAATCGAGCGGGCAAAAAGCAACATCCCCGAGCACAGGGATGGACGCAATATTTACGAGAAATTTGTAAAACCGGGGATGATCGATTTGACGAAGGTGGGAGCGCATTATGCGGTGAGTTCCATCTTTGAGGAATTCGCAGAGCGAGACAAAATCTTTTCCTATTTTACCGACCTGGAGGACTTCCAACTCCATAAGGCCGGAAATACCAAACTGGCGATCGGCCGCGTGCGAATTACCTCCGAAATGACACGGGAAGCCGCTGCAATGACTTTTGGGGCCCTGCACTTCGGAGAGCAAAATCTCTCGGCGGGCGTTCAGGTGGTCGAGGACGCAGAAAGTTACGCACTAATGTCCAGCGAGGTGACCGAGTCTTTTTGCCTAGGTGATTTCCCCGAGACGATCCGACGCATGGACCGGTATTTCGGCGCTTCCACGTATTCCCTCCGCTCACTTTTTCGCGACCAGCAACGCAGAGTTTTGAACCAAATTCTGGAAACGTCCATGGAAGGCACCCGGTTAACCTTTCAGAGGACCTATAGTGACTTTGCCACTTTTATTCGTTTCCTGGCTGATTTGGGGATCGCTGCGCCGGAGCCTCTCCCATGCACAGCCGACTTCGTTTTGAACTATAACTTGAAGCTGGAATTTCAGAAACCCGAGATGCCCACCGAGGTCATTCGCGACATTATCAAGGAGGCTCAGGCCTTACATATCGATCTCGATGGCGCGGGCCTGGAGTATACCTTAAGAAAAACTATTGAAAAACTTTCTCAAAAGTTTCACGAGGACCCCGGCAGTCCGGACAGCCTCCGGCAGTTAGAGGCCGCCGTGAGCCTGGGCAAAGAAATGCCCTTCGATTTAAACTTGTGGGCAGTCCAAAACAGGTATTTTGAGATGCTGCGCACCGTGCTCCCGGAATGGCGCTGGAAAGCCGAACACGGGGTTGAAGCCGCTCACGAATGGGTTGAGCATTTTATTGCATTGGGCCGGGCACTCTCCGTTCGCGTTGATTGAAAGACTCTCATCTTCTGTGTCCCCTAAAGTCTTCCCGGAGTGGAAATGACAGACCTCAGAGTGCCTACTGCCACCTATCGAATTCAGTTCAGCCGCAATTTCACGTTTAAGGACTCTCAAGATTTAGTACCTTATCTCTACGAACTCGGCATTACGGACTTATACGCGTCTCCCATTTTCAAGGCTCGCCGGGGCAGTCTTCACGGGTACTCGGTGACCAATCCCATGGAAATAAACCCTGAACTGGGCTCCCGCTCCTCCTTTGACATGGGGCAAACCCAGCGAGTCATGATTACGGAAATATTCAGCGCCGCCCACCTGGTCCCTTTTCAAAAGGCCAGGGTTATGGAGCAACGTAAACGATCTTTTCGAAAAAGACAAAGAACACTTTCAGCTAACCGGAAAAGAGCACGACAGCGGGTCCGCCAATCTGCGCTTTGCTGCTTTGAGCGTGCATAGTTAGGTAATTAAGGACTGAGAAATGCGAATGAGAGTCTGATTATCCATATATATCCAATAGTCAAGCTGATAACTGCTATATTAGGTATGATGAGTACCCACTTTCTACCCTCCATTTTCCACCATTTGCGATGATATCCATACGAAACTCCTGAACTTGATCTATATAATTGGTATCTTGGATAAGTCACATTTTAAGAATTGTAGCATGCAGAATCAAATGATTGCCATGCTGCAGGATGTCATCACGTATATTGATCAAGGTGACCCCATGCGTGCATACCAAGAGTTACAAAACGACGTCTTAAGAAGGACAGACGGGTGTGCTTTGTATGGAGCGCCTGATAGTGATGATTGGATCATTGATGCTCCATCACAAGGTGCTGTCCATCCCCCGCTTACTGGAATTATTACTGAACTTCAATAATTGGTGAAAGATTAACATCGGTTGAATCTGGCGTGGGCTAAGAGCGTAGGCTCTTGGCCCACACATTTCTTCCGAGCCGGGAGGAGTCGTAAGGCTCCTATCTGGCACATTCCTTAATGCCGGTAAGAAAGCTGACTTTTATCGGTAAGGCTGGTCGGAGGCAGTATGGAAATTTCCGGTACGTTGCTCCTAACGGGGCTAAAGCCGAAGTCGGAACTGAGGAAAGCATTTCTTGAAAGCCGCGATCATGGCTTCAAAAAGGGAAATCATTTATCACCAAACCAGCGACTTTCGATGAATGGATCGAGATGGTGAGATCTTTAGCCGAGCATTGGTTAAGGTAGTTGGATGAGGCAGGAATCGGCAGAAAGGCAAAACCAAGGCATATTTTAAATTACCGCTGTACGTAACAAATCTTTCAAACAGCCGCCAGCTCAGACTCAACGAAAGTCCACCTTGCTTGCCAAAATGTTGAATCGAAGATGATGGCTGGTGCATAACGCATAACTTTTGGATATGTTGACTTCTGGCACCGGCTCTTCTACGCGGTCACGCTTGCTCCAATCTGTAAGATCAGCAAG
>Ga0187862_10000637_pt1 | contig 39459 bp, 31 predicted proteins | sample June2016WEW_10_1_FD_133003 | JGI IMG/M metagenome (GOLD analysis project Ga0187862, IMG submission 133003) | Peatland microbial communities from SPRUCE experiment site at the Marcell Experimental Forest, Minnesota, USA - June2016WEW_10_150 | ecosystem: Environmental > Terrestrial > Soil >... | reverse complement strand
TGGGTATTCAATCGAAATCGTGTTACGCAGTGAGGCAACGTTGCTACGGAGTGGGTGACCGGTCGCATTGCAGTTGCCCTGCCAAATATTACCACGCGGAAGCGTCCGCCGCGCCAGCGGCTTAGTTCTAACGCCTAAACCGGAGACCTGACAGGGGTCTCCCGTCCCTACCCCTTGGCAGCGTCCTCCAGCGCCTCGAGGGTGGTCTGGGCGGTGAATCGCCAGGAGAAGTGGGCCGCGCGCGCCGGCCCGGCGATCTCGAGCGCGCGCCGCAACTTGTCGTCCTCGGTGATGCGGTACATGGCTGCCAGCAGCGCTTCCCGGTCGCGCGGGTCGAATCGCAGGGCAGCCTCGCCGGCGATGGAATTGAGTGGCTCGATTGCCGAGCATGCGGTCGGCACTCCCGCGGCCAGGGCTTCCAGAACCGGCAGGCCGAAGCCCTCGAACAACGACGGATAGACGAACGCCCAGGCGCGCGAGAACAAACCGTACAGATCTTCGCGCGGAATCCAGCCGGGAAAATCCACCGCATCGCGCAGCCCAAGCGCGTCGCGCAGGTTGTGCAGGTAGCCGGCGGAGAATCCGTGCAAGCCGGACACCACCAGGCGGATGTCGGGGTGTCTCTCGCGAAACACCGCATAGGCGCGCAGCAGCGCATCCAGGTTCTTATGCGGGTGCAAAGTGGAGACGGCCAGCAGGAAGCGCTCCGGCTGGCGACGCCCGGCGAGCGAGAAGAAAGCCGAGTCAACCCCATGCTCAGCCACCCTGACCTTGCCTTCCGGCAGCCGGTAGTAGCGCTTTAGATCGGCGGCGGTCGATTGCGATGGAGCCAGCAGCAGGCGCGAAACGTGCGCCGACCAGAAGAGGAAGAATCGCCAGACCGGCAAATCGAACCAGCGGAAGTTCTCGGGATGCCGCTTGTGCTGCAGGTCGTGGAACATGGTGACCTGCGGGCAAGGCGCCGCGAGCGGCGCGGTGAATCCCGCGTTCAACATCACGTCCAGGTGGCGGCGCGCCGCCTCCAGCGCCAGCACGGATTGCTCCCATAGAATCCGCCGCGGACGCGACTTGGCGCGCACGGCTTGCCTCGCCACGCGGAAGTTGGGCCGTGCGGGCGCCAGGTCGCCGCCGGTTTCGCGGTTGGTGAAAATCACGTAGCGATTTACGGGGTCGATCTCGGCCAGCCCGGCCAGCAGGCCACGCAAATAGATTTCGGTGCCGCCCACACCGCCCGGCAGCAGGTACAACGCGTTGACACCGATGGTGAGGGGCTGCATGTCAGCGTCCGAGGCGCGCCTGCGCGTCGGCGAGTTTCTGCCGCACCACTTGGAGCGAGGGCTGCAGGTCCAACGCCCGCTGATAGTCCGCCACCGCCTCGGCCGCGCGATTCAGCGAGAGATGAATGTCGCCTTTGTACATGTACGTGCTGGCGAAGTTCGGATCGATCCGTTCCGCGACGGCCAGGGCGTCCAGCGCTTCGGCCCAGCGGCCGCGCTTTCCGTATATCATGGCGATCTGCGAGTACACGTGCGCGGTCGGTTCCTGTGCAGCGGCCTGGCGCAGTTTGTCGAGAGCCAGATTCGGCTGGTTCACGCAATCGTAGGCCAGCGCCCAGTCCACCAGCAGATCGTAATTCGGCGGCCACTCCTGCGCCACCTTCTGATATTCGTCGACCGCGTCCTGGCAGCGGCCCACGAAGGCGTACGCGCTTGCCAGTTGAAACAGCACCCGCCGCTTGTGCGGCGATTTGGCCGCCGTGTCCTCCCACAGCACAATCGGATCCGCCCAAACCGCCGCGCGCGCGTGGGTGATCGCCGCGGCCACCAACAGCAAGGCGACCAACACCGCTGCCAGCTTCCTCGAATCTATGCGTACACGCCCGGCCAGGTCCACCACGATCAGCAGCAGTCCCAGCATTCCCAGGTAAAGGCGCCGCTCCGCCACCGGGTCCGCAATCGGCAGGATCGACGAAGTCGGCGACATGAGAACCAGGTAGGCGAAGTAGCCGAAGCACGCCAGCGGAAACCGCCGGCGGTAATGCCACGCGGCGACGGCCAGCGCCACCAGCGCGATGAGTCCGAAAACGGCGCCGTGGTCGAAAATGCCGCGGGAAATCGGAAAGTCCCAATCGGCGGTCAGCCGCACGGGCAGGAGAAATTCGGCCGGGTAGACGAACAGCGCCCGCCCCTGGGTGAACAAATACTGATACCAGGACACGCCTTTCAAGCTGAGACCCGCGCTCGTCGAGTGCAGGATCAGGTTCCAGAAAAACGCCAGGCCGCCGGCGGCGCCCAGCGCCAGCGGAGCGTACAAGCGCCAGTTGGCACGCACACCGCGGAAAGAAAAGCCCGGGTTCCACCAGAAGTCGGTGAGCAGCAACAGGGCCGGCAGGATAATGGTGTGCTCCTTGGCAAGCAGCGCCAGGCCAAACAGCGCTAACACCAGCAGGATGGCTCCCCACCCGATGGCTGCCTGCCGGCGGTAAAGGAACACCGCGTAGGCGGCCAGCACCAGCGTCACGCTGAGCGCCTCGGAGCGGCCGGCGAGGTAGGCTACCGCCTCGGTCTGGATGGGGTGCAGCAGAAACAGGCCCGCGGCGAAGCCCGCCAGCAGCGTGCGGCGCGCTGCAGGCGCCTGCGCCCACTCGAGCAACCGGCGCACGATCAGAAACACCAGCGACGCCGCCACCAGGTGGATCAGCAAGCTGAACACGTGATAGGAAAACGGGTCGTCGCCGGAGAGCCGCGCGTTCATCCAATAGCTGGCCATCAGCACCGGGCGCACGCTGTGAACCCAGATTCGGAACGGCGCCACGATATCGGGCAGCGCGAACAGGAGCACGGTATCGTCGAACAGGAAAGCCCCGTTCAGTGCCGGGGAATAAGCCCACCACGCCGCGAGCAGGGCGGCGCCGGCTGCCAGGTAAGGGCGCCAGTCGCGGCGCCGGGCGGCGATTTGGGCCGCAGCCGCGGCGCGTTTTCTTCTCTCGGCCTTAGCTTTCATGACGAGTGAGCCGGCGGAGGTGATATTCGAGGATGGCTACCCGTTGCGCCAGCGCGATGTTGTCGTCGCGCAACTGCGAAATGATCAGCGTGAAGCGGAAGAACACCACCAGGAAGACCGCGCTCCCCAACAGGAATACCGCCAGTGGCGTGTCCGGCAGCCCGAGCAGGGCCTTGATGTATTCCACCATCGGACGCGACAGCGACAGCACCAGCATCGCACTCGCCGCCACCAGCCAGGTGACCGAATACTCCACCCGGATGTGGGAGCGCCGCACCGAAATCAGCACCATCATCAGCAGGAGCAGTGAAATGGCTGCGCTTACGTGCAACAAATGGTCCATCTATCCTCCGCCGCCCGAACCGGGGCCCGAATTCCGGCCACGCGGGAGCCGGCGCCACCGGCCGTCATATCTCAGTATGTTCACAAAAACGCCCAGCAAAACGTGGACGATATAGTAAAGCGGTCTCAGCCCGTTGATCGAGGAACGGCCGGCCCTGCGTGGACGCATCTTGCACGGCACCTCTTCGAAACGGAACCGCCGCCGCTGCAGCACCACCAGCGCCTCGATCTCCGGGTACTCCAGCGGAAAGCTGGCGCTGAACAGCGCCAGGGCGCGCCGGTTGACTCCCACGAAGCCGGAGGTGGGATCCTGCACCGCTTTGCCCAGAATCGGCCGCAGCACCAGGCGAAAAAAACGCGCCCCCAGCGCCCGCGCCGGGTGCGCGCGCTCCCCGTTCATGCGCGCGCCAATCACCATCTCCGCACCGGATTCCTTCAGCTTGTCCAAAATTCGCGGAATATCGCGCGGGTCGTGCTGTCCGTCGCCATCCACGCGAATCACGTATTCGAAACCCAGCTCGTAAGCCAGCTTGTATCCGGCCTGCACGGCTCCGCCCAAACCAAGGTGGTGCGGTAGGGGAAGAATGTGCGCGCCCGCCGCGCGCGCCACCGCTACCGTGGAATCCAGCGAACAATCGTCGATCACAAGCACCGGAACGCCGGGCACTTGCTCTTCCAGCTCGCGGACCACGTCGCCCACCGCGCCCTGTTCGTTGTACGCGGGAACGATGACCAGCAGCGAGCCGGGTCCGGGATCCTGCATGTTCATTGTTCCGCCACCCGCCGGGCGCTGATCGAGCCGCCGCGCGCCAGGCGCCGGAACACGGCGGGCGCGATGCGGGCGCCGCCCTGTATGCGCCTGCGCTCCCGCCACAGCCAGCGCCCATGCCGCACCATGCTTGCGTGCGCCCGAATCACGTACCACAGCATACGCGCGCCGTTGTGTCCGCTGGCGCGAAACCGCGCTGCGCTGCCGCGGCCCTGGGCCAGGTACAGGAAGTGCCAGAAATACCGCGCCACCGCGGCGAACGGCGCCAGCCCCAGCATTCGCACCGGAAAGTTCTTGGCCAGCACGAACAGGCGGTTACGCTCCACCAGGTAGGCCTTCAACGGCGACGCCTCCCCGGCCGAGTGCGAATAGTGGTGCTCCACCACTGCCAGCGGCGAATACACGCACTTCCATCCTCGCCACCGCGCGCGCAGACCAAGATCGGTGTCCTCGCAGTACAGGAAGAAATGTTCGTCGAAGCCTCCAATCTCCTCGATCATCGCCCGCCGGTACATCGCCGCCGATCCGCTCGGCAAGAGCACCTCCTCTTCCACCGGAAAATCCTCCGGCGCTCGACCGTGGCCACGCTGCTTGCTACTGCCATCGCGCGCCAAAAGCATGCCGGCCGAATCCAGCCGGTGCTCGCCATAGAGCCACACCTGCGACGCGCACATCCCCGCGTCCGGCCGCCGGTCGAGCGCCTCGACAAGCGCCTCCAGCCACCCGGCGTGCGCCACCGCGTCGTCGTTCAAGGTGGCCAGATAGCGCGCGCCGGAGGCCAGCAGCCCCTGGTTGACGGCTGCGCCGAACCCCATGTTGCGGCTGTTTTCGATGACGCGGACCCCCGGTGGCACGCCCTGGCGCCGCACCATCCCGCGCCCGCTGTTATCCACCACGATGACTTCAAAATCGCGCCGCGTCTGTTTCCCGAGCGACTCCAGGCATTCGAGCAGTCTTCGATCGGCAGCCAGCGTGGGAACAACTACGGTCGCGACCAGTTCCGGCAACGCACCATTCTAACAGCCTCGCACCGCCCCGGAGCCGTGGTGGTGGTGGCCTGTCGCGGCGGTCTTCGGATCTGCCCCAGGCAGCGCGACTCCCCCGGAACATCGAATCCACTTTAACCCCGCCTATCCTACGGCCCTCTCAAAACAGGACATTTCTACTTTGCCTTGACAGAGGCTGACTCGCCTATTTCGCAATCCAGGGGATGCTGTGATCGGACATCACGGCGCGGGTTTCGGCGGGCGAATCGGTGCGGAAAAAGGACCACGGGCCAGGGATCCACGGGTAGCGATCGACAACCGATTCATCGACTTCCACGCCCAGGCCTGGTTCGCGCGAAACCACCAGGTCGCCGGCTTCGATGGCGAGCGGCTGTTTGAGAATCTCCGCGGCCAGCGGGAATGGATACATGCCGGCCCGTCCGGGACTCGCGTAGCAAGGGTACTCCAACCACTCGACCACGGTGTCCGGCCAGCAGACGCCGAGATGCGCCGCGGCTGCCACTTCAAGCGCGGTTCCCCAACTGTGGAAGGCGAAGCGCAGGTTCTGGCTGGCGATTTCGGCAAGCAGCCGGCGGCCGGTCGTGTAACCGCCCTGACAGCAAACGTCCATCTGCACGTAATCGACGGCCCGGCTGTCCATCAGGTCAAAGTAGCTGTCCTCGCTCGGTTCGTGCTCGCCGGATGCCAGCGGCACGATGTCCTTCTCTTTAAGCCGGGCGTAGTCGGCATGGGCGGCGGGCGGAAGCGGTTCCTCCAGCCAGGCGATGTGGTGCGCGGCCATCTGGCGGGCCACCTGCTCGACGGTTGCGGCGCTGTAGGAAAGGTTGCCCATGCGCCACCAACCGTGGGCATCCACCATGAGGTCGAAATCGGGCCCGGTAGCCTGGCGCATCAGCCGGACGGCTTCCACGTCCAGGTCCGGTCCGAGCGCGGGACGCATTTTGTAAGCCCGAAAGCCGAGCTGCGCGATGGCGGCGGCTTCGGCGGCGAAGCCTTCCGGCGGCATGTACATTCCGGCGCTGCCGTAGAGCCGGATGTGGTCGCGCACGCGGCCGCCGAGCAACTCGGAAACCGGCACGCCAAGCGCTTTGCCGGCCAGATCGTAGAGGGCGATCTCGACGGCGCAGTAAACCTTGGCGACCTCCGGGTCGGCGCCGGGGCCGGCCAGGAAGAGCACGCGTAGCGCGTCCGGGTCGGCCAGCGAGCGGCCCTCCAGGAAAGGCGCGACGATCGACTGGATGGTGTGCTGCGCGCTATCGCTCGCCGGCCCGGGCGCGTAGCCCACCAGACCGTTGCCGGTTTCCACTCGCACAAACATGGCGTCGCGCTTCACGATGGTGCGCTCACCACCCCAAAATGGCAGCCGGAGCGGCGACGGAAAGGGATAGGACAGCAGGAAAGAGCGGACACTCGAAATCTTCATGGACGCCGAATCAGCATATCACGGAAGGGGCCGCGCGCCTGCGCAATCCGCGATTCGCTGCGGGAGATGAGACGGCTCCAGATGGTATCCGGATTGGGGTCGAAGACCAGTGCGGCGCTGCCATCCAGGATGTACCAGGCGCGGAGGCGCATCTCGTTATCCAATTGCCCGGGACCCCATCCGCAATATCCCGCGTAGACACGCAGATCGGCCGCGCTCCTGCCGCCGGCCAGGGCGCCTTCGAGCGCCGGCTGGGACGGGATGAGATAGATCCTCTCCAGCACCCGCACCCCCGCATCCGGTTTGGCGTCGGAGCGAACCAGCGCCATGGCGCTGCCCGTTTCCACCGGTCCGCCGACGTACACCGAATCCGAGCGCTGGCCGGCCCCTTTCAGATTGCGCAACGCACGAGACAGCGGGACCGTGGTGCGCCGGTTGATCATCAGGCCGACCGCGGATTCCTGGTCATACTTTACAAGCAGGATGACGGATTCCGCGAAGGTCGGATCCGGGGCGTCGCTCGGGGTCACCAGGAGTTTACCCACCGCCAGATCTTCCGGGCGCTTGGATTGCGCGGGCACAATGACGGCCGCCAGCAGGACGCCGGCCGCCACCCGAGGCGCGATCCCGAATCGGCGGGGCACACGTATATTATGTCGCGTCCGCCCAGAGTCTGCTCAATTAGTTTGGAAAAAAAGCGGCGCGGTTAGTTCTGCACTTTACCAACCACGATGATGGCCAGTTGCAGATCGCCGATTGTGACGTTGAGCACCTGGTCCGGCGTGTCTCCTTCGGCGGTGATGGAGGGGAACTTCGAAGCCCCCGGTTTTTCGATCGAGAACACCGCCGGATGCGGCGTACCGGAAGCCTTGGTGCTCATCTGCACCAACTTGTCGAAGGCGGGGTTTGCACTGGGATCGGCGTCATTGACAATGGGCGTAAGCAGCAGAAAATCACGCTGCGGGGCCACGCCCTGATGCGAGCCATCGACGGGAAAATCGCTGTAGCGCATGGTGTACAGGCCGGCCTTAATGGTTTGACCGCGGCGGTCGCTCGCCTCGGAAGGGAAGCGCAGAACGCCGACTAGAGCGCCCTGCGGAATCGGAAACACGATGGCGTCGTCGGTTGGTTTTGCCCCGCTGGGGATGGCGCTGCGAAACCAGATTTCGCACCACGGACCGTTGGGCCCTGTGACGCGATAGCCTTGCGTTTGAAGCGCGGAAGTGTAGGCCGCCGGAAGGCCGGATGGAGCGCCGGAGACCGTCTCAACCTTGTAGTCCTGAGCCCAGCCGGTTGCAAGCAGAGAGAGAAGCAGGAAGGTGAAGCGCATGATCGGGACTTCCACTGCGAAAAGTCTGGAGCGGGAGACGGGATTCGAACCCGCGACATCGACCTTGGCAAGGTCGCACTCTACCAACTGAGTTACTCCCGCGCAAACCGCAGTACCAATTTTCCTTCAGAACATTGTCAAAGTCAAACGTTGCGAATATGTAACTGATTTTAAAGCAATTAGAAACTTGCGGCAAAGCGAGGCCCCTGTGGTATGCTACAGTCTCGGTTGACCAAAGCGGAGGCGTCGGACAGCCGTGCCGATGGCTGGTCTTCCGCTGCCGGTAGTTGTTCCGGTAGGACATCGAGTGACCCCAAAGTTAGGAAGGGAAATGCTGTGGAAAACTTGCGGGATTTGTGTGCAAAACCAATCAATATGTGGGATCAGCTTCGTCATCATATACAGCCGCGCGTTAGTGAGGAAAGCTACAACAATTGGTTCAAAGGCACTACTTTCCTGGGAGTGGATGGAGACACGCTGTTAGTGCTGGTTCCAGACGGCGAAACCCGCGCCTGGATGGAAAACGAATACGGAGCCCAGTTGCGCGAGGCAATTCGCGAACTGCGGTTACCAGTCAGCCAGATCGGTTTCGAAACCCGCGCCTCGAGCGGTGTGCGGGAACCGTTGAACCGGAACGGGGCGGAGATGGAGCCCGCAGCTAGTTCGCTGAATCCCAAGTTCACTTTCGAGACGTTCGTGGTGGGAGCCTGCAACCAGTTTGCTCACGCCGCCGCGCGTTCGGTGGCCACCAACCCTTCCCGCAGCTACAATCCGTTATTTCTGTACGGTGGCGTGGGGATGGGCAAGACGCACCTCATGCATGCCATCGGCCGCGAGTTGATCGACAAGTTCGGCTCAATGCGGATTATCTACACTTCGAGCGAGCGTTTCATGAATGAGATGATCGCCTGCATCCGCACCGAACGTATGCAGCAGTTTCAGCAGCGCTATCGCGAAGCGGATGTGCTGCTGGTCGACGACATCCAGCTTCTGGGCAACAAGGAGCGTACGCAGGAGGAGTTTTTTCACACCTTCAATGAGCTGCACGATCATCAGAAGCAAATTGTGATTTCGAGCGATTCGCCGGCCAAAGAAATACCCGGTTTGCTAGAGCGGCTCCGGTCGCGCTTCGAATGGGGTTTGATGGCCGACATTCAACCGCCCGACTTGGAAACCAAGATGGCCATTCTGGACAAGAAGGCCGAAGCTGAGGGCGTGAAACTACCGGATGACGTGCGGTCGTTCATGGCCACCAAGACCAAATCGAACGTGCGTGAATTGGAAGGCGCGCTGGTCAAGCTGATGGCCTACTCTTCGCTCACTTCGACGCCGATCAATTTACCGATGGCGCAACAGGTCCTGCGGCATATCGTTCACTTGCAGGACCGCAAGGTGACCATTGATGCGATTCAGAAAGCGGTTGCCGAACGGTTCCAAATCAAGTCGTCGCAACTCAAGGAAAAGAGCAATACGCAGAAAGTGGTGCGCCCCCGGCAGGTCTCCATGTACCTGGTGAAAGAGCTCACCGACGCTTCCCTGCCCGAGATCGGACGCGCCTTCGGAGGCAAGCACCACACCACCGTAATCCACTCGATCCGCAAAATCGAGAAAGAACGTCAGGCCAACCCGGAATTAAACAGACTCATTCACAGTCTAATGGAAACATTGCAATGAGTTTCTGGTTTTTTCCACAAGGGCCCGTGGATGGCTGCCAGGAAATCTGTGCAAGAACTGGGGCCAAGCCTGTTTTTGCTCGGTTCTGCACATCCCGATTCACAGTTTGACGTAGCGAAAAGTAGCTGAATTTAGTATAATTTAGGTGATCTTCAACATTTGCACAGGCCCGATGAAAACGGTTCTTTTTTGTGCTCATCTAATACCGCCTGAATAGATAGGAGCCGTAGCGCATGGAATTCACTGTCAGTAAGGCTGATTTGGTACGGGAGTTGAGTCTGTCGCAAGGCGTGGTGGAGAAGAAAACCACCATTCCCATCTTGTCGAACGTTCTTCTGGAGGCTTCCGGAGACCGGGTGACGCTGACTGCAACGGATCTGGAATTGGGCGTGCGTTGTTCTTGTGCGGCGCGCGTCAAGAAGGAAGGCGCGGGGACGGTGCCGGCGCGTAAGTTGCTCGATTACGTCCGCCTGTTGCCGGAAGGCGACGTGCAGATGAAATTTTTGGAGAATCATTGGGTGAGCATCACGTGTGGCCGGTCGAAGACGCGTATTGCCGGTATGTCACGCGATAGCTTTCCCGAGTTGCCAAAAATGCCGGACCCGATTGCGGAGATCCCCGTGAAGGCATTGGCATCGCTGATTGCGCGGACGTCATTCGCAATTTCCATGGAGGAATCGCGATTCACACTGAGTGGCGCGTTGCTCTTACTGCGTCCCGACAGCATGACAATGGTTGCTACCGACGGGCATCGTCTGGCCTATGTGCAAACCCCATGTGAAAACCCGGGCGTAGGTCAGCAGTTTCGCGCACTGGTTCCCAAGAAAGCCATGGGAGAACTCGTCAGACTAGCTGAGGAAGCGGCTCCGGAAGCGAAAGCCGCTTTCGCGGGAGACGATAACCACCTGTTCTTCAAAGTGGGAGAGCGGCTGCTGATCACACGCAAGCTGACCGGCAATTTTCCCGACTATGAGCGCGTCCTGCCAAAGGATCACACGTTGATCGCAAGATTGCAGAAGGACGAGATTCGCTCTGCCATCGAACGCGTCGCCCAGTTTGCCGATGAGCGTTCGCGCGCCATTCGCGTACAGTTTACCGAAGGCGAAGTGAAAGTGTTCTCATCCTCGGTGGAGATGGGCGAGAGCGAAGAGACGGTTACCAGTGAATACAAAGGGCCGGATCTGGAGATCGGATTCAATGCGCAGTACCTGCTCGATTTCCTGCGTGCCACGGCACAGGATCATATCGCCTTCGAGCTGAAGGATCAGAAAAGCGCCGGTGAATTACGGCCGGCCGGCGATGCGACGCCCGACCAATACCGGTACGTCGTGATGCCGATGAGGATCTGAGTTTAGGACCATGGAAGACCTGACCAACACGGGGCAACAATCGGCGGTTTACGATTCCACAAGTATCAAAGTGCTGGAGGGGCTGGAGGCGGTGCGCCTGCGGCCCGCCATGTATATCGGCTCGACCGGCGAGATGGGGCTGCACCACCTGGTCTATGAAGTTGTCGACAACTCCGTAGACGAAGCCATGGCGGGCCACTGCACCGAGATCAACGTTACGATTCACGACGACGACTCGGTAACCGTGGTCGATAACGGCCGCGGGATCCCCGTCGATCTCCACGAAGAAGAGGGTGTGTCTGCAGCACAAGTGGTAATGACCAAGCTGCACGCCGGCGGAAAATTCGATTCGAAAAGCTACAAAGTATCTGGCGGCTTGCACGGCGTAGGCGTGAGCGTCGTGAATGCGCTATCGGAAAAACTCGAGCTCGAGATATGGCACCCCGACGGCGAAACCGGTCCCAGCTTCACCTGGCAGCAGGAGTATGCGTGCGGCGTTCCCAAAGGGCCGCTCCAGAAAACGGGCAGGGCCGGCCGCAAGACCGGAACCAGCATCACCTTCAAACCGGACGCGACCATCATGGACGTGACGCAGTTCAATCACGACACGCTGGCCAACCGCCTGCGCCAGCTTGCGTTCCTCAACAAGGGCCTGAAAATTACGCTCACCGACGAGCGCATGGAGCCGGAGAAGACCGAAGAATTCCAATACACCGGCGGCATCGCCGAATTCATCAAGCTGCTCAACAAGGGCAAGCAGGTGCTGCACGACAAGCCGATGCATTTCGAGGCCGACCGCGACCTCCCGGCGGGCGGCACGCTGACGATGGAAGTGGCGCTGCAATACAACGACGGGTATTCGGAGAACATTCTCAGCTTCGCTAACGCCATCAACACGGTGGATGGAGGCACACATCTGCGCGGCTTCTATTCCGCGCTCACCCGCACCATCAATGCATTTGGCCAGAAGCAGGAACTGTTCAAGGACAAGGAGACCCTGACCGGCGACGATGTGCGCGAGGGGCTGACCGCGGTGGTCAGCGTGAAGGTGCCGCAGCCGCAGTTCGAAGGCCAGACCAAGGGCAAGCTGAACAGCGACATCAGCGGCTACATGACGCAGTTCGTCAATGAGAAGCTGGGCGAATTCTTCGACAAGAACTCGACCATCGGGCGCCGTATCGTCAACAAGGCGATTGACGCGGCGCGGGCGCGCGAGGCTTCCCGCAAGGCGCGCGACCTGACGCGCCGCAAAGGGACGCTCGAATCGGGCGGCATGCCGCACAAGCTGGCCGATTGCCAGGAGCGCGACCCGGAGCGCTGCGAGCTGTTTCTGGTCGAGGGCGAATCCGCCGGGGGCACCGCCAAGCAGGGCCGCGACCGGCGCTTCCAGGCCATCCTGCCGCTCAAAGGCAAAATCCTCAACGTGGAAAAGGCGCGCTACGACAAGATGCTGGGCCACGAGGAAATCCGCGCCATGATCACGGCGCTCGGCACCGGCATCGGCAAGGAGGATTTCGATCCCTCGAAGCTGCGCTACGGCAAGATCATCATCATGACCGATGCCGACGTGGACGGCTCGCACATACGCACTCTCCTGCTCACGTTCTTCTTCCGCCACATGAACGAGCTGATCCTGCGCGAACGGGTCTTCATCGCCCAGCCGCCGCTCTTCCGCATCAAGAAGGGCAAGAGCGAGAAATACATCAAAGACGAAAAAGAGCTGACCAAGGAGCTGACCAGGCGGGCCACCGAGAACCTGGCGCTCGAGATCCACTCGACCGGCAATGGAAGCGGACCCAAGGCGGTGCTCGAAGGCACCGAGTTGCGCGCCTTCCTGCTCAACCTGGACGAGTACGAGAAGATGTTCCACAAGGTGGAGCGCCGGCTGCGCGACGCGCGCGTGGTGGAGGTATTGGCGAACCTCGATCTGCGCGTCGATCACAAAGGCGAGTTCCAGCAGGAAACCAACCTCAAGCCGGTGTTCGATGCGCTCGAGAAGCTGGGACTGAAACCGCAGATGCGCCTGGACGAGGAGCACTCTTCCCACGCGGTGATCTACCACGACCAGACCGGCGCCGAGCGATCGGTTGGCCTGGCCCTGGCGGCGCAGCCCGAATTCCGGCGCTTCCGTGCGCTGGGCCGCATCATCGCGCGCTATAACGATCCGCCCTTCGTGGTGGTCAAGGACGAAAACCGCGAGGCGCGGGCGGACTGGCGCGCGCTGCTCGATTACGTGATGACCGAAGGCAAGAAGGGCTCCGACGTGCAGCGCTACAAAGGCCTCGGCGAAATGAACGCCGAACAACTCGCCGAAACCACCATGAATCCGGAAAAGCGCACGCTGCTCTCCGTGCGCCTGGAAGACGCCGTGAAATGCGAGGAAATCTTTTCCACGCTGATGGGCGAGGACGTGGAAAGCCGCCGTAAATTCATCGAAGACAACGCGCTGGATGTAAAGAATTTGGACGTGTAGCGGCGGACTCGGCGCGCGACTAGTACGCCCTGGGTTTCCGGTACTTCAAGCGGACCAGCAGCGGCTGGGCGTCCGGATCGAGTTCTACCTGGAGGTGGACCGTCTCGGTTCCCGGCCAGGAAACTCTAACCCAGTGACTCGAACCATCCGAGGTGTGGGGCAACGCGAAACGGCCGTCGTCATCGGTCTTCACTTGGGAAACCTGCGTCACCCAGTCCGCAGCGCATTCTTCCACGCGGATGCCGGGCAAATGCATCGACTCGTATTCCACCACGCCTGCCAGATCGGCCGCCTTGACGCAGGCGGTCTTGATCCTCGGGACCAGCCGTTGCGCCCGCCTCGCGGCTACTCTCTCGGCAAAGGAGGGTCTGGCCGGTCTGGCCGCCCGTTGCGCCCGTATGTCGGCCCGTATCTGGGCCCAGGAGGGTGCAGGCGCCCCGTCGGCCGTACGGTCGGCGCCGATGAGCTTCAGATAGAGGTAGAGTAGGGCGGTCAAAATCACGGCATAACAGATGCGGCTGAAGGCGGAGGGATGGAACCGATCGGGAACCATGAAGATGGCACCATAAATGACGAGGAAAGGTGCCGTCTCCACCAGGAACTTCCGCCACCCTTCAACCCAGGCCATGGCGACCAGCAGGGCCGCTGATAGGATCACTTCGATTCCGATCCACACAACCGGTTGCTGCGGAAGCCGGTGCGATACCCAAATGACGGCGAGTGCCCAGATACAAAGCGCCGGAATGAGCCAGGAGCGAGTCCAGTTAGGCATGCGCATGCGCTCCATTCTACCGCTGCCTGACGGCCGATGGCCCCCGATCATTTCTCTGTCACATTCAAGTGATAGCCTGAGTGCTCATGAGCAAAATCCTGGCCCTGATCCTGATGGCGGGCAGCCTGTTGAGCGCGGCCCCCAAGAAACCGAAGCTGGTGGTGGCAATTGTCATCGATCAGTTCCGCTATGACTACCTCACGCGCTACCGCTCGGACTATCATGGCGGCTTCGACCTGCTGCTGACTTCGGGCGCGGTATTCACCAACGCCCGCTACCAGCACTTTCCTACCGTGACAGCGGTGGGCCACAGCATCTTCCTCAGCGGCGCCATGCCCGCGCTCAGCGGCATAGTCACCAATGCGTGGTATGACCGCGAGGCGGGAATCGAAGTCACCAGCGTCTCCGATCCGCAGACCTCGCTGGTGGGTGGGTTGCCGGGCGCGGGCTCTTCGCCGCGGCGCATGCTGGTGGACACTGTGGGCGACGAGTTGAAGATCTCGGACAACAGCCAGTCGCGCGTGATCGGTATCTCGCTCAAGGACCGGGCCGCTATCTTGCCGGCCGGCCACATGGCCAATGGGGCTTATTGGTTCGACAGTAAGAGCGGCAACTTCGTCTCCAGTACTTACTATTTTGAAGAAGCGCCGGCCTGGGTCAAGGAAGCCAACGCCGCGCGCGCCGCCGACAGTTACGCCGGCAAAACATGGTTAGGCCACCAAATGCCGCAGCCAGGCCAGTTATACAGCGCGCTCGAAGCCACGCCTTACGGTAACGAACTGGTAGAGGCCTTCGCCGAACGCGCGCTGGCCGGCGAACAACTGGGCCAGCGCGGTGTCACCGACCTGCTGGCGGTGAGTTTCTCTTCGAACGATTACGTCGGCCACGCCTATGGCCCGGATTCACCCGAAGCGCGTGCCATTTCGGCAGCTACCGACGAGTTACTCGCGAAATTCTTCGGTGAGTTGGACCGCGCGGTGGGCCTCAACAACGTGTTAGTGGTCTTGACCGCGGACCACGGCGTAGCTCCCGTTCCCGAGGTGAACACGGCTCGCCATATGCCGGGCGGCCGCATGCCGGAGGGCATCATCACTCAGACCGTGCAGGCAGCTCTTAGCAAGAAGTACGGCCAATTCGATTGGATCACCGCCACGCTGGAATCGGTAGTCTATCTCAACCACGAGCTGATCGCAGTCAGGAAGCTCGATCTCGCCGAGGTGGAGCGCACCGCGGCCGAGGCGTTGCGCGAAGTGCCGCACGTCTTCCGCGTCTATACCGGCGTCCAACTTACCGACGGCCAGGCGCTCGAAGACTCAGTGGGACGCATGGCGATGAATGGCTATAACCAGCGCCGCGGCGCCGACCTGGAAGTGCTGACCGATCCCTACTGGATCATCGGCGGCATAAGCACGACGCACGGCCTGCCGTTCGGCTACGACACCCACGTGCCGGTGATCTTCCTGGGCCCCGGCATTCGCGCCGGCGAGTACGATAACAACATCACGCCCAACGATATCGCTCCCACGTTGGCCACCATCCTCCGCGTGGAAACCCCCAGCGGCTCGTTCGGCCGCGTGCTGATCGAGATGTTCGCGCAGTAGAAATCCGCGGCATGTGATACGCTGTGAGCATCGGTACGGCGCATGGCAGCGCGCGCGTACCGAGCGTCGCGAACAGAAGAATCGGAGAGAAGCCAGTGTCTCAAGTGACAGCCCTCTTTGCATCGTTCCAGAGCACCTTGCGGCCGGGATCGATCTTCATCATTCCGTTCCTGACAGCCTCTTCGTTGGTCGCGCAGTCGGCCTGCGGGGACGTCCAGTTGCAGCTCACGCCCGATTACAGCTTCGCCATTGGCAGCTCGAGCGGAGGCAGTGCGTACAGTTTTGCCCTGGGAGGCCAAACACCGGCACAGGGGCCGATCACGCAACTGGCCCTCTTTCGCTACGACACATCCCTTGCCAGCACGTCCGGCATCGTGCCGTCTCAGGCGGTGGGAACATCGCTGGTTCCGGGCAAGTTCGGCTCGGCTGTCGCCATTGCGGCGGGCGGGATCCTCAGCTACCCGGAAGCCGGGAACCTAAGCTTCGGCGACGGCACAATCGAGATGTGGATCTCTCCTCAATACGACGGCGCCAATTCCGTCTATACGCAGGACCCCCAGGTGCCTTTCCAATATTCTTGGGGCAGCGGTGGAAACCAGTTGGTTCTGGCGGTGGCAAACGATAGTAGCACCGGGGCTCCCAGCGGTTACTTATTCGCGGGAGCTTCGGGCGTCTATGCCGGGTACTTGGCCGTTTCGGGCATCGCTGAGTGGAAGGCCGGTGAGTGGCATCATGTTGCGCTCACTTACTCGACCGCGCAAAGCCGGCTGCGCCTTTACATAGACGGCGTCCTGGCTGCGGAAGGCGACGCGGCGATCCAGTTTCCCACCTCCGGATCGGGCAGTTTCACAATCGGCGGCGATTCCTTTGGACACGCCAGCGCCTTCACAATTGACGAGGTGCGCATCTCGAACGATGAGAAGCCTGCTCCCATAATTGCGTACGATGCGGGGCGCACCAGCCCATTCGCCAACGACGAGGTGTATCTCTCTCTAGCCGGTGTTTCTCCCGGCCAACTCACATACACGGTCAGCGGATGTGGCGCTGCGTCCTACACCTACACTGGGATTCCGATCACCAACGTAAACCCACCGAGCAACCTCCTTGCGCCCGGCTCCACCAGCTTGACGCTCAGCTTCAATACGCTTCATCCCTCGTCCTGCGGCTACTCTGTCGGGTCCCTTCTGCCGTTCAGTTCCATGCAGGCGATTTCCAACGGCCAGAAGACGACGACGCATCAGGGCACCATCGCTGGAATCTCATCCAGCCCGCTGGTCTTGAACAAGGTGTACCTGCAATGCGATTCCAATCCGGATTTTGTCGAGGCCCTGCAATACCGTGCCGTCGCTGCACTAAACCCGCCATTTCCGCGAATCGGGAACATCTGGTGGGGAAGTTATCTGTTTTCGACAAATCCCGATTTGGCAGCGCAAACCAGCCTGTTTCTTGGGCCTGATTTTACAACAAGCCAGGTCGAAGCTCTGCGAGCTCTCAACCCAAGCATTCTGGCGTTGCCCAGTCTTGGCGCTACCTACACGCCTCCGCCTTCAGTCGCAGTAACTCCCGACAGCTACTTGATGAAGGACATCCATGGGAACCCTATCGTGATTTGGCTGAGCACACCTCTTACGTACCTGCTCAATCTGACAAAGCCGGAAGTCGCAGCATGGGCTGCCAACAACCTATTCCAGCAGCTTCGACAATCCAACTTAGCCTTCGATGGTCTTTTTCTCGATAGCGTCAGCACATCAATCTCTGGTCTGCAATACGATGCTTATGGGAATCCGGTACAGATCTCCTCCAGCAATAATGGCATCGCCGACGATCCCACGGCGCTTGATGCGGCCTGGAAGGCCGGAGTGCTTCTCGAGATCGACACTCTGCGGCAACTCGCACCCTACGCCTATCTTTCTTGCCATTGCAATCTGGAATCTGACCTGGTGTCCCGATTCAACGGAGCCAGCCTCGTATTCCTATCGACGGACGCACGCGAAGGCCGCATCCCCTTCTCGACCTTCTGGGACACATACAATAGCTGGTCGGCGGGCGCGGTGCCGCCTGTCATTGTCAACGTGGAGGGCTCGCCGCCAAATCAGTTGGATTATGGCTACGGGCAGCCCATTCACAACATGCCACCGGGCGTCGCGGAGTTCGGTCAGACGTTTTATCCGAATATGCGCTTCGCTTTGGCGACCACATTGATGAACAACGGCTTTTTCTCTTACGACTTCGGGGATGCGGGCTATGCGGTCGCTTGGTGGTACGACGAATATGGTTTCCCGCTCGGCTATCCCCTAGGGCCGGCGGCCACGATCAGCTCGGGAGCGGTGTCGAGTTCGCAGAACCTCCTGGTCAACGGTGGTTTCGAGAACGGATTGACGAACTGGTCGTTCAACCTTACCAATGATGGTCAGGTGCAAGCCACGGTCGCCCTGGATTCGACAATCGCCGCGGAGGGGAACAACTCGGCCCACATAGACGTCGTATCGGCTGGAACGGCCGTGTGGCATGTCGACCTGGAGCAGGACGGCGTCTCGCTTGTCGCGGGCACCAGCTACCAACTGCAATTCTGGGCGCGGGCCGATCAGCCCCGGACGATTACCGTGAACTCCCAGGGCGGCGCACCAAACTGGCCGAACTATGGGCTCAACGCGCAGATCGCCATCGACACGAGTTGGGGACTCTATTCGGCCTCCTTTATTGCGCCCACAACTGCGACAGATGGCCGAATCCAGTTCTGGGTTGGCGATGTAGCTGGAAACGTATGGATCGACGGTGTGCAACTGCTGCAAGCTCTGCCTGTCGTCTACCGCCGGGACTTCACACTCGGCGTGGCGCTCCTGAATGCCACGACCTCCCAACAGACCATATCCCTGGGGTCCGGCCTGCAGCGATTCACAGGGAGCCAGGCGCCCAAGTATCAATATATTGTCGACGATGCGGATACGGGCTTCACCTCAACTGGCTCCTGGAACGCGGTCACATACGATTCGGGGGTTATCTGGGACGACGGATCGCCAACGAGTAGTGCTGAAGCGCTTGGCCCCTACTATCACGCATGGCAACTCACTGCTCATCAACTGGACGCCACCAGTGGCACGGCGCAATGGAGCCTGAACATCCCGGAAGACGGTCAATACACGATCCAGGTCTGGCTGCCGGCGGCGCCGAACGCTGGAAGTTGGACGAAGAACGCCGTCTATGAAATTGTGTCCGGCGGAAACGTGGTCGCCTCGACGACAATCGACCAGACTACCGCGAGCGCCGGCGACGGCTGGCACATGATCGCCACGCTCAACCTGACCGCTGCCGGTGCGCCGTTCTTGCGAGTTCACAATGGCGGTTCCGGCTCCCTGATCGCCGACGCAGTTTACGTGACTTCCGCTGCGCTCTATAACGATGGCTCCCCGGCGTCCCAGGTCACACTCGCGCCGATGGATGGCATTCTGCTCCAGCGGCAGCAACCCGTATCGGCCTCGACATCAGTCGTGAGCTCCGTCGTCAACGCGGCGAGCTATCAGAGCGGGATCGCGTCGGCGGGATTCGTTTCGATCTTCGGTACGGGTCTTAGCGCTTCGACGCGTGCCTGGACCTGGGCGGATTTCACCGGCTCGAATCTGCCCTTGTCGCTCGATAGAGTGTCCGTCACCATCAACGGCAAACCGGCTTACGTCGAGTACATCAGCCCGACTCAGATCAATGCCATTGCACCAGATGACGATACAATTGGCCCGGTCCCGGTCCAGGTCAAGACGCCGCAGGGCACCGGCTATGCGGGAACTGCCCTGAAACAGAAACTGTCGCCCGCGTTTTTCGTTTATCAATCCGGAACCACGAGCTATGTGGCAGCCGTGCATCTGGACGGGACGCTGGTGGGCCCCACGGGACCATCCTCGCGGCCGGCGGTCCCGGGCGAGTTCATTGAAATGTACGGCACCGGCTTCGGCGCGACCAACCCGGCAGTGCCGACCGCGCAATTAGTCCCGCAACCGGCTCCGCTGGTACTGCCTGCCACGGTATCGATTGGAGGAGTGAACGCCGTCGTGCAATGGGCCGGCCTGGTGTCCTCCGGGCTGTATCAGATAAACGTCCAGATCCCCAATGTCGCGCCTGGCGATCAACCCGTCCAAACCGCCATCAGTGGGTTTCAGGGCCCGGGAAACGTCTTTGTGACCGTCGGTTCGCAGTGAGATCTCGCCGGGCGGGCAGAAGCGAATAGGGCTTCGCAGCGATCCAAGAGAATCACGCCAGCGTTTCGTCGAGCCAGTTATAGATACAGAAGTCCCGATAGCCGGGAGCGGCAACTTCGCAGTGCTGATCAGCGCCTTGCTCGTGGGTGAAATGGATCATCGTCTTGGGGCAGCTCAACGCGTCGTATAGTTTCTGCGCCTGGCCCTGGAAGAACTGCTCGCCCTCCGGGTCGGTGATCAGCATGGGACAGCGAATGCGACCGGCCACCTCCCTGAGATTGTAGTCCTGCACGCCGTGAAAGGCGTCATAGTAGGACGTCACCCCAAACGGACGCATGCGAAAACGCAGCGTCATCTTAGCCCGCAGATTCGATGCGGTGCCCATCTGTATCATCTGGTCGAACTGGGTCTTGTTCTTGGCATCCAGCACCTTACGAACGAAGTCGGGCAGGTTACGCAGCCAGGGATCGGAGACATCCCACACGCCCGGATCGGCCACGCCGGCGGCGATGCGGTGCTCGAAGGCGAGCGCTCGCGGCGCCCAGTAGCCGCCTTGGCTGACGCCCACCAGGGCAATGCGCTTCGGATCGACCTCGCGGTGGCGTAACATGGCATCGACCACCGGCGTAATCACCTTCTCCCAATCCGGACGGAAGTAGAGCTTCCGCGTCCACAGCGAATCGCCTTGTCCCGGGCCATTGAAGATCAGGCAATTGTATCCGCGCTCGAGCGCGCCGGCGCCGCCCAAAACGTACATACTCTCCTCCAAGCCGTCCGAGCCGGTGTTCAGCAGCACCAGCGGCCTGCGGCGGCGAGACTTGTCGGCACGCAGGAACCAGCCCGTGAGATTGGCGCCTTCGTAGGGGATTTCCAGGCGCTCGATTGGCGGCGAGAACAACGCGGCCGCGGCGGACCAGCAGGAGGCGTACTCCTGCCAACAGGGGAGCATCCGCCCGGGATCGTCCGTGCCATCCAGGAAGCGGAGCGCGGAGGCGAAGTAGCCCGCGGCCCACAGGTAGGCCTCGCGCGCGCTCACGGTGTGGCGCTTGGCCGCAGCCGACTCCGCCAACGTGCGCGCCTCCACACCGGCCTGGTGAAACGCCTGCCAGGCCGACTCGAAATCCCCGGTCTTGATTTTCGCCGCAATCGCGAGCAGCTTTCCGGGGTTCCCAGCGCGATAGTAAGAGCGGCCCAACGCGATCAGGTTGGCAAAGCCGAAGTCCGGGTCGGTGAATGGGGATGACGGCGCGGCCGTCTGTGCCGCGGCCGGCGGCGCCGGAGCCTGCGCCGCGGAAGCGGTGGCCGCGGCAGCCCCGTATGTTAAGAAGGAACGACGCTTCATATAAAGATAAGCCTCTCCTCTTAACCATACGCCGGCGGCAGACCGGAAGTTCGAGAGCAAAGGGTGAAGTTGATAAACTTAAGTTCACTATGCGATGCATCTTCGCCCTTTTCGCCGTGGCCGGCGCGGCGCTGGCAACCGGTTTCGACGGAACCTGGGACGCCACCATACTGGCTGGCGGGGAACTGGTTCCCTTTCGGCTGGAAGTCACCGAGTCTCCCGCGCGCGTCTGCTTCTTCGAAGATATGCAGCCGGTGTGTTCCACGGCGGCCCGTATCGAAGCGGGCAAATTGATCGCGCAGTGGGATTATCTCAACCGCGAGCTGCGCCTGGAGGTCGCCGGCGGCGGGCTCCAAGGCGTTTACCGCGGCTTGCGGACCGGGCACGATCTCGCGGTTCAGGCCAAGCCTCACCAGCCGCCTTTGAACCGGCCGCAGTTGGCTGTGGATCTCGCCGGTGAGTGGGAGATCCATTCGAAGCAACGGCCCGCGCTGGCCTGGCAGCTTCTGCTGCGCCAGACCGGCCACGAATTGAAAGGCACCATTCTGCGCGTGGATGGCGATGACGGCACGCTGGTGGGCACCGTGACGGACAAGCATTTTCTGATCAGCCACTTTTCGGGCGACCGGCCGGTGATGCTGGAAGGAACGTTGGCCGATGACGGCAGCCTGGACCTGAAGTTCGAAAGCGGCACGCTGTTTGCCCTGCGGCCCGCTGCGGCGCGCGCGCGCAACCTGCCCCCGCCGGACGACCCGGCCACCTTCGCCCGCGCCAAGGATCCCGCTCAGCCGTTCCACTTCCGGTTGCCCGATCTCAACGGCCGCATTTACACCGAAGCCGATTTCCGCGGCAAACCGCTGGTCATCAGCATCACCGGAAGCTGGTGTCCGAATTGCCGCGACGAAGCGCCCTTCCTGGCGGAGCTTTACCGGCGCTATCACGCCGCCGGCCTCGAACTGGCGGCCTTTTGTTTCGAGCCGGCCGACGACACCGATCACCGACAGTTGCGCGCCTTTTTGCGCCGCTTCGCCATCCCCTATCCGGCGCTGCTGGCGGGTGAGCCTTCCAGCCTCAAGACCGTGATGACCCAAATCGACAATATCGGCGCGTTTCCCACTACCATCTACATCGGCAAAAATGGTCGTGTGCGCACCGTGCACACCGGCTTCCCCAGCGCCGGGAGCGGCGAAGAGTTGACGCGCGTGAAACGGGAAATCCGCGAACTGGTCGAGCGGATGCTGGCCGAGCCGGGCCCGATGTCGATTGACTCCCCTACCCCCGCTGTCAAGCCTGAGTAGGAGTTGCTGCGGATGGCGCCGGCTTGGATCCGTCTCCCTCAAGCCAGACTCTTGGGTCGTGCCAGTTGGCGGTCCAACTGCCGTCCGGGTTGTACACGATTGGGGTTCCTTCGTAGCTGCCGATTTCCCACTCGCGCGGCCTGGCCGGGTTCTTCACGCCCCGGAATGCCGCCCGGCTTGCCCACGAACCCAGATGTTCGCAGGTGAACCCTGCCGACCACATCACCTCCAGGAGGGCCTTGACGTTTGCCCCGAACCAATTCGAGTAATCGAGCGGGTTGACGTCGTTCTTGCGGTAGAAGCGGAACAACGGCACCTCCGCCAGCCGCGGGTCTATTTCTTTGAGCGTGGTCATCGTGCCGTCGCCGAGAACGAAATAGTCGTCGCAGACATGTGACTCGACCAGCACGACGCCGTTCGGCTTCAGGATTTCCCAGATCTTGTCAAAACTCATGAGGATGTGGCGCAGGTGGTAGAACACGCCGGGGAACAATACCAGGTCGAATTCGCCGCCCAGCGCATGGGCGTCCAACCCATAGACGCTCATGTGGTGGTACTTCACCTTGGAACCGAGCAGGTCATGCGCCAACTTGAAACAGTGCAAGTCGCTGGGGTTGACGTCAATCGCGACCACCTCGGCTGCGCCGCGCCGCTCGCACTCAAACGCGTAAAGCCCGTCGAAGGTTCCAATGTCGAGCACGCGCAGCCCATCGAGTCGATCCGGCAGTTGCACCATCTTGAACAAATACTGCGCGTAGTCCATCGTCACAGCGCCGGGAGTGACGATGCCGTCGCCGACGTCGATCGAGTGAAACCAGTCCGATCGCGTGCTCACCAGATGTCGTTTCTCTTCGACCGTCATGTTTACTTATCCGCTCTTTCCGCCTTGGTCGTCGTGAGCGGGTACACGCCCCACCAGAGAGTGTACACACCCTGGAACCAGAGTGCCTGGCTCCGCTTCCGACCAATCATAACACGCGATGTTGAACTCTTAAATTCCGGCTGCGCGTCGTCGCAACCCGCCCTTGATTGACACCCCGACCCCCCGCTGTTAGCCTGAATTTGCATGTCTCAGACTTCCCCGCTGCGCCGTACAGCGCTGAATTCCGTCCATCGGGCGCTGGGCGCCAAAATGGTCGATTTCGGCGGCTGGGATATGCCCGTCCAGTATTCCGGGATCATCGAGGAGCACCTGGCGGTGCGCAAATCCGTGGGCGTGTTCGACGTCAGCCACATGGGCGAAATCGAGATTCGCGGGCCGCAGGCCGCGCAACTGACCGAGTTCGTCACCACCAACGCCGTCCACAAACTACAAACCGGACAGGCGCACTATACCGGCCTGCTCTACGAGCACGGCGGATTCGTGGACGATATCCTGGTACATAAGGTGAGCGCCGACGAGTTTTTCCTCTGCGTCAACGCCTCCAACCAGGAGAAGGATTTCGAGCATATCCGCGCGCACAACCGCTTCGACGCCGCGGTCGAGCTCTCGAGCGACCGCTACAGCCAGATCGCCATCCAGGGCCCGCACGCCCGCGCCACGCTGCAAAAGTTGACGCCGGTCGATTTGAGCGCCATCAGGTATTACTGGTTCACCGATGGCGAAGTGGCGGGCACGCCGTCGCGCATCGCGCATACCGGATACACCGGCGAAGACGGCTTCGAAATCTACATCCCGCCCGCCGAATCCGAACGCATCTGGGCGCGCATTTGCGAGGCCGGCGCGGAGTTCGGCATCAAGCCTTGCGGGCTGGGCGCGCGCAACACGCTGCGCCTGGAAGCTAAGATGGTGCTCTATGGGCACGAAATCGACGCTTCCATTTCGCCGCTCGAAGCCGACCTTGCCTGGATCGTCAAGTTCGAAAAGAGCGAATTTGTGGGACGCCAGGCGTTGCTGCGCCAGAAAGAAGCCGGCCTGCGGCGCAAGCTCACCGGATTTGAAATGATCGGCCGGCCGATTGCCCGCGATGGGTATGAAGTGCAAGTGAATGGCGTGGCCGCCGGATGGGTCACCAGCGGTTCGCCCGCGCCGGCTTTGAACAAGAACATCGGCTTGTGCTATCTGCCCGTGGAATTGGCCCGGCCGGGCAATCCCATCCAAGTCATCGTGCGCGGCCAGCCCGCCGATGCGATGACCGTTGAAACCCCGTTTTACAAACGAGCGAGATGACCATGTATCCGGAAAACTTTCGTTATACGAAGGAACACGAATGGGTCCTGGTGGAAGGCGGTATCGGCACCATCGGGATCACCGATCACGCCCAGCAGGAGCTCGGCGACATCGTTTATGTGGACCTGCCCAAGCCCGGCACGCGCGTGGAACAGGGCAGGTCGCTGGGGTCTGTGGAATCCGTCAAAGCGGTTTCCGACATTTACTCGCCCGTCTCGGGCGATGTGGCCGAGATTAACCCGGTGCTGGCCGACGCGCCGGAAAAGCTCAACGAAGATCCGCACGGCGCGGCGTGGCTGGTGAAGATCAAGCTGAGCGCGCCCGGCGAATTGCCGGATCTAATGTCGGCCGCCGACTATCTACACTACATAGGAGCCGAAAAGTAGTTGCGCTACCTGCCGAAATCAGATTCCGAACGCCGCCAGATGCTGGATGCTTGTGGCGTCGAGTCGGCCGAAGACCTGTTTGCCCACTTGCCCGAGGCCGTGCGATTGCGCCGCCCGCTGGATCTGGCGCCGGGGATCTCCGAATACGAGATCGTCGACTATTTCCGTGAGCGGGCCGCCGAAAACGCCAACGGCTACGCATCCTTCCTCGGCGCCGGCGTGTACCGCCATTATCGCCCGGTGCTGGTGGATACGGTGGTGTCGCGCGGCGAGTTTTTGACTTCTTACACGCCCTACCAGGCCGAAATCTCGCAGGGCACTCTCACCACCATCTTCGAATTCCAGACCATGATCTGCCAGCTCACCGGCATGGATGTGGCCAACGCCTCGATGTACGATGGCTCGACCGCCGTGCCCGAAGCGGCCATGATGGCGGCGCGCGTCACCGGCAGGCACCGCGCGCTGGCCGCCCGCAGCGTGCATCCGGAGTATCGCGAAGTGCTCCGCACCTATGCGCTGCACCAGGGGATGCCGGTCGAAGAGTTTGGCTACCTGCCGGATTCGGGCGCGATCAACCTCGAGGATCTCGAGCGCAAGATCGACGATCGGACCGCGGCGGTGATCGTCCAATCGCCCAATTTCTTCGGCGTGATCGATCAAGTGAAAGCGGCGGCGGAGATCGCCCACCGGCACGGCGCGCTGCTGATTGTGGTATTCACCGAAGCCGTGTCGCTGGGGATCCTGGAGCCGCCGGCCGGCGCCGATATCGTGGCCGGTGAGTTGCAATCCTTCGCCATTTCGCCGAGCTATGGCGGTCCCTACGCCGGCATCCTCGCCACTCGGGAAAAGTTCGTTCGCCAGATGCCTGGCAGGCTGGTGGGCCAGACCGTGGATACGCACGGCAACCGCGCTTTCTGCCTGACGCTTTCCACCCGCGAGCAGCACATCCGCCGCGAGAAAGCCACCTCCAACATCTGCACCAACCAGGCGCTCATCGCCCTGATGGCCACCGTCTTCATGACCGTCTACGGGAAAGCGGGCCTGCGCGAACTGGCGCTGCAAAACACCGCCAAGGCGCACTACCTGGCCGGAAAATTGACACCCGCGTTCAGCGGGAAATTCTTTAATGAATTCGTGGTCCGCTGCGGAAATCCCGAGGCGGTCAACAAAGCCCTGCTCAAAAAGAAGATCGTCGGCGGTCTGCCCTTGGGCCGCTTCTATCCGGAGTTGGCCGATTCGATGCTGGTCTGCGCCACCGAAATGACGCGCCGCGCCGAAATGGACGCGCTGGATCAGGCACTGCGCGCGCCGGCCGCAGTCGAACGGGAGGAGCTGGCATGATCCGGAAAGTCCGCAGTCACCCGTCGCAAAACGAAGCTCTGCTGTTCGAGCGCAGTTCGCCCGGCAAACGCGCCTGGCAGCTTCCGGAGCTGGACGTCCCCGCCGTGGACGCGGCCGAAGCGCTCGGCGCGGCCAACGTGCGCGCCGAAATCCCCGGCTTCCCCGAAGTGAGCGAGGTGGAAGCCATCCGGCACTTCACGCGCCTGTCCACCTGGAATTACGCCATCGATTACGGCATGTATCCGCTGGGCTCCTGCACCATGAAATACAACCCGCGCATCAATGAGCTGGTGGCGCGCATCGAGGGCTTGGCTTGGGCGCATCCCTATCAGCCCGAGTCGCTGGCGCAGGGCGCCATGGAGGTGATGGCGCGTCTCGAAGCCGCGCTCGCCGAAATCACCGGGATGGATGCGGTGACGCTGCAACCGTCGGCCGGCGCACAGGGCGAGCTGACCGGCATCCTGCTGATTCGCGCGCTGCTCGAACACCGCGGCAACCCGCGCCGCAAGATTCTCATTCCCGATTCCGCGCACGGCACCAATCCGGCCACCGCGGCGATTGCCGGGTATGTGGTCGAGAACGTGAAATCCACCGACACTGGCGTGCTGGACCTGGAAGCGCTCGCGCGCGCGGCCGACCCCGACGTGGCGGCGCTGATGGTGACCAACCCCAATACGCTCGGCGTCTTCGAAGAGAACATCGTCCAGGCGGCGGAAATTCTGCACGCCAAGGGCGCCATGCTGTACATGGATGGCGCCAACATGAACGCGCTCGTGGGGATCGCGCGGCCCGGCGATTTCGGTGTCGACGTGATGCACCTCAACCTGCACAAGACGTTCTCGACGCCGCACGGCGGTGGAGGTCCCGGCGCTGGTCCGGTGGCCGTCAAAAAAGCACTCGAGCCCTTCCTGCCCACGCCGCGCTTGAAGCGTGTGCGCGGCAAGTGGGCGTGGGATTTCAAGCGCAAGCGCTCCATCGGCCGCGTGCGCGCTTTCTATGGCAACTTCGGCGTGCTGGTGCGCGCGCTGGCTTACATCCTGGCGCATGGCGGTCCTGGATTGCGCAATGCCACCGTGGATGCGGTGCTGAACGCGGTCTACATCCGCAAACAGCTCGAGCCTTACTTCGACCTGCCGTACCCCGCGCCCAACATGCACGAAGTCGTGTTCAGCGACGAGCGCCAGGCCAAACTCGGCGTCCGCACCGGCGATCTGGCCAAGCGGCTGATCGATTACGGATTCCATCCCTACACCGTCAGCTTCCCTCTCATTGTGCACGGCGCGCTGATGATCGAGCCCACTGAAACCGAAGGCAAGCTGGAGATCGATCAATTCATCGAAGCCATGATCTCGATCGCCAAGGAAGTCGAGACCGATCCGGAGATGGTGAAAAGCGCGCCTCACTCGACGCGCACCAGCCGCGTGGATGAGGTCGCCGCCGCCCGCAAGCCGGTGCTCCGATGGAAGCCGGCGTAAGGAAAAGCCTCGCGCGCGACCTGCTGTTGCTGGCCGCTTTCACGCTGGCACTGCACGCGCCTTTTCTGCGGCAACCGGTGCAGGGCGACGAAGTCAATTACCTGGATTTCGCGGCCCACGTCCTGCAGCAACCGCTGACGCCGCTCAACTTCCAGTTCGTTTTCCAAGGGAAGCTGGTGGACGCGGCTGGCCATCCGCATCCGCCCTTGAACGCGTACATCCTGGCCGTGGCCTGGCTGCTGCGCGGCCGTTTCTCGGTCTTCTTCTTCCATTGCTTCTACCTGTTGTTTACGCTGGGAATCAGCTTCGCGGCGTACGCGTTGGCGGCGCGCTTCACTTCGCGTCCGCTCTGGGGTGCGCTGTTGATCGCGGCTTCTCCCCTCGTGCAGGTCAACACCAACACGCTGGCCGGACCGGAGGCGCCGGCGCTGGCGCTGCTGCTGATCGGCGCGGCGGCGTTTTTCGGGCGCTGGTTCTGGATCGCCGGAATCGCGCTGGCCGCGGCCGGTTTGACGGAGTTGCAGGCGCTGGCCCTGCCGCCGATTCTGTTGCTCTCTTACCTGGTGAAGCGCGAGCGCCCGCCGCGCGCCGCATGGTGCGCGCTTGTCGGCCCGTATCTCGCGCTGGGCGGTTGGCAGGCGTTGCAGTGGGCGCTCACCGGCCGCCTGCCTTTCGCCGTGCTGGCCGGCTATGCCAGCAATCCCAACCTGTCGGGCATCCGAGTGAAAGCCTCGAGCGCGCTGGTGTTGCTCGAACACCTCGGCGTGCTGGTCACCCTGGTGCCGTTAGCCTGGCGCCGATTGTGGGGCCTGGCGCCCGGCCTTCTGGCTGCCTTCCTGGTGACGGATTATCCGTGGTGGGAGCGCGCGCTGCTGGCGATCTTCATCGCCCTCGGCGTCAACGCGCTGGTTTGGTTGTGGGAAGCCCGCCAGCGCCAACCGGTGCTGGCCGCCTGGTGCCTGCTCTACTTCGCTTTTGCGGCGCTGGCTTTCTTCGCCGGCGCGGCGCGCTACCTGTTGCCGCTGACCGCGCCGATGGTGCTGCTGTTCGTGATCCAATTCCGCGACCGGCCGCGCATGCTATGGCTGGCGCTAGCGGTGAATCTCATACTCGGTCTGAACATTTCCTTCGCCGCGTATGAATTCGCCCGCGTCTACGCCCATATCGCGCCTCCGCCGGGGAACGTGTTTCTGGTCAATGGCGAGTGGGGTTGTCGCTATTACATGGTGGCGAAGGGCGGCCAACCGCTGGAGGACGTGAGCGTACCAACCCCCGGCGAGTGGATCGTCGCTTCCGACCTTTCGCTTGCCGGCAAATACGACAGCCTCGCCGAAGAGACCGCCGCGCCACTGCGAACGGTCGATTTGCGCGTCCGCACGCCGCTGCGCCTGGTGGACCGCCATGCCCACACCGGCTTCTCTTCCGCGTCGATGGGGCTGCTGCCGTTCTCTTTCTCGAACCAGCCGCTCGACCGCATCACGTACTCGCGCACGTCGTCATTCCTGTATGCACCGGTCGACTGGACGCCCAGTGAATTCTCCGGGCACCTGGTTTATCTGCCCAGTGGGGCGGACGGGGTGCCCTCTGGGCCCGTCCGCGCGCGACCCCCTGGTCGCGCCGCTGCGCCGGATGCCAACTCTCACGCGGGCGAAGACCGTGGCATGCCCGTCCGCCTGCCGCTCGGGTCGCAAGGCACGCTCTACTTTGCCCTCTTCGGCAATGGCCAAGGCCCGGCGACGTTCCGCATCCAGAGTCCCTCTGGCGAAACGCTCTTTACCGAAACCGTGCAGGTTGCCGGTGACCTATGGGAGCCGCACACACTGCCACTCGCCGGCCTCGACGAAGCCGTCTTTACCGTGGATGCTGCGCCCGCCGTCCGCGTGGGCTGGGGCGAACTGGTCCTCGATTCCGATCAGCCCGCTCCCGAGTCAGCAGGCGTGAAACCAGAGTTACTGTCCTATTTGCACCTCGGAGACATCCGCAGCCGTGCGCAACTTCTTTCGGGCTGGTACACAATTGAAGATGGCTCCTGGCGCTGGATGGCACCGGAAGCGGAGGCGACGCTGGCTCCGCCGCCTAACGCCGCAGTCCAATTCGAGCTGCAACTCTTCTTCCCGCCCGATTTCATGCGCCGCGCCGGCAGCCCAGTCACCGTCTCCGTGATGCTGAACGGCAAGCCGCTTACGACAGCCTTCTACTATGAACCCGGCGGCCATCGCCTGGCCAAGCCCGTCCCGCGCGAGTCGCTGACTTGGCCCACCACCACCGTGAGCATCCGCGTGCACCCGTATGTCCCACCCAGCGCCACAGACCAGCGCGCTCTAGGCGCCGTAGTGCAAGGGCTGGGATTTGTAGCAGGGCAGTAGGGGCGGACAAATGTTCGAATACGCCCGTTGTATCCTAGACCTGAGGAGCGGCGATCACCAACATGGGAAGTGCGGGAGGAAGCGGGGCGAACCAGAGTCCGGGCACCAATCCGGCGGGCAAGCGCATGGTCTTCTGCGTGAAGTTCCAGCGCGAGATGGAGGGCCTGGATGAGGTGCCGTTCGACGGGCATCCGCTGGGCAAGAAGATTTACGAGAACGTGTCCAAGGAAGCCTGGAAAATGTGGGTCGAGCATATGAAGATGCTCATGAACGAGTACCGGCTCAACCTGGGCACGCAGCAGGCGCAGGAGTTTCTGATCGAGCAAATGGACAAGTACTTCTTCGGCGAAGGCGCCGCGCTGCCCGCGGATTTCGTCCCGCCGGGGGCTGGGCACTGACGGCGGGTTTCGCAATATCCGTGGTGAGAGGATCGGGCGGACGCGCGGGTTGACAGACGAAAGCGTCTGTCCCACTTTGTTGTCGAAGGATCTGCAAGGCGGGTGGGGCAGGCGCTATCGCCTGCCAACCGATACATCCGGATGGAAAGCCTCACGCACGCGGTCGAAACGGGGCATGATCTGGCGGCGCTGGATGCGCTGCTCGCCAGCCTGCCCAACCTCCCCGCGGTCTTCGCGCTCTGGCCGGCGGAGGGCGAGCCGTACCTGTCGAAAACCGGCATGCTGCGCCGCCGCCTGTTGCGCTTGCTGGCGGAACGCGAGCGCCCTTCCCGCATGCTCAACCTGCGGCAGACAGTCCTCCGTATCGAGTACCAGATCACCGGCTCGGCCTTCGAATCGGCGGTCGTGCTGTACCGGCAGGCGCGGCGCCTTTTCCCGGATCGCTACCTGAAGCTGCTCAAGCTGCGCATGCCACCGTACGTGAAAATCGTGCTGCAGAACGAGTATCCGCGCAGCCTGATCGCCGCGCACCTTTCGCGCGCGCCGGGATTGTACTTCGGGCCGTTCCGCTCGCGCGCTTCGGCGGAGCGGTTCGAGTCGCAGTTCCTGGACCTGTTCCAGATGCGCCGCTGCCAGGAAGACCTGGCGCCCTCCCCGCAGCATCCGGGCTGCATCTACGGCGAAATGAACCTGTGCCTGCGGCCGTGCCAGCAGGTGGTGGGCCCGGCCGAGTACCGGCACGAAGTGGACCGCGTGCTCGAATTCCTGCGCAGCGACGGCCAATCGCTGGTGGGCGCCATCGCCAATTCGCGCGACCGGCTGAGCGAGCGGATGCAGTTCGAAGAGGCCGCCCGCCAGCATAAACGCCTGGAGAAAGTGCAGGACGTTCTGAAGCTGCGCGACGAACTGGCGCGCGATATCGACCGCCTGCACGGCGTGGCCATTCTGCCCTCCGCCGCGCCCGCCGCCGTCGAGCTGTGGTTCGTGGCCGGCGGTCATCTGCAGCCCGCCACGCGGCTGGGGTTCGAGGTCGAGGAAGGGAAACCGGTGTCGCTCGACCAGAAACTGCGCGACCTGCTGGCCACGCTCGAGCCGCGACAGTGGAGCATGCGGGAGCGGCAGGAATCGCTGGCGCTGATCGCACGTTGGTATTACTCCACCTGGCGCGACGGCGAATGGCTGGCCTTCGAGGACTTCTCCGCGATTCCCTATCGCAAAATGGTCAACGCCATCTCTCGCGTGGCGCACGGTGTCCCAGCCGAGCCGCAGTAACAAGGTGCACCCGCCAGCGGGCGTTGGCAAGCTGAAGCATGCCCCACCAAATGCGGTGGCGCAGGCGCTCCGGTTTTCGGGTCCGAAGCGGATTTCGCCTGCGGACCCTTCAGTTCGCCTTCTTGCGATGGAGTATTCCCTTGATATCGGGCCAGTATTCGCGGGCGAGATTGCTCACTGCGAAGGTGCCCATGCCGGAGCTGCCCCATTCCGCAATCGAGGCGGCCGTGCGGTATTCCGGCGGGCTCCACAGCGTGGCGATGCCCCAACTGCCGTACGCATTGGCGGCCAGCGACCACGCCGGCGTCCGCGAACCGTCCTGACGGCGCGCCGTCACCGTGTCCGTGATCACATGCGCAGTTCGCCGGAAGAAGTTGCCGTGCCCCAACCGGCGGTAGCGCGTGTCTTCGTAGTGAATGGCCTTCACGGTCTCTTCGAGGCCCACCCCAATCACGAACTGCCCGTACAGCGACGCAATCCGTTTTTCGAAACCGTGCCGATCCTTGCCCCATTCATCGGGCCAGTTGTGGACCTGCTCCACCACCGCCGCCGGCAGAGTGGAGGTGAGCGCGCGCACGCTGTACAGCCGCTTTACAAAAGTGCGGAAAGAATGCACCTGCACGCCGAATTCCGGCTGGGCTGGCGTGCTGGCCTGCACGGCCGACGCTTCCGGAGCGCTCGCACCCGCAACCGTGGCCGGCTGCTCCTGCGCGCGGCAACAGATTGCAGCGAGAGCGGCGGCCAGCATGAGCGGAGCGGCTTTGCGCAAAGTTGATTCCTTCTCGATCGCGACTGCGAGCGCAGCCCCTGCAAGGCGGCCGCGCGGAAGGCCGATTCTTTAGTGTATTACGGAATACGCCGGCGCCAGACCTCAGTGGTGGGGCATGCTTCAGCTTGCCCTTCCATTTCCAGGTCGCAATCCCGTCGCCAGCCAGGCTCCGCTCTCAATTTGTAAATTCTCCGGGCCAGGCGGCTGGCGTTACCGGCACTTCCCCGCTTCCCCCGCCAACCCCATTGATCTACGCCACCGGTCGTGATAGGCTGGAGCCGACGTGGAATGATTTAGGGTGCTTCGGCGCCTGGCTAATTGCAACCACGGAAAAAAATGCTAAAGGCGATTCGGTCTGTTCGAAAGCAATTTCGACCCTGGCGCCCACGGCCCCAGGGCTTTTTGTTGTCGGACGTCCCCATCGCTGGATGTGAAGGGAGAAGTTACCCATGAGCGTCTGGCTGAATCCGGCATCGTCCGGTTTCAATCTGTCCACCAGTGAAGGCGAGTTGCTGGCGGTGTCCATCCGGGTCGAACCGCGCCGCCTGGAAGCCTTGCTGGAAGCGCTGGCCCTGGTGCCGTTCCCCATCAACCCGCAGATTCATCACGGCGCCGAGACGGTGGTCGAGTTCCCGGCTTACCGGAACCGGGTCGCCGAGGTCGAGCGCGTCCTGGAGGCCTGCGGCTTTGCCCCGCAAAGCTTGCACACCACCACCATGCTCGAAGAGATCCACGACGCCGGCGGAGTGCAGTAGAGTAGACAGCCGTCGCGCCGGCGCGCGTTAGCCGGCCCCTACAGCCCGGCCAGCACTTCCGCCGCGTGGCCTTGCGCTTTCACCTTGGCATAGATCTTTTCGATCTTGCCGTCCGGGCCGATCACGAAGGTGCTCCTCACTATCCCCATCACCTTCTTGCCGTACATATTCTTCTCTTTCCACACGCCATAAGCCTGGGCCGCCGCCTTATCTTCATCGGCCAGCAGTAAGAACGGCAGATCGAACTTGTCCTTGAATTTGGCTTGCGCGGCCGGCTTGTCCGGCGACACGCCAACCACCGCCGCGCCCTTCTTCGCGAACTTCTGAATGCCGTCGCGAAATTCGCAGGCTTCGATGGTGCAGCCGGGCGTATTGGCCCGGGGATAGAAATACAGCACCACCCGTTTGCCTTTGAGAGAGGACAGCTTGAATTCCGTACCGCTATCCGTGCGCAGCGCGATATCGGGAGCCTTGTCGCCAACCTGCAACATTTTTTTCACCCCAGCTTCTGCTTCAACAACTCCGTCACCACCGCCACGCTGGCCTGCCCGCGCGTGGCCCTCATCACCTGGCCCACCAGGTAGTTCATCACCGTGGTCTTGCCGCCGCGATACTGCTCCACCTGCTTGGCGCTGGCGGCGATCACATCCGCGATCACCTGGGCCAGCGCGCCGGCGTCGCTGATCTCCTTTAATCCTTCCCGTTCGACGATCGCCGCCGCGGCATCGCCCGTCGAAAACATTTTGCCGAAAACTTCCTTGGCGAGCTTGCCGGAAAGTTCGCCCGTGACGATCAGCCTGGCCAGCGCGCCCAGGTTTTCCGCGCTCACCGGCGATTCGGCGATCTCCTTGCCCTCCGCCTTGAGCGCGCCCATCAGGTCGCCCATCACCCAATTCGCGGCGGTCTTGGGATCGCCGGAAACGCGCGCCGCGGTTTCGTAATATTCGCTCAACGCGCGCGTCTGCGTCAGCACGCCGGCATCGTATTCGCGCAGGCCATATCGGGAAGTGAAGCGCGCCCGCCGTGCGGCCGGCAATTCCGGCATCCCGGCTTTCACCTCCGCCAACCAGGCCTCGCCAATCCGCAGCGGCACCAGGTCTGGCTCCGGGAAATAGCGGTAATCGTGGGCGTGTTCCTTGCTGCGCATGCCGGCGGTTTGGCCCAGATCCGGATCGTAGAGCCGCGTTTCCTGTTGCACCGTGCCGCCGCCGTCGAGCACCGCCACCTGCCGCGCGATCTCGTAATCCAGCGCCTCTTTCAAAAAGCGGAACGAGTTCAGGTTCTTGATCTCCGCCTTGGTGCCCAGCTTCTCGGCCCCGCGCAGCCGCACCGATACGTTGGCGTCGCAGCGCAGGTGCCCCTTTTCCATGTCGCAGCTCGAGACTTCGATGAACTGCAGCGCCTGTTTGACCTCGGTCAGGTACGCGTACGCTTCCTCCGAGCCGCGCATGTCCGGCTCGCTGACGATTTCGATCAACGGCGTGCCGCTACGGTTCAGATCCACGTATGAGGACCTACCCGAATCCTTGAAGCCCTCGTGCATGCTCTTGCCCGCGTCGTCCTCCATGTGGACGCGCGTCACGCCGATGCGCTTGCGCTCGCCGCCGACTTCGATATCCACGTACCCGCCCTCGGCGAACGGTTCGTCGTATTGCGAGATCTGGTAGCCCTTGGGCAGGTCCGGGTAAAAGTAGTTCTTGCGCGCGAACCGCGAAACCGGGCGGATGCGGCAGTTGAGCGCCAGCGCGCCCTTGATCGCCAGGTCCACCGCCTGCCGGCTGAGCACCGGCAGCGCGCCCGGCAGGCCCAGGCACACCGGGCACACGTTGGTGTTCGGCGGCTCGCCAAAGCTGGTCGGGCAGCCGCAAAAAATCTTGGTCGCGGTGGCGAGCTGGACATGAACTTCCAGCCCGATCACCACCTCGTAGCGCGCAATCGCGCCCGGGCTCGCTAGTTCGGTAGCGGAAAACGGCATGATTTCCTTACATTATAGTGGCCGCGCGCCGCCGCGAAACTGCCTCACCGGCCCGCAAGTCGTTCGGCTGCGGTGTGGGACAGACGCTTTCGTCTGTCAACCGACGTTGGTGCAAGGTCCGACGCATCGGGAGAAGAGGGAGAATCGGCAGAATCCGGCCACCCGGTTTATGATGGACCGGATTGTTGAATTGCAACAACAGGACGCCACGCGCCGTGGGGCGGACGCGCCCTCGTCCTGGGGTTCCCACTGGGGACGATCCCTGGTCGCGCTCTCCCACCCGGTGTGTCAACTTGACTCCGGGTGTGTACTATCTTCCTATGTGCGGAGGGGTCTCCATCATCGAGAGAAGCAGGCAAATCACCACTAAGACCCCAAGTCCGGCCGCCACCATCATCGTTTCCACCTCACTCTGCATATCGGCTGAGCAATTCAATTGCCGTAGCCGGTCGCTTGAAAAACTCGGTCCCATCTTGCGTCGACCGTAGGGGCCGGGCATGCCCGGCCGCCTATCCAATTAACTTTCGCTAGCGCTCGCCCGCAGCCTTGCGCCCACCGAGCCGCCCATCAACATAGTGCCGGCCAACGCCTGCCCGTTTCACTCGCCCGCATCCGCCGAGGGGCCCTGGGCATTCACCGGCTGCCCGCCGCCGTTCGCCGATTCGCACGTGCGCCGCGCCCTGCCGCGCCGTACGCTGAGGCCATGACACCACAAGACAACCAGCCAACCCCCCACGAGGGCCTGCCTGCCCAGTGGATTCCGGCCCTGATCCTGATCGCCGTCGGGGCTCTCTTCTTTCTGAATAATTTGAACATCATCCGCTTTCACGACATTTTTGAATACTGGCCGGTGGCGCTGATCGCCTGGGGCATCTTCAAGGTGGTCGATCAGCCCGAGCCGAAGCACAAAGTGGTGGGCGGCATCCTGATCGGCATCGGCGGCATCATCCTCATGGGCAACCTGGGCATCCCGCACATGGGGTGGGGTGACCTGTGGCCCCTGATCCTGATCGCGGTGGGCGTCTTGATGCTCACCGACCGGCTGGTCGGGATCGGGCCGCGCACGGACTGGGCGGATAAGTGGGACCGGCACGCGGAACGTGCTTTCAGGCGCGGGTGGCGCGTGAACAGGCTGCGCGAATCCGCGGTCTTCTGGGGCGGCAAGCGGGTGGTCGTCGACCCCGATTTCCAGGGCGGCAAAGTCGATTGCGTTTTCGGCGGCTTCGAGATCGACCTGCGCGGCGCCACCATGCTGAGCGATTCCGCCGTGCTCGAAATAAATGCCGTTTTCGGCGGCGCCGAGATCCGGGTCCCCGCCGCATGGGAAGTGGACATGAAAGCCGTGGGCGTCTTTGGCGGCTTCGCGGATCGCACCCAGCACCCGGATCGCAGCTTGAACCCTCATCCGAAACGGCTGATCGTCAAGGGCGCTGCGGTATTTGGCGGCGCGACCATCAAGAATTAGCCGACGATGCATCCCATCCTGGCGTCGCGCCGCCTCCTTTTTTATCTGCTGGCTTGGCTTCCGGCCTGCGCCTTGCTCACTTACCTCACCTGGGCCGGAGGCGGCTTCCGTCTGCCCCAGGCCGCCGCCGTCGTCGCGCCAGCCTGTTTCGTCTATGCCTTCGCCTGCCTCTCGCCCTGGTATTTGTGCCGCACCCGCCCGTTTAGCCTCTCCGCCCTACCTGAACTGGCCGTCACCTTCGGCGCCGCAGCCGCGGCGGGCGGCCTGCTGCTGGCCGGCATCGCCTGGGCCGTCTCTCAGGCGTTGAAGATCGATTCCACCGGCCACGTACCGCTCTGGTTCGGCGTCGGCGCGCTGCTCTACCTGCTCTCCACCGGCTTGCACTACGCCGGCCTGGCCGCCGAGGAATCCCGCGCCGCCGAAGCCCGCGCCGCCGAAGCCCGCACCCTCGCGCGCGAGGCCGAACTACAGGCCCTCCGCCTCCAGATCCATCCTCACTTCCTCTTCAACAGCCTGCACTCCATCGCAGCCCTGGCCTCCGTGGACGGCGCGCGGGCGCGCGAAATGTGCATCCGCCTTTCCGATTTTCTGCGCATCAGCCTCGGCCTCGGCAACCGCCCCGCCATTCCCCTCGGCGAAGAGCTGGACCTCGCCCGCAACTACCTCGAACTGGAGCAGGTCCGTTTCAGCGACCGCTTGCGCGTCGAAATCGAAATCCAAGCCGGCTGTGAAAGCTGCGCCGTCCCCGCTTTGCTGCTGCAGCCGCTCGTCGAAAACGCCGTCAAACACGGCATCGCCGGCTTAGTCGAGGGCGGCACCATTCGCCTCGAAGCCCGCCGCGACGCCTCCGGTGTCGTCATCACCGTGACCAATCCCTTCGATCCCGACGCCCCGCCCCCCGCACGCCTGGGAGTCGGCTTAGCGCAAGTCCGCCGCCGCCTCGAAGTCCGCTACGCCTCCCAAGCCCGCTTAGACATAGGCACCGCCGACCGCCAATATCGCGTAGTCTTGCGCCTGCCCTGCGAGGAGAGGTGAGGAAGGCAGCGATAAACCCAGTTGACGTGAGCCGGACTTACCAGCCGCACCCAGCTTTACAGAGAGCTGCTACTCTGTACAGGGACTCGGCGTGGCACACAAGAAAGGCACAGGCAAGGCGATCACCACATGACCAGGACCAGTAGGGCAATTACAATCCAGGAAACACTTCAGGCATTCGCCGAGGCCGTCAAGGCCAAGATGAGTCAACTCGCCCATGGCGAGCCGGAAGACCAGTTGAGGGGACCATTCGAGAACCTGATGTCGGGCGTGGCCCGTTCGCTGGGCTGGAATATCGTCTGTACCGGCGAAACTCACCTCGACCGCATCGGTCACCCAGACTACGCCGTCCACCTCAACAAACTGCTGGCTGGCTACGTCGAACTTAAGGCTCCCGGCATCGGCGCGAACGTCAAACGCTTCACCGGCCACAACCGCGATCAGTCGAAGCGCTCCTCGGCCATTCCCAACATCTTCTACACCGACGGAAACGAATGGGCGCTCTATCGCAGCGGCGAGGGGGTGGGTGAGGTTGTACGGCTATCCGGCGACATCTCCGTGGATGGGAAAAATGCCGTGACCCCCGACGATGCCTGTGCACTCGAACGTCTCTTTCGGGATTACTTGTCTTGGCAACCCATCATACCGACCGACCGCAAGGGCAAGATTGACCTGAAGGGTTTCGCCGCCCTCCTCGCCCCGCTGTGCCGGATGCTCCGCAACGACGTAACAGACGCCCTGAAGGACCCTAAATCGCCACTCGTGCAACTGGCGAAGGAGTGGCGCCAATTGCTCTTTTCAGACGCCTCAGACGAACAATTCGCTGACGCCTATGCCCAGACCGTCGCGTTCGCACTGTTACTTGGCCGGAGCGATGGGGCCGATCCACTTACCCTGGGTAGCGCGGAGGCCGCCCTCTCCGCACAGCATACCCTCCTCTCCCGCGCGCTACAGGTGCTCACTGACCCCCGCGCACGTACTGAGATGGCCGCCTCTCTCGATCTGCTTTTGCGCGTGATCGCCGTCGTACCAACCGCCTCGCTCGCTGGACCCGAAGACCCCTGGCTTTACTTCTACGAGGACTTCCTCGCGGCCTACGACCCGAAGCTACGGAAGGACACAGGAGCTTACTACACACCCATCGAAGTCGTTCGCGCCCAGGTCCACCTGATTGACGATCTCCTCGTGAACTCCCTCGGCAAGCCGCTAGGTTTCGCCGATCCCGACGTCATCACGCTTGATCCCGCCGCCGGCACAGGAACATATCTGCTCGGCGTCATTGAGCACGCACTGAAGCAGGTGGAGACCGAACAGGGCGCGGGGGCCGTGCCGGGCCAAGCGACCGCCTTAGGGCCGGTCTAGAAATAACAGTTTCATATGAAAATGTTTTGGCGTACACTTGAGTAAGTGAACGCCGAGCCGGGAATCAAACTACGCTTCGATGCCCTGAGTCCTTTGGTGGACGAGCGGGCGCGGCGT
>Ga0187862_10000625_pt1 | contig 39748 bp, 33 predicted proteins | sample June2016WEW_10_1_FD_133003 | JGI IMG/M metagenome (GOLD analysis project Ga0187862, IMG submission 133003) | Peatland microbial communities from SPRUCE experiment site at the Marcell Experimental Forest, Minnesota, USA - June2016WEW_10_150 | ecosystem: Environmental > Terrestrial > Soil >... | reverse complement strand
CACCCCACCTCGCGGCGACGCAGTTACCTTTGGCTATCGGGAGTGGGCGCCTCCCGAGAGAGGACTTGCACCTCTCAGATCGCGCCTGCTCCCAGGCGCACTCATTCCGGCGAAGGCCGGACTTTTTCCCAATGAATTGATTTTAACGCGAAGGCCACTGACCTCCGGCCCCCGGACTAGAAACTTCCGGGGCAGGCTTCGCCGGGGTGACGTCTATAGGGTTTTTCGCCCTGATGTGGGAATTCCAATGCTTTTCATCACCATGCCAAATCCCTGAACCCATAAATTAGAGGCTCTGCAATACTGTTAATCCTGTCCAAGCTTTTCTCTGCGTCTCTGTCTCGAAAAGACTTGGTGGGCTGCGCTCCGCTTAGCCCACCCTACGAGTCTTTTCATGGTGTCAGGGTGTCCCAACGGGACATGAGTTGCTATGGTGAACGGGCGCTACCGGAAGCTACCGGCGCTATCCGCGGGCCTGCCTGCCTACCCCCGGCCTGGGTTCCAACCTCCCTTTGAGCTTTGGGAAAAGATCGAGGTCCGTATGAGGGAGGAAGAGGGCGGCAATGTAATGAGCCATATAGGATGACGTTTCGGAGAGTTCGAAGTTGGTCATTTTTTTCATTACATTGACGACGTCTTTTCTGATCCGGTTGGTCAACGCGCACATTCTTGCGCCGAGAAGCGAACCATTCCCGATGTATGTTATTTTGTCCGGATCGATTTCAGGAAGCAGCCCTATGGTCATGGCCATTTCGATGTCAATGTGGCTGCCGAATCCGCCGGCAAGCACTATCCTGTCGAGGTCTCCGATCTTGAGGCCCACCTCCTCGAGCAGGGTCTGGCACCCGCTGTAGATGGCGCCTTTTGCGCGAATGAGGTTCCCGATATCGTTTTCGTTAATGACGATGTCCCTTCCAATTTGAGTCTGTTCTTTCCGAGCCACTATGTATTCATAAACGCCGTCCTGTTCCCTGAGCCTGTATGAGTTCAGGTCGCGGTTGAATTTGCCGAGGTTGTCGATAATTCCGGCTTCGAAAAGCCTAGCCACAATATTGATCAGGCCGGAGCCGCATATGCCCCTCGGCCTGACATCACCCACTGTCAGGATCATTGGCTCCAGGGTATGAGGATCGATTGAGAAGTCCTCGATTGCCCCTTTGTCCGCACGCATGCCGAATTGTATTCCCCCACCCTCGAAAGCCGGTCCTGCCGAACAAGCGGCGCAGGCAAGCCAATCCCTGTTGCCGATCACTATCTCGGCGTTTGTGCCTATGTCTATGAAAAGCGATATCTGATCGGAGAGGTGTATTCCCGAACCCATCACACCGGCGACGATATCCCCGCCGACGAAGCTGGAAATGCAAGGATAGACGAGGGCGGTTGCATGGTCAACCAGGTCGATCCCCAGATCTACGGCGCGTATGGACGGATAAAGAGTGGACGCCGGCACGTAGGGATGCCGCCTGATGTACCTGGGGTCGATTTGCAGAAGGATCTGCAACATCGTGGTGTTGCCTGCGAACGTAATCGTAGAGACTTGCCGGCGATCGACCCGGGAGCTCTGCATTATATGGTCGATTATCCTGTTTATGGTCCCGATAACGACCTTGTGCAGGATATCGAGTCCCCCCGGCTTTTCGGCGTATATGATCCTCGAGATAACGTCTTCGCCGTAGCTGATCTGGCCATTGAAGTCACCATGCTCGGCGAGCACACTACCCGAAACGAGATCGATCAGTTGTCCGTAAACGGTCGTGGTTCCGATATCAACAGCTATGGCAAAATTTCTGCCCGTGGTGTCTCCGGATTCTATGTCGATGATATGGCTTTTCCCGCCTTCGAAAACAGGCCGGGCGAGGGTAACGGTAACCTTGAAGCCTGCTTCTCTCAAAGTCCCCGGAATTTTTCGAATGACCGGAAGCCGCACCACCAGCCTGTGTTCATGGTGTCTACGCCTTAGAAAACCGACAAGACGTGACGTATCGGCGAGATTGTCCATGCTTGTCGGCTCAGGCAGTTCGAGGTACATTTTCTCAACGGGGGGTATGAAAAGACCCTTGCTCTTAAGGTCTTCCAGGTTCATCTGCTGGATTCGGGCGTTACGCCGGGGGGGGACCTTGTTTAAGACATTCGAGTCGATTTCCGATTCGACAGGGACGCGAACGGTCAGGTCACTTTTGATCAGACTCCTGCAGGCAAGCCTGTAACCTGCATCGATGTCCTCCTTGCTGAGACGCTCCGAGATACCCCCCTCTATATCTCCTTTTTCGATTATTATCCGGCACTTCCCGCAAAACCCCTCCCCTCCGCAAGAGGCGTTCACGTGAACGCCCGCCTCCATGGCAGCGTGGAGGACACTTTCGGACTCCGAGTCTATTTCTATGCCGTGGGGCAGAAATTTGATTTTATGAGTTTTCATTTCGAGTTTTCCGCTCCCAAGGAGAAGCAATCCGAAACAGGAAATGCACTTTGACTCGATGCAGTCCCGGCCTTGGATCGTTCAATCAGTTCTACCGACATAGACTCGGGGCACGCGCCGGGAAACGGCGCAGGTCAATTCATAGGGAATCGTCCCTATTCGTTCGGCCACCTCGAGAGTCTGTATGACCCCGCCGGGCGATTCTCCCCAGATCAGGACCTCATCGCCGAGCGCAACGGGGTCGCTTCCAACGTTTACCATGATGTAGTCCATTGTAACAGTGCCGACAATCGGATATCGCCTGCCCCGGATCAAAACTTCGCCGTTGTTTGTGAGCCTTCGGCTAAGTCCGTCGGCATACCCAATCGGCAGCACAGCGATCCTGGCCGGCCCGGGCGTTATCCACCGCCTGCCATAGCTGATGGGATGTCCCCCTGGCATTTCCCGCAGGTGAGCTATGTATGATTTCAGGGACATGACTTGCCTGGGCACGATAGTCCGGGAGGTCTCCTTTGACGGATAATGACCGTACATAAGGATTCCGGGCCGGACGGCGTCGAAATAGCTTTCCGGAAGGTCGAGAATTGCTCCGCTTGCAGCCATGTGGACGATCTGCGGCCTTTTGGCAAGCTGCGGAAGCATGGCAAGCACTTCGCGAAACCTCGAGAGCTGCAGGTTCGCATAGTCCTTGTCCTTTTCGTCGGCTGTCGAAAAATGAGTGTAAAGTCCTTCCCATGTGCAGGCCTTTGATTTTGACAGCAGGTCGAACAAATCTGCGGCCTTGTGCAAAAGCAGCCCCACTCTTCCCATTCCTGAATCGAGTTTGAGATGCGCCGAAGCGGGCAAGCCCCGGGAATGCCCGCAAGCCTTCTCAACCCAGCCCAGGTCTTCTTCCCCGAAAATGCTCAGGGTCAGGCCCGCTTTTACAGCCTGCACAATTTCATCAGGAAAGAGCCGGCCAAGGATAAGGATACGCTGGGAGATGCCGCTTTCTCTGAGTTCCATGCCCTCCTCGAACCGGGCCACGGCGAACATGTCGCACCCTTCCAGGACAAGGCGTTTAGCGACCGATACCGCGCCATGCCCGTAAGCATCTGCCTTGATTACCGGAATAACCGCTGAGGGCGCAACCTTTTTGCGAATGCGTCCGATATTATGGGCAAGGTTATCCAGGTTTATTTCCGCATAATTCCTCAAGCTCATGAAATCTCCGCATTTCTTTTTCGCATGGCTCATGGGCCAGCTTTTCCACCTTTTTCAGGTATTCCTCCGAACGGTCAAGATAAAAAGAAAGAGGCTTTGCGAATCTTTTCCCTACGATGCCGTCGAGGAGCAATCGAGTGACCTCCGGCTTTCGTTTAAGCACGGATTGCGAACGCACAAAGATTTGGCGCTCTTCGTCAGACATCCGCTGGAGCAGCGCGCAAAGCACGTTTTGCGCCCGTGGCTGGTACATCCAGAAATAGAGCAGGTCCAGGGCGTTTATTATGATAATCTTCTCGAGGTCACGGGCCTCGGAACTCAGCTTCAGTATAAAATCCCCGGGCGATTCCAGCATCTTCAAAACGTCGGCCTCGGGGTACAACAGCTCAAGTTGCGCGTATGTGTCGAATAACTGAGCCAGCTTGGCAGCATAGTCGCCTTTTCGTATCTCTATAAACTCATGGCGGTCGGCAAGCCCTTCGATAACCCCGCCGACGCAATCCGAAGCGGCTTTGGATATGATGGCCGCCCACCTCTGGAGCATGCCGGATACATCCACGACGCCAAAGGAGGCCATAACCCCTCCCGCCGCAAGGTTCACCAAAACGGCCAGCGGAATAGACAGGGCTGTCCGGAAAAGGAGATTGCCCGTGGCGGCAGCCTTTGGAAGTCCACGCCACCTGTTGTGGCTGAACATATAGAGTCCATTGACGATGGCCATGGATGTGTAGAGAATCGCAGGACTGGTGGAGACGGTGACCCCAAAGGAGCGTTCAAGGATAAGCGTTTTGAGGATATAGTCGAGCAGGGGAACGGAAAGACCGCTGAAGAGAAGCGAATCGCTCAGCCTTCCCCAGTTGATATAGCTGTCCCACCTGAGAAGAGGCGACCGCCTGATTCCACCCGCGCCGAAAATCGACTGCAAAATGTTTCGCAAACCGGTTATTCCAAACCAGATAAACCCCCCGAACCATGCAAGCACCCACCAGTCCTTCGTTAGATAGAAGGTGGCGAAGGCCGGGATGAAACCGGCCACGATCTTCAGGGCGTCCTTCAGGATAGTGTTCAGGTAATCCCAAGTTATTTCCGTTTCATGCGCCCCGGCTGCCGGAAGAATCTCGAGGCCGTTGCCGTTCCCCTCGCTTACGCCTCCCAGGGTGACGATGTTGCCTTTCGTGACTATGCGCGTCGAGAGTTCGCGGGTTTCCCAACCCTCCTGGCGCTTCTGCCCGATGCGGCGCAGCCCCGTTATATAGCCCAAGATGCCGTAAAGCAGGCGCAAGAAACAGGAGGACTCGAGTTGCGGGATGTAGGTGTTACGGAAAAAAGCATCGATCCATACCGGAATTATCAGCCTCTGAGGACCGGTTGAGAGCCGGACCTCCCTCTGCGCCTTAACCGGAAGCGTTTCCAATATGGCAAGCCCCATTCCGTGAAGCCGTCTTGAATGACCGGTGGAATCGCTTCCGATTCTCGAACGGAGCGGCCCTTTTTTATAGTATGCCAACAGAGACGAGATGTTTCGCAGGATTTTATGAAATTTTGCAATCCGCTCCGAACTGTGCCCCTGCCCATCTTCCATGCGTTCAATGATTGCACGGATATGTTTCTTCAGGCCTATTATGTTTCCATCGTTTATGGCCCTCTGCAATTCGTTTATTTCGTGATAATGGACAGCTTTTCCGGAAGAAAAATCCTTAAGATTGAAAATCTCGAGATCGGTAATCGCCCCTTTGCAATCGTAGAGAAGCTCCAGTACATCTTCGGCTTTGAGATTGCTAAGGTTGAGGGTTGTGCGGTAGCCTGCCCGCAGCCCGGCCAAACGGTCAAACAGCTCGCAGGGCGTTAACCTGAGCAGATTTGGAACATCGAGACCTTCTCGAGGCACATGCGGGTCGGCAACTTTCGGGTTTTGGGCAGGCCTCAGGTAGCGGTCCACCAACGCTTCCGAGTCAAGTTTGTTGATCTCATCAACAAGAGCGGCGATCCTATTGCGTTGCTCCAGGGAGCCCTCCTCGAAGCCGGGCCTCAGCTCTTCAACCCGCGCGCGCATTGCCGGAAGCAGATCGTCGTGTATGAATTTCGCCAGGTGAAGTATTGAGGGCTGACCCTCACCGACGTAGGAAAGAAACGCGGCCCGATCGAGGGGCTCCAGGTTCAGCCCATACCTTTCATTGATCTCCAGCCGGTGGCGCCGGTTGAATTCGTCAAGAACCGCCAGAACATATTGGGGCTGATATTCGGAAACTTTCCTCCCTTCCTCCATAAAAGACTTCGTCCGCCGGTCAGCAAGAAAGGAAATAAAATCTTTAGGGTCCTGTAAACCTGCCGGAACATAGATAAGCTGCACGTACGCCCCGTAAAACCTCGCGGAAAGCTCTATGCCGATCCGCACGGAGAGGCCCATTATCCCGGCAGCTTCCAGAAGCTCTTCGGCAGCCCTTGGCGGCACATGGTTGTAATACACGACAGTGAGATGCCGGATACCTTTGATCCAGGCGTCCATTATAAGATGTGACGGCGATTTACGCCCCTTGGTGTTCGAATCGTGAACGTGACGGTCGAAAGATACCTGGTTCCATTCTTCGGGCATCTCGAGCAGATGATACCGGCGCAGAAGTGAGCGAATTGACCTTGGCCTGCCGATAACCGCCATGCGAAAATCATGAGCCAGTTTCAGTTGCTGGAGTTTGCTGTCGCGGGTCCGCACCATCTCTTTCATAATTTCCAAAAGGACCCGTGCGGCATTTTTGCGCAAGTGCACCTCCCCGCTGCTCAAGACCTCGTCGCGCAGGCAGCGCAGGGCAGTGATGCGCTCATCGGCTTTGCCGGCTTCCAGAGACTCCAAAAGCCTTAATGCGGCATAGGCCATTCGCAGCCCCGCCGAGGCCGCCAGCTCTTTGATCCCGCGCGGGTGAAGGTACGGGTAGAGGAGGTTCTTCAGATATTGGAAGGATTCTCTACGGTCGAGCACGTCATTTACGAGACCAAGCAACTCGTAGTCTCGATTGTCGAAAAGAATTCCAGGGATTTCCTTGCCCATGACGCTCTTCCGGTTTCACTGCAGCACATTATGTCCCCGCGGGGCACCCCAAACCAGGAAAAGAACCGGTGGGCTAAGCGCAGCCCACCAGGTCTTTTCGCAGATACTATCGTTACAACGATATTTCCCGCAGCAGTTCGCCGCCCCCATTAAATGATGTTGCAGGCCTTTATGCAAAAACCGGGCAATCCTTTACCCAAGAGCTTTGCAGTTTCCAGGCTGATCTGTTTGTCAAAATTTTGGAAAAGATGTCACAAATGAAGTTTAGCACCAAATATCGAACATGCACAAGAAAAGCAATAATGCGAATCCAAACTGGATACCGGATGTTGGGCAACAGGGGAAGGGGGACGAGTGAGGGACGAACCGTTTTATCTTTTGTCGCCGCCCGCCCGCCCTAAACGTTGACAAGTGAATTGGTCTAGTGATAACAACCGATTATCGTTCGGCTTGGATCCGGTACGGACCGAGACGGAACGGACGATCAACCTTCACCTTAAGGATCTGAGATGCGCATCATTGAAAATGTCGCCGAGATGCAGCGGCTGGCGGACACCTGGCGGGCAGGCGGGGAGCGCATAGCTTTCGTACCGACCATGGGCTTTCTCCACGAGGGCCACCTCGATCTTATGCGAGCTGCCCGCGGTCTTGGGACAAAGACCGTGATCAGTATTTTTGTCAACCCAACCCAATTTGCGCCCACCGAGGACTTCGAAAGTTATCCGCGAGACCTTCAGCGAGACCTCGATCTTTCAGCCGCAACGGGAACGGACGTGGCATTCGTCCCCCAGGTGGATCAGATGTATCCGGAGGGGTTCCAGACATATGTAAACGTTACTCAGGTGACCGAAAACCTTTGCGGCGCGAGCAGGCCGGTTTTCTTTCGCGGCGTCGCCACCATAGTGAGCAAACTGTTCCACGCTGTAAAGCCCCATATTGCCATATTTGGAGAAAAGGACTTTCAGCAGCTTGTAACTATCAGGCGCATGGTCAAAGATATGAATATGGATATCGACATCGTCGGTCACCCGATCGTGCGGGAGAAAGACGGCCTTGCCATGAGCAGCCGGAACACCTATCTGAAACCCGAGGAGCGGCCTGTGGCCCTGCGGCTCAACCGCTCCTTGAAGGAAGCTCAAAAGCTTGTCGATTCGGGGGAAAGAAACGCAACGGTGATTTTGAGGGCCGTTAACGATTGTCTTACAACCGGCGGCGGGGCCACGGTTGATTATGCAAGGCTCTGCAACCCGGACACAATCGAGGACGTCGAGATTATAAGCGGGCCGACCCTGCTCGCTCTGGCCGTTTGGGTGGGAAAGACCCGGCTGATAGATAACCGCGTTCTGGAGCGTCCTAAACCCCGGCAGGGATTAGAACCCGGACCGTAAACAGCCTCCATCCGGAACCGGCCATGCTAAACTTCTTTTAACCTCTCGACCCTGGTAGTTCTACCCATCTCGGTCAGCCATGCTTTCCAGATTGCTGACTGTTTCTGCCGGAGTATCGTATCGGATATTTTGGCTTTTTCCTCTTGAGAAGGCTCAGCGGCCGGATTTTTTCCCTGGAACTGGCAGACAATGAACCTGTCGCCCAGTTCCAATGGCGATTCAGTAAAGGGCTCGGAGTCCTGCAGATTGAGGACACTGTTGAGACTTGCGTCCCGAAGCAGCTTCAAGTCTTTATCGGGGTCCTGCCTCGAAAAGAATTCACTCTGCTTGAGGTTGATATTCCGGGCTTTGGCGACATCGGCGAGACTACCTTTCTCCCTGGCCTGCGCCAGAATCTCAGCGGCCATCTTTTGCGCAAGCCCCCTGGCCTGGTCTGCGCGAAAATCCCTTGTGACTTTATCTTTGAGGTCTTCGAACGGAATAGGCTGAGGTCTTTTTATCGATTTCACCTGAGCGACTGCGAAGCCCTTTGGAAGTTCAAGCATGTCGCTCACATCGCCCTGGCCGAGTTCAAACAGCTTCGTTTTGATCGGCGCGGGGAAAAGACCTGAATCGGGCTGATCTTGCGACATTGTTATCCAGACGGGGTCGGAAACCTTCATTTTCATTTCCAGCGCCGCCTTGTCTATATCCTTTCTGGCGTAGGCCAGGTCACGCAGGTTCCGGGCCTGTTTAAAGGCCATATCCTGAGCCCCCTGAGACTTGATATCCTTCACGATTTCAGCTCTCACCTCCCCGATGGGAGCGGTCCTCGCCTCGGTTATTTCCTCCGATTTGATTATGTGGAACCCATATGGAGTTCTCACGATGTCGCTTATCTCGTCCGGCTGCAGGGCAAAAGCCGCCGCCGAAAAGCCGGGATCCATCTGCTTGGAAGGGAAAAAGCCCAGTTCCCCGCCCTTCTTTGCAGTAGCTTCGTCCTGGGAGTACTTCTTCGCCAGATCGGCAAAGTCTTTCCCTTTCCTTGCCTCATCGAGGATTTTCACGGCCTGTGCCCGGATCTTCTCCACGTCGGCCTGAGGCGCATCGGGCTTTACCCTCAACAGAATATGCTGAGCGCGCACCTGTTTCTCACGGTTAAACCGGGCCACATTGTCTTCATAGAAGCGATTTATTTCATCCTCGCTCGGGCGGATCTCCTTCTCCAGATCTTCCTTGCTCAGCAGTACGTAGGCAATTTCACGCTTTTCCGGTTCCATGTATCGACCCTGGTTCTTCTGGTAAAAGGCCTGCAGGTCCGGCTCCGCCACTGTGACACCGTTTTCGAATGACCCGGGGTCCAAGGCGACGTATGCGACCTTTATCCGATCGCGGTTTAGGTGGTAGCCGGTAAGGATTTCATCTTCAGTAACGACCGCGCGACCCTTTATGAAAGACTGAACTTTCCGGGTGGTAATATCTTCGGACATCTCCTGCTCGAAGACATCGGGGGTCATACGCATCTGCCGCAGCATACCCTCATAGCGTTTCGCGTCGAACTTTCCCTCGGTCTGAAAGGCCGGTATCTCGAGAATCTTGCGCCTGACCTCGTCATTTGTGGCCGTAAGACCAAGATCTTTGGCGCCTCGAAGAACCAGATATTGCTGAATCAGCGACTGCAGCGCCTGCTCTCTAAGATTCAGAGCGCGCATGAGATCGTCGGGCAGCGCCCCCCCGAACTGCTTGCGGACTCCCTCGACCATATTGTTGTAGGCCGTATCGTACTCGGCATGGCTTATATAGTGATCCCCCACCCGGGCAACGTCGTATTCATGGCGGGTCTGGTAAAGGTATCCACCCCAGCCGACAAAAACTATGATGACCAGCCAGAGAAGAACTTTGATACCCCATGATTTGGAGTATTTTCTGACAAAATTGAGCATTGGCTCCAGTTTCCTTTCCTCGAATCAAAGCGGTTGAGTGTTGCGGCGAGCCAGTAGAAAGTAAAGAGTCGCGCCAAGACAAGGCAGCGTGGAAACTACCGCAAACCAGATCACCTTGGATTTTGTGCTGGAAAAACGCCGTTTTGGCAAATCCACAATGGCCCAGAACGTCGGGATCATGGGAATCAATACTATACCCATAAGTATCAATAACTTCAATGGATTAAAGGCCATTTTACAACTCCATGCCATCTTTGATGCCCGCTTGAGCTGTTTTCAGCCTGACAGCCGGATGCCGATCTCAAGCTATTTCATTCAGCGGGAATTTATAAACTTTAGTGCTTGGCGCCGCAAGTCAGAAATAAGTATAAACCGAATTGAGCAATTCATAAACAGGGTCTGACCCAAAAGCGCAAGTGGTCGCGAAGCGATAGAACCAAAAGGAGTTATTTATTTTCTTCACTCTTCGCCCTTCACTCTCTCCCGTTTGACTGTCAGGCCGGGATATACTACGATATTACTTTTTAAATCGCAATACCGGCTCTCTTCCAATTTGGTGAAACACAAGGCAGGTGGCCAGTGCCCAAGCTATTCATTTCAGAACTGAAACCGAACCTGGAAATCGCTTCCCTGTTTGTCGCCTCGGAAAAGCAGTTGAAAACTGCCCGCAACGGAACGGTTTACCTCGATCTGAAGCTGTTGGATAAAACGGGTGAGATTAGCGGCAAGATGTGGGAAAAGGCCGCTGAGGCCTCGGAGGGTTTTCAGTCGGGGGATATCGTCTACCTGCGGGCGACAACGGAACTTTACAAGAACAGGATGCAGCTCAGCATTTCCGAAATCATGCCGGTTCCTGCCGGGGCGTACGATCCGGCCGATTTTCTCCCGGTCTGCCCTTACGACCGGGATGCCCTTTTCGAACGATTAGGCAAGCTTGTGTCCGGAATGACCGACTGTTTCGCTCGCCGCCTGTGTGAAGCAATTCTGGCCGACCCTGAAATCGTGATCCGCTTTAAACTCGCTCCTGCGGCGAAGTCAATGCACCACGCCTATATCGGCGGGCTTCTGGAACACACCGTTTCCGTTATTACACTCGTATACAGAATCTGCAACCAATACCCGAACCTCGATCGCGATCTGCTAATAGCGGGCGCTTTTTTGCACGACATTGGGAAAATCGGCGAATTCGTATATGATACGCATATCGACTATTCGGACGCGGGACGCCTGGTAGGGCATATGGTCCTGGGGACCCAGATCGTCGAGGACAAGATTCGACAAATTGAAGGCTTTCCGTCAGAGACATCGCTTCTGCTGAAGCATCTCATCCTGAGCCATCACGGTGAGGCCCAGTTCGGGGCGGTCAGGCTGCCGGCGAGCAAGGAAGCCTTTGCCCTTCATCTTGCCGACGATCTCGATGCAAAGATGAACGCCATCGACCGGATCCTGGCGAATTCAGGCGAAGACGACGGTACGTGGACCGGATTCGAGACTATTTTCGGCAGGCATTTTTTCAGGGGTTTTCCCAAACAAAACTATGACGCGGCCGGGGATGAGATTTCGGAAAGCGAAACTAAATAGATTCACCTGGGACGGGGCATAGTCCGGTCATGGAGAGAGAAACAGAGGGAAATAATTGAATAAGCAAGAAAAATCAAAAGCAGACGATCAAGACCTCTGCGTCTCTCTTACGAAAAGGTGTGGTGGGCTGCGCTCTGCTTAGCCCACCCTACGGTTCTTTTCATGGTCCAGGGTGTCCCAGAGGGACATGAAGAGCCGCTTCGAAAAGGCCCTGATGGGTTACACTTCGCTCCGTCATCCATTATGGCTACGGGTCTTTTCATCGTGCCGGGTGTCCAACGGGACATGAGTTGCTGCGGTGAATGCTTGCAGGAAATCAAAATGTCTTTAGGCGATATTCACGGCCAGCAAAGGGCCATTCGATTTTTGAAGCAGATTCTCAAAAAGGAAGCCGTTCCGCACGCCTTTCTTTTTTCCGGAATGGCGGGCGTCGGCAAGTTTGCTGCAGCTAAGGAATTTGGCAAGGCTCTTAATTGCCTCCACCCGCAGGATTATGATTCATGCGGCGGCTGCGGATCGTGCCATAAGCTGGAAGAGGGACTGCATCCCGATCTGATCCGCATAGGCAGCGACGGTGTTTTCATCAAACTGGAACAGATTCGCGATCTGATGAAGCGTTTCCGCTTCCGGCCATTTGAAGGAAAATTCCGTGTTGTTATAATTCAAGACGCGCAAAGGCTAATGGAGGCGGCGGCAAACGCCATGCTCAAGATTCTGGAGGAACCGCCGAAGGCAAACATCTTCATCCTGCTTGCGGCCGAATCTCAGATGCTCTTGCCGACGATAGTATCCAGGTGCTGCCAGGTGCGTTTTCAGCCGCTTGAGGACGAGATCGTGGCCGAATGGTTGGCGCGCGAAGGAGGGCTTTCGCAGGACCATGCGGCCCGGATTGCCCGTCTGGCTGCTGGAAGCATCGAGAAAGCGCGATGGTTTTCCGAAGAGGAGAGGGTGGCGGGTTGGAAAAAAGTTGTCGAGAAATTAGAAAATCTGGACGGACTTTCTATCCTCGATTTTTTCCCGATGGTTTCCGATTGGACGAAAAACCGCGAAACTGCCGAGCAGGACCTTGAATTCATAAAGCTATGGGTCCGGGACCTTCTCCTGTTTCGGGTCGCCGGGGCGCAAAGTTTCCGGCAAGGTCTGGCGCCGCCAAAGGCAGCGCCGAACTCGGCCGGCTGCGCTGCAGCCCCACTTACTTTCGAATTGAACGGCAGGACGAAGGAGGCGGCAGGGTCGGTCCCACCCGAACGTCTATTCTTTTTATATCACAAAGTTGAACAGGCGATGCAAGGTCTTAAAGTGAACGCAAATCTGCAAATGACGCTTGAAGGCGTTTGCCTGGCCATAAAGGATTCGCTCTATGGAAAAGGTGGTTGGAATTCGTTTCCGAAGAGGAGGCAAGATTTACCATTTTGATCCCGGCGAATACTCCCCCAGGAAGGACGAATATGTAATCGTAAACACCGAACAGGGGATAGGGCTCGGGCAGGTAGTCGAGCCGCCCGGCCCGAAGAACCCGCGAATCCATCCCCGGGATATAAAGAAGATCGAACGGACGGCAACGGAAGATGAAATCCGCCAGCTTCAAAGCAACATGGAAATCGAGGCGGACGCGAAGAGCTTTTGCCTGGAGAAAATTGCCGCCCACGAACTTCCGATGAACCTGGTGGACGTGGAATACTTCTTCGACGGCAGCAAGATCATATTCTACTTTACTGCAGACGGCCGGGTGGATTTTAGAGAACTTCTCAAAGACCTGGTCAGACGGCTGCGGACCCGTGTCGAACTGCGGCAGATCGGAATTCGCAACCAGGCAAAGATGGTGGGCGGCCTTGGTGGTTGCGGGAGGCCTTTGTGCTGCGCGACGTTTTTGAAAAATTTCCACGCCGTATCCATTAAGATGGCCAAGGAACAAAACCTGAGCCTCAACCCTGCAAAGATATCCGGGGCCTGCGGCAGGCTGATGTGCTGCCTCCAGTTCGAGCATGAAACCTACAAGGAACTCAAGAAAGATATGCCCAAAATGGGCAAGAAGGTCGAACTGCCCGAAGGCAAGGGAAAAGTCGTGCGGCAGAACGTTATGGCCAGGTCCTTTACGGTTCAGCTTGAAGATGGGAAGGAAATAGACATCGATCTGGATAAGGGCTGCTGTTGCCGGGGCGAATGCGGATGCGCGCGTGAGCAATCACCGGATGAGACACCGCGTGAGAGCCGGAGAAAAGGGGACAAATGAATCGATTCTATATAACCACGCCGATTTATTACGTTAACGCCGAACCTCACATAGGCCATGCCTACACGACAATCGTTGCAGACGTAATGAACCGCTTCTACGAACTGATGGGATTCAAGACCTTTTTTCTCACCGGGACCGACGAGCACGGGGATAAAATCGCCCAGGCTGCCCAGGCTGCCGGAATTGAGCCCAAGGCTTACGCCGACAGGATAAGCGCGCTTTTCCGGCAAACATGGCCCAAACTCGATATCGAAAATGACAAGTTCATCCGCACCACCGACTTCGAACATGTAAAGACCGTCCAATACGTGTTGCAGAAGGTCTTCGACGCAGGTGAAATCTACTTTGACACTTACAAGGGCCTTTACTGCGTCGGGTGCGAGAGATTCTACACCGAACGCGAACTGGTTGACGGAAAGTGCCCGGACCACGATACGCCGCCCGTAGAACGGGAGGAGGCGAATTATTTTTTCCGGATGAGCAAATATCAGGATTGGCTTATCTCGCACATAGAATCCAATCCCGGATGCATCCGTCCCGAAAGGTACCGAAACGAAGTGTTGGCGTTTCTGAGGGAGCCCCTGGAGGACCTGTGCATCTCCCGGCCGGTTGAGCGCCTCAACTGGGGCATACCGCTTCCGTTCGACGAAAACTATGTGACTTATGTCTGGTTTGACGCTCTCATCAACTATGTCTCCGCAATCGGATATCCAAACGGAGAGCTTTACACGGAGTTCTGGCCCGTTGCGCAGCACCTTATCGCAAAGGACATCCTCAAGCCGCACGGAATCTACTGGCCCACGATGCTAAAGGCAGCCGGCATTCCCATGTTCCGCCGACTCAACGTCCACGGGTACTGGAAAACGGACGAAGGAAAGATGAGCAAGAGCCACGGCACGGTTGTCCGGCCGTTGGACCTTGCGCCCGTTTATGGACTCGATGCCTTCCGGTACTTTCTTCTGCGGGAGATGGTTTTCGGACTCGATGCGAACTTCAGCGAGGAGGCTCTGGTTCAGCGCATAAACGCCGACCTGGCAAACGACCTTGGAAACCTTTTCAGCCGCACGCTTGCAATGACTGCGCGCTATTTTGACGAAAAAGCTCCGCCTTTCGGGTCCGAACCCGACAGGATGGACCGTGAACTGCACGATAAGGTTGAGCACGCGATCGGGCAATTCCGGGAGGAAATCCCAAGACTCGGCTTCCACAAAGCGCTTGTGGCCATTTGGGAATGCATCGGCGCGGCCAACAAATACATCGACACCGTCGCCCCCTGGAACCTTGCCAAAGATGCCCACCTCCTGCCCCGTCTTCAGACTGTAATGAGAACTCTTCTGGAGGTAAATAAAGCCGTTGCCGTCCTGATTTCTCCTTTTATGCCTTCGACCTCCGGGAAGATGCTGGAGCGGCTTGGAATCGTGAAAAAAACGGCGGACCTGAGGCTTGTCGAGGATGCGTCCTGGGGCACCCTGCAAGAAGGCGCAAGGGTCCTCAAAGGTGAATCGCTTTTCCCACGGGTCGAAACGGCGGGAAAAAAGCTGGAAAAACCCGGTAAACAAGGCGATGGGAAGGCCGATGTAAGCCAAAAGCCAAAAGAGAAAGAAAAAGCCGCAACCGGGGTGACGGACGCCGGCGGGCCGATCGATATCGATCTTTTTCGGCAGGTCGATCTGCGAGTCGGCCTTATCAGGCAGGCGGAAAAAGTCCCCAAGTCCGACAAACTGGTAAAGCTGATGGTGGATATCGGGGAAGAACGGCAGATCGTGGCTGGAATCGCCAAAACGCATTCACCCGCAGACCTTGTCGGAAAGCAGGTGGTCCTGGTGGCAAACCTAAAGCCTGCAAAGCTGATGGGAATCGAATCGCACGGAATGATCCTCGCCGTGCGCGACGGGGTGGATCTCAAACTTGTCGTTCCCGAGGAGAATGTTGCGCCCGGCGGGAAGATTTCGTGAAGAAGGAAGCGGGGAGCGGTGAGCGGGAAGAGTAAGGGCGGGTGAATCGGTGAATAGAAGGGGCAGGAAGCGGGGAGCGGTGAGTTAAGAGCAGGTGAATGGGAGGAGCAAGGAGCAGGCTATGTTTCAGCCGATGTTTTTACCCATTCAACACCTCACCCGCTCTTTTGGCCTAGAGTGCCGATTTCGCAGTTCAAATTGACCTTCCAAGACCGAAGATCAGCACTTGTTTCAATCTTTTGGATGTTGATTTGGGTGCTTGCCTTGGTCCGCTCCGTGGACACTGTCGTGGTGAACGCTTGAAACCCAGGGTAACTCTTCCGCCTTGATTTTCGCGACTTATTGTAATACCATATATGCAACATCGTATTATACCAGGATTTTCAATGAAAACGATCTCGATAAAACTGCCTGATGATTTGTTGGCCAAGATGCAGCACGCCGCCAGGAAAAGAGGCGAAACCCGATCAGCCGTCCTGCGCGAAGCTATCGAGGAGTTCCTTTCCAAAGAGAAGAATCAGAATATGGGTTCCTGCCTTGACTATGCGCGTGATCTTGCCGGATGTGTGCAGGGCCCGCCGGATCTTTCAACGAATGCGGCACACATGGACCGTTACGGGGAATGAGACGTCAGGTCATAGTGGATACCGGTCCGCTGGTCGCTTTCCTCAATAGACGGGATAAGCATCACGATTGGGCAGAGACCCAATGGGCGCAAATTCAGCCTCCTCTGTTGACCTGTGAAGCGGTTATCTCCGAGGCGTGCTTTCTTTTGAGGCACTGGGAGGAGGGCGCCGGCTCCATTTTTGAATTGCTGCAAAGAAAGGTTTTGGATATTTCATTTTGCCTGGCAGATCACATTATTCCTGTCAGCATCTTATTAAGGAAATACGGGAATGTGCCTATATCGCTGGCCGACGCTTGCTTGGTGCGGATGGCGGAATTGCATGACATTAGCTCGATTATGACACTCGATGCTGATTTCCGGATTTACCGAAAGCACAAACGCCGGATTATCCCTGTGCTGGCGCCGCCTCACATGTCGTGATGGCATATTACATTAATTTTCCTGCCAGAACCTGCCAAGCCCGCCTCCGACGAGTATCGGTTGGACCTATTCTCGGCGGCCCTTCGCTCAGATCGATTGGTTGGTGAAGGTTCTAATAGGAATAAAAACGAAACCGCTATGCCTGATCAAATTTGCAGAACTTGACGCACACAACTCCAAGACCAAAAATCAGCACTTGTTTCAATCTTTTGGATGTTGATTTGGGTGCTTGCCTTGGCTCGATCTATGCCGTTTGGATTGGGCTTTTGTCCTGATCAGCACAGCACACGAAGGGTTCATACGAGCTCCAAGCTCGCATTCCAACCAATTTAAAGCGGCTCCGATGCACGTATTGGCAGGTTTTCTATTTTTCACTGGAATTTGTTCTGCGTTCATTCTGAATAAATTAGTGACCTTGTGCCGGCCAACAGTTGACCACTATATTTTGAGCGTCTTCACATTGCTTGAGAATCCCATTCATGATAAAAACAGTTAGTATAAGAAGATAGTGCGTAATGGGAGTAGAATTATGATGATAAATCCGGATTTTATTTCTCCTTGTGGTCTTTATTGCGGAGTTTGTGCCATTTATATCGCACACCGGGATAATAATCACAAATTCAAGGAGCGGTTAGTGAGTCTTTACAAGGGAGAAATTCCAGGCAAAGGTACCCTGCCTAATAGTGAAGATCTTTCGATAGAAGATATTCAATGCCATGGCTGCTTATCTGATGAACCTTTTATGCATTGCCGGCAGTGTGAGATCAGGGTCTGCACAAGAGAGAAAGGTTACACAGGATGTCATCAATGCGATGAGTTTCCTTGTCAGCATATTCATAATTTTCCCATGGCTGTTGGCAAGAAAGTTATTTTACGGGCTGTTCCGTATTGGCGAGAGGTTGGTACTGAAAAGTGGATTCAAGATGAAGAAGCCCGCTATATTTGTCCTGAATGCGGCAATAAAGTTTTCCGGGGCGTTGCAAAATGTAATCAGTGTAAAGCGAAATTGGATCTGGACTAGTCGTTGCCCAAATAGAAGCCCGGATGTCTACTTCAGCAGCGGCCCCTCAGCCTTCGCGTGTTCGCGTGAAACCAAGCTTTGCGCCTTTCCGTCCTCTGTCCTCCTCCTTCCGTGCTCCGTCCTCTGTCTCTCGTCCTCGCCCGATAACGAGAGTGCAGTAGAAAATATCCGTTTGACTCACTTTTCCACGGATTCTGTGGTATTTTGATGTCTGCTCTGTCTGATCGAAGATATCCGAAAGTCATTCGGCGGCCTTTTTTGAGATTACTCGCAGGGGCAAAGATGCGGCAGGCTGTTATCGTTTACTCAAGGCAGCAAAATGATTCCTCGCCTGAACGAGGGCCGGCCTGGGGCTGTCTTGAGTCTCGCTTCGACAGAGAATTTACCGCCTCCCTGGCGCAAAAAGAGAAGCAGATCCAACAGAACTACCGGCCAATCATTGGAATTCATAAATGGTTTGCGCGCCGTCCAGGCACAGTATTCCGCAATCTCCTGCTGGCGGAATTTAACGGTGAGAATTCTTTGCAGGAAGATTACTGGCGAGCCCACCAGTTCAAAGGGGTTATCGCAGACCCCTTCATGGGAGGGGGAACCCCGATTCTTGAGGCCAACCGCCTGGGTTTCAGCATCGTTGGCGCCGACATCAACCCGATGGCGTTCTGGATCGTTCGGCAGTCGTTAGCGCCTCTCGACCTGGACGCTTTCGGACAGAATGCTGAGGCCGTGATCCGCGATTTGGAGCGGGAAATCGGTTCCTTATATATCACCACCTGCAAATTGTGTGGCGGGCTTGCTGACGTCAAATACTTCCTTTGGGTGAAAATCCAAACCTGTCCGGAATGCGGGGCCGAAAACGATCTTTTTCCCGGCTATTTGCTGGCTGAAGCCGAACGGCATCCTTACCACGTCGTGCTTTGCCATAAATGCGGCGGGCTCAATGAATTCAAAAAGCAGCCAACACATGGTCATCCGGGATCATGCAACGCCTGTGGCGAGGCTGTTTTTGTGGAAGGTCCGGCAAAAAGAAACAAGATAAGTTGCTCCGCCTGCTCCAATGTTTTTTCCTATCCGGCGAAGATCCCCTGCGGTCCGCCCAAGCACCGTATGTGGGCCATTGAATACCACTGTTCGGCCTGTAAGCCGAATCACCAGGGACGTTTTTTTAAGACTCCGGATGAAGAGGATCTCCAGAGATACTTTGAAGCAAAACGAACATTGGAGGAAACACAATCTGAGCTTCTAATCCCATCGGCGTCCATTCCGTTGGGAGATGAAACGAAACGCCTCCACCGCTGGGGTTATAAACTCTTCCGTGAAATGTTCAATGAGCGCCAACTTCTGGGACTCGGTTTGCTGCTTAAGAGAATCTGCGCAGTTGAAGAGACCCCGGTAAGACACTCGCTGCTCACCGTGTTCTCCGATTTCCTCCGCTATCAGAACATGTTAGCGCGCTACGACACATATGCCCTGAAATGCCAGGATATTTTCAGTGTCCACGGCTTTCCTGTGGGACTGGTCCAGTGTGAAAACAGTTTACCGGGCATTCCCAAAGTCGGAGCGGGAGCTTTCCGCCACTTCATTGAAAAATACCGCAGGGCCAAGGATTACTGCCGCCAACCTTTTGAGACAAGACAGAAAGGGCGCCGGAAGGAATTGATCCCTATCGCGGGAGAGAGCATAAGGGCCGAACAAGTGACACGGTTTCCCAAAGCCGATTCCCGTGAAGCCTGGATAAACTCGCAATCTGCGGAACGAGTGCCGCTCGAACCTAATTCGCTCGACGGGGTTTTTACCGATCCGCCATATTTTGACAATGTCCAGTACGCGGAACTCATGGATTTTTGCTACGTTTGGCTGCGCCAGGGGCTGAGGAATGAATTCGATGCTTTCGAGGCGTCATCCACCAAGACCTTGCAGGAGCTGACCGGCAACGAGGTGATGGGGCGCAGCCTGGAGCACTTCACCAGGGGTTTGTCGAAGATATTCCGTCATTATGCCGAGGCCTTGAAGCCGGGAGCACCTTTTGTTTTTACCTTCCACCATGACGACCCCAGCGCCTACATTCCGATAGTTGTGGCTATTTTGGACGCCGGTCTCGATTGCACCGCCGCATTGCCCGCCCCGGTGGAAATGGGCGCTTCGCTCCATATAGCCCGAACTAAATCATCTGTTCTAGATTCTGTCTTCGTATGCCGGAAAATGAAAATTGGCGTTGAATCAGATACTGTCCAGGATACATTAAAAAGCGATCTCCTGGCGCTGCAAAAAGCCGGTCTTCGGGTTACCGAAGGAGATATCCGGTGCCTGCTCGCCGGACACATAGCGCGAACAGCCATCAACCGGCTGAGAGATGGGTGGGAATTAGCAGCCACACCCCGGGAACGAATGGGACACGCCGGGGTACTGATTGCCGAGTTAGGAGAAGAACTCGACGCCGAGCACCTCGTCAAAACAACCGTGGAATCTGTACTTGGGAAAGGGAGAGTTTATTGGCAGTAAAACGGCCCCTCGAGCTTTCTCCTGAAGAACTCCAGCAGTACCTCGAAGAAATGGTGGATGCCGTTTTCTCCGATTTAGTATCCGAATTCCTCCTCATGCCTATGGGCAAGGGTTTCCCCAAATACACCGACTTCCGGGACGCATATGAAATTCTTAAACGCACGACCAATGCAAAGATGAGGACCGGCAGCCTATGGAGAACACTAACTTAAATGAGGATATAGCCCCGGGTTTCCTTTCGATCGAGTTTCATACCCGTTTTTTCCCGGTCCTTCTGCGAAACCGCATACGCCGCAATGAGAGGATCGGCACAGGTTTTTCTTCCGTGCTCGAGTTGAAAGTCCTGTTTGTAGTGTGTTTTTTCCTGATTACCGTTGGGCTGCACTATGCCATGGTTCGCAAATTGCCCATCGGGTGGGCGCCGGGCGGCCTGGGAGCCGCGGGAATGCTGTTCCTGCTCATTCACAGCATATGTTCGCGCGGGACCCAGCCATCGTATGATCGATTTCTGACAGGAGTATTCTTCTTTTTTGTAGCCCTCGGCCTGAGTGGCGGCATATTTGCCGGCACGCTCTACCACTCACTTGCGGTCGGCGTGGCGACAGGTGCAGCGGGGCTGCTTGTGGGATATTCTCTCGGGATCCTGACGGGTCTTTTTCTCCAATATTTTGGCTGGTTAGCTCCAATGGTGAGCGGAATCGCCGGACTTGCCGCCTTCGGACTCTTTTTCGCGGACCTGGTGCTTATGGCCGGGCGGCTGTTCTAACCGTATCTGGATTGATCAACCACGCATCATTGCGGCCCCGCTGAGGCGGCCCATGGGGTCAAGAAGGTGGAGCGAAGCGGGGCGAACAAAGGCAAAGGACCCGTAAGCGTATTAAATCATGCGTGTTTTTCGTGGTCTTCGTGTTGACAAAAATTCTCGGGTCGTGAACGGCTTGAGGCAATTAGAGATAGACCACATTGGGAGATTCCACGAAAGAAGCCCGGCGGGAACCGGGCTTTTCTGGAACCTCGCTTCTTCTCGCATCACTTCTTGGGCGGAGGCGATGATTTGCTGCCGGACGCATTTGTAACCACCTTGGACGGAGCTGATGATGTGGCACCGGACGTAACCGCCTTTGCCGGCGCTGCTGATCTTGTTGTAACCGGCGACGGAACGTTAGCATGATCCACGCTCTTCATCGTAGGGGCCGCGGCATGGTGAAAGTCTTGATTGTGCATCACGCCCTGATTCGCCTTTGGTCCGCTGCTTCCCTGCACAGGTTGGGCAACATTTTTCCCGTAGCCGTCAAAAGTCCCGCCGGGGTTCTGCTGAACGTTTCGCATGTCCTGGCCGACCTTGCTGTTGTTGATCTTATTGTTGCTGGTTTGTGCAAACGAAGCCGCATGAAATCCCAAAATCCAAATAATAATTCCCAGAAAAATAGCAGTTAACTTGAAGGCCCTCATTTTTACTTCCCTTTCTTAGCTTTGAATTGATGGAAACAATCCGACGCAAACGGACATCAGACGTATTATTCGTATCGGTAGAAACAGGTTTTCACTAAAGTTCAATCGTGTTTCGGGTTCATATTTCTGCGCACTCAGCGGCCCCCAGCCTTCGCGTCTTCGCGTGAAAGCCAGGCTTTGCGCCTTTCCGCCCTCCGGCTTCCCCGCTTTCGGCCTCCGACTTCACCGCGTCATCCGTACCCGAGTTCTATTGACAGCATGGTTTGGAAAGTATTACAATTCTATTGTGTAATACCACATTGGAAAGATAAGGTGAGCGGTTATGACGTCAAAGGCGATGAAGATCACCAGAAAGGGGCAAGTTACAATCCCGAAAGAGATTCGCGAGAGACTCAAAGCAACTGCCGTCTATTTTGAAGTTATCGACGATGATGTAGTGGTAAGGGCCGTCAGGGACGCCGCCGGCTCTCTCAGCGAATACGCCAGGAACGCAAAACCGGATGTCTCCATTGCGCAGATGAAAGACAGGGCATGGGAAGAGGCGGTGCATGAGAAAGCCGGTAAGAAGTCTGCCTGATACGAACATTCTCATTCGATATCTTACGAGAGATGATGAACCCCTTTATGTCAGGGCTAAGGAATTCTTTGACAAGGTCAAAGAAGGGAGCATGAGGGCCGTCATCCTCTAGAGCGTGATTGCCGAGTGCGTTAACGTTCTCACAAAAATATACAAGGCGCCCAAAAATAAGGCGGCCGAGAGCCTGATCGACATCCTTCGCTACAAGGGAATTGCAAACCTTGACCGGGGAGAACTTATCCGCGCCCTGACTCTTTATTCCGAACGGGATATCGATATTGTGGATTGCATCCTCTGCGTAAAAGCTTCAGGTCCAAATACATCTCTTTTCTCTTTCGACAGAGAACTCAATAAAATGAGCGAATCCAATCGGTAGATGACCCATGACCTATTTCGCCCGCTCTTAATCCACCCATTCTCCCTTCACTCATCACCCACCTCTGTTTTATTCCAATTTCCCGCCTTATCTGGTATTTGATATACTTTGCGCTTCAGCGCGGACTCGGCCGAATCTGCCGGCACGTATCGAAATGAAGAAACAGGGTAATTTATGGAACAAAAATATTCCCCTAAGTCCATCGAACAAAAATGGCAGCAATACTGGGATAAGTCCCTGGTTTTCAAAGTTGGTGAAGACAGGGGCAAGGAAAAATATTATCTGCTGGAGATGTTTCCATATCCCTCGGGCCGCATTCATATGGGCCACGTCCGCAACTACACCATAGGCGACGTGGTTGGCCGCTTTATGCGGATGTTGGGCTACAACGTGCTCCATCCGATGGGCTGGGACGCCTTCGGAATGCCCGCCGAAAATGCTGCAATAAAAGCTGGGACCCACCCGGCGAAATGGACTTGCGACAATATCGACTATATGCGAAATCAGCTCAGGCAACTGGGTTTTTCGTACGACTGGTCGCGGGAGTTTGCAACGTGCGATCCGAGCTATTACAGGTGGGAGCAGCTCTTTTTCCTCAGGATGTATGACCGGGGTCTGGCCTACAGAAAGAGTTCCTACGTAAACTGGTGCTCCAGGTGTCAGACCGTGCTGGCAAACGAACAGGTAGAAGCGGGCGCCTGCTGGCGCTGCGACACTCCGGTCGTACAAAAGCAGATGGAGCAGTGGTTTTTCAAGATTACCGACTATGTCGGCGAACTGCTTGACTATACATACAAGCTGCCCGGCTGGCCCGAGCGGGTTCTTGTTATGCAGCAGAACTGGATAGGGAAAAGCACTGGAAGTATGCTGCACTTTCCACTCGAATCCGGCGAGGGAAACATTGCGGTCTTCACGACCCGCACAGACACGCTTTTCGGGGCTACCTTCATGAGCATAGCCCCCGAACATCCGATGGCAGCCGACCTGTGCCGGGGAAAGCCTGAAGAGGCGGCAGTGCTCGATTTTGTCGAAAGAGCAAAGCAGGCGAAGCGGAATGAGCGCGAAGCGGACCTGCTCGAAAAAGAGGGCATCTTTACCGGAAGCTACTGCATCAACCCGGTCACCGGTAAAAGGATGCCGATTTACGTGGCCAACTTCGTACTCATAGCCTACGGCACAGGCGCAGTCATGGCGGTCCCGGCACACGACCAGCGCGACTTCGAGTTTGCGAAAAAATACGGCCTGCCTCTTCAGGTGGTCATAAAACCTGCTGAGGCCCTGCAAGCCCCTTTGGCACAAGACCTCACCCAAGCGTTTGAGCAAGACGGCGTTCTGGTTGACTCCGGCGAGTTTTCCGGAATGGAGTCCGAAGCCGCCCGGATTGCGATAACCGAAGCCCTGGCAAAAAGAGGGCTAGCGGAATTGACCCTGCAGTATCGGCTCCGCGATTGGGGAATTTCGCGGCAGCGCTACTGGGGCGCGCCCATTCCGATCATTTACTGCGAGAAGTGCGGTGTCGTGCCGGTTCCCGAGCAAGACCTGCCCGTTGTGCTTCCCCTGGACGTGGAGCTTCTGGAAAACGGCGGCTCACCTCTGCCCGTCCACAAGCCTTTCTACTCGACCACGTGCCCGAAATGCGGGGGCGATGCGCGGCGTGAGACCGATACCATGGACACCTTCGTGGAATCTTCCTGGTACTTTGCCCGATACGCCTGTCCCGATTTCGACAAGGGCCCGCTCGACCGGGAACGGGTCCGCTACTGGATGCCCGTTGACCAGTACATCGGCGGAATAGAACACGCCGTTCTGCATCTGCTCTATTCGAGATTTTTTGTAAAGGTGCTGCGCGACATGGGGTATCTACAGGCCGATGAACCTTTCCTGAACCTTCTCACGCAGGGAATGGTCATAAAAGACGGCTTCAAAATGAGCAAATCCAAGGGAAACGTGGTAGACCCCGATGAAATGATTCAGGCATACGGCGCGGATACGGTGCGCCTCTTCTGCCTGTTCGCCTCGCCGCCGGAAAAAGACCTCGACTGGAGCGACCAGGGAGTGGAGGGTTCTTTTCGGTTTCTTTCCAGAATGTGGCGGCTGGTTTCCGAAAATTTTGACGCCCTGAGGTCCGCCGAGCCGTACCGGGGTGGAAGCCCCCTCAGCGAAGATCTTGCCCAACTCCGCCGCAAGACTCACCAGACAATAAAGAAGGTTACGGAGGATATTCGCGAAAGGTTCCATTTTAACACGGCCATCGCCGCCGTTATGGAACTTGTCAATCTGATCTACCAGGTGCTGGAGAGCCGGCCGGCGGACCCCATGCTATGGCCGGTCGTCAGGGAATCGGTGGAAGCCGCAATCGTTGTCTCGTCGCCCATGGTTCCGCACATTTGCGAAGAACTTTGGAGCATCCTGGGCCATGAAGAGCTTCTTCTGAATACCGCATGGCCCAAATGGGACGATCAGGCGCTCAAAGCCGAAGAAATGCTCATCGTCGTCCAGATAAATGGAAAACTGCGGAGCAGGATAACCGTTGCGGCGGACGCCACCGATAAGGAACTGGAAGAACTATCGCTCAAGGATTCCAGGATCAGAGATTTCATCGAAGGAAAACAGGTCAAGAAAGTAGTGGTTGTGCCAAGGAAGCTTATCAATATTGTCATCTAGCAGTTTCCGTCCGGAAACTGCTAGTATCTCATCCGGTGTTTCCTGATGGACACCAGGTAGTTTTTAAAATTTCGGATTTATAGCAGAGTGCGGGGTGCGCCATGGGTACACGAAATCTCAAAGGGATACTGATAATAAGCTCCATCTTATTTAGCCTTGCCTCATGCGGCTATCACTTCTCCGGGGAGGGCGAGGGGCCCAAGCCAGGGCTAAGGTGCATCGCCATCCCGGTATTCGAGAACAAGACTTCCGAGCCGGACGCCGGGGCCATTTTCGCCGGGGCGTTAAGACAGGAATTCATTCGGAGAGGCAATATCAAGGTAGTCCCCGTTGAAGAGGCGGAAGCCGTATTCAGAGTAACCATCAAGAGCATTAACATTCAACCGGTTGCACATAATGCCGTTGGTATCGTGTCCAACCGGATTACAGTGGAAAACCGGCTCTTTGTGAGCCTGGACATTCGATGCGAGGAAAAGAAAACCCACAAAACGCTCTGGTCCGACCCGTCTTTCAGTTACTACAAAATTTACGAGGTCAACAATGCTTCGCTGCAAACCCAGCCTATCGTCGGCTTCGAAAACAGGGAGAGCGCGCTCGACTTTTTAGCCCAGGAGATGTCAACGCGCATCCATGACAGATTTCTGAGCAACTTCTGATGAACGCCGAAGATTTCCTCAAAGCGCTGGATACCGGCAAAATAGATCCTGTATATCTTTTCGTTGGGGGCTCGGCTTTCCTTATGGAGGAAGCCTGGAAGAAGCTGCTTTCAAGCTTGCTCCCGAAGCGAGGCAAAAACTTCAACGGCGAGCGGGTACAGGCAAGGGAAACAGAAGCAGGAGATGTGATCGAGCGGCTTGCCACCACCCCCATGTTCGGTGGGCGAAGACTAATCATGGTCGACAATGTCGAGGCTTGGGGAAAACGGGACCGTGCGGCCATGGAGGCTTTCGTGCAGCGAATTCCTCCCTCGGCATGTCTCGTCATGGCCGCTTCAGACAGGAAAAGCATTGAAGGACTTGCAAAAGCGGTCGAAACCAAAGGCAAGGTGGTCCAGTTTCGATCTCCCGGAGACAAGGAGGCCCTGCGCTGGTTGATCGAAAGAGGCAGGCGACTCGGTAAAATCGTCTCCCACCGTGCCGCGTTCCTCCTGGTCGAGATGGCCGGCGGCGATTTCCAGACTCTCGCATCCGAGTTGGACAAGATTTGCACCTTCGTTGGGGAGCGCGATCAGATCGAGACTGAGGACATCCTGGAAGCGGCCAGCTCCCAGAGAAGTTTCTCCGCTTTCGACATGCTCGATAACCTCAAAGCGCAGCAGACGGACAAAGCCCTCAAATCCCTGAGAAGCCTGATCCTCTCCGGTGAACTCCCTCTGAAGATTCTCTCGACTCTGGCCTGGCAGATTCGAATGGTATGGCAGGTCAAGGACGGCCTGCGGCAGGGCCTATCGGAAGCCGAACTGGCTGCACGGCTGAAAGCGCATCCTTTCGTAGTCAAGAAGGCGCGGGAACAGGCCGTTCGTTTTTCGGACGCGGACCTGTACAGGGTGATTGAGGCAATCGCTCAGACCGACATCGCGATCAAAAGCACGGGAATTCTCCCCGAGCTACTGCTCGAGGAACTGATCCTCGATCTTTGCATGGAGGGCAAAAAGCCCCCGGACACCTCGAAGGTAGGAAAAGTAATGCAGCACAGAAACTAAAGAGCATTGACTCCGCGGGTCAGGCGTGAAATTCTCCGTGAGGCCGTATTCCTATGAACAACGCCTTTGGAGGCGGTTTTCGCAATCACGGAGGCCGCCTTTTTCAATTGTTCAGCAGCCTTTTCAGGCGACTTGCCGGCTATGGCCTCCTCGAGGTCCCTTATCACGTTTTTCATTCTGGTCTTCCGGGAGCGGTTTCGCACCCGCTGTTCTTCGCTTTGTCTCGCCCTTTTGATAGCTGACTTATGGTTGGCCAATCCAAACCTCCTTGAGATTCACCGGTCAAGGTGAGTAAAAGTTTTCATATATACCTGATGGAGAAAGAATGTCAAGCACGATTCGGGAGTTGGAGAATTAATCCAACCGGAAGCAGGAAGCAAGGAGCAGGGAGCAGGGAGCAAAAGCGGCCACCCCTTACGGGCGGGGACTTTTTTGACGAAGAAAAACCCCGCCCATTGTCATTTTTGCGCGGTTTTCTTGTAGATACAAGGGGAGGGCTTTATGCCCTCCCGAGCACCCGATTTGAACGCAACTCAGTATAAAACCCTAAATTGCTCAACCGCTAAATTCAGGCGACCTTTTTTGACCCGTCTTCGGCTATCATGGCCTTTACTTCGTCGAAGAATTTCTTCAGCTCTTCACCGTCTATGGATTCTTTTTCAAGCAGGATTTTGGCCAATTTCTCAAGCATGCTCCGCTGCTGAGTCAGAATCTTCCTCACACTCTGGTGCGTTCCTTCGATTATGCCGGAAATTTCCTCGTCAATCTGCTGGGCGGTCTTTTCGCTGAAGTCCCTGTCTCGAGAACCCAGGCCAAGATCAAGGTGCGCAGAGCGCTGCTCGTTGACATAGGTAAGGGGGCCGAGCTTTTCGCTCATTCCGTATTCCATGATCATGCGGCGCGCTATGTCGGTTGCGCGCTGGAGGTCGTTCTGAGCTCCCGTGGAGATGTCGCCGAAAATGATTTCTTCTGATACCCTGCCTCCAAGCAGCACCTTCAGTCTGCCAAGAAGTTCGTCGCGCGTCATGAGGTATCTGTCTTCGGTCGGAAGCTGCTGTGTGTACCCCAAGGCAGCGATACCGCGAGGAATAATGGAGATTTTGCTGACTGGATCGGTGTTGGGAAGCACCATGGCGACAAGCGCGTGGCCGGATTCATGATAGGCGACGATTTCCTTCTCTTTGGGGTTCATCACCCTGTTTCTTTTTTCGAGCCCGCCGATTATTCGGTCAGCGGCTTCTTGAAAGTCGGCCATCGTGACCTCTTCCCGGTCGCGCCTTGCCGCAATCAAAGCAGCCTCATTGATGAGGTTGGCAAGATCTGCGCCCACGAACCCAGGCGTCATGGCAGCAATTTTCTTTAGATCGACGTCCGAACCCAGCTTGACCCCTTTTGAATGAACATTCAAAATAGCCTCTCTACCTCGAATGTCTGGCTTGTCGATCGCCACGTGCCGGTCGAAACGACCGGGCCGCAGCAATGCCGGGTCGAGTATTTCGGGGCGGTTCGTCGCGGCCATTATGATTACCCCGGCCCTTGGATCGAAACCGTCCATCTCTACGAGCAGTTGGTTCAATGTCTGCTCCCTTTCATCATGACCTCCGATAGGATTGAGGCCGCGCGCCTTCCCCAAAGCGTCCAATTCGTCGACGAAAATTATGCATGGAGCGTGATCCTTGGCCTGGCCGAAAAGATCGCGGACACGCGCTGCACCAACGCCAACAAACATCTCGACGAACTCCGAACCGCTCATGCTGAAGAAAGGCACTCCGGCCTCTCCCGCTACGGCGCGCGCAAGCAGAGTCTTCCCTGTTCCAGGTGCGCCCAGAAGCAGAAGCCCCTTCGGGATTTTGCCTCCCAGCTTCTGGAACTTGCCCGGGTCCCTCAGAAATTCAACGATCTCCTCAAGTTCAGCCTTTGCCTCGTCTATCCCGGCCACATCATCGAATGATACGCCTATCTCTTTTTCGGCGTAGATCTTCACCTTCGCCTTGCCAACCGAAAGCACTCCCTGAGGTCCGCCTCCCATGCGCCTCATCAGAAAACTCCAGAAAAAGAAAAATATGGCCAACGGCAGGAGCCAGGAAAGCAGCACGGCAAACCACTTGTTGTCGGAAGAGCCGCTGAATTTTATTCCCTGAGCTTCAAGGTCTTTTACCAGATCCGGGTCTTCAACCCGCACTGCGGAGATAATTTTGTTGGGTTCTTTGGCATCTTTTAGAGTAGCTGTAACCTTATCGGGACTGATGGTAACGGACTCCACTTTCCCGGCTCTGATCAACTGCTTGAATTCGGAATAGGAGACCCGGTTAGCCTGCTGTTCGGTTACGAAGGTTTGAAACCACATGATCACAAGCAGGGCCACGATGAAGTACCAGATTGAAAAATGCACCTTGCGCTGATCCTGTTTTCGACCTCCATCTCCCGACGGTCCTCTTAGATGATTCATAAACTTATTCAACGGGTCTTTTTGTTCGTTATCCGCCATTTTTTTGTCAGTCCCCTCTTTTTCGGCTGCAGAAAAGAGCCCTCGGCTCTGTCGGGGATCGTTCCCTGGGTAAGGGAAACCCGGATCCCGAAATTTTCCGGCTCAAACTCATTAAATATATTACAGTTAAGAGCCTATGCAATCCGATATATAGAATTAATAGGTGTGACGGCAGAACGTGCCCTGTCAACGGGGCTATTAAACGTGTGCCCGAGCATATAATTTGCTTGCACTCGTGGATAGTCATATTAATATAGGCGGCCGTTATCGCCAATTCAGTGAGGAGGCAGACTTTGAAGACATGGGGCAGATATCTCGAGGTTGGGTTGACTTCTTTTTTGATCTTCGCCTTTTTGAATTCGCCAATCATGGCCGGTAAGTCAGGATTCAACACGGCCATTGCCGCTCAGGCACAAACCGTCGAACAGGAAGAAGCTCAAAATGGACAGAAGGTAAACGATCCTTACGAACATTTTAACCGGGAAGTCTTCGACTTTAACGACCACCTATATTTTTGGGTGCTCAAGCCCTTAGCCCGGGTGTATTCAGCCTTTTTACCGACCGATTTTCGCGAGTCTATCAGAAACGGGTTCCACAATCTGGTTTTCCCCTCCCGTTTCATCAATTTTGTGCTCCAGGGAAAAGGGGAATACGCAGCAAATGAAGTAGCCCGCTTCCTCATAAATTCGACACTGGGCTTTGCCGGCTTGTTCGATTTCGCCCAAACGCAGTTTCGACTCGAAAACCATGAGTCAGATTTCGGTCAGACGCTTGCCCGTTGGGGCGTTGGGTCAGGTCCGTTCCTGATTATCCCGGGGCTCGGCCCGTCAAATCCGAGGGACTTCTTCGGCTTTGGGGTCGATTCGGTGATGGACCCGCTGTTCTGGCTCCCCGGGGCGTGGTATGTGAGCTTTTCTGCTGAGAGCGGAAAATTCGTGAACCGCACTTCACTCGAAATCGGTCGATACGAGGAATTGAAAAAGGCTTCGCTCGATCCCTATATAGCGATGCGAGATGCTTATATCCAGTATAGGGCACACATCTCAGAATAGCTCACCGGCTGGGGGACCGGTTGTATCAAAAATATTTTTATATGGTTTCGTGGACGCGAATTTGTGTTAGCTGTTTCTGTTGATTTTTATCTGACGGAAATTTAGAATGAAGCGGTGTGAGCTTTTGAGGTCGGTATTTGGGGTTTGCCGGAGAATCGGTCTTTCGCCTTGCAAGACTTTTCCGCAAGTTGCTCCAATAACGCACCAAACTGTAATCCAGCAATCATGTGAAAGGAATCTGCAATGGCGGAAGGTCGAGTAAAGTGGTTCAACGAGCAAAAAGGGTATGGCTTTATCGAAGTAAATGGCGGGCCGGATGTTTTCGTTCATTTCAGCGCCATTGAGGGCTCGGGTTTCAAGACCCTTAGCGAAGGCCAGGAAGTAGTGTTCGAGATAGAAAAGGGTCAGAAGGGCCCACAAGCGGTCAATGTCAGAAAAGCCTAGAGATGCCGGGAAAGTAATAGCCTAATACGCATTTGACTTATCTGCAAGGCATCCCGCTGACGGCCCCGTCTCTGGTCATTGACAGATCAGGGAGAGCGTCGAGAATGAGCGGGTTGCCTTCCGCGCTACGCGAAGTACAACTTTAAGGGATGCATGGGAGAGCCTTTCGCCAAATAATCGCTTACTGTTGTTAACAAGTCTGTCATACGAGGAGAGGCCGGTTCTTTTGCCGGCCTTTTTGTTTTTACACCTTTCAGGAGGCCGTGGCAGCGGTCAAGAGCCTTTGGAAACGAACGCCATCCCAGCCTGTTTGCACTCTTCAAGGGCAGTAGGATGGCTCAGTATGGCCCCTTTTTCATCCATCTGCCGAAAACAGACTTCTCCAGCGTATTCCACGTCGATCGCGTCGCAGAAGTACCTTACGGTCAAAACAGGACAATCGAACAGCCGCTTACCTCGAGTGGCCCCCGCGCACAGGAAAAAGCCCTTCCTGTCAGCGGGGGTCAACGATGAATGGCCCTCGGCTTTTCTCTTGTACTTTCGCATATAGGAGGCCTGGCTGCGGTCCACGAGCAGTTTTGTCTGGCCGCTCAACCCGTAGAAGTAGATGGGACTCGAGATAACGATCCTTTCAGCCGTATCGAAAAAGGGGTAGACCTTCTGCATATCATCCTGCTGCACGCAAACACCATGTTCATCGCAATACCCGCAGGAGAGGCAACCTGAGATCCTGAGGTCCCTGATAAAGATCTTCTGCAGTTCAATATCGGCGGCCGATAAAGCCCCATCGAGAAAACTTTCCATCATAAGATCGGTGTTGCCGTTCTTTCTCGGTGATCCGAATATGGCCAACAAAAGCATTATGTCCTCCTGCTGAAAGACCCCATTGAATCGCAAGGCCGTCCATAAGACCCGGCTTTACAGAAAAAAGCTTCGATGTTACTTTACCGTCGTTGATGCGGCTGGATAAGCCAGAGATTTCCGACACATGCACGTCTCAAAGTTCGACCGCCGAGGAGACTGAGTATGGCTGAGTGTATTTTTTGCCAGATAATAAAGGGAGAGCTTCCCTGCGCGAAAGTCTACGAAAACGAACGCGTGATCAGCTTTCTGGATATACATCCGATCAACGCAGGCCACACTCTGGTCCTTCCAAAGAGACATTATGCGACTCTTTTCGAAATTTCGGAAGAAGATCTTCATGCCTGTACGGCGGTGTCCCAAAAAATCGCGATGGCCGTCTACAAGGCTACAAAAGCTTCAGGGTTGAATTTGCTCCAGAACAATTACCGCCCGGCAGGACAGCGTATAGACCATATTCATTTCCACCTGATACCGCGCTTTCACCAGGATGACTTTTGGAACTCATGGCCGGGCAAACCCTACCCGCAAGGGGGGTTGAGCAAGGTGCTCGACAAGATACAAGCCGAACTGTAACCGGCTTCACATCAGGGGTCCAGACCAAGCAGCAAACCAATAAAAACCCAGCCCACCTCATAAGTTTAGACGCCTTACCCACCCGAAACTATCTTCTCTTTCGCCGTACTGGATGCCCAAGATTTCATCGTAAAGCTTACGGGACCACTCGCCCACGCTTCCGTCAGAAATCCTGTACATCCGGTCACGGTAGGAGATTTCTCCAACCGGTGAAATTACCGCTGCGGTCCCGGAGGCAAACATCTCCTTCAACTCGCCGGACTTGGCCGTCTCGATGACTTCGTCGATTGTAATCTGTCGCTCGATTACCTTTATTCCCCAGTGCCCGGCGAGCTGCAACACCGAATCGCGGGTAACCCCGGGCAGGATCGAGCCGGAAAGAGGCGGAGTTATAAGTTCCTCGCCCATCCTGAAAAAAATGTTACTTGTTCCCACTTCCTCGACATAGCGCCGCTCGACGGCATCCAGCCACAAAACCTGGGTGAAGCCCTTCTTCTTTGCGGCTTCCGCCGCGTAGAGGCTCGACGCATAGTTTGCCATCGTCTTGGCTTCTCCAACTCCACCCCGGACCGTGCGGACATATTCCTCAGTGACATATATCTTTACGGGGTTGAACCCTTCGGCATAGTATGCGGCCACCGGTCCGGTTATTATGAAATAGAGATAATTGTCGGCCGGGCGCACTCCCAGGTGGGGTTCGGTCGCGATCATGGTCGGCCTTATGTAGAGCGAGGAGCCAACGCTGCGGGGGACCCAGTCCCTGTCCAGCTTAATGAGCTGTTCGGCAGCCAGCATTTGGAAGGCGGGATCGATCTCGGGCATGCACATCCTTAGCGCCGAACGGTTGAAGCGCTCCCAGTTCTGGTCCGGCCTGAAGAGGCATATGTTGCCGTTTGGCCACCTGTAGGCTTTCAGGCCTTCGAATATTCCCTGTCCGTAATGGAGCACCATTGCTGCCGGATCCATCTCCAAGGAATGGTAAGGAACAATCCGGGCATTCTGCCAGCCCTGCCCTTTCGTAAAATCCATCATAAACATGTGGTCGCTGAAAACTCGGCCGAAGACCAGATTTTTTTCATCTTGAGGCTTTGGGTGCCTCTTGGCCAGCTCTAGGGGGTGCACGGAAATGTCCATCTACATTACCTCCTGATTATTTCAACCAATGCTAAAGAGCAATTCTGATGCGATTGCGCCAGCTCTTGAGCTCTTATTGCAGCACGAAATGGGGTGAACGCAGAAAGCGGCTTATCTGTTTACTGTAAAACTGGATGGCAGCGCGGCTTTCCATTCCAGGGTGCAATTGTTCCTCTTTTTCCTTATCTCCGCTTACGGTCTTTACAATTAATTTCTTTTCGACATAGAATTTCAGCGCGTTGTCGAATATAATTTTGGATACGCACTCGGGCCTTTCGACCAGCCCGAGCTTCAGGGCTTTCTGACCTAAGCCGAGGATTTTTTTGATGAAATCCTTTTCCGAGAAGCCGTTTTTCTGAAGATAACGCAAGCCGCGCAAGACCAGCCAATAGCCCTCGAAATAGTTCCGCAGCAGCCCGTGAAACACATGTGAAGCTCGCAGACCCTTGTGAGCTAAAATGAATGGCTGGTCGCCTTCTCCAACGCGATGCAGAAATCCCATATTCTCAAAGATATGGACCACGTCCTCCACGAGCTTGTCGTCACTCAGTTCGTTGTCGTAAACGAACTCGAACTTAAAGAAGTTCTTTATGAAAGATACGTCTTCAAGCACCTGACTCAGACTGAATCGGAAAGTCTGCTGCGCAAGGATCGAAGTCGAGACATAGGCCGCAGGAAGCAGGAAGTGGATTATGTTGTTCTTGTAGTATTCGAGGGCCAGCCTCTTGTTGTCCTCCAGAGTGAAAACCTCTTCTTCCAGATCATCGTCTTCGTCCTTGAGCTTGCCGATGAGCTTGCTTCGCTCCATATTGCGGAGCGAATCCTGAAGGCTCGCTCCAAGGTTTTTCATAGTCTTGGAAAGCCCGACCCCCCGGGCCGCGATGAAGTCGTGAAATGTCTGCGATATTTCCAGAAATTCGGCTTTGGAGACGCCGTGGCGGGGCAGCGCCAGAAGGGCAGAGGCGGCCAGGGCGAAGGGCGTAACCATCGATTCCTGGTTTATATAGTGTATCATCCGGTAAGCAAAATGGCGGTACATCGCATGCCGCTCTTTGGGGGCCATCCTGCCCACATCGTGGTTGTGGCGCTCAAGGTAGCGCCTCAGCGAAATAGGTTCCGCGAATTTGATGTACGCACGCCCATATCGCTTCCGCATGACTCGCCGCACTCTCACGAGCTGGCCGAGGTTTTCCTCTTCCTTGGGTCCACCTGTAATCTCTTTCAGATAGGACTCCACCTCGGGAATACGATCGTAGCATATAGAGGTGGGCACGAAGACCAGATCGTCGCAAAACCCTTCCTCGACTGCCTGAATGAGGATGGCCAACAATCCAAGCTTTGGCAGAACGAGCTTCCCTGTCCGACTGCGGCCGCCCTCAATGAAGAACTCGATATTGTGGCCCAGTTGGACCATTGTCTTGACATAGAGCGAGAAGACCTCAGCGTAGAACTTCCCCTTGAAGGAGCGGCGAATGAAAAAGGCCCCACCCATGCGAAAAATCGCCCCCAGGGGCCAGAAGGAGAGGTTCTTTCCCGCTGCTATAAAAGGCGCATAGAGGTTGTTTGTATACAGGAGCTGAGAGAGCAGGAGGTAGTCCATGTGGCTCTTATGACATGGAATATATACGAGCGTGTGGTGGCGGGCTGCGCGCTTGACTTTCTGCAGGCTTTCGGAATCCAGTTCGACTCCGTCGAACACATTGTTCCAGACCCAGTTGAAGATCCTGGACGCAATCTGAATGAAGGTGACGCTGTAGGTGGCGGCGATCTCATCGAGGTAACTGTCGGCCTCCACCCGTACTCTCCAGACTTCCCGCGAGGAGGCGCGGGCTCGCCGCTGCATCATGGCCTCGAGCCTCGGATGGTGGAGAATTATCTCCTTCATCTCCAGCTTGCTCTTGATGATCGGGCCGACAACCGCCCTCTTGATTTCGTCAACCGAATCGATCAAGCTCCGTCGAAGTTCGAAAACCTGTTTGCGTTTTTGCCAGAGGTCTTCCGACAGCTCAGGCAAAATTTCCAGCATGTTGAACGGCTCCCCGGTCTCCATTACCGCGTAGGGATTCCCTCGTATAGACGAAATCACCTTCCGTAAAAAGCCGAATTCTTTCTTCTTGCCCAGGAAAAACTCGAGGGGGCCCCATCTCTGCCGCCCCTCCGGACGCCTGCTGTAGAGAAGCACGAGAGGTACGATAAAAATCGGCCGATCGGATGTTTTCTGGATATCTATCAGATGCTCGAGGGGATCGTTTCCCACAAGCACAGTGCTGCGATAGTAGCCCCGCTTGCCGACAAGAGAAAACAGACCTGACTCGCCTGCCTTGAGCTTTTCGGCGTAGTGGCCTCCGGCGTAAGGGTCCGGGAAACAACCGTGGCGCAGCAGATGAGCGAAGTGGAAAACGAGGGTCTTGAGCCCATACCATCGGGGCTGCCAAAGGTAGGGATGATGGTCAAACATGAATACGGGAGAGGGCAGGCCCAGTTGATGCAATCGCATACTGACATAGGCGAAGTCGATCTGCGATGCTTCTTTCATAGCAAAGACTATGCTGCCCTTGGCCGACAGATCCTCGAGCACTTTCTGCTGGTCTTCGGGAACGGTGACATGGCGCACCATTCGCTCAAACCATGCCTGGAGTGGAAATCGGGGTTTTATATCCACGGAATATCCGTAGGGGTCCCCGCGAAACATGCCTGAGGTTTTCGCACCTATTCGCTTAAGCCAATCGATCACGATCTGTCAGTCTTCCTTCTGAACCTGGATATGTAAACTTTAAACACTAACAAAAACAGTGCTCAAAAACCAAACTTTTTTCAAGGCATCCCGCTGACCGCCCTGTCTCAAGGAGCGTCGAAATCGCGGCGCGATGCCTTCCGCGCTACGCGCAGTATATCGCTAAGGGAGCGCAACAGAGCATTTCACCAAGTGATCCCTTGCTGTTGTAAACAAGTCTGTCATACGAGAAAATCGAGGATAGGGGGCAGGTAAAAGAATGGAGAAGAGTTTAAGCGCTCTGGAACAGAAGTAGAAGCTTAACGTGGTTGGAGAGGGGCATGCCCCAATCTGAGGGCGCCATTTCCCACGTCAAATCCTCTCGGCATCGGCCATTGCGGCTCTTCCCCCGCCGTTCCAGGGCGCAAAGCGGGCAAGAAGCACAATTCCGGGAATGGCGCCCAGGACGCTCATAGAAAAATAGATGGGCCAGCCCAGCGCCTGGGCGGCAGCCCCGGTTGGAACTCCGGCAACCACCCTGCCAATTGCCATGAAGCTGGTGAGGAGCGCATACTGGGTGGCGGTAAAGCGCTTGTCGCAAAGGCTCATCATGAAGGCGATAAAGGCTGAGTCACCCATTCCGGCGCACATATTCTCGATCCCGATCGCGGCGATCATCGCGGGATAGCTTTTTCCGATCAGGGCGAGCGCCGTAAACGCCAAGTTGGAAAAGGCCTGCAGAAAGCCAAAGACCCAAAGCGAGCGGTTTATGCCGATCTTAGATACTATGCCTCCGCCCACCAGAGCGCCCAAAATAGTGCTGATGAGCCCGAAGGCCTTGTTCACCATACCGACGTCCGAGCGGCTGAAGCCGATATCGAGCAGAAAAGGGGTGGTCATGGCCCCGGCTATGACGTTTCCCAGCTTGTACACCATTATGAAAAGGAGCATCTCGACTGCTCCCGAGCGCTTGAAGTAGCCGGTGAGCGGCCCCCAGACCGCCTCCTTGAGGCTTTTGGGCGAGACGACCCTGTTTTCAGGTTCGGGGGCGACGAGTGTAAAAAGGGTATTGACGATCATTACAGCGGCCATCAAGGCATAAACGGTGCGCCATGAAACGTGATCGGACAAAATCAGCGCAAGAGATCCGGAGATGAGAAGAGCGGACCTGTAGCCAACGACGACTGTGGCGCCCCCCGGCCCCAGTTCCTTTTCACGCAGCACATCAGCCCTGTAGGCGTCGATTGCGATATCCTGGCTGGCGCTAAGAAAAGCTGTGACCAGTGCCGCAAAACCCACGAGGGCGGGGAACGAAGCAGGAGAGCAGCAACCAAGTAAGAGGATCGAGACGGCCAGCAGAAGCTGTATCGAGACTATCCAGCCGCGCCTTCTTCCAAGCCAAGGAGGGCTGAACCGGTCCATGAGAGGCGCCCAGAACACTTTCAGAGCATAGGGGAGGCCGACCAGTGAAAAGACGCCGACAATGCTGAGGTCGACCTTTTCGGTTACCAGCCAGGCCTGGAGAGTTGAGGCGGTGAGCGCAAGAGGGAGCCCCGAGGAAAAACTCAGTCCCAGCAGGCACAAGACTCGCCTGTTGCCGTATATTTTGAGCCAGTTGCTCACTTTTGACCCCGTTTGGACTCTGCTTCGCAGGCGTGAAACCTTGGCAATGTATCTGATATGGCAGGCATGGACAATCAAAATCAAGCCGGTTTGAGGCCGACGCATGCATGCCCGGCAGGATCTTTTCCCAATTCGACACCCGCGTTCCGTCAAAGGGAGCAAAACGGCAGATGGATTGCACGGCTCCCATGAAATATCCATTTACCTGCAAGCTTCCTCGTGTTTAATTTAGTTTCCGTCCGGAAAGGGTCCCTTCCGGATGGACACTAATTTAGGTTTCCCGTAGTCCTTTTTCGGAGATTTCATGATTTCGCTAAACGGCTTCGCCAAGAAATGGAAATTCGACTTCGCTCCACTGGAAGCTGTTGTCCGCGAGTACCCCTTCAGGTTGAATTCCTATTTCGAGGGGCTTATCCAAAGCACCGGGGACGCCGTATGGAAACAGGTAGTCCCAGATAGAAAAGAGATCTCGGACCCATCCGGTTTTGAGGACCCGCTCTCAGAAGAGAGCCTGTCGCCCGTACCCAACCTGGTTCACAGGTATCCAAACCGCGTCCTGTGGCTGGTGAGCGATCAGTGCGCCGTCCACTGCAGGTTCTGCACACGCAAAAGGAAATGGCGGAGCGCTCATTCGCCGGCGCCGGAAAATGCGGCGCAGCCGGACATCGCGCCTGCCCTGGACTACATCGCGAGCAATGAACACATCCAGGACGTGCTCCTGTCGGGCGGCGACCCTCTTCTGCTTGCCCCGGAGCGTCTTCGGGAGATTCTGAGCAGGCTGCGGGAGCTGAGACACGTGCAGATAATAAGGATCGGAAGCCGGGTCCCCTGCGCTCTTCCCCACCGGATCACCCCGACACTGGCGGCTATGCTTTCTGAGTTTCACCCGTTGTTCGTAAATATTCATTTCAACCATCCCGCCGAACTTACGGCCGATTCGAAGCGGGCTTGCACGATACTGGCCGACGCCGGAATCCCCCTCGGCAGCCAGACTGTCCTTTTGCGCGGCGTAAACGACGACGAAGAGGTCCTCGCCGAACTGTTTCACGGGCTGCTCTCCTTTCGGGTCCGCCCCTATTACCTGATGCAGATGGACCTCGCCAGGAGCACGGCCCACTTCAGGACCCCGATCAACACCGGCCTGCGAATCCTTCGCAAACTTCGAAACCGGATTTCAGGGCCGGCGATGCCCCATTTCGTCGTCGATCTGCCGGGTGGGCGAGGCAAAATGCCGCTGCTGCCCAATATGATCCGGGAAATCGGCGGCGGAAGCATGATCGTCCAAAACTACCTGGGAGAATTATGCCGTTACCCGCTTCTTGACGGAGAGGAGCAGGGGCTGAGAGCGGAGCTGGGAGTTAAAACGAATTGAAGAATCAGATCCTCGAATCTCCCAGTCCCCGGAGGCTGGTCACAGACAGGTCATGGAGAGGACCAGTCATCGAGAGGGCACAAAGAGAAAAGCCTTTCACTTGCGTATTCTATTGGGAAAATTGTATGCTGTTGGGGGCTCCAGGAGTGCAGTGGAGGTTTTTAGGGCAAAAATCCGATCCCAACATGTAGTTTGGGTGCATACGCAGAAGTTGATGCATTATTCCGGTTATCAGAGGCACAAATCCAAACGAAGGGAAAGACAGCAATGACGGACCTGACTAGTAGGTCGATTCCTAAATAACATAGCAATAAGTCATGCTACTGAAATGGTATCAAGTCCGTATTTCCATCGAAAAATAACGGGTGACTCGTTGATCTCATCTAACCATTTGAGGAT
>Ga0187862_10000624_pt1 | contig 39758 bp, 22 predicted proteins | sample June2016WEW_10_1_FD_133003 | JGI IMG/M metagenome (GOLD analysis project Ga0187862, IMG submission 133003) | Peatland microbial communities from SPRUCE experiment site at the Marcell Experimental Forest, Minnesota, USA - June2016WEW_10_150 | ecosystem: Environmental > Terrestrial > Soil >... | reverse complement strand
TCCTCTTGCCGCTCTCGATGCTCACGTCTGCCCATCGCCATGAAAAAAGCTTACGAGCAAACCCTGTGGATAATCCAACAACTTCCAGAGTACGAATCAGGACTTGCACCACGGGCTGCTAAGGAGTTATCACCGTCTGTACATGCCCATGAGTTCTTCCCGTCGGTCGCTGAGAGCCCCTGCAAAACGTGTCAGAGCTTGTTGTGGCTACCGTCGCAGAGGGGCTTTTGGGCGGTATGCTTGCAGCCGCAGAAATAGACCGTCTTTGTCTCCGTGGCTTCGAACTTCACTGGTGTGAAGTCGGTGCCCTTGTGACTGCCGTCGCAGAAGGGCTGCTTTGCGCTGCTTCCGCACGCACACCAAAAGTACGTATTCGAAGCTTTGTGAACGCCGGAGTAAAAATAGACCACATTACGCCGCGATAGCGGCGTGATGTGGCGGAATAAAAGTAGACCACCGCCAGATTCTGGTTTCACGGACAGTAAGGGCTTGTCAGGGTTAACGAAGGAGATTCGTCGCCCTTGAGGGGCGGTGTTGGCCGTGGGACACCGGAGGTATGTACACGGTGGAGTTGTATGCGCGGGTGCGTCGAGCAGTGCTGGTTGATGGCAAGAGCCAGCGGGTAGTGGCCCTGGAGTTCGGGCTGGCGCGGAAGACGGTGCGGAAGATGCTGGAGTACTCGGCGCCGCCGGGCTACCAGCGCCAGAGACCAGCTCGCAGGCCGAAGCTTGGTCCGTGGCAAGGGGTCATCGAAGCCATTCTGGAAGATGACAAGCAGAGGCCGAAGAAGCAGAGGCATACGGCCAGGCGCATCTTCGAGCGGTTCAGGGCCGAGCACGGATACAGCGGCGGCTACACGATCGTGAAGGACTACGTGCGCGGGGCGAAGGTGCGCAGCCAGGAGATGTTCGTACCGCTGAGCCACGCGCGGGCGAGGCGCAGGTGGGCTTCGGCGAGGCACAATCTCAAGATTGTAAAATACTTTCAGTTCTGTAATGGGAGAATGCAACTGGGATGACACCACAATGTAAGCCGAACTGCAGTCGCCCGGCCGCCTGGCAATTCGTACGATTCTTGCTTTTGGCTTTTCTGTTCGTGTTCCGAACCGCTGCCCAAATTCCGGACTTCAAAGGCCAGATGAGCAGTGCCGATGTTCGCGGCGCCGAAGCCCCATCGCCTGCCGAAGTTGACCACGCCATCACCTTGGCGGCAAACTATCTCGAACGCGCCTGCGGGCCGGATGGCCGATTTGCGTACCGCATTAACATCAACTCCGGGCAACAAAGCCATTCGTACAATATCGTGCGGCACGCAGGCGCGATTTATGCGCTCGCAATGTTCCAGCATGCCAAGCCGGATCAGCAAGCCGTCGATGCCATGGCTCGGGCGGCGTTTTATATGCGCCAGAACTACATTGGGCCTGGCGTGCGCTCGAATCAACTGGTGGTTTGGTCAAAGCCGCGGCCCCAAAGATCAACCGCCGACCTGGGCGCCACCGGTCTGGGACTGGTCGCGCTCACATCCCTGGAACAAGCTAAGCCGAATTCGGTGCCGCTTCTGCAATTGCAGGCTCTGGGACATTTTCTTCTCTTTTTACAGAGGAGCGATGGCAGTTTCGTCAGCAAATATCGCGCGGAAAGCGGCCCTGACGAAGACTTTGAGAGTCTCTATTATCCCGGCGAAGCGGCCTTGGGCCTCATTGATCTCTACGAGGTGGATCACTCCCCCATCTGGCTCGCCGCCGCCGCCAGGGCGCTCTCCTATCTAGCCAGGAGCCGCGCCAAGCTCTCTGACGTTCCACCCGACCACTGGGCGCTGATTGCCACTGCCAAGCTCCTGCCCTACTATGCCCAAAGCGCATCCCCGGCAACGCGAGAAGAGCTGATCCGGCACGCTAGCCAGATTTGCCAATCACTGATGAAGGATCAGTTGCGCAACCCCGTCAACCAGGCGCTCGATGGCTCCTTCGATCCCACGGGGCGAACAGCCCCCACCGCCACGCGCATGGAGGGCCTGCTGGCAGCCCTCGAATTCCTGCCCAACGGGAGCCTGCGCACCCAGGTTAAGGAATCCGTCGATCACGGCATCGTCTTCCTGCTTCGCGCTCAAATCAAGGATAGCCTCTATGCAGGCGGTGTGCCAGGAGCCTATATTTCCGGGGCTCCCGGGGCTCACGACATTCGTATCGATTTTGTCCAGCACGCACTCTGCGCATGGTTGCGGTATAAGCAGCTATTTCAAGCAACCGTAGCCGCCGCGAATCCCCTTTCCGGTCAGGATGCCCGTCATATCCGCATACTTTTCGGCGGCGATACAGACTTCGGTGAGAGCTACCAGGAGGAATACGCGAGGAACGGCCAGGCCAATATCCTGACGAAAAAGGCTACGCCTACAGCCTTGCAAATCTCAGCCGGCTTCTGCAAGCTGTAGATTACCGCATACTCAACCTGGAGACTCCGCTCACTCTGCATCGTGACAGTTCCCTGCAAGGCAAAGACTATCTCCACTACAGCGATCCTGTGAAGGCGCCGGCAGCCCTCGGTCGTTTCGGTCCTATCGCGTATTCGCTCGCCAACAACCATACGCTCGACCAGGGAGAGGTTGGCCTCGATGATACTCTCGCCTCGCTCGATACGGCAGGCGCCCGCTGCTTTGGCGCAGGCAAAGACATAGCGGAGGCCGCAAAGCCGCTCATGCAAACATTCCAAGTCGGCGATACATCTTTCACTGTGGCAGTCTTCGGCGGCCTTGAATATAGCCGGAAATACGATGAGCAGTATCGCTTCTATGCCACGGAGACTCACCCGGGCGTCGCATCCATCGATGTGCCCGCGGTGGAGAAGGCGATTCGCGATCTTCGCCGGCATGCGCCCAATCTTTTCGTGATCTATTTTATGCACGTCCTGCAAAATTACTCCTGGAAAACTCCCTATCAGGTTGCCACGGTAAAGGCATTGCGGAGCGCAGGCGTCGATCTTGTGGTTGGCTCAGGAGCGCACATGATGCAGGAAGTTGAATACGACGGCAATCAGTGGACGTTCTATGGCTTGGGAAATTTCCTCTTCAACGCTGGCGGCCGGTATGCGGAAAACCATGCTCCTCCCTATAGCCTGCCTTTAGTCGTTGACTTTTCTATGGACGATGGCCGCCTTCATGCGAATCTGCGCGTCTATCCAATCGTGAGCGAGAACAAGGTCACCAACTACCAGCCCCGCTTCCTGGCGGTAGATGAACTGAGTATGGTCGAGACTCTGCTCTCGGAGAAAAGCCGCTGGGATATAGCAACTCGCGCGGCAGTGAGGAACGGCAAAGATGCCATCGGTTATTATCTCGACTTCTCAAATCTCCATAACCGATAGTCACTGCCTGCTTTCATGCGGGCGACCATCCATTACCATCTTCGACGCATCTCGTCACGGATGGAATTGGCTAACAATTGTTCTCCCGGAACATCCCATCGCAATTCTCTTCACTCGCCAGAATCAAATTATGGACCGGTAAATTCCATCAATTCTTTCAGGAGAGGCTCAATACCCTTTCCAGAAAACTTCACATTCAATTTGTGTGAAAACACGCGCCCTCCAATGGTTAAGTGACCTTCATCGAAGCCTGAGCTTAGGTTAACAATAAACTGTTTCCACGCAGCAGTCTCCTTTTGGGTTGACCTAACATTTGTATCAAAGAAGTCACGTTCGTTCCCTCGCACATCGGCAGGAAGAATCCATCCGCCTGAAAGAATCACACGAGTGCTTATCAATTTTGTAGTCTTTTTGCATACGACGCTGATATCCATTGTTTTGCCTCTTAATACCGCATCCGGCAAATCCGGACCTTCAAATTGATCAAGCTCAGATGGAGGAATTATCTCTCTGAGGTTTTCGATGATTACGCCCATCATCGGATAACCAATGCCCTCCATTTTCTCATGGCCCCATAACAAGACAAACGCTTTCACATTTTGGCCATTGCACTCCGCAGTAGCGGGAATTGCAATAGCCTTCAGAGTCGGAATCGGCTCTCCCTTATTGCTAAGGATAATTTCTCGCCAAGCATCCTGTGCTCTTGCAATCGTTGCGGCAACGAGGCACAAGGTAATAAACAATGGCCATAGAACGCTGTTTATTTTCATCAATTTACTCCTTTCGTCATTTTGGTACTTTGTACAAAACGATAAAGTAATTATTTCCGTCCTTTTCATAGCCACCTTTTCCGCCAAATAGGTAGGTATGCGTTTGAATAACCGAAAGGGTTGAATACTGTTCAACTACATTTAACCCGTAATTATCAACACTCCCAATAGCAACCGTATGAGCTTGCCCTGATACGTTATTATATGACGTGTCCGTGCCGGTAACCTTATTATACCCCCCGGCGAATGTTGCTGCCACTGTGCCTTGAGTCGTGTTCACAGTTGGAGAGGGTCCTTGCACCCAATATTTTGTTTGAGGAGCACCGAATGCTTGTGCTAAAGCAGCACATTGCCTATTCCCTTTGAGGGGTGTTCCGACCAGATCGGTCACATTCGGTATCACGACTGTTGTGTATAGATTTCCTAAATACATATAATCGTCATTAAAACTCACTTGGTCACCGGTATAATTGTTCATTGCCCCACTGGAATACTGACGATAAGATCCATTTTGTCCATAGGCGGATAACCACACATCGAACATGGGAATCTCCGAACTCGAATCACCATCGAGTCCGTTGCCGACGCTAGAGTCGACAGTAGAGTTTGCACTAGCGCCGACACCGTAGTCAGACCCGTCTGAATATGAACTCGCAGCGATAGTAGCAGCCCCAGCGTCTGGCTGTGTTGTCCCGCTCGCACTTGTTCCGTCCGAATTGCCAGAGCCACTATCGTAAATTGGCGGGGAGCCACCTCCACCCGAACCGCCCGAGTCGTCATCATCGTCGTCATCATCGTCATCGTCGTCATCATCGTCATCCAAACCGAGCTTATCTGTCTTACCCATTGGGCGGTTGGTCAAGTAGCTGTAACGATTCAGGCTTTGCGGGTCAAATAGATTATAGCTGCCGTTGGAGGGATCGGGCGACAGCCACCGTCCCTGCGTGGAGGCAAAATGACGGTATCGGGTTGCATCGCTGCCATTCTCCTGGTCCCGCTCATGGTCCGTGAACAGGAAGTTGTCTCCCGTGGTGTTGACCGCCAGTTGTCCGTAGGGCAGCGCGCTGCTCGTGCCTGTAATGTTTCCAGAAGCATCCAGCGTGAAGTTCAACGAGCCGAGATGGTCCACGACGCGGTAGACGGGTGCGCCCGTCTGGGTGCCGGGAACCGTTGCCAACGCCCCCGTAGGGCCGTATACCCGGTCCGTCCAGTCACCGGTCGCCGGATTGCGCATGGCCAAAAGCTGGCCCCCGAAATAAATATATTCGTTGGAAGATGACCCGTCTTTCCTTACTCTTTGGCCCAGCGCGTCGTAGGTGTACGTCCAGCCATTGCTACCTGTCATCAGGCCGTCGGCGCGATACTGGTAGGTATTTCCCAGGCCGTCTTGTATCTGATTCCCGGCGGAATCGTAGATGTATCCCGTTGCTGAGATCCGGTTATTCGCGCCAATCGACTGTGAAAAAATGTAGGTCCCGGACTGCTGCATATTGCCCCATGCATCGATCGAGTAGCTTTGGGACTCCGATGGAATATCGGGAAGATTGGCAGTGCACGCGTTTGCCGTGGTACCCGTATCCGACATCGTCGAAAGCCTGTTGAGTTGGTCGTACTGATAGTTTTGCGTCCGGCCTGCGGCAATATCTTTGATTGTCAGAAGGTTGGCGGCATTCTTGTCCCATGTATATGTCTTCTGAACGATCGGAGTATGATTCGCCACATAAGCAAGCGAAGACAGGTTCTGGTCTGGATCGTACGTCGCCCCAACCTGCACACCATTCCCCATCGTCGCCTGCTGCAATTGGCCCGCTGGATAGTACTGAAGGTTGGACGCATAGGGAGTATTGACCGCACTTCCGTTCCATTGGGCATACGTCTCGTTGATAGGGCGATTCAGTTGATTATAAGACCACTGTACCTGCCGGCCGTCCGGATAGGTCAGGCTCGTTAGATTTCCTTGAAAGTCGAACGCAGACTGGACCTGATAGCCGGACGAACAATCGCTAATGCTGGGCAAGCAGTAGCTGCTCGATACAATCCGGCCCAGCGGATCATGCTGCCATGCCGTCAGTACATTCGATCCGTTGCTGGTGCTCGTCATGCGTCCCTTGCCGTACTGATCTCCCGAACTGTCCTGGGCATCGTAGGTATAGGTGTACATTGCCCCCCCACCAATAGTTGCCTGTATGGGGCGATTGAGCGCGTCATAAGTGGTCGTGGTTGTATTGTTTGTTGCGTTTTGATTTTGTGTGCTTGTCAGATTTCCATTGTTTTCGTACCCAAAACTCGTTGTTCCCGCCTCTGGTGTTGTTTGGGAAATCAACCGGCCCACGCCATCGTACGTAAATGTACGAGTTCTCCATAGCGCTGAGTTTGATGTTCCCCCCTGCTGGCTAACCTGTGTCAGTTGACTCATCCAGTTATACTGGTAGCTGGTCGCAAGGGTCAGCGCTCCAGAGCTGTTTGGCTCAAGAACAGAGGTTGTGTCTCCAAAGGCATCTGACGTGGTCTGGTGGCTGTTCCCAAGAGCATCTGTTACAGTGACGGTATTCTGAGCATAGGTATATGTCGTTGCGTATCCGTTCGGCATCGTCACCGACTTAACCCGCCCAAGCTCGTCATGCGCATAATAGGTCGTTCCATCCGTAGAGCTGGGAGTGCTCGTATGTGCATTGGTCACGCTATACAGGCGGCCTTGCGAATCGTACTGGGTCTCAGTAGAAATTCCTTCCTGAATGGACTGCACTGGCCGTCCATACGTGTCGACAATTGCAGATACCGAAAGAAGCACGCCTGGCGATTGCAATACAGAGGTATCCGTCTCATTCGCGGATGGATATGTGGTCGTTTGCAGAATGACAGGGCTCCCGCCGTTCGAGAACTGAACTTGACCTGGCCGTCCGTACTGATCAAATGTATAAGTCGTTGTCTGCCCATTTTCATCGGATACGGATGCGAGCTGGCCAGAATTAAAGTCGTACGTCTGATGAATGACATGAGATATAGCAGTCGTCGGCAAAGTGATGGTTATAGGAAATGTATCCGTTGATTCATAAGCAAGGCTCGTCTTATTGCTGTTCGCGTCCTGAATCGCGGTCACAGTCCCTGCGTCGTTATACCATATGTGGCTGATTAACGAAACATAACTGGTTCCATTCCATCCACAGCATTTTGTAATCGTGGTAAGATTTCCGCGATTTCCTGTAACATAAGAATCACTGTGATTCGGTGTCGTAGACGGCGCAGCTCCGCTCATGTATCCTGCCTCGTCATACGTATAATTGACCGAAGAAACGACCGTACCTGTCGAGTCTTTGTAATCGATAACCGTTGGAAACAATGCACCCTGACTAACGCTATAACCAAGTGTCGTATCCGTCTCTCGCGTTGGAAGTCCAGGTGGCGAATCCGGAAGCGACGTGGGAGCTGCAGCATAATAATCCCATTGTTTGACCGATGTTGGAATGCCTGTACCTGGATTTGAATACCCATATTGAATATCTGTCGTGAGGGCAGGGGAATTTCCAGACGCCGGCAATATGGTTGTCTTCCCGGTAATATTCATCCACATTAGACCCAGGCATCCCATATCTGTATAGGTAAACGGTACGTTCAGAATAACCGTGTAGTCGGTTGTGGTCCATTGCGGGCAAGGATGAGTAGTATCATAGCTGTACAGATCGATGGCATCTATCGATGTTGCAGAGCCGTGATCGGTCTCCTGCAACAGAATATTTTGATTGCATGTGCTGAATTTGTACAAATTGTTAGCTGATGCTGTTGTGACCTGGTTTGTTACCAGTCCACATGAGGTTCCATTCTGACTGTAGGGAGAAGTACTATATTGCGCCCATGAGAAATTGGTAGTTCCGTCGGAGCCAGTATGGGATTGAACCCATCGTGAGGGAAGCACGGTTGTGCTGTTCTCACTCGCAATATTGAGACCTGGAGCAGTGGCGTACGTGAAGGTAACTTGTCCTCCATGGGGGAGGGTCATGGAATTAAGCTCACCGTAGGAGTTTTGGTTATAGCCAAATTGATAACATGAACCATCAGGCAAAACTAGACTGGAAACAACTTCGAGATCACCGCCAACATCTTGTATATATGACACGTCGAATGAGGTCTGAACTGGGATAACCTCATAATTGACTGTGTACCGCACTGTTCCTCCGCCGGCAACAGGTACCTCTAGATATTCCACCGTTCCTATGCCGCTTTCCGTTATAACGCCGCTGTCTGTGACAAGTGTGCGGCCTAACGTGTCCTGTGGCACTGAATTAGTGACTGAGATGGAATTGCCATTTCTATCCAAAGGGATGCTTGGACCATTGGTAATCTTTACACCGCCAAAAGGAGAAACGATACTTTGATTGAAAATGTTACTAGCGACAAGTGTTCCGCTTTTATCGTAGATGTTAACTGCCATGTTTGTGCCTACGGAAGAAGACCAATAAACACTTGCATAATATCCGCTACCGTCCGTTGCATACGCAGACGCAGACTCTGTAAAGGTGTACAGGTTTCCATCAGTTCCTGTGCACGAAGACAATCCTCCTCCGCCCGTCACAGTAGTTGCAAGAAATAAGTGCTTGGTTCCATGCTGATCGATCCAGCTAACGCCTGGAATAAGCTGCCCTCCCGCATCTCCACTATTGCAAGTGAATGCTAAAGGAATCAAAAAGTTAATTGACTGATTCGCTGGACCATACGAGACATACCATCCTCCATACGTACTACCTCCTGAGGGGCTGCTTGCATTTGCTTCCCATAAGCTCTCGCCTGTGGAAGCAATATAATTAGCCTTCCAAATGTTGCTATCGTAAACAAGCGTTGCCGGCAGTTGGACGGAACCCCTTTGTGCGTAATTTACAATCGGAATCTCAATGTGCAACGCGCCGTTGCTGAGATTGACGATGCCATGCTCAACTGGAAACGTCGAAGCAGCCTGTGGAATGCCAGACGAGTCTATCAGTGTCTGAGCTTTTGTCGTAACAGGCATTACAATGCCTACCATTGCAAATATCGCGAATGTTGCGCCGAGCCTTGACATTGCAGATAACCACCTCATGTCTTCAAGTCCCCCTATTAAAACGTAAAGTAAGAATCGTCGTGACGTGACGTTACACTTGCGCCCGTGATCTTCATTGTCATCACAAGCTGTCCGTTCACCGTTTCCAAGTACTCGTGCGGAATCATTACCGACTGATCCTGACGGTAGTCCTCATAGGTTACAATTTCCAGATATTCCAGAGACCTATTGGTTGCACTATGATTGACAAATGTGCTTTTTTCCAGAAAATGCGTGCTGGCGTTGAAGTAGAACGAAGATGAAACAGGATTTCCTAGGCGTGGCATGAAGAGTGTAATAGTCACCTTATTCATGCGATGCTCACCTACAACAAAAACACCGTCGTCTACAACTGCCGCATCTTTTCGGCTTGCTATCTCCAATAGTTGGGAAGGTAACGCAAGCGGGTAGCCGAACTCAATGTCGTCCAGGGATTCTATCGTTTTATTGCCCCATTTTGCCTGCCCGGCTCTACCGGCGATTCTTATACTGCTAGTATTATCTTTTTCTTGTACATCCATCCGGAAGCGACTTCCGTTCTCGATCACAAACGAAGCCGAAGACTGTCGCTCAGTCTTCCCGGATCCACGTGTGAGCACTCCTTGGGCCTCGATTCCTGTCTGTTCAGGCAGCGCGGTGGCGGACATGGACTGCCTGATTTCCGCTAACGCAGCAGGATCTTTTTGACCAGCTTTCCCTTCAGCAATCGGGTACGGGTATTCCGAGTCATACGGGCCAGAGAAGGTCTTGTGGCGCACAAGAGGTTGTTGAGCTCTCGTCTTATCGGAATTCGCAACAACAAATAGTGATACAACAAGCAAAACGAATAGAGCCGTTCGTGATGTAATCATGGTCCTCATTCAAATCTCCTTGCATGTAATGAACAATAACATGCTTTTGTAAATGCTGAGCAAACTACTGGCTGCAGGATGCCGGTACCATAAAGAGGAAGCTATTGCTTGGGGTTCCACCAACGGTGACAACTACATCACCAGTTGTGGCCCCTGTAGGAACGTTCAAGGTAAGTGAGTTGTTAGACCAAGAGGTGACCGTGGCAGGGACACCGTTGAACACTACAGTACTCGATCCTTGTGCTGAGCCAAACAGGTTTCCGGCGATCGTCACCGTGGCGCCAACTGCCGCTGGATTTGGTAGGATACTTGTTATCGTCGGAATATCTGTAACTAATAGATTCGCGGTTGCTGTCGCAGTAGTGTATCCAGAGCTTGTCGGAGCGAAGCTAACTGATAGAACGTTTGTGCCAACCGGCAAGATGACTCCAGCAGCTGGTGTGTAGGTGTAGTTTCCAGGAACATTTGCCGACGCATCCAACTGGATTGTGCTTAACGGTGTTCCGAAGCTAATGCTCTCTGGATTCAACCACGTGATCGTCGGCGCAATCGGAATGACAATTAGTGTCGTTGATGCCGTGGCTGGGTAGTGTGTCGTGTCACCGTTATAAGTCGCAGCAATCTGGAATGTGCCTCCTCCAAAGGTTGATGGCCAACTTGCACTCGCTGCACTCGACAATAGCGACAGAGTAGTCCAGGGAATTCCGTTGTAAGTGAGAGAAACAGTACCAGTTGCCTCCGCGCTTATTGAGACAGAACACGTTGAGTTCGAACCATAGGTGATAGATGCCGGCGAGCAGCTTAAGGTGATTGTCGGTGTAATCGCATTCTGGCTTACAAAGCGGATGCGGTTATTCTCAATATCGGCAATATAGATATCACCGCTAGAGTCCACTGCCAAGCTCGCCGGATAATTCAATTCGGCGCTCGTAGCTTGGCATCCATCGCCTACGCTATCGGTTTGTAAGGAACACCCCGTTCCACCTCCAGCAACGGTAGTAATGATCATATTGGAGGCCGTCACTTCGCGAATAACAGCGTCAACATAATCCGCAATATAGATGTCGCCGGCAGCATCAACCGTTATCTCCGCCGGCCAATAAAGCTCAGCATCAGTTGCAAGTCCACCGTTTCCGGTGTATCCCGCTTGATTGTATTGCCCGGCCACCCTGTTAATTATCCCCGTGGATGCTGTCACTTCACGGACGACGTCCCACCCGTCCACAAAGTAGATATTGCCAGTTGCATCCAGTGCCAGACTTTCAACTCCCCCTATCTCCGCGTTGACGGCCAATCCACCATCTCCCGAGTACCAACAAGTGCCAGTGCCAGCAATAGTATTGATCTGCTCTGTTGCAGCGCTTAACTCCTTGATTTGGCAGGCAAGCCCAATAAACAAGTCACCAGCCGCATCCACCGCCACTGCTCCAGGACTAGTTACCTCAGGGTCGGTGGTAAACACTGTTGAAATGTAACCTGTCGAAACCGTCACCTCGCGGACGAGGCCGTTCGTACCGTCTGTTATATAGAGGTTTCCATGCTGATCGACAGCTAGATCGCCTGGATTAAGAGGAACATTGAGAGCCGGTTGCGGATCGTTCCAGCCGCTATATGGGTACCAACCCCCGCCTGTGCCGTTGCCAGCCACTGTAGTCATCTCGCCGGTGGGGGATACCTTGCGGATGAGTCCGTACGAAGGGTGGTCCTCCACAAAGTAGAAATTGCCTGCGTTGTCAATCGCTACTGACATAGGGAGGCATATTCCAGTACTTGTAGCCAATCCGGAGGTGCCAGAGCAGCCCGAACTGCCATTGCCTGCTACGGTTGTGATAATGCCTGAATCGATACTACCGACAACGGTAAATGACACTCCGTTGCTCGCTAGTCCATTCACCGTGACCACCATACTACCTGTAGTGGACCCCGTCGGTACTACAGCCACAATTGAGGTACTGCTCCAACTGGTAATCGAATTCGCCGCAGTTCCATTGAATGTTACCGTGCTGGCGCCCTGCTGAGAGCCGAAGTTGGTTCCTGTGATCGTCACAGAAGAGCCCACAGCTCCCGAAGTCGGAGACAGGCTTGAGATCGCCGGGTTAGTGATTGTATACACCGCCGATCCGATCGTGCTTTGGGCGTAATTGTTGGCTCTTGCGATGGCTTCCAATGTCTCCGACGCGGAAACAGTGATTGCGCTGGAGTAGACATACGAACTGGCCGACGGAATAGATCCGTCGGTGGTGTAGTAGATTGTGGAGGCAGAGGTCGCATCGCTGATGGTTACATTTTGCGCCGTTGCATAGGTTCCGGCTGCGGGGTTGAAGCTAGGAGTGGCTGCCTGAATGAAGTAAGCAGCCGAAGCCACTGTGCTGTTCGTATACCCGCTAGCTGTGGCGATGGCCTCCAGCGTCTCGTTTTGAGAGACGGTGATGGCGCTGGAATACTGCGAAGAACTGGTCGTTGGTGTCGTCCCGTTGGTGGTGTAGTAGATCGTCGAACTGGTGGTTGTATCACTGATGGTCACCTTCTGTGCCGAGGGATACGTTCCAGCTGCAGAACTGAATGTCGGCGTGGCTGCCTGGATGGCGTATGCCGCCGAACCCACTGTACTGTTCGTATAGCCCGCCTTGGCAGCGATGGCCTCCAGCGTCTCCGTGGCAGAGACAGTGATCGCGCCGGTGTACTGCGTCGAGCCCGTTGTCGGCGTGGTGCCGTTGGTGGTGTAGTAGATCGTCGCGCTCGGGGTGGTATCGCTAATCGTTACCGACGGGGCTGAACTGTAGGTTCCGGCAGCGGGGCTGAAGGTTGGCGTGGCTGCCGCCCCGTTGATCGTATACGCCGCCGAGCCCACCGCGCTGTTCGAATAGCCCGTCTTGGCGGCGATGGCCTCCAGCGTTTCTGTAGCCGACACGGTGATCGCTGAGCTATAAGTACTCGAGGCGGTCGTCGGCGTGGTTCCATTGGTGGTGTAGTAGATCGTCGCGCCGGAGGTCGTGTCCGAGATGGTAACGCTCTGCGCTGGGCCATACGCTCCAGCCGCCGGGCTGAAGGTTGGCGTGGACACCTGGATGGTATACGCAGCCGAGCCCACCGCACTGTTCGTATCGCTACTGTGTGTAGCGATGGCCTCCAGAGTTTCCGTGGCAGAGACTGTGATGGCGCTCGAATACACGGTCGAGGCGGTCGTGGGCGTAGTTCCATTGGTGGTGTAGTAGATCGTCGCGCCAGAGGTCGTATCGCTGATGGTTACCGTCTGCGCCGTACTGTAAGTACCAGCCGCCGGGCTGAAGGTCGGAGTGGCTGTTGTCGGCAGATTAATGGTGTAAGCCGCCGCCCCCACCGCGCTCAGCGAAGACCCGTCAACAATGGCGACAGCCTTCAGCGTCTCAGTAGTCGACACCTGGATCGGTGCACTATAGACGGTAGAACTGGTCGTCGGCGCGGTTCCGTTGGTGGTGTAGTAGATTGCTGCGTCTATGGCTGAATCACTGATCGTAACCGTCTGCACCGAGGTATATGTACCGGCTCCGGGGCTGAAGCTCGGCGTGGGCGCCGGCGGTGTACTGCAAGTACCATTGCAAGTTCCCGCTGTCCAGATGTCATAGACATCGACACTCACCGAGGAGCCTTCGTTTGTTGAGGACGACTCAGCACAGGCGAGGACCCACAGATTCGATAGAGTCGCGCCTGTAATCGTCTTTGTAAGAGTATTTTGGGTACCGTTGAGACTGCCCATGGTTGTCCATGAACTACCTGCATTGGTAGAGTAAACGATAGAAGCACTCCCGCCATCATAAATGAGATCGTCAGCACTCACGTTGATCGTAAGTGCTGTATAAGAACCGCTGTTGCTGGATGTCTGCCAAGTCTGGAAGAGAGCTTGCGCGTATGCTTGTCCGCCAAGTCCAACTTGACCCCACTCCACGCCAAAAGTGTTTGCTTGACCTATTGGCCCAACACCTACCTTGTTTTGATAAACGCCTGGCATAGCACCGGCGCTACCATTCGCCCCTGCATCACACACGTTCGTCAACGAACTTCCTGACGATGCTGTAGGACGCAAATACTCCGTTGTCTGTGATGCAACGTTCGTCGAGGCGGTCGTTAGCAGGCATGCGGCAGCGATCACCAACAGGGTGATCCATCCTCGGCAGTGAAGAAATTGCAGCAGGTTTCTCATAGTTGTACCGTCGTAGATGAGGATTGTCCGGCAGAGGAATTCGCCTGGCCCGCAGGATTGCTCTGTATGGTGGATACACAGTTTGTCAAACCCCTTATCGTCGCTCATTGACTCTGCTCCGATCCGGTGATGGTCACCGTCGCTGAACCGCTAGGTGGCACTCGTAACAGTTGTTCCCGTATCGATCTCGCAAGTAGTCCGCAGCAGATTGTCATATGCCCGGTTCAGCGTGAGCCCATTGCCGAACGCGGCATTCGCCAGTCCTCCAAACGCAGTGTACTGTGAAGTTATGGAACCCGGACATGAGCCGCTCTCAGTCAACGAGGAGAAGAGCAGCGTCGGAAATGTACTGTTATTGGTCCAGTTGCTGATCAACGTCTGCAGGCGACCAGCGCCGTAATACGTATTTGTGTAGGTCGGGCCGACGCCGCTGGTAGAGGTAAGAAGATTGCCAGCCAAGTCGTAGGTGTATACAGGCGCGTAGGGTGTCCCGCTCGCCTGATTTGCTGGTGTGTACTGCTGCTCGTTCGTGATGCGGCCCATCGAATCATAAGCAGTAATCGAGCGCATCGCCCAGAATCCGGTCGTTGGCGGAGTTGTCGAACAGGTCCCCACTGATGCGCTCTGAGTCCAAGCATTCGAAAGTCTCCCGATTCCATTCACAACGGGGGATGAATCATATCCGACGAAGAAAAGGATGAGACGTGCGAACCAAGGGAGTTTCACTGAGGGGTCTCCGTGTGGAAGTGAGGGTATCCGTGTGAAAATCAACCGGGTATGGTTCTTAGTTGTGTGGAAAATCAACCGGGAATGTTTCTTGGATCGTAGCGTCATACCTAATTTACGTGTCAAGTAAAATTTGTTCTTATCACACAACACTGTATTCTTTATCACATTCAAATGTCCCAGTAACCTGTGTTGTTGATTCTTTGGATAGTAAGTATTTGGTAATGGGGCTTAGAAGAAAAGGCCATCAGAGCGGGTCCTTTCTGAGGATTGATAGTAGCACTTTGTAGAGGTTGTTTTTCCGTTGATTGAAGCGGAATTCTGTTTCTTTCAAATGGAGATGGAAGGCGCTTTTCTTGATCCCGTGGAACTTGGCCAGGCGATGTTTTGCGAAGCTCCAGAAGCTCTCGATTCCGTTGATGTGGTTGGGGCCGAGTGCAAATTCGTTGTCGCCATGGTTGACTCTCAGGTGCCTGTCGAAACCCAGGTCCACCAGCCCATCGTAGCCACGCCAACGATCCGTATGGAGGACCGATTCCAGACTTGCTTTGCCACGAATGATGGCCAGCAGCATGGCTTTGGAGGCATTCGGCACAATCTCCGTATAGACCTGATCGTCGCGTTTGAGGAGTCCAAAGACGATGGTCTTGCCGGCCGCGCCGCGTCCACGCCGCCCACGCACACGGCGCGGACCGAAGTACGATTCATCCGCTTCCAGATCCCCGGCAAAGGGCGATTGCAACTGGCATTCGTCGGCGATTTTCTCTCGGATGCGAAGAAAGATCTGATTCACGCTGCGAAGAGAAATTCCCGTCATCCGAGCCGTCTGCGCGGCCGTCATGTCGAGTGCAAAACAACGCAAAAGCGAGCGAAACTTGACCTCTGAAATCTTCGAAAAACGAAAATACCTGTTTACTCCAGCCATTGCAGCAGTTTACTTCGCCTATTGATGGCCTTTTCTTCCTAAGCCCTTTAAATAAAAAGAACGTTCACTAAAGAGTCCGCGCCATTGCACGCCAAATGAGACAATACGCGGAAGTCCTCGCGAGGTGCGCAAGCGCGCTCTGCATGGTCAACCAGACGGTGTATGTCAGTGAATTCAGTGTATTTAGCCCTGCGGCGGCGCCATATTCCACGCCACCATCGACCCGCACGATACTGCGAGTTGCTGGGCGCATGCGATTTGACATACGATTTATTTGTGGTATCGTTATCGCTTATTGAAAAACAGATGGAAAATCTACGCCTGATTGCGAAGGTTTTCGGATCTGTTCGCTGGGATTGCACCAGCCAGGGCGAGGGAATGCTACGGTTCGATCCCTCTGAGGATCGAATTCATACAGCGCGGACTCCAGGGGTTTCAGAAGACGATTTCCGGTAACGAAATTTGAATTGGGAGAGGAGAGAATGAAAATGCAGTCACGTAAACTGAGAGGAATCAATCCGATACAAGGGTGTCGGCTACCATTGCAGGTCAAATTCTTGGCGCTGGCCGCGATTGCCCTAGTGGCGTTCTGCGGCGTCAACCTCATGGCGCAGATTTGCCCCGGAAGTTCGAGCGGACGATGCTTTCCCGTCACGACCAACGGCATCTACACGTACAGCGACCAAGTCGAGATGAGTACTTCGGCCGGGGTAACCGATGCCCAGATTCAGTTTTTCGCCAATAATTTCGTTGGCGGGCAGAAGCAAACAGCCACGCAAGTAGCCACCTTGCGGGGATACAACTCGAACTTTATGATGCTGCACTACCGTTTGGCGGAGATGTTGGGCTATGGAAGTTGTGACTCGAACGGCAACCCGACAGCAAACAGCCCCTTAACCATTGTCGACACGCCCTCGGGCGATTGGGGCATAGAGTGGCCCTGGGCAGACAATACCGACAACCCACAAACCGTAACTACGCCCTATCCTGGAGGATCACCGGAGGAGTCCTCGTGGTATGCCGGCGTGAATGCTCCAATCGCGGGAGATCCGAACGTGTACGGCACGTCACCGTGGGTCTACGACTGCAGCATGCAGCATTACCTCATGAACATCGCCGACTTGTCCTCCACGGGCTGGCCGGCGTATTACAGCGGGTTGGTTCTACAGGAGCTCGCGGATAACAACGACGATGGCGTCTTCGCGGATAGTTTCAGCGTTCCCAATGAATGGGGAACCTGGACCCCGAGCTTGCCAGGGCTCGATACGACCTTCGAGCAGACCTGGTCAACGAACATGCACAACTATACCGACTACATTATGGGCAACCCCATTGGCAGCCCCATATATTCCAATCCTAATGCTCTCAGTGGCAATTACCTGTGGATACCCAATGTGGGAAGCTGGACTGTCACTCGCGACATCACTGACTACACCAACGTCGACGGCGCGATGATTGAGGATTTCGCGTCATACGGCAACGAGAACTTCCTGGCGCCGTCCGACTGGGCGTTGCAGATGAATCGCGTTATACAGCTCACCAACCTCAACAAGATCATGATTATGCAGGACTACCCCAACGGGTATAACCACCCCAACCCGCCATATACAGGCTCCTACGAGCGTCTCTTTGACACCGCAAGCTATCTGCTGGTGAAGGGAAACTACACTTACCTGAATTTGGACGCCAAAGGACAATCCTTAGAATGGTGGCCGGAGTATAACATCCCCATCGGAGCGCCCACTCAAGCGTTGCCCAGCACCGCCACCGGCATCTCTGGATTCTGGGATTCGAGCTGGAATGCCTATAAGCGCCGCTATTCAAACGGGATTGTTCTGGTGAATCCCACCGCCAGCGACTCTGGCACGATCAACCTGGGCGGGACGTATTACCTGGCTACCGACGATCTGGATCCGGCAAACGGCCACCTCGTTCCCGCGGATGGTGTCCCTACCAGCTCGATCACATATACGGTCGTGACCAGCGTCGATCTCGCGCCCTGCCCCTCTAACCCGAATGGCACGATTTGCGCGGCCATTCTGCTGTACCCGGGCACTACTGGCTTACCCTCTTTGCTTACGTCCACGGTGACGGTGACGCCGTCCGCAACGAACATCACGACGTCGGACACTCTTTCGGTGACGGTTGCCGTGAATGGTGGAACCGGCAATCCTACGCCCACCGGCATGGTGACGCTGACCAGCGGCGGCTACAACTCCGGGGCGACGGCCCTGGCGAGCGGCAGCGCAACCATCGTCATCCCCGCCGGCTCGCTGGCCGTAGGCAGTGCCGATAAGCTGCTGGCCACCTACACCCCCGCCATCAACGCCACCCCCGCCCCCGGTGATGCCACGACCTACTTTGGCGCCCAGGGCAGCTATTCGCCGGTGACGGTGACAGCAGTTGTCCTGACCGGCCCGAATGGCGAGTACGATTGGACCTGGATGAGCGGAAGCAGCACGGTAAGCGGCGCTCTGACCGGCGTGTACGGCACAGGGTACGGCTCAGTGGGAATGCCTGGAGGCCGCTTGTGGCCTTCGATGTGGACCGACAGCGCCGGCAATATATGGCTCTTCGGGGGGAGTGACGTCAATTGGAACTATTTCAACGACCTCTGGGAGTACAACCCGGCCGCGAACCAATGGATATGGATGAACGGGCCCAATGTAACCAACGATCCCGGATCATTCGGCGCGTTGGGTCAATTTGCCCCCGGGAACAATCCCCCCAGCCGCAACATGGCTACAACCTGGATCGACAACAACGGCAATTTCTGGCTCTTTGGCGGCTGGAGCAACATCTCTGGCAACGACCTGTGGGAGTACAGTCCCGCCTTGAACCAATGGGCCTGGTGGGGCGGAAGCATAACCCCCGGTAACTACGCGAACGGAGTGTACGGCACGCAGGGTGTGCCCAGTACCTCTAACGTCCCCGGAGGCCGGGCCTGGATGGTTAGCTGGGCCGACAGCTACGGCAATCTCTGGCTCTTTGGAGGAAATGGCGTTGATTCCGTCCCCAATGAATGGGGCGATCTCAACGACCTCTGGGAGTACTCTATTGCCGCGGGCACGTGGACCTGGGTGAGCGGAAGCAGCACGGTCGGCAGCAATGGCGGCCAGCCCGGCGTGTACGGCACGCAGGGTGTGCCCAATGCCGTAAACGTCCCCGGAGGCCGGAATCAGATGAGCGCCTGGACGGACGCCAACGGCAATTTCTGGCTCTTCGGTGGAAACGGCTACGATTCCACCGATACCAATGGCATGCTGAACGACCTCTGGGAGTTCAATCCCTCCACTGGCCTGTGGACCTGGGTGAGCGGAAGCAACACGGTCGGCGGCGCCGGCGTGTCCGGCACGATGGGAACGCCTGCCTCCACGAACGTCCCCATAGCCCGCGGGGACTCGGTGAGCTGGACCGACGGCGGAGGCAATCTCTGGCTCTTCGGGGGAGGTGACGCCAGTGGCAACTCTTACAACGACATCTGGGAGTTCACTCCTTCCTTGAGTGAATGGGCCTGGATGGGCGGCGGCAGCAACCAGGCCGGCGTGTACGGCGAATTGGGTATAACTGCCCCCGGAGACACTCCTGGAAGCCGCCTGTATGCTTCGGGCGTGACCGATCGCAGCAACCATCTTTGGCTCTTCGGGGGACAGGGTTTAGATTCCACCGGTGCGGGTGGCGCTCTCAACGACCTGTGGATGTATAAGCCTCCGGCGCCCACAACCCCCACGGTGACAGCGACGCTATCCGCGTCGAGCATCACCACGGCGCAGGATCTTGCCGTGACTGTTACCGTGCTTGGCAATCCCTCTCCCACAGGTTGGGTCACCCTGACCGGCGGCGGCTATACCTCAACGGCGGCGCCACTCGTCAGCGGCAGCGCAACCATCAACATCGTCGCCGGCGCGCTGGCCATCGGCAGCGACACGCTGACCGTTAGCTATATGCCCGACATGGCCAGTTCCACGCTCTACAACGCCGCATCCGGCACGGCCTCCGTGGCTGTGACGGCGTTTGTCCCACAAGACTTCAGCATTGGCGGTACAGCTGTCACTCTGGCGCCAGGGGCAACCAGCGGAAACACATCAACCATCACCATAACGCCCAGCGGCGGCTTTACCGGCAACGTGCAGCTCTTAGCCGCGATCACCAACAGCCCAACCGGAGCCGTGCAACTGCCCACCCTGAGCTTTACGGCCAACCCGGTGAGTATTTCCGGAACGGCTGCCGGAACGGCTACTCTCACCATCACCACCACTGCGCCTGTTTCACCCACCACCATCAGCAAAGGCCCCGGTTCCTGGTACGCGGCTGGCGGCGCGACTCTGGCCTGCCTTCTGCTCTTCGGCATCCCGGCCAGACGGCGTTCCTGGCGCACCATGCTCGGAATGCTGTTGCTGCTGGTAGCTCTCGCCGGTGGCGTCCTCGGTTGTGGCAGCACTAACACTTTCATTACTCCGGAAACTCCCGGCACAACGGAGGGAACCTACACCATCACCGTGATTGGCACGTCAGGTGCGACCACGGAGTCGGGTACAGTCTCTCTCACCGTACAATAAGTAGCCCGCGCCGCAAGAAACGGAACGTAATGGCGATTTCGCCATTACGTTCCAACGGGCCAAGGAGCGCGACAGGCAACATTTAAAAGACAATCACCTCTGCACGGCAGTACGAATACGCCGGTTGAATGCCTCAAAAGCGTTCAGCCGGCGTAATTCGTCAGGCCCTCTCGACAGTTCGGGGACGCCTTGGCCGCCCGGGCCGTCTTTTCATCGATACTTACAACGCCACCGACTGCAACCTCTACGCCGTTGAAGCCATCGCCTACCATGAAGGGCTTCCCGGCCACCATCTGCAAATCTCCATCGCGCTGGAACTCGAAGACCTTTCCGCCTTCCGCAAGCACCAGTACTACATGGCCTATACGGAAGGCTGAGGCCTCTACGCCGAGCGCCTGGGCAAGGACGGCAGCGAATCGCCTGGATTTCCCCTTGAAACTACCTCGTTGGTCTTGCCATTTGCGCCAACGGACGTACAATTGCCGGGGATCTGATCTTAAAATGGAGATTCAGGCTTGGAGCGTCAGCGCGGACAAAAGCAGCAAGAAGATGATCATGAAAACACGAAGCAAGCCTTTCGCATTGCTGCTAACACTCGCCATAGGCATAGGATGCGCTTCAGCCCAAAGTACAGCTATCAAGGTTGTATGCCGACAGGGCAACGATCTCTTTATTATCGGAGCCGATGGCAAGCCTCAACCGTTAACTAACGACGGCATTCCCAAGGGAAATCCGTTGTGGTCCAAGGACGGAACTAAGATAGCCTTTGAGCGCCAAATTGACGAGACCGCCGCGCTCCATAACCTGATCGTGATGGATCCGGTTTCAACCACAGGATGCAACGCGCTGATGAAGTCTACTCTCGCGGCATACCGGACAGAAGATCGCGCTAAAAAATCCGCTCACACTCGGGGGAACGAATAATGCTGATCGATCGACGTGTGTTTCTCAAAAAAGGTGCGGCAGCAAGCCTGTACGCCCGGCTCACAAGAGCGGGCGCGGCGCCCCTTGTCGCAGAGCCCGATAATCGCGGATATTACAAGATCGCCTCCGCCGTCCTTCCGCGGCACGCGAGAGTGGAGGAGGTTTTTCCGGTGCTTGAGCGGTACCGGGACAAGGGTTTCACAGGGGTCTGGATCGAGAACGATTATCTGCGCTGGAGTTGGAACATCCATCCAGACCAGGGCTTCAACGGGAACTGGATGCTCTTCAATATCTTCGACTTTACGATGAGTACGGAAAAAGCTCTATACCAGGACTATCTGTCAAAGCTCTGCGGAAAGTGCGTCGAGCTCGATCTGAAGTTCTACGGTTCGTTCTGGCTGCCTAAGTTGAACACCGAAATGCGCAGTTATCTGCGCGAGCACAATCCAAACGCGCTGGGCAGTTGCATGTCGCAAGGCAAACGCGAAGAAACGCTCTGCACCTGCAGGGATGGAGCGGGCCTGGCGTTTCTGGAGCGAATGGTCGGCACTTACCTCGCCCTATCACCCGCCATCCGGGGGCTGAAGATTGCCACACTCGATAACAGCGCCTTCGTATGCGACGAAACCTGCCCGCATGCGCACGGAACTACGCGGGCGCAGCACGTCGGCAATCTCTACGGAAGCGCGCAAAGGGCAATGCGGGCTGTTCGTCCAGACGCGGAGCTCTTTGTCTACGAATGGTTTTGGGAGCCGGGTTACTTGCAGGAGGTTCAGAAGCAGACCATGCGGCCTTATTTCCTGGTATGCAAAATCGAAATTGGAACCAGGCAACACCTGGAAACCGCAATTGAAGGCGCACCGCTATTCGACGCGTCGGATCTTACCGATGAAGAGGGCGGCGGCTACAAAGAGTCTGTGAACGCTGTTGGAGCAGATCGTGTTGTGGAGATGCCCGCGCTCGGCAGCGGAAACGACGACTTCTTCTTCGGATCTCCACCCATTCCCGGCCGCTTGCATCGGAGAATGCTGCTCCATCGCAAAGCGCATTGCGACAAATTGATTGAGTTCGATTGCGGCGGTCATTGGGCCGACTCCAATGAGGAGGCGTACGCGGTGTTTAACGCAGAACCCGGTATTTCTCAATCCAACTTACTTAAAAGGGTGGCTGCCAGAATCTATAAAAGTCCAGAAGCGCAGGCGCTGGCAATCGATGGCTGGCAGAGCTTCGATGAAGGCTTCGGTCAACTCCCTATCGGCATCGGTGAAACAAACTGTTCGCAATTCTCCGGCCGCTTCGGTTTTGCCTGGACCATGTGCATTGCCACGCCTTTGGTAAGAGAGGCGTTTGGCGATAGCGATCAAAAAGCTCGCATCCACTGGTTCAGTCCGTATAACTTCTTCAATCGATCGCTTGTCGATCGTCTGGAAATGCATTTCCTGCGCATTCAGAATTGCTGGCAGCGGGCGGCGGCGTCGCTTGCGGCAGCCGCGGCGCTTGACGGCGACAGAGCGCGGTCCAGCCATGAATCTATTGCCGCCCGGGCGCATGTTTTGGGTGTGGCAAGCGCGCTGAATTGGTGCGACGCGTGCCGCTATGCCTGCGACCCTGCCTTGAAGAGCAGCTTTGCCGACGTGGCGCGGACAGAGATGGACCTTACGCGGCAATTTCTCGCTCTATCGTCTCAGCACGATTGGGTATGGAACCACATCTGCTGGCATCCGCACCAAACGCCCATGTCGCAACAGCATCTCGGCTTTGAACGGGTAAAGACGCACAACACGTTTGAAGCAAAGCTCGCGATCATGCAAAGGGAGATGAATCGGATCTGACGTACAATTGAATCCCTAGTCCAGGTAATGTACGCTCTTAAGCCAGCCCTCGAAGTCGCCAGGCAGGGGAGTTTGAGGCCCCTGCGCAGAATCCATTGCGTACTGGATGAGGTTCAGCAGCAGGCGATCGGCGACAGGATGCCTGTCGATATTGTCTAGAATCGGAAAAGTGTTGACGATGAACTGTCCGGCTCCAAACTTGTAGGCGCCCAACAGTACTCCCGACGGCGAACCGCCTTCCGCTGTGTATCCAGTGGCGAACGCCGCAGCTATTACTTCGCTGGGGTTATCCTGACCGTCAAACAAGTAATGCGGCCACACGGGACCGTAGTAGTACCAATCGAGCATTCCGTTGCCTTGGAGTCCGTCAAACACGGGGTGGGGCTTGGCCACGCATTCTTTGTGGTAAAGCCAGTCGTAGAATTCGTATACACGTCCCTTATTTGCGAGCGGCATCCAGCCTGTGGGGTCTTTGCCTCGCTTGAACGCAAGTGGAGAAAGGAATACAGCCGTGCTCCCTGTTGCAACGCGCGCCGCCAGTTTCACCCAGTCGTCGCTTCGCGATTTATCGGAGACATCTCCGACCAGAATCACCTCGCGAGCCCCAGTTGCGTTATCGCTTAACGGCGCGGCGGTCACTCCATGCAGCTTCAGCCAGGAGTCGATGTTATCGGGGATGCACCAGGAACTAACATGAGCGCTGAGGCGCGGCAAAGAGGCTGGATCGGTAAGGTGAAACTCCCAGGATGTGTCGGGGGGAGCGACATCCCTATCGATAATGGGGATGAGCCTGTAAGACCCTGCTGGACCCGATAGAGTAACTTCCTCTTTCATCACCGACACCGCGAGCGGACCGTCTTCGCCCCTGGCAACTTCGGGAATACGAATGGAGCATTCATGTTCCCACGCAACGCCGATCGGGCCCCATATCTTGAAACGCACCGGGTAGTTGCCGGGAATCAATACATCCTCGTTCGCCATTACAGCTTCCAGGGTCAGAGGCCGTCCTATGTAGGCATGAGTTGGCTCCACGAATAGGCACCAGCGAACCGGAGCCCAACCATCCTGCATTGCGTCGAAGGCCCCCGGTTTCCAGTCACGCCAGAATCGCCATACACCTTCGCCGGTCATTCCGTGATCCAACATTCCGGTGAGATTGAATCCGCAAAATTTGGGATTGGAGCGGATCAAATTGAAGCCAAGCAGCCGATGGCGCGCCATGGCCTGTTGGCTTACTTGCAGTAGGGTTTCCGGGGAGGGATAAACAGCATCCATGCCATATCGCTCCCATGCAGCCACAAAGCGATCGGCCATCGAGCGCATGTAAACATAGTCTTCCGCATCTTTGCGAATGCCGGCCTGCCCATACATCCGTGCCTCGTGCATCACGTCCATCATGCTTCCAATGCCATACTCGGAAAGGAAGATGGGTTTGCTGTCGTGGCCCAGAGTGCGCATCAATTCGTTGATTTCCGGCGTTTGCGGCACCACTGGATATAAGTGAAAATCGCCGGAGCCAATTCCGGACGGGTATTTCCTGTCAACATGGCCAGCCCCAGGCCCTTCCTTGCCCCATACCGGCTCCCAATCATGGCTGCCTGGATTGCTGGCCGAACCAATTTCCAGATGTCCGTCGAATCTTCCACTGGAGAGTAGCACCAAGCGCGTCTCGTCCAGCGACCGCACCAAAGAAAGCCCATTGACGGCTTCGCGGAATACCGGCCCATCTTCTGTTTCATTCAGCATTTCCCACATCGCGATGCAGGGATGGTTACGATCGCGCAGGATCATCTCCCGAAGGGATATCTCATAGCGCGCTTTCATCTGCGGCGAGTCGCGCAAGAGCCATGCACCCTGTGGCTCTTCGTAGACCATTAACCCCAATTCGTCACACAGGTCTAGCTGATAGGGGTGCGCCACGCCCGATAGGAAGCGGACGGTATTGAAACCTGAGGTCTTGGCGTAGTACAAGTCGCGCCGCAGGATGTCAGGATAGCCGGGCGGCGGAATGTTGACGCTGAACGGAGCGTGGTTCCCGGTGTGCGTGCTGCGCACCAGGACACGGCGACCGTTCAGCCGGAAATATCCATTGACGATGCGAAAATCCCGGAACCCGAAACTGGTGGATGCTTGGTGAGAACCCTCGACACCCGCGGCCTCGATGGTGACCGAGAGCCGATACAAATATGGGTCTTGAATATCCCACAGCCGATGGTTCTCGATTTCCAATTCACGATCCACAACGGTTTCCCCGGGCTTCGCCTCCGCCTCGGCCACATCGGTCACGAGCGCCTGCCCAACGCTTGCGCCGTCCACGACAAAGCGCAGCCGCGCATGGCAGGCCCTGTCCAATGTATTCAGCAAAGTCGTGCGGATCCGAACCTTACCGGTACTCCAGTCGGGACGAACGTAGAGATCCGCAATGCGGATCGCGGGAGTCAGAATGAGATCGACCGATTCGAGAATTCCCCCGTAGGCATAGCCTATGGCGTTGGAGTAGGGGAGGACCTTACTGAGGAGTGGAGTCTCGGCTAGAACCATGCCATCGATGCGATCGTTGGTCGGATTCAATACGCGTACCGCCAGATGGTTCTTCTCCCCCTGACGAATGAACGTGGTGGCGTCGAGGACAAACGGCGTATCCGCGCCCTCGTGACCACCCAGATGCTGTCCATTCAGCCACACTTCCGCCGTGTAATCCACCGCGTTGAAGCGGAGCAGATACCGTCCGCCCGCATAAGGATGGGGCTCGGCCTCGAACGTCCGCCAATACCACGCCACGCCGTGGTATGCGGGAAAGGTCTCTTGAATGATGGACGGAACTCGGGTGGCCTGGGCATCTGGCTGAGTCGCTCGAAACCAGCTCTGCTCGCGGCCGACGTTCTTTGGATCGGTAAGGATCGACCACTCTCCATCGAGCGAGAACACCAAGGTAGGTACTTTCAATCCGCCGCCCCCAGGGTGGCGGCCTGCGACCGGAAGAGCTTGGAGCACATCTTGTCCGAAGCAGGAACTTGAGACACCAAGGCCGGCGCCTAGTCTGGCAATAAACTCGAGAAACCCACGACGCTGCATCTCTGCTCCTCCCTGACTCTCACTTCAACCCGGCGCCGTGCCTTTCGCATGCGCGGAAGAAATCTCGATTGTTGCGAGCGCACACTTGCTACTATCGAACATCCGAACAGTTAGCGCTCTCCAGAAAAGGTAGACTGGTTACCTTTTAACCGGAATCTCCATTTTAATAACAGATTCCCGGCAATTGTACCCATTGGCGCAAATGGCAAGACCAACGAGTTAGTTTCAAGGGGAAAAGCAGGGCGATTCGCCGCCGTCCATGCCTGCCTCATCGAGAGCCGTCCAAGTCAATTTCGCCGACACCTATCCACCCTCCTCTGCCCTCCGAGATTCGGCTTGCCGTTTTTGCCGTCGGCCGTCCAGTTTGCCGGAAGCGGCAATAACGCAATCCTGCGCAACATCGCCGAGAACCGTACTCTCGTCAGGTGTCCTTCCGCCAGCATCATTCAGTAATACCGCGCATGCTTTACCAGTAGCCCGCCCGTCTTCACCAACCGCTGCTGCAGGCTGGTCAAAGACCAGTTTGAGATGCCAGCTGGTAGAGTCCGCCGCCTGGAGTCGAGCTCTCTCGGGAGAATCCAGCGAGAGGCGGGCGTGACGGCGGCAGATTGCGCTCGGCCCAGTGGCCTGGTGTCTTGCCCATCGTCAGCACCAGCCGCCCGCCTGCGGCGATCTCACTATGGCGCAGCCAGGCACGGTCGATGGGCTTGCCGTTCAATGTGGCCGCGGTTACATAGATGTTTTCGGGCGATAGGTTGCGGGCTTCGATGATGAAGTCCTTTCCCGCTGCCAGGTGAAGCGTGGTCTGCGGATAGGCTGGGCTGCCGATGAGATAGACATCCTGGCCGGCGTTAGGGTAGATGCCTATTTGCCCAAATGCGTACCAGGAAGACATGGCGCCGGAGTCGTCGTTTCCGGGCAGGCCGTTGGGACCGGCATGGTAACTCGCGGCAATGATCGCGCGTACGTGCTCAGCAGTCTTGTCGGGGCGACCAGCCCAGTTATAAAGGTAAGGAGCCAGAAAGCCCGGCTCGTTGCCCACGTCGTAGCGTCCTGGGACAGTGAAGAAAGCGTCGAGACGGTCGACAAACGTTTGTGGGCCGCCGGACTTTTTTATCAGCGAAGCTACATCCTGGGGAACGAAGGTGGAGTAGGTCCAGGAGTTGCCTTCATAGAAGGTATCGCCGCCCCAACTGCAACTATCCATTGCAGTGAACGGCGTGAGCCAGCTTCCGTCGCGATGGCGGGGCCGGATGAAGCCCTGAAAGCCGTCGGCGGCAAAGTCGGGGTCCCACAGATTCTTCCAGTTGCCTGAGCGGGCGAGGTATTTCCTGTAGTCGGCGGTCTTGCCTAGACCTTTGGCGAGCAGGGCAATCTCGAAGTCGTCGGCGGCGTATTCCATGTTGACCGAGCCGGAGCGGTCGGAGCCCTCGATGGAGACGTAGCCCAGGTTGTGCCAGTCGCCAAGACCGCCGCGGCCTTCCTTGAAGTGGTCGGCGGGCGAGACTTCGGCGTCGTGGACTTCGGCCGCATAGGCTGTGCGCCAGTCGATGCCTTTGAGTCCCTTCAAATACGCATCGGTGATCATGAACTCGGCATCGCTTCCGCCTTGGGTGCGGCCGTTGTAGTTGCCGCTGCGCGCGTCGGGCAGCCACCCCTCGTGACGGTAAATATCCACCAGCGAGCGGACGATGGCGGCCTGGCGCTGCGGCGCGATCAGAGTGAGCAGCGGGCCGGAGGTGCGGAAGATGTCCCAGACGGCGTAATAGTCGTCGTAGTAGGGTTCGCTGGAATTCCAGAGCGGATTTTCGCCCGTGCGGTCGGTGGGCGTGAGCATGGTATGGTAAAGCGCGGTGTAGAATTCCTGCGCCTGCTCGGGCGTTTCACCCTTCAATTCAACCTTGCCAAGAGCGCGGTTCCACTCAGCCGTGGCTGCGGCGTGGGTTGCGGCGAAGTCGAAACCGGGAATCTCGGCGGCCAGGTTGCGGCGAGCCTGCTCAATGCTGATGAAAGAAATGCCGATCTTCATGAGCACCGGCCGGCCGGTTTCATTGGGGAAGGTCAACCATGCGCCGGCGCCGGTTTTCGCCGGACCGCTGACGGATTTGCCGCCGGGCTGAAGATGTCCGTCGAGCCACGTTCCCCAGGATGCAGCAGGAGTATCAGTCCTGGCATAGAAGTAGACGGTGTAGGTGTTGGGCTGCTTGTTCCACCCGCCGGTAATGCTGCTGGAACCGGCTACTTCAGTGGGGGAGAGGACCTGAATCTCTGAGGCCACGATGGATTGCGATTCTCCGTATGCCTTAACTCCTATCAAGCAGTGACTCACATCAAAGAGGAGGTTGGCATGGGTGGTCTGGGGATAGCGAAATCGATAGATGGCGGCGCGGTGGGCAGCGGTGATTTCGACTCCGATGCCGTAGCGGGCGAGCTTGACCGAGTAGAGTCCGGCTGAAGCCTGTTCGTCAGCCCGGGGCGACTGCGAGTCGAGTGGGGATGGATCACCTGTGGTGGGCTGGACAAGGATGTTGCCGTACTTGGCGCCGCCGCCGGTGCCGCTTACGTGGGTCTGGCTAAAGCCGTGAATGTCACCGTCAGCATTCCAGCCGGAGTTGGAATCGTTTTCACCCGAGGCGACCATATCTGGACCAGGCTTGATCATTCCGAAGGGCACGGCTGGACCTGGGAAGACATTGCCTCCGCCCGACGCGCCGAGAAACGGATCCACCGAGCTGGCGTACTGGCCGTTAGCCATTGACGCAAGAAATAGAACTGACAAGAAAGGCACAACAATATTAGAAGGCAATTTCAGATACATCCAGAAAGAGCCCAGGCATTGCATTCCGCGTGCTTGCATTAACCTTCACCTCTGAACCAAAATCAACGGGAACCTCATACTTGACCCTCTCGCTCGTAATCCCCAAATCTTACCGACCCCGATTCATTTTTTAAGGCCCAGCGCCTCCACCACCTCATCATCCACCCGCGCCGGCTGTCCATCCTCCTTGAACACCAACCCAAAGTTGTCGCGATAGTCCCACATCGCCCACCCGATGCCGTCCGCCTCCAACGCCGTCCTCACATCGTGAATCCAATTCGCCCGCGAACCGGGGTCGGCGAAATCCCGAAAGACCCCAAACTCGTTGCAGATCAGCGGCATGTTGTTCTCATGCCCCCATGCCGCCGCCTCATCGATCAGCAGCCGGATGCGGTGCGCGTCCCAGTGATCCAGCCAATACCGCTCCAACTCATGGCGATTGGCCGCATCAGGAACCTGCTTCACAAATTCCCGCATCGTGCTCTCCGTAGCCGGATACGGAATTCCACGGGTATACGTCCACCACACAGGGCCCCACCCGGCTCCCTGGTGCGTAAACTGTGTCGGATCGTAGAAGTGGAAGTTATAGATCACGTTGCCGTCGCTGAGCGGAAGCAGGCTGAGCAGGTCCGCGATGCCGGAACCGTTCGCTCCCGCGGCGATGATCGTGTGCCGGGGCGCAGCCTCGCGAATCGCAGCCGCCAGCCGCGCTTGAATCCCGGCCCAACGGTACTCGTCGCTCATTCCCGGCTCATTCAATATCTCAAAAAAGACCCTCTCGGGATCGCGTGTGGCATAGTGCGCCGCCAGCCGCCGCCACAGCCTGGTCAGCCTGTCCACGGCATCGTCGTTCGTGCCCAGCTGCTGCTTGAAGCTGACCTCCGGGTGCAGGTCGATCTGGACCGCCAGTCCGTACGCCAGCATCGTATCCACGGCGCGGTCCAGCCGGGCCAGGAAGTCGGCGTTCAGCCCATCCGTGCCCAGCGTCCCACTTTCCAGCGGAACCGCATCAATGCTCAACCTCACATTGTCAAAACCCAGCCGCGCTATCAGCGCAATATCCTCGGCATCGATGTACCGGTTAGTCCGCGCCGCCGAGTAATCGCCCGGTGACTGGGCAAACCATATCGAGGCATTGATGCCCCGCTTCAGGTGTTGGGCGCGGGCAAAGGCGGTCTGTACGCCCGCTGCGTGATCCTGCGCAGCCGCATGATCCTGTGCGGCGGCGGAATGGACCAGAGCAAGCAAAACTGCGAGACAACCCAGACGGAAATGCACGAGAATCCCCCCTGTAATCGACGAATCAGGCCTTCAATCTGAGAGGTCCTTCATCGTCGAAGTGAGCGGCGCGGCTTAAAAGCCGCGCCGCCTGTTTAGTTTGGTTGCGTTGAAGTTTAGAACTGGAACTTGCCCATAACCTGGAAGTTCCGGTCTTTGTCAGCGCCGGTGCCTCTATCCCAGAACAGCCACTGGTACAGAGGATTCCGATCTGGAGGGGCGTAGAGTCCCCTCCAGTCGGATTCCGACTATTTACCATTGGAATCGAGCAGCGAGTTGCCCTGTGCGATTCTCAGGGAGGCTCGCATCCAGACTTGTGACCTGGCCGAAGTATGGACTACTGGAACTTGTATTCGGCGCAGCAAAGTAATGGCGATTGAATACGTTGAAAGCCTCGGCACGTATTGTCGCGCGGAACCGGCCATCCGGGCCAAAACTGAAGGCCTTCATAAGGGAGCCGTTTTCCTGGGCAGCTCCGGGATTCCAGCGCCAATTGTTGTAGTAATACGGGCTGTTGCCCAGGGTACCCAGCGTAGGCGTTGAAAAGAGATTGGGATTGAAATCCTGATTCGAAGCATCTGTTAAGTTGGCCAGATCCAAATGCTTGCCAAAATGATTCTTGATGTTATACGCAGTGGTCCCATTCGCAAAGTTCGCTCTCTGGTTTCCGTAAAAGAACGGGTACTGAATGGCGGAGCTTACGGTTCCCATCGGGAATCCGCTTCCATAACTTCCGAATGCTCCTACTGTCCATCCACTGACAGCATAGTTGACAAGTCTGGAAGAGCCAGAAAGCCATTTCTGGCCCCTGCCCAACGGCAGATAATATGTCACGTAGCCCTCCGCCAGACTTCTTTGATCCATAGATTGTATCCATTTGTGAGAAGCCGGGATATCGTCTGCGCTTTGATACCCGTACCCCCATTGGTTCCCGAAATTGTCCCTGACTAAATTACTTCCCGTCAAATGCGAGACGGTATAACTCAAGTCACCGTTCAGACCATGAGAATTCCGCGCCTTCATCTCGATGATGACGGCGTTGTAATCACTGACACCAAGCTGTTCGCCTGTTGTCAAGACGGTTGTGTTGTTGTAGGAGGCCGTCTGTGGAATGGGTGCAATCGCGGCGTAAGCCGGCCCGCTGAAGCCGGCATATGGATAGGGAACGTTGGCAGCGGCCGCCTGTGCAGTGTTGCTGATGGTGTCGTTGATATGTCCGGAGGTCAAAAGCGCACTGTAGGTGCTGAAATTTGGATAATTCCTCCAAATGGACTCGGGATCATCGTGCAGATCATTTCCTCTTGTTCCCATATACCTGACATCCCAGGAGAGGTTCTTTGCCATTTCGTACTGGAATCCATAATAGAGATCCTGGGTATATCCGAGATGCAGTGTTTGCGGGCTGATATACATGACGTAATCGTAGGCGCCCATACTGGTCTGCGTAATGGAGCGAGGCAACAAAAGGGTCTGTCCGGGATATCCCTGGTCCCAATTGAATGCGATGGAGCCGGGAACGCTGTTCGACACAACGTTGGTTCCGGTCCAGAACTCAGCCTGATTCGCCGGGAACCACGGTCCATAACCAGAAGTCAAGGCGCCGAGCGGGATATAGTACAGGCCGTAGCCGGCACGTACGACGAGTTTATTGGTTAACTTGTATGCGAGGCCGGCATGCGGACCGAACTGACGAAGAGTGTTGCTGGATTCAAATGTAGAACCAGAATTGCTCGCAAAGGTCCAAGCGCCGGGGTAGTTTCCCCACAACGGGTTTTGGGCCTGAAGATCGAAATTGGTCCAGTGGCCATTCTGCTCGTGGCCGGCAAAGGTGAAGTCCCAATCCAAGCCGAGGTTCACGGTCAATCTGGAGTTGACCTTAATCGCATCCTGGCCAAAAAGTGTCAGATACTTTTGTCGGGGATAGGCTGGATAGGGAACATTTTCACTCGCGGACTGCACATTACCCAACATCATGCTGGCGAATCCATTGCCTACCAATCCACCCGTACCATGTGCGCCACCGCTTCCTACAAGCACGGGATCGGTCGGACCACCGGTCTCGTTCGCGAAGTTATAGTTTTCCTGGTTGCCGCCGAAGCTGGAGTCCATTCCCTGAAATAACAAATACCCCCCGAACTTGAAGGAGTGCCTTCCATTCTGCCAGGCCAGGGAGTCCTGGTAATGATACCCATAATAGTTGAAGTAAGCATCAACGGCCGAGCTGTCTTGCGTGACGCCGACACCGTTGGACGGTGCGAATATCAGTACTGGAAAGGCCGCACTGTCCGCGTTAAAGCCATAATCTGAAAAATTGCCTAGGGTTTGCGGGGTTTGAGTGCTGGGCTGATAACTAAACCCTGCCGCAAATGTGTTGAGGAGCCGGGGATTAAAGGCATAGTTATCGATGAAACGAATCATGTGGCTGGTTGCAAGTGAGCGGTATGCTGAGCTGAACGGGGAGGAATTCAGGATATACCATGTCCCGCCGTTTTGGTAAAGCCCCAGCCACTTCACATAATCATAAGAGGCGCTGATGTGATGGCTGGTAGAAAAATTATGATCCAGTTTGAGATCGACGGTGTTTTTGTATAAGGATGGGTTGTTGGAGGCCATCGACGGGAAGTTGTCATATATCCGGTCAATGGTTGGCGGTTCGTACTTGGTATAGATTTGGGCCACTAGCTTTGCTTCAGCACTGACACGCCCGGGAGGAATGACGTTGCCTGGAAATGGCGTGGCGCAGGTCTGGCCACCGACTACCGTTTGTGTCAGCGGGTCGAATATCTGTCCATATTGGTAAACCAGCCCAGTGCAGGGATTGATGTACGGCTGCTCGGTCGCGGGATTCGTAATGTCTCCCGTGTTCGCACCCCCCGTCAACAGTTCGCTAAAATTACCGATTAGCATATTTGCGTCCGGCACGGTCTGCGAATTGGGAATTAACGTGTCGTTTGTCACGTTGTAGTGCTCATAATCACCAAAAATGAAGGTGTGGTTTTTCCAAATTGGACCGCCCGCACTACCGCCATAGTCGTTGAAGCGGTCTCTTGGTCTCTTGTATTGGCTGATACAGCTCGCATCGGATGGGCTGCATTGCGCGAGGAAGAACTTGTCTGACCATGTGTTGGCGTTCAGTGCCTCGTTTTGGAGGAATTCAAAGGCGCTGCCGTGGATTTGGTTGGTGCCCGACTTTAGCTCAAACAAAATCACACCGCTGCCGGTGGCGCCCAATTCGGCATTCTGGTCTCCGGTCTGAACCTGCATCTCCTGCAACGCATCCGCACCAGGAGTGGGAACGTCTCCCTGGTTTCCTGCGGTACCCTCCACTCCATCGATATAGACTGTGGACGCAACGGCAAGACCTCCGGCGAAATAAAGAAAATTTGTAGTTCCGCCAATATTCATCGTTGAACCGGCCATGGTGGGAACGGTATTGATCATCAGGTTCATCGCATCGCGTCCCCCCGTTGCGTTAAGCGGAAGATCCTTGATCGCCTCCGCCTCCATTGTCATCCCGACGCTGGACGTTTCCGTCTCCAGAAGCGGCGGTGCGGCGCTCACGGTCACGGTTTGACTTGTTGAACCGAGGGGCATATGAACATCCAGCGATTGGACCTGCGCCGCAAGCAGATCCACAGACGTTTGGGTTTCCTTGAATCCAGGGTGGCTCATATGGACTGTGTATGGGCCTAACGGCAAGCCCGAAACGTTGTAGACTCCGGAATTGTCCGTGACACTGGTGAATTTTGCTCCTGTGTCTGTTTTAGTGATGACAATGCTGACTCCGGCCAAGACAGCCCCTCCGGGATCGGTGACAGTTCCGGTAACGGTGGCCCGATCAGCCTGTGCGAATGCCGATCCGGCATACAGGACCACCAAGAACACTACACAGAATAGGAATCTCATTTTTCGCATTTGGCTCTCCTTCTTCGTTTCGTCAATTGTGGTTGCACTTGCCCTATTTCCACCTGCATCGGAACTGCCCGGCGCGCTGCTGCGTTGCCGATCTCACTTCAGATGCGTATAATCTGTGACTGCACGGAGAATAGTCAGGTATTTGGCGGCGTGACAAGTTTCAACTAGGTTTGTCTAGGTTTTGGAATAGTTGCGGAACGTTAAATGCATGATTGTAATGCACATATGGCCGACGTTATAGAAACGTTATATGCCGATTCCCGAGCCCCTCAGTGCCCTAGCCCACAAGAATGCCTTGCCCAGGTCGATCGCTTAATAAGCAGCCCTTTGCTACAGCGTTCCGAAAGCCTCTGCAGATTGGTCCAGTACTTGGCAGAGCACACGTTGAACTCTCCCACGCATCATCTCAAGGAGTATCAAATTGCCACCGAAGCCTTGGAGCGCGCGCCGGACTTTGACCCGCAGTTGGATGCCAGCGTCCGAATCCTTGCCGGCCGTTTGCGCAGCAAGCTTGCCGAGTACTATAAATCTACTGGAGCCCACGATCCGATTCTCGTCGATGTACCCAAGGGGACCTACACGCTCTCGTTCGAGCGCAGAACAGACATCCCAGAACCAAAGTCGACGGCGGCAGAACACGTCCCCGCCTCTCTTGAGTCGACGGCGCGATTCGGAATTCAAAGGAGTGTCGTTCTAGCACTGGCAATTCTAGCGATCGTGCTGCTGGCCAGCGGATCCGTGATTTATGTCATCCATCACAGGGCAGCAGAATCGGTCATCGGGAAGGCGGCAGCAGGCCCATCGCCAATGGCGTTTCAGACTTTCTGGTACCCATTCCTCCATGGACCGCAGGAAACCATTGTCGTTTTCAGCAATGCGATTTTTGTCGGAAATCCTGAGACCGGGTTCCGCTATTTCGTACCGTCCCGAGACTCTCGCGATCAAATCAACCAACACTACACCGGAATCGGCGAACTGCTGGGAGTTTTGGAATTGGACCGCCTGTTCCAGAAATCCGGAGGCCATTTCCGTGTCAAGCCGGGAGGCTTCTTCACGTTCGACGAAGCTCGTAACAATAATCTTATCTTCGTGGGCTCTCCAACGGAGAACCTCACACTCAGGCAGATTCCAACCACCCAGGAGTTTGTTTTCCGCCGTGTGCCTTCTGGAGAGAATCACTGGAACGAAGTCATTGCCGATCTTCATCCACGAGCCGGCGAAACTGGCATATATCCTCCCGCTTCGGAAGCCGGCGTAGAGGATACGGACTATGCCCTCATTGCCTTGATGCCCGGTCTGGACCATTCTCACTGGATACTGATTCTTGCGGGCCGTTCGACCATCACTACGCAGGCTGCCGTCGATTATGTTTGCGATCAGAGCTCTCTCGATGATCTTCTGCAACGTCTGAACTTTACGAGCGGAACGGACGTGAAGCCCTTTGAAGCTTTGCTGCGGGTCAAAATGGCCCATGATGTGCCTATTGAAACCAAACTGGTTGATTTCCGGCGGACCAACCATTGAATCGGTTGTCCCCCGTCTGCATTGAATTTCAGATATGGCTACTCCGCTTAACTCGCCGGGACGGGCGCCGCTCCCGGCCCGCCTACGCGAAACACCCGCGGAACGCGCGCCGCGGGCTCGGGCAGCGCAGGGAAAGCGGCGTGCGGTTCGGTCTGGTACCAGTAGGCTGTCGAGTAGAAGTTATCAGACCGATGGTTGGCATGCCCATGCTCCATCGTCACCCGAATCGACTTCTCAAACGTGATGGGGCTCTCAATGTGCCAGCGGTAGAGGCAGGTGCGGCCACCGACTCGCTCCGGATCGGCCATGTACGGCGCGCCGTTGTGCTGGTAGCCGAAGGCCTGGTCACCGAATCCCCACGCTCCGTTGTAGTAGTCCTCGCTTCCCGTGCCATTGATGGTGGGCAAAGCATCGCCATCGATGAAAATCATGTCGTCGCCTTCGCCAAACCAGCCGGACTGGTTTTGCTCCACAGCATGGGTTACGCCCACAAAATGCCCCTTGCCTGTGGCCTCCATGAAGACATAATTGTCCTTCCCGTCCAGATTTTTGCGGTTGCCCACCGGATCGTCCCCGTTGTTCTTCCAATCGTCGGTCCAGCCCTTGCAGGGCGCGGCCTGGCGATATTGCGCATGGAAGCGGCCCAGGCCGGCTGGTATCGCGGGAACGGTGACGTAGTCGAGGGCAAAGTAGAGATTGTCGGTGCGGATCTTTCCTTCGTTGGTCAGCGTGACGCGGGCAGAACTCGAAAACGGCATCTGGAAATAGGCGTTCAGCGCCTTGATGGGCGCTACCGCGAGCAGAGCCGATTGATAAGTGAAATACTCGCCCAGGCCCAGGCCGAAGAAGTCGCCGATGGGGACCTCGACGGAGGGTGTGGCTTCTCCGTCCCACCAGGCGCGCAGAATCAGGTTTTTCAGGTGCATTGGATCGCGCGAGTTGATGGTGAACCAGAGGTGTGTGATCGAGCCGGCGCCGGTGGTTTCGAGCAACGTAACAGTCTGTCCAGCTTCCACGACTACCGAGTCGTCATTGCCCCCTGTCCGGTCCCAGCTTGAGGAACGGCGGGTCTTGTAGTTGCGCAGACGGGCAAGCGCAAAGATGTCCTCTGATCCGGCTGCCTGCGACTCGGGGGGCGCAGGGATAGCGCCGGCTGTGGGGCTGGCCGCTGCTCCCGTGGCGTTTAGGCCGAGCAGTGCGGCTGCGGAGACCATGGAGCCCAGCAGCTTGCGGCGTGCAGGCAGACCCTCATTTGATGGATGCACGCGGGTTTTCTCCTTTCCCTTCGGCTCGCGGCAATATGCCGGCGCCGCGGAAGTTCGATTATACTGTCGTTTTCCACTGAGTAAACCACGAGAACCTTCAATTGCCGCGCTCAAGCCGCGCAGCGCCAGAAAAATGGCAACCTGCAACTTCGTCGAACCGTAAGGAACCAGAGACACTTGCTCGTCAGTCTCACTGACTTCGCTCACGCTTAAATCCGGCGAACTGGGAGGCTTGGTGTGAGGGTCGGGGGTGTGTCGTCGGCAATGCGGAAGTTTGGTTACAGGGGCGCGGAATCTTAGCCTGCCCAAAAAGTCGTCTCCTGCCCGTAGAGTCACCCGGAAACGGCACCTTTTAGGCAAGACCCCTAAGATAAGCTGCGCCTGCTCTGCGCCATTCTCCGCCAGCTTCATAAGAATTGGTGGGCAAATGGCGTCGATGCCCCCGGGGGCACACACTAGTGGTCGGACAACTGGAGCCTATTAAGCAAGACGACAGGCGCGCGGTGACCGGGATGGCGCTTGCAGGTTTTCGGCTGTCCCGTGCGGTGTCCCGTAATTGACTACTGAGGTCACTTTGGGTGCCCTCATGGACAGCTGCGCAACTGTAAGTGATTGAAATTACGTTGGGACAGCGGGAGAGAGAGAATTGCTAAACCGTTATAGGATCAAAAGCTCTATCGGGGGTTCGAATCCACCTCTCTCCGCCACGCAGTCTAAGCTGTTTATATTGTTCTACTTACATCGATATAAGACCCCGTTTTTCGGGCCATTTCTGAGAATCTCTTCCACCAGAGAATTTCTCCAGCCAGTGGAATGTAGCCCCCGAATAGGCCTTTTCTCTGACGTGACCATCGAAGGTCCGGTTTCTACAGAAAGTTCTAATGAGAGTTCTTTGGCCGATGCTTACGAATTGCTGGTGCCAGGCTGGGAAATCGAGCGATTTTAGCTCTAGTACTCAACTGGCTGAACGGTCACTTGACGAGTGATATGGCGATTTTGCATCAACCGAGAATCCTTCCTGGCGGCATGGGCGTTTACCAGTATCTTTCCTGAAATAGCTTTTATCGAGAGGCCGAAGCAGACTTTACCAGGCGCATGGACTCAGTTCATCGCTTGGTTATTTCGTCAAGCATCAGATCAATTCATGGCTGAACTTCCTGTTTGCCGATCACACGATTAATGCTTCCTGGTTCAAACTCAGATTGGCCGCGAAATGTACTGTCGACGATTTGCGTTCTCCATGACCCTCAATCGTTGTGTCACGTCTAAGACCTTCAAGCACTTTGGGAAATGCCTTTGCTCGGCATAGAAGAGGTCAAGAATCAGAACTTGGCGAATTCGACCATGACGTTTCTGCGCGCGGCAATGGGCTTGCCCTTGCTGGTGGCGGGCAGAAACCTGTATTGCCACACAGCGGCCTCCGCCTTCTTATCCAAGCCAAATCCAAGGCCGCGCACGACACGAACTTCTTTCGGCAATCCTTCTTCGTTCACCAGCACTGCAACAATGGCCACCTGAACATATGGATGCTTTGCAAATGGATCGGCGAAGTCCGCGTCAACCGTGTGGATGGGGATGGGCGGTGTGTACGAAAGGGGCTTGTGATGCTTGTCTTCCAACTGCGATGCATCCGGAGGAGGCAGATCTCTTTCAGTGATGAGAATCTCAGGAATGGCCTGGCTGCGGTCGGCGGTGGTGTAGTAGGCCACCGGCGTGCCGCCCCAGTAGTACTTGCCCTTGAGTTGCGCGCGCGTCGCCCCGTTCCACTCCGAGAGGACTGCGCGTCCAGTGACACTCCCAGGTCTTCCGCAGCGGCGGACGAGACCTGGGGCACCCATTCAGTTTAGGATGGTCAAGTCCTGGGCCACCCGCCTAAAACAGGTGTAGGACAAGTCCCCACGATGCACCAAAAACAAAAGAAAGCATTGCCATTGCGTACCCGCTGCATCTTTCACGGATCAATAAAACCCACAATGCAAAAGCAAACACTGCGAGACCAGATGCATCCGTACGTAAACCAGGGTCTATTTGTTGCCAGCGCCGAATCAGATGCGAAAAATAGAGAGCCCATTCGGCCAAAAATAGAATGCTCATAACGACAAACATGCTCTGATACTTCCGCGGCTCACTTTCTCCTGATCCCATAATCCCCCTCGTTCAACATTCGAATTTACTTAATGGCAGAACACACTGAACGCAATGCTCTCTGCCAAGGCGCTGCCCCCCTCAACAGCTGACGCACCAAAAAACACTTCCGGAACTGGCGGCGAGAGAAAAGTAGCAACTCCTCGAGCAAGGTCATTTTCCGCCGCATTCCCAAGGATCTGATGTCCCGAATAAAGCTGCGCGCAAAAATTACTCATTTGTGGCTGCGGTGTGGTGAGTGTTCCATTCGGCAGCTGCCCGTTATTTGTACTACAGCTATTCTGGCTGCTTGAGGAGGACTGGTTTGAGGACTGGTTTGGCGATGCCATTGCTCTTGCAGAATTGGACCTGCTGCCGCCGCCTCGGAGCGCGTGGCGAAAGACGTCCGCGCTGGCGCCGGTATCGCCGCTGTCGCTGCTCGTGTCAGTGTTGGACGGATCGTCGCAGGACAGGGTCTGGTCGTCATTGTTGTCCTGCTGGCTGCAGCTTGGATCCGACGGGTCGCAAGAATTGTTGTTCTGCTGGTTACAGCTTGGATCCG